>Ga0075163_10011102_pt1 | contig 11745 bp, 9 predicted proteins | sample JI1023141ADNA_FD_71478 | JGI IMG/M metagenome (GOLD analysis project Ga0075163, IMG submission 71478) | Wastewater effluent complex algal communities from Wisconsin, to seasonally profile nutrient transformation and Carbon sequestration -... | ecosystem: Engineered > WWTP > Effluent > Algae... | reverse complement strand
ACCTAACGGTGATACAATTCCTATTATCAAAATAAATAACTGGGATTTTAGATGGCAGTATTATTATACTTTTCCTAAAATTCAAAAAATCACTGCAGGTTCTACCTTGCACGTATATGCAACTTATGATAATACTTCTAAAAATCCAAATAATCCATACCACCCGCCTCGTGAGATAAGCGAGGGAGAAGGCAACGAAAGCATGCAAACTACTGAGGAAATGTTGCAATTTATTTTTACTTATTTACCTTACCAGCCCGGTGATGAAAATATAAGTTTAGAAAAAAAATAAATTAATCTTGATAAGGAAGCGCACTATTCTCATCATCTTTTCTTCGCTTATCACCAAGATAAGCTCCTGAGAAATATAATTCTAAACGAAGTCCGTATACACTTTGATATTTATTAATATCACTAAATAAACAAATTCCAATACCTAAATCATACTTGTATTTATATGTAAACTGAACTGCCGCATGAAGTCCAAGTGGATTCAATGTTCGCGACCTAGTTTGATTTAAAACTGTATCAACAACTGGTCTATTTATAAAGGCATAAGAACCTCCAAGATATCCAGCTAAATTAAACTTTTTCAGTTCGAATCTTTTTCCAACTGCAGTGTGTATTTGTAAATGATTGTAATTACCGAAATAGGGTCCAGCCAAAAACAAACCTGATTGAAAATAAATTTGTTGAATATGATAATTGAAGTCAGCTCCGATATTTAAATTAGTATTTTGTATATAATTATTATAACAAGAGCCTCCACCCGCAGTAATGTAATTATTAAACACACTGTAACGCTTTCCATCATATGTAATTTCCTTTTTTCTATCATATTCGCCTTTAGGCTGAGAATAAAGACTAAAACTTAAGGATATAGAAATTATAATATATAATATATGCTTCATGCGCTGCTAAGGTACTACAATTTTGGTTTTCATATTAACGATTTAGGTCGAAATAAATTGTAATTGATTAGCAACACACTAAAATCCTTTGTAAATTCGTTATATAATTATGAACTACTTAAAAAAACCAATTTTATTATTAGCTCTATTGTTGGCTAGTTCTGCCATTTTTGCTCAAAGTAAAAATGAAAGTGGACAATTCTTTTTAGGAGTAAGAAGTACATCTAGTTTGTTTACAGATGCAGGCACTCCAGGCTCAGGTATTGGAGGCATGTTTCGAATAAGAATGGGCAAACGAGTAAACACAGAATGGTTTGCAGATTATCTAACAACCAATTTACAAAATCTTGGTTATAGAAGAGATGGGCACATTGGCTGGTCGGTATTATTTTACCTAAGCAAAGAGCCTATGCAAGCAAAAAAATTATCGCCTTTTTTAATAGCTGGGCATTGTTTTGACTATACCAAAGTGTATGTTTTAGCCGACAAAAAAAATGAAGATAGGTGGAGCAGCGCAGTGCAAATGGGTGTGGGGACACACTATAATGTCACTGAAAAATTTGATGTTTCTTTCACTGCACAGTACATGAGTCATTTAGGCGCAGATTTACATTCACATATTGAAGAAGATAGAGGAATTAAAAAACTCGAAATAGAAAAACATGGAAGCGCCGGATTAGAAGGGCATTTGCTACTTACATTAAGTTTAAATTACAGACTTGGCAATTTATGGCGAACAAAATAATATTATTATCATTACTACTAATAGGGTTTACTTGTAAAGTTTTTTCTCAAGAAGTAGAAGGAAATTATGTACACAAAGGACTAGTTCGTACTACACTAACTTTTGCTACTGGCTTTATGCCCAAACAAAAAATAAACAACCTTTACTTAACTGGAAATATTGAATATTATGCAGATTCAAAGATTTCTTTTAGAGGTGATGGAATGTATTTTTTTAATTCAATGAATCAGGATAAAACCCTAAAACAAAACCATAGTTTATACGGCGGGGCTGCGTATCATTTCCCCAAAAATAATTTCGATCCATTTATCGGACTACAAACAGGTTTAGCTATTTCTCAATTGGGTAGTTTATATCAGAATTCACCCAAAACAGAAGTCGCATATAATCCTTTGGTTTCGCCAATTGTGGGATTTAATTTTTATGCTCAAAAATGGTTTCATTTATTTGTAAACGCACGTTACAATTTTGGAAAACATCTTTCATCAGATGCTATTATGCCAATGAATGAATTAAGTTTTTCGTTTGGCTTAGGTTTTAACCTTAACTAACAATAGGATAAAAAGCTTCCTTACTATGTTCTACTTTTTCTTGATTATTATCATATAAAATAGAAATAATATCAAAACGAATTTCGTTATCAACTTGTTTTTGATTTACGTATTCATTTATTGCTCTAATTAAAAACCGTTGTTTTTTTCTATCAACAAAAACATCAGGAGTGCCAAAAACATCCGATTTTCGTGTTTTCACTTCAACAACCACTAAAGTATCTCCATCTTTTGCAATAATATCGATTTCTAGTTTTTTGAAGCGCCAATTCAGTTCCAAAACTTCATATCCTAAGTTTTTTAAGAATTTTAGGGCAATTTCTTCCCCAATTTTGCCTATTTCGTTGTGTAAAGCCATTATTTTTTTGATTTGTTAAATCATCTCTTTATATTAGCTAAAATTTTTAGCACGATAATTGTAAATCTAATTCAAAATTCTATATAAAATGAAAAAAATTGCACTTTTTGTAGCCGGTTTAGTTCTTTCCGCAACTGCTTTCGCTCAATTTGAGGGTAGCATCGAGTTTAAAATGGAAACTAAAAAAGACACTACTACTAATATCTATTACGTAAAAGGTGATCATGTTAAATTAGACCAACTTGGCAAAAAAACAGGAAAAGTTGAAGGAAGTTTCGTTTTCGACATGAGTAACAAACAAATTAAATTTGTTAACCCTGCACGTAAAATTTGGGGCGAACACAAATCAGAAACTCCGCCTGTAATAAAAGGAAAATGTGAAACAACTAAAACAAAAAACACTAAAACTTTTTTAGGTAAAAAGTGTACTGAGTATATTGTAAAAAACACAGAGGAAAACACACAAATCAGCTATTGGATTACAAGTGATAAATTTGATTTCTTTGTTCCAGTTGTAAAAATGTGGAATCGTAAAGACAAACAATCTATCTATTTTAACCAAATAAAAGATTTACCAAAAGGTGCGATGCCAATGGCTTCTTACGAAACAACAATTGATGGTAAAGCTGTAAGTAAATTAGAAATGACAAAAATCGAAAAGAAGACACTTGAATTAACTCAAGTTTCGGTTCCTGCTGATTACAAAAAATTTGAACAATAATATTTAAAAAAACAAATCAAAAAAGCCTACTCTACACCGAGTAGGCTTTTTTATTTCCCATCATTCTTACCAAACCCTCCAATCATTACTTAAATTTTCAGAACGTGAAGTTGGCTTCTGTTTTCCGCCAGTTAAGCGCTGTACTTCCAATTGCAGGTATTTTTGCAATTCGCTAACCATAATTTTTTTATCATGATTATAATCTGCCTTTAATTCTCTCAAACCTTTTAGTAAACAATAGGTAAACACTCCATTATTCCACTGCGCACCTTCCATTGCGTACTCAGCCCCACCAGCCGATGAAATCACTACTGTTCCATTTCCTTTTCTAATATCGGTAAATAGTTCTTTCATCATTTCAAAACTGTTATTTAAACCAATACGCTTAACTGAAGTTCCTGTGATACTTCTGAATTTCACATCGCCTTCTTCTTTTACTGCATTACTAGTGTTTGCAACCAACATCACTTCTTCTTTATCCACTTCGCCGCTGTGACAAGCATCAATTAATAATAATTTATTCATTGAAGCAATTCCGTTAAGCATGTCTTCTAGTTTTTCATAAGCCAAACCAGTTTGTTCTGGTTTACTAAAATCCATATCATGATTAGCTAAATAGTAATTTAAATTCGCATCCAACACCCCATGCCCAGCTACAAAAACAATAACATGATCATTAATTGTTGCTTTCTCTATAAAAGACTTTATTTTCATTTCATTAGTTAGTGTAGCTGATTCATTATTAAGAACTAACTCATTCACATTTTTAAAAAGTGTGTCTTGCTTAAATAAACTCAACATGTTTTCGGCATCTTTTGATGCGTAATTTAGATTAAATTTTTTATCACTGTATTTTGAAACCCCAATAGTAACAATATAAAGAGAAGGTTTTCCAACTTCCTTAGTATTTAATATTTCAAATGTTTCGGCAATTGACTCTGCCCCAGCCTCGTTCATTACAGAAACTTCTATTTTATTTTTACCTGACGCTAGTTGTATTTTAATTTCTTCCGCAATTGTATTTGTTTTTTTATCCTTCACCGAAATGCCATTCACTCCGCCCATTGGAATGCCGTTTACACGAACAAACATTCTGTCGAGTTTAAACTTATCATCCTTTGCACTTACACTTACGCTAATAGATTCTGCGTTTGTATTAGGAGGTAAAGATGCGCTATTCTTTATTTCAACAACAGGCAAATGCATTTCACCTGATAATTGATCTTCTGTAAAACCCATTTTCTTAATTCGCTTTTCATGTGCGTATTTATATGACTTTTCCAATTCAATATTTGTTGAGCCAATACGCTGCATAATAATATCAGGGCGATTAAATTTTAAATCGAATTGCTCAAACGGATACACCTTCATATCTTTTACAAAGTGAATATATTTAGTTGCTCCTTTTGTACAATAGTAATATTGGTCGGGAGTTACAATTGCATAATCATCTTCTCCAATATCAACCATAGTTAGTATTTCTTTTCCAGTTTCTAAGTCCCATAATTTTTTCGTTCCGTCGTAAGAAGCTGAAAGTAAGCGCTTGTTATCCTCGCTAAAAGCAACAGAAAAAACATAAGCATTATGTCCTTGCAATGTGTGTAATAATTTTCCATCGATAAAAGAGTAAATCAAAATAGCATTACCTTGATTAGTTGCAAAGGCAATCATTGATTCATTAGCATTAACTTCATGGGCACTGCTCATTTGCCCTTTAAAAACAATTGATTTAGCAAGCTTACCACTCGGCAATTCCCATACATTTAATTTTTGTTTAACCCATCCACTATCAATTGTATTATTAAAAATATATTTTTTATTAAGACTTTGCCCAATGATGTATCCCGAGCTCCATCCTTGCAATTTCATTTTTCCAAATGATTTTTTCTTTATGTTGTATGTTTTAAAAGTACTATCGCCTCCATACATGCTTGTGTACTCTTTTAAAAATAATTCTTGAGAGCCAGGCATAAAATAACTATCGCCCGAAATAAAACTTGCATCCTTAGTCTTTTTAGTAATATTATTTAGTAGTACCTCATAATTTGCTCCGCCCCACATTTCCTTATCGCTTACCTTTATATCTGCCTTGTACTCAAAGGTTACAAACTGCTCAGCGTTTTCGCTAATCCCTGAGATTATTTTTTTGTTTGAAGAAACTGCACTTGAATCAATTTCTTTTATTGAATCCATATTCGCAATTTTCACAACACGTTTTGTGCCAGTACCGTCATAAATATCACAAACCATTTTTTTGTAATCTTTTGTAGGATAAAAACCAACAACATGGCCTTTAATTGCATCATGTACATTTGGGAAATCCCATATTCGAACACCACCCATTCCGCATGTTACAGCGGTATGCGCTCTTGGTAAAAAAGCAACTGAAAAAGGTGTGTAAGCTGTGCTTTGAAATTCACAAACTGTTTTGCCTGTTTCAAAATCATATATTTTTGAACCAACAAAAACATATTTTGAATCATTCGTGATTGCAGAAAAGCCATAGGTTGTGCTATCAGGTAATACAATTCGTTTTCCTGTTGTTTTGTTTTTTAACACCAATCGATAGTGATCAAATTTCCATTTATCACGCGTAATAAAATGCTCAAACAAAATTTGATGAACTCCATCTGGGGCAGTTTCTGTAATTGTTTTTTTATCTACCGATAAATTGGTTGCTGACTTAAACATGCGTGAATAATGCATTTTAGCGTAATCATAAGGCACATCACTTTTAATGTAAGTCATATTTTTTGTGTTCAAATCAAACTTCATTAAGTCATTGGAGAAAGTTAGATTTACCATTAAGGAAAGATTATCATCGGTAAACCAGCACGAATCAGCCTTTGTAAGCAAATTCTCTAATTTATAAACTAAACTTCTGAGTTCTCTTCCTGTTTTAACATCCCATACTTTTATCACATCCGATGTGTGGATGGTAGCAATCATTCTTCCATCCTTACTAAACGAAGCTTCATTAGGAAAACTATATCCTGCAGAAACAACCAACTCAGCTAACGACGATTGAGAAAAAACCTGTCCAGAAAGAATTATTGAAACTATAAATGCCAAAACACTTAGCTTTTTTGAAATAGTACTTGCAAAATTGTTCATGGTATATAATGGATTGTAGTATAAATTTACTTGAAACAAATAAAAAAGCCAAGATTTGAAATTAAATCTTGGCTTTTCACTAATAATTCATTCTCTTACAATAATTCATTTGCAAGATTTGCTAACTCGCTACGCTCACCTCTCTCTAAGGTAATATGTGCATACAATGGTTTATCCGCAATTTTATCTATTAAATAAGATAGTCCATTACTTTGAGCATCTAGGTAAGGAGTGTCAATTTGATGTACATCTCCAGTGAAAACTATTTTTGTGTTTTCACCTGCCCGTGTAATAATTGTTTTTACTTCATGTGGAGTTAAGTTTTGTGCCTCATCAACAATAAAAAACACATTGCTTAAACTTCTTCCGCGAATATATGCTAAAGGACAAACAACTAATTTTTCCTTCTCCACCATTTCATCAATTTGCTTATACTCCTTTTCTTTTTCAGAAAATTGATTTTTGATGAATTTTAAATTATCCCAAAGTGGCTCCATATAAGGGTTTAACTTTGACTTAATATCACCTGGTAAATAACCAATATCCTTATTACTTAAAGGAACAATTGGGCGCGCCAAATAAATTTGATGGAAATCTCTTCTTTGTTCTAAGGCTCCAGCTAATGACAATAAAGTTTTACCTGTACCAGCAACACCTTGTATTGTAACTAATTTTATATTCGGGTTCATGATAGCATCTAAAGCAAATGCTTGTTCAGCATTTTTTGGCATTACACCAAATGTAGCAGCTTTATGAACTCTTCTTAAGGTTGATGTTTCCGAATCAAAAGTTGCTAAAACCGATTTTTGTGCATTCTTCAAAATAAAAAAATGATTTGCTACTGGCTTCATTTTTTTATGCGTTGCTTCAATTGCAACTGCGCCTTGCTCGTATATTGCATCAATTGCATCAACCGAAACTTTATCTATAACAGTGCGGCCAGTATAAAGTTCATCAACATGTTTGATTTTTCCTGTTTCATAATCCTCTGCAACAAGATTAAGTGACTTTGCTTTTAAACGCAAATTAATGTCCTTTGTAACAAGTATAACTTTTCTTCCTGGATTATGCTCAGCAACAATTAAAGCGCAGTTTAAAATTTTGTGGTCTGCTTTACGCTCACCAAATATTTTTTCAGAATCGATTTTACTATTGTAGTTCATTTCGATTTTGAACATACCATGACCTTTGCCATTAATGTTTGTCCATTCTTGCAACGAGTGATTGCCTGACAATTTATCTAAATAACGAGAGAATTCTCTTGCAGCAAAGTTTTTAGAATCATTTCCCTTTTTGAAATTATCCAGCTCTTCAAGTACAGTAATTGGAATTACCACGTCGTGTTCTTTAAAGTTTTTAATTGCAGTGTGATCATAAATAATCACCGAAGTATCGAGTACAAATATTTTTTTTGCACTTTCAGAAGCTGTTGTTTTAGTTTGCCTTTTCGCCATAAAATGAAAGTTAATTATGTAATTCTAAACTACATTCAAAATAGGCATTAAAAACTACTTTTGCAAATAGAAATTAACAACCTTATGTTTACACCCTTTTATTTGTGAATATTTGAATGGAACACAATAAAAGCTTAATTTTAGCGTATTATTTTGCCATGAAAACGAGTAAAATCAAATATTTTATATTCTTATGCGTTTTTGCCATTCAATATTTGAATGCTCAAAATGCATTAAAGATGTTTGAATGGAGAGATCATTTATCTTACAACAAAGCATACTCGATTGCTGAATACGATAATAAAATTTATTGCGCCGTAACAAATCCCGACCCAGGAAATAATCCTTATTACAACCAAGGAATCTATTATTTTGACAAAAACACATCGTCATATGAACATTTATCTAAAATAAATGGTCTTTCAGATATAGATCCAATCTTACTAAAAACCAATAATTATAACAACACCCTGTTTATTGGTTACGAAAACAGTAATATGGATATTTTAAAAAATGGGGCAGTGATAAACATTTCTGATTTAAAAAGAAAACAAATAATAGGTAGTAAAAAAATAAATGCTGTTACATTTAAAAATAATTTAGCTTATGTTAGTACAGCACTTGGAATAGTTGTAATTGACACTGATATAGGAGAAATAAAAGATAGTTACATAATTGGCTCTGGAGGAACTTATTTAAATATATATGACTGTGCTTTATCAAGTACTAAAATATTTGCAGCCACTTCAAATGGGATTTACACTGCTAATTTAAGTTCGAATAATCTTTCCAACTTTCAAGAATGGACATTAGAATCTTCTTTGCCACCTGGGCCTTACAATACAATTGTTAATTTTAAAGGAACTATTATTACTAATTTTTCTAAATACCTTCAATCAAATCAAGCAACACTAACACAAGATACGCTCTATACCTATACCGGAAGCGCTTGGATAAAATATCCGTACAAATTGCACAACCAATATAGTTACACTGTTACCAAAATTATTGCAGACGATGCTAAAAACCGAATTGCCTTTTTAGATCCTTATAATATTGAAGTTAGAGATGACGTAGGGAACTTTTATAGTAAAATATGGTCTTATAACTCCACCACATTTTTAGCAGAACAAGACTTAGTATTTGATGCAGACCTTAATTATTATTGGGTTGCAGATAGAAACTTGGGGCTCATAAAGTGTAAGGTAAATTCGGTTTTGTCAACGCCTATTAATTTTCAAAAACACACGCCAAATTCACCTAATACCTTTATGGCTAACGACATAAAAGTAATTAATGATAAGTTAATCATTGCCCCTATCTACCTTAGCGATTATCCTGTTTCCACTTACCTACAAGAAGGAATTTATATTTTAGAAAACGAGGAGTGGAGGCACGATAAAAAAATTCTGGGTGGGCCTTACTTTGATATTAACAGTGTTGCAGTTGATCCTAAAGATGACAAACACTTTTTTGCAGGAAGTTATGGTGGTGGAGTTTTTGAATACTTAAATGACAGTATGATTAATGTTTTTAATTGTACTAATTCAACTTTACCACTTGCGCAAGGCAGCTCTGGTTCAGACACGCGTGTTACCTGCGTTGAAACAGATAAAGACGGTAATTTATGGGTGGCTTCTGCTCATACAAATAAAATTATTACAGCAAGAGATGTTAATGGCACGTGGCATTCATTGAGTTTTGCCAATTCATTTATAAAGTCAGATCAACTTATTATTGATAAAACAAATCAAATTTGGGTAACCACACTCGATCCATCAATTGTTGTTTATAAAAACGACGGCAGTTTTTCGGCTCCTTCAACAGCAAACACATTTACTATAACAACTGCTGATGCAGAAGGACAAATAAATGCAGCAATAATTTACTGCATACAAGAAGATACTGAAGGCGACATTTGGATTGGTACTAACAAGGGTATTTATGTTATTTATGACCCTGAAAACGTTGCAGAAAAAGGTGGAGTAAATGCACAACAAATTTTTATTGAAGAGGAAGGTGCAACAAAAATTTTGTTTGAAACAGAAGATGTAAAATGCATTGCTGTTGACGGAGCAAATAACAAATGGATTGGGACAAATAAAAATGGTGTTTTTTGTATTTCCCCCGATGGACAAAAAGAACTATTCCATTTTACAAAAGAAAACAGTCCACTCTTTTCAAATGCAATTATTGAAATTGCCGTCAACCAAAACACAGGAGAAGTTTTCATTACAACAGATAAAGGACTCATTTCTTTTCAAAACACTATCATTGAGGGAAATGAAAAATTTGAGGATGTGTATGCTTATCCAAACCCTGTAAAATCAAACTACACAGGGCCTATTATGATAAAAGGCCTAATTGACAAATCAAGTATGAAAATTACAGATATTGCCGGGAATATGGTTTACGAAGCAACTGTTGAAGGTGGGCAAGCTGTTTGGTATGGTAAAAATTTTAAAGGCGAACGTGTTGCAAGCGGAGTGTATTTAGTTATGTGCGCAACTGCAGATGGAGCTCAAAAAAAAGTAACTAAAATTTTAGTTCTCAATTAAAAAAACATAAATTTAATTAAAGTAACCATCCCCGTTACCAAAATTAGCCCCAACACAATAAATTTGAATTGCGTCTCCGATATTTTTTCAAGAATTTTCTTTCCAACATAAGTTCCAATTACACTTACAACCAATAAAATTGGAATCAAATATAAATCATCTTTATGCACATAACCATTTGCAAAATAAACCACACTCCTACTTGCATCAATTGCTAAATCAATAATTGCAGAAGTAACAATAAACACCTCCATTCGCATATTAAATGCCGCTAAAACCAGTCCTCTAATTGCCCCACCTGTCCCTAATAATCCTGCAACAAAACCAGAGGTTACACCTCCACTAATTGCATTAAAAGAAGTAGGCTCAATTTTAAAATCCTTAAAAATAATAAGAAAGCTACTTAATGCAATTAAGAAAATAGCTAAGGAAATTTCTAATAATTTTGAATCAATATATTTGGTAAGAAAAGCACCTGCAATTACCAGTAGTACGGCAGGAATACCCATCTTTATAACCATTGTCTTATCAAAACCCTTCTTGAACATTGCAATTTTGGTGATGTTACTTGCCAAATGAAAAACCGCAGTAACCCCCAGAACCGAATGAAAATCTAAAAAAAAGCCCGCTATCGGAACAAAAAATAAAGATGATCCAAATCCACCAACAGTCCCTAACACTTCTGCCAACAATGCCAGAATAATAAAATATATCAGATTGTCCATCATAATACCAGTTGCAAAGTTCGGCAATTTGATTTTATGAAGCTAATTATTATGCTAGAGAAACTCCCAAACCCGTTAATATTTAGTTGAAATTAGCTGTAAATAGTTTTACAAATAATCGTACTTTCAAAGTCTCTAAATTTGGTAGGTGAACCCATTAAAAAAACTTGCAGGACAAACAGCAATTTATGGCTTAAGCACCATATTACCAAGGTTCTTAAACTACCTTCTTACTCCATTACTTACTTATATTTTTGAAAGACCCGTTGATTTTGGTGTAAACACGGTTATATATTCTTATATCTCCTTTATCAACATTATTTTTACCTACGGCATGGAGACAGCCTTTTTTAATTTTGCTAGTAAAGCAGAAAATAAAAACTCAGTTTACAGCACTGCTCTTATCTCAATCTTAGCAAGTACAGCTTCGTTATCGCTTATCCTTCTGCTTTTTTCAAGTCAACTTGCTAGTTTAACTAATTTTAGCGACCACACTAATTTTATCGTTTGGTCTATTTTAATTGTTGGTACAGATGCTTTAATGGCCATTCCTTTTGCTCGACTAAGATTAAATAATAACGCCAAAAAATTTGCTGTTATTAAAATGA
>Ga0075163_10011101_pt1 | contig 11745 bp, 8 predicted proteins | sample JI1023141ADNA_FD_71478 | JGI IMG/M metagenome (GOLD analysis project Ga0075163, IMG submission 71478) | Wastewater effluent complex algal communities from Wisconsin, to seasonally profile nutrient transformation and Carbon sequestration -... | ecosystem: Engineered > WWTP > Effluent > Algae... | reverse complement strand
CCTCGTCGGGCTCGGCGAGGGCGATGAGCGGGGCGGCGGCGCGGATCTCGGCCTCGCTGAAGCCGCCCTGCGCCGCCTTGTCGCGGTGGTCGGCGATCATGCCCGGCGTGGCGCCGACGCGCTCCTGGGCCTTGGTGTTGTCGGGCTCGAAGTCGAGGGCCTGCAGGTAGTAGTCGCGGGCGAACGGCTTGCCGCCGTCCTTCTCCCAGTAGTTGTCGCCGAGGTTGACGAGCGAGGTCGCGAACTCGTGGCGCAGCTCGAGCGCGCGCTGGTCGGCGAGCTCCTCGGCGGGGCCCTCGATCTGCTCGAGGCCGATGACCTTGCGGTACGAGGTCGCGTCGGGGTCGTCCGGCGGCGGATAGACCCAGTGGGCGCGCGCGCCGGCGGCCCGGGCGGCGTTGGTGAGGGCCTCGACCTCCTCGCTGACGGCGACCTCGGGGGCGCGGCCGAGCACGAGCACCGCGGTGAGGCCGGCGGCGAACACCGAGCTGCCGACGGCGATCGCCGGCCACAGCCAGCGCCGGCGCGGGCGCACGGTGCCGTCGACGGCCGGCATGTTGCGCATCAGCTCGTCGCGGCGCTCGGGGTCGACGGGGGGCAGCGGGAGGTCGTCCCACGGCGTGCGCAGGCCGGCGGCGATCTGGGCCTCGCAGAGCGCGGCCTCGAGGTCGTGCATGTCGCGGTAGCGCTTCTCCGGCGACTTCTCGAGGCAGCGCAGGATCACGGCCTCGACCGCCGGGTGGACGGTGCCGGGCGGGCACAGCTGCGAGGGCGGCACGGCGATCGCCTCGAGCTGCGCGTGCAGGATCTCGTCGACGGTCTGGGCGACGAACGGCGGCTTGCCGACGAGCAGCTCGTAGGCGGTGCAGCCGAGCGAGTACATGTCGAGGCGGCCGTCGAAGGGCACGCCGAGGACCTGCTCCGGGGCCATGTAGTGCGGGGTCCCGGCCGCGCCGGTGTCGCCCTCGCTGTGCATGGTCGCGATGCCGAAGTCGACGACCTTGACGCGGTCGGCGCGGGCCACCGTCGGGCCGGTGCCGCTGGCGAGCAGGATGATGTTGTCGGGCTTGACGTCGCGGTGGATGATGCCGACCTCGTGGGCGGCGGCGAGGCCCTTGCAGACCTGGCGCAGGATCCCGATCATGCGGCCCTGCTCCATCGGGCACCGGTCGAGCTCGTTGTCGAGGCCGTGGCCGTTGAGCAGCTCCATCGCGAACATCAGGCGGCCGTCGGGGAGCTCGCCGAAGTCGAAGATCTCGACGATGTTGGGCGAGCCGATCCGGCTGGCGGCGCGGGCCTCCTCCCGGAACTGCGCGGCCTGCTGCGGGTCCTCGCTGGCCTCGATGCGCAGGATCTTCAGGGCGACGCGGCGCTCGATGTCCTCGTGCTCCGCCTCGTAGACGACGCCCATGCCGCCCTCGCCGAGCCAGCGGACCAGGCGGTAGCGGGTCCCGGGCACGCGGCGGCCGGGGAGGAGGCGGACCTGCTTGCCCTCCGCGGCCATGCCGCCCGCCGGGCCCCGGGTGCGCTCACGCGGGGCCTCGGCGCCCCGGGTGCCCTCCGCGGTCCGCGTCTGGGCCAGCGGGCGGGCCCCCGCGAGCGGGCGCCGCACGACCTTGGAGTCCTCCTCCGGGCGGGTGGCGGCGCGGGTCGGGTCCGGCGTCGGCGCCTCGTCGACCTCGACATCGGTGTCGAAAGACATCGTCCATGCGGCCCGGGCGGGGCTCTCGGGCGGAGACTCGACGGGGATGAGGTTCGGCTTGTTGGACGGGGGAGGCATCGAGGGGGGCGCGCGGGCCCCAAGTGTCCGCCGCACGGCCGGCCGCGACAAGTGGCTTTCGCCCCGGGGACCGCTGTGAGCCCCGCGACGGGGGTGCAGGGGCGCGCGGCGCGGGTGTGCGCCGGGGGCTGGCAAGTGCGTCGCCCGGCGGCGTGCATCGGTGATAGCCTCCGGGGGGTGCGGCCCCCGCTCTGTACGTCTTTTGTGTTGTCCCTGTGCGTCGCGCTCGCCGGTTCACCGGTGGTGCACGCGGCCCAGGAGCCCGCGTCGGACGAGAAGAAGCTCGCGGTGCTGCCGCTGCGGGTCTCCGGCCAGACCGACGACGACACGCGGGCGCGGTGGACCGCGAAGCTGCGCGAGGGCCTCGAGCGCGGCAACGCGGCGCTGGTCGAGCCGGCCAAGGTCGACCCGTTCGTCGAGGGCAGCTGCGATCGCCAGAGCTGCTACGACAAGGTGCGGGCCAACAGCGGCGCGACGCACATCGTGCGGACCACGGTCGTCGCCAAGAACCGCGACTTCGAGCTCAAGCTCGACCTGATCGACGCGAAGTCCGGCGCGGTGGTCCTGACCGCGAACGAGAACTGCGAGATCTGCGGCACGGAGGAGGTCGCCAGCCTGCTCGACTCGCAGGGCGCGCTGCTGCAGACGCGGCTCGCGGCCCAGGGCAAGGGGCCCGCGGTGCTGATCCTCGACACCAAGCCGAGCGGCGCGGTCGTCTACGTCGACGGCGAGGTCGTCGGCGTCACCCCGATCGAGCGACCTGTCCTCGAGGGCAGCCACAAGATCCGCGTCAGCCTCAACGGCTACGTCGCCGAGGAGCGCGAGTACAACTTCGTCAACGGCGGGCGCGAGCAGGTGTCGCTCGAGCTGCAGCGCACGCCCGGCAACCCGCGCAGCCGCGCGCTCGGGGCCGCGGGCCTCGCCGGCGGCATCGCGCTGCTCGGCGCCGGCGTCGCGCTCGCGGTGATCGACGACGCCGAGTACAAGCCCAACTGCAGCGGCGAGAACATCGACGCCGATATGGACTGCAAGTTCCTCTACAACACCGGGCCGCTCGGGGCGGTGCTGATCGGCGTCGGCGCGATCGTCGGGACGCTCGGCGCGGTCGCGCTGTACCGCAACCGCGGGGCCAAGCCGGCGGCGAAGCTGCGGGCGCGCGTGATGCCGCGGGGCTTCGGCATCGCCGGGCAGTTCTAGCGAGTCGTTCGAGAGGCGGGGCGAGGGCACATGGGCCGGAGGGCAGGGGCCGCGCAATGGGTCCCTAGCGCGACGGCAGTCGGAACGCATCGGTCTCTGCTGGCAGCGCCAATCCGCTGTGAGCGGTGACGTGGGGCGCGACGGCCGGAGCGAGCGGGGTCCGCTGCGCTGCCAGCAGGGACCGATACGTTCCGCCCGCCTGCGTCCCTTTGCAGCGGCCCATGCCCTCCGTGCGGGCATCGTCCGCGTCCCGCTTGCACGCTCGGCGGATCCTCGACGCGCGCGCGTCGCTCGAGCGAACGCGCAGGCGGACGCCGCCGATGTGCGTATATCACTCGAGCGAACGCGCGGTCGTCCGCCGCCGATGCGTGGGTGTCCCTCGAGCGAACGCGCGGTCGGATACGCGAGACAGCATCGTCGGCGATGAGCGGGGCGCAGGCGATGCTCGCACGGAGGGCATGGGCCGCTGCAAAGGGACGCAGGCGGGCGGAACGTATCGGTCCCTGCTGGCAGCGCAGCGGACCTCTCACGCCACGTCCGTCGAGTCCCATGCCACCACTCACAGCGGATTGGCGCTGCCAGCAGGGACCGATACGTTCCGACTGCCGTCGCGCCAGGGACCCATTGCGCGGCCCCTGCCCTCCGGCCCATGTACCCTCGCCCGGCCTCGCTCGCTCGCGGTTGCGCCGTGTTGAGCGTCAGAAGCGGGCGCGCAGCTGCAGGCCGACGAAGCCGGGCGCGAGCGCCGGCGCGAGCGCGTGGCGGGCGGCGCGGCGCTTGAGGCCGATGGCCAGCAGCGCCGCGCCGCCGCCGAGCAGCAGCGGGGTCAGGACGGCGCCCGCGATCGCGAGCGCGTTGCTGGTCTTGCCGTCGCTGTAGAGGTCGGCGCAGTCGCCCTGCGGGTCGTGCAGGTCGCACATGTTGTCCGGGTCGTCGAACGCCCGCTCGAGGCGCTGTCCCCGGGCCGCGCCGACGCCCGCGAGCGCGACGGCGCCGAGGCCGAGGCCGAGGAGCACGCCGCCGCCGATCACTAGGCCCTTCCACGGGCGCGTGGCGGCGCGCGAGCGCGGGGTCGGGGCGGGGCGGCTGGCCGCGCTGGCGCGGGCCCTGGCGTCGGCGGCCTCGCGGGCCGCGACGCGCCGGCGCAGATCGTCGCGGACCGCGGTGATGCGCTCGCTGAGCGGGGTCTCGGTGCCGTAGGCGCGGGTGAAGCGCTCGCAGTAGGCGTCGAGGGTGGCGAGGGCGGCGCGGGTCGTGGCCAGCTCGGCGTCGTCGTCGAGGGCGCGGCGGTAGGCGTCGGCGACGTACTCGTAGACGGCGAGGCGGAGGTGGCGGTGGATGGTCGTCTCCTCGAGGTTGTCGGCCGCGGCGATCCACACGCGGGCGGCGTCGAGGTAGTCGCCGGCGTCGAAGCGGGCCTGACCCGCGGTGAAGCCGGCCTCGAAGGCCGCGAGCGGCTCGCTACCCGGCGGCGTCGCGGGCGGCGGCGCGGCCAGCAGGGTCGGCGGACGCAGCAGCGCGAGCGCGGCGAGCAGCGCGGGGAGGCGCCGGCGAGGCGGTCCGGGCGCGCGGATCATGGCGCCTTCTCGATGCAGTAGATCCGCATGGGCAGCTGACACAGCATGCTGCAGTCGTCGGTCCAGCGGCCGTCGACGGCGTCGATGTCGCCGACGCGGCCCTGGGCGAAGGGGTCGGTCCAGCCGTTGCAATCCTCGCCGGCCGGGTCGCCGTTCGCGGTCGTCCCGGTCCACACGCCGCCCATGCCGTCGCAGAGGTCGTTGCCGTTGTGGGGCATGCCGGACTCGTCCTCGTCGATCGACCCGTCGAGGCCGCCGTCGAGGAGGTTGGCGGTGTCGCCGGCGATCGGCTTCAGCGTCGGGCTGACGTAGGGGAGCGGGCTCGTGCCGATGCGCGCGCTGGCCGGCTGACCGCCGACGCTGAGCCACGCGACGAACTTGCGCTTGGGGTTGAACTCCGGGGCCGCGAGGCCGTTGCACAGCAGGTCGGCGGCGGCCAGGCCGTTGAAGTCGCCGGCGACCTTCTTGCTGGTCACGAACGCGAACAGGTGCTCGTGCAGGCACGTCGGGCCGCAGCCGTCGCCGGGCGCGTGGTTGCCGTCGTCGCACTCCTCGCCGCCGTCGAGGTCGCCGTCGCCGCAGCTGCTCGGCTCGCAGTCGGGGTCGCAGCCGTCGTCGGCGACGCGGTTGCCGTCGTCGCACGGCTCGGCCGGCCGGCACGCGCTGCACACCAGGCCGTCGCCGCAGGTCGCCGGCTCGCACTGCGCGGTGCACGGGCGGTCGTCGCCGTTGGCGTCGCCGTCGTCGCAGCCCTCGCCCGGCTGGACCACGCCGTCGCCGCACTGCGCCGGCGCGCCGCCGGTGTCGGTGTCGGTGCCTGTGCCGGTGCTCGTCGGGGCGGTGGTGTCGGTGAGCCCCGACGTGGTCGTGGTGACGTCGCTGGTCTGCGTCGAGGGGTCGCTGACGACCGCGCTGGTGGCCTCGGGGGCGGTGGTCTGCGTGGTCGCGACCGTCAGCGGGTCGCCGTCGGTCGAGCTGGTGTCGTCGGTGCTGCCGCTGCTGGTGAGGCCGACGCTGCCGGTGGGCGCGAAGCACCCGGCGAGCGCGAGCAGCAGCGTCGCGGCGCAGTCCGGGTGGCATCGACGACGGCGGCTCATGGGGTTTGCGCGGGGCCAGTGTACCGCAGGCGTGGGGTCGCGGGACTCGCGCCCGGCGAGCAGAACCGCGCTGACGGGCCCCTGCACCGGCAACGCGGCCGGAGTTCCCGCCAGGCCGAGCGACGCACGTGGTATAGGTACCCTCCACGGAGATGCCAGCGGAGGCCAAGGCGGACGCGCTCATCGGGACGATACTCGAGGGTCGCTTCCACATCGAGCGGCTTGTCGGTGAGGGCGGCATGGGTCGCGTCTACGTGGCCGACGAGACGCGCCTGCGCCGTCGCTGCGCGATCAAGGTGCTGCTCCCGGAGCTGAGCGAGGACAAGGAGTGCGTCGAGCGGTTCCTGCGCGAGGCCCAGACGATCGCGCAGATCCACCACGAGAACGTGGTCGACATCTATCACCTCGGCGAGGACGGCTCGGGCGTCGTGTTCTTCGCGATGGAGCTGCTGACCGGCGAGGACCTCGAGACCCGGCTCCGCGACCGCGCGCAGCGGCCGATCAGCTGGGAGCAGGTCTGCCAGTGGATGACGCAGACCGCCGCGGCGATGGCCGCGGTGCACGCCGCGGGCATGATCCACCGCGACCTCAAGCCGTCCAACATCTTCATCTCGAAGCGCCGCGACGGCCGCGATCGCGTCAAGCTGCTCGACTTCGGGATCGCCAAGGCGGTCAACCGCGCCGCGCTGACCGGCGCGGGCGCGGCCGTCGGCACGCCGTATTACATGTCGCCGGAGCAGATCCTGGCGCTGCCCCTCGACCCGCGCAGCGACATCTACTCGCTCGGCGCGGTGTTCTTCGAGGCGCTCGCCGGCCGCATGGCGTTCCTCGGCGAGCCGCTGCAGGTCGCGATGCAGCACTGCAACATCATGCCGCCGCGGCTCTCGGAGGTGGTCAACGACCCGACGATGCCGCCGGAGCTCGACGAGCTGGTCGACCAGATGCTGGCCAAGGACGCCAGTGAGCGCCCGCAGTCGATGGAGGAGATCGAGGACTTCCTGCTGGCGATCGCGCCCGGGCAGACCAGCGTCGTCATCTCGGGCCAGACGCTGCGACCGATCACCGGGGCCGTCACCGGGCCGCTCGCGGTCGTCCGCGCCGACACCCCGACGACCAGCTCGAGCCCGGCCGATGGCATGACGCCGCCGCCCTCGGCGCTGGCCCGCACGGCCCTCGCCAACCCGCTGCCGCCCGAGGCCACCGTCGAGGTCCACCTCGACTTCGATCCGCCGCCGAAGCGCCGCCGCCACCTCGCGCTGATCCTCGGCGCCGTCGCGCTCGCCGGCGCGATCGTCACGCTGTGGCAGCTGCCCCGCAGCGGCGCGGGCCCGGGCGAGCCGGCGCCGACGGTCGTCGCCACGCCCGAGCCCGCGCCCGGGCCCGCGCCCACGCCGCCGCCCGCGCCCGTGGACCCGCAGACACCGCCGCCGCCGGCGACCCTCGAACCTGTCCCGACGGACAGCCCACCAGCGACCGAGCCCGCGGCCATCAAACCTGCGCGCGAGACCTCGCGCGCGCGCAAGCCCGACCGCGGGACGACGCCGCTGCAGAAGATCGCCCGCGCGGCGACCAAGTGCCGCAAGCAGCACCGGGCCACGCGTGGCCCGAAGATCACGATCGACTACGCGATCGGCAGCAACGGCCGCGTCACCCGGGCCGTGCCAGCGACCCCGGACGCGCTCGGCAAGTGCCTCGCCGCCGCGGTCAAGGCGACCCGCTTCCCGCCCGAGCTCCGCCTCGGCCTGGCCATGGACCTGTGAACCCGTGAGCGAAGTCGCGCGAGCCCCGCTGCGACGCGCACGGAGCATCGCGTAGCGTCCCCGTCGTGCCCCGCCTCCTCCGCTGCCTGGTGCTCGCGCTGGCCGCCTGCCAGCCCCAGGGCGGCGGCGACGACGGCCTCATCGTCGTCTCCGACACCGCCCAGGTCGGCCCGCCCCCCGTGTGCGACGCGGCGCCGACGACCGGCGCCGACGAAGAAACCACCACCGGCGACGGCACCGGCGACGGCACCGGCGCGGCGGCGCTCGACATGTCCCCGAGGACAGCTCCCGCCGCGCCCACGGAGCTGTCCTCGCGGACAGGCGCGAGCGCGGCCCCGGACCCGGGCACGGCCTTCTGCGCCCAGTTCACCGGCCAGACGAAGTGCGACGGCGCCCTGCGCATGGCCGGCGACACGGTCGTCGGCGAGTGCCGCTGGGTCCGCGTCGTCCCGGTGATCGCGGGCACCTGCGAGGCGACGCTGCTCTACGACACCTGCGTGCACGTCCCGGTCGACGGCGGCCCCTGCGAGGCGGCCCAGTCGTGCGGGCAGATCGGGCTCGGCGTGTTCGGACGGGCGGGCTGCGACGGCACGATCGAGATCCTGGTGGTGCCGCCGGGGCAGGCCCTGTGCGCGACGCCGACGGACTGGCCGCTGTGCTGGCCGCTCGACGACGAGGACATCGCGCCCGAGTGCACGTGCATTTGTAGTTAATCAGCCGCAGTAGTTAGTCAGCCGCAGTAGTTAGTCAGCCGCAGTAGTTAGTCAGCCGCCGATCAGCGAGTGGCCGGTGCTGCCCGTGATCTCGACCTCGACGGTCTCGCCGGGCTGCCCCTTGCCGAGCGGGAGCAGCACCGAGTGGAAGCTCGGCGTGCGCCCGAGCTGGCGGTCGCCGCGGCGCGACAGCCCGGAGATGAGCACGCGCTCGCGCCCGCCGACGCGCGCCTGGTGCGACGCGCGGGTGTGCTGCTCCTGGAGGTCGATGACCTCCTGCAGGCGGCGACCCTTGACGTCGCCCGGGACATCGTCGCTGAGCTTGCGCGCCGCGTAGGTGATGCCGCGGTCGCTGTAGCGGAACATGAAGGCGCTGTCGAACCGGACCTCGCGCATCAGCGAGAGCGTGTCCTGGTGGTCGGCCTCGGTCTCGCCGCAGAAGCCGACCATCAGGTCGGTGCTGAGGGCGAGGCCCGGCAGCGCCGCGCGCAGCTTCGTGATCAGGGTCAGCAGCTCGGCGCGGGTGTAGCCGCGCTTCATCGCCGTCAGCATCGCGTCGGAGCCCGACTGCGCCGGCAGGTGGATGTACGGGCAGATCTTGGGCTCCGCGGCCATCGCCGCGATCAGCTCGTCGGAGAAGTCGACGGGGTAGGGGCTCGTGAAGCGGATGCGCTCGATGCCGTCGACCTGGACCAGCGCGCGCAGCAGGCCGGCGAAGCTCACGTCCTCCCACGCGTAGGAGTTGACGGTCTGGCCGAGCAGGACGACCTCGCGATAGCCGCGCTCGGCGAGCTGACGGGCGGCGCGCAGGACCTCGCGGGGGGCCACGCCGCGCTCGCGGCCGCGGGTGTAGGGCACCACGCAGAACGTGCAGAACTTGTCGCAGCCGCGCTGGATCGAGATCTGGCCGCTGACGCCGTCGTCCTCGGGGACGCCGTCGAGGCCGTCGTAGGTCTCCGTCTTGTCGAGGGCGACGTCGACGACGCGCTCGCCGTCGCGGGCGCGGTCGACGAGGCCGGCGATCCGGCGGTAGCTGTCGGGGCCGGCGACGAGGCCGATGTGGGGCGCGTGCTGGTGGACCTTGTCGCGCAGGTGCTCGGCCATGCAGCCGGTGATGCCGAAGACCAGGCCCGGGTTGTCCTTGCGGTGGCGCAGGAGCTGGCTGGTGCGCCCGTAGACGCGCTCCTCGGCCTTCTCGCGCACGGCGCAGGTGTTGAGCAGGATGACGTCGGCCGCGGCGGGATCCGTGACCCGCACGTAGCCGCCGGCGCGCAGCTGGCCCATGATGATCGCCGAGTCGGCCTCGTTCATCTGGCAGCCGAGGGTCTCGAGGTACACGCGTGGGCCTGGGATCGCCTCGCTGGCGATCGCATCGGCGCCGATCTCCGGGCCGTGCAGGGGGGACTGCGGCGCGTCGGGCGAGGTGCCGCGCGCGGGCCGGATCTGGACGAGCCTGGACATGGGCGCGGGATCCTACGCGATCCGATGCGGCCGGGTCGGCGGAGCTGGGCGCGCACCCGGGTGGCTCGCAGCGGGCGCTAGCTCACGGGCAGGCGCGTCGCGCCGCGTTGGACCGCGAGCGTCGGGCGCACGGAGATCTGGAAAATGGCGCGCCTTCGGGCATAAGATCCCGCGCTGCCGATGGCCCGCGCCCGTGGGGTGCGGCTCACAGGAGAATACATGTCCCGCCTCGTGTCTCGCCTCGTTCCTTCGTTCCTGAGTATCGCTTGCCTGGCCCTCGCGCCCGCGTGCACCAACAAGCCCGCGGAGCCGGCGAAGGCCGAGACCAAGGACGTGAACACGATCCCCGTCGCCGACAGCAAGGCCGGCGGCGGTGAGCTCGGCGCGCTGCCGGATCCGGTCGCGCTGGTCAACGACAAGCCGATCACGCTCGCCGAGTTCAAGACCATCTACGACCTCAAGGTGCAGAAGTACGCCGAGCGCGGGCGCGAGATCCCGCCGTCCGCGGACCGCCGCTACCGCAAGTCGATCACCGAGCGCCTCGTGTATCAGGAGGTGCTCAACCAGGAGGCCGCGGCCAAGGGCGTGAAGCACAACCAGGCCGAGCTGGCCGAGCGCGAGACCCAGCAGAAGCAGGGCATCAAGGACTGGGACAAGCACCTGGTCCGCCGCGGCGAGACCGAGAAGAGCCTGCGCGACATGTACATCGCCGAGCTCGTCGAGAAGCAGCTGCTGGAGAACGCCGGCAAGCTGACCGTGACCGACAAGGAGATCGACGAGGAGTACGAGAAGATCAAGCCGAACTACAAGTCGGACGCGGACCGCGTGCACGCGGCCCACATCCTGATCCCGATCGGCCCGCAGAATCAGCCCGCCATGGGCGGCGCGGAGAAGCAGCCGGAGCCGAGCGCCGAGGAGAAGGCGAAGTGGACGCAGGAGGCGATGGCGAAGGCCGAGGAGCTGTACAAGAAGGCGACCGCGCCGGGCGCAGACTTCGCGCAGCTCGCCAAGGAGAACTCGATCGGCCCGAGCGCCGACAAGGGCGGCGACCTCGGCGTGTTCACCAAGGACCGCATGGTCGAGGAGTTCAGCGTCGTCGCGTTCAAGCTCAAGCCCGGCGAGATCTCGAAGCCGGTCGAGACCAAGTTCGGCGTGCACATCATCAAGATCCTCGAGAAGTACCCGCCCGGTGACCTGCCGAAGGCGGCGCTGATCGAGCAGATCCGCGAGCGCCTCGGCCAGCGCAAGCTGCATCAGGGCCGCCGCGACCTCAAGGAGGAGCTGCTCGCGCGCTACACCGTCAAGAACCTGATGGAGGAGGCGCTCGGCCCCGACCCGCGCACGCTCAAGCGCCCCGGCGGCCGCGCAATGCCGAAGACCGACGGCCTGCCGCCCGACCACCCGCCGATCGGCGACGGCTCGGTGCCGCCGCCGAACGGACCGCGGCCGGACGCCAAGTCCGGGCCCGGGGCGATCGCGCCGGGCAAGCCCGGGCCCGCGGGGGCGGACAACCAGCCCGAGAACAAGGGCGACGCGGACGGCGACGGCGAGTGATCGCCGGACCCGACGAGCGCGACGCAGCCCCGCCGCCGGTCGGCGTCACGCCGCTGGTCGGCGTGATCATGGGCAGCAAGTCGGACTGGGACACGATGCGCCACGCGGCGGACGTGCTGGCGGCCTTCGGGGTCGCGCACGAGTGCCGCGTGGTCTCGGCCCATCGCACGCCGCGGTGGCTCGCCGAGTACGCGGAGACGGCCGAGGCGCGCGGGCTCGAGGTGATCGTCGCGGGCGCGGGCGGTGCGGCGCACCTGCCGGGCATGGTCGCGGCCGAGACGACGCTGCCGGTGCTCGGCGTGCCGGTCCAGACGGCGTCGCTCGGCGGGCTCGACTCGCTGCTGTCGATCGTGCAGATGCCGCGCGGCGTGCCGGTCGGGACGCTGGCGATCGGGGCCGCGGGGGCCGTCAACGGCGCGCTGCTGGCGATCCGCATCCTCGGCGCGACGAGGCCCGAGCTGCGCGCGCGGCTGCGTGCGCACGCGGCGAGCCGCGCCGACGAGGTGCTGCGAGAGACGCTGCCATGACCCACAAGCTCACCCGACCCGTGTTGCCCGGCGCCGTGATCGGCGTGCTCGGCAGCGGCCAGCTCGGCCGCATGTTCGC
>Ga0075163_10011099_pt1 | contig 11746 bp, 10 predicted proteins | sample JI1023141ADNA_FD_71478 | JGI IMG/M metagenome (GOLD analysis project Ga0075163, IMG submission 71478) | Wastewater effluent complex algal communities from Wisconsin, to seasonally profile nutrient transformation and Carbon sequestration -... | ecosystem: Engineered > WWTP > Effluent > Algae... | reverse complement strand
AAGGGCTGGCAGGTCGCCACCGATTCGCGGGCCGAAGATCTGATCAGGCGCTTCCGCGCAAAGGGCCTGCGGCGCGTGCTGTGCACCGACATCTCTCGCGATGGCGTCGCAGAGGGACCGAACGCGGCCCTGTACGAGGCGCTGGCGGTGCAGTTCCCGGGGCTTGAGGTCACCGCCTCTGGCGGCGTGCGCCACGTCGCGGATCTGGCGACGCTCAAGAGCGCGGGGGTGCACTCCGCCGTGGCTGGCCGCGCCTTGTACGAAGGCACGCTCGATCTGAAGGAGGGGTTGGCGCAATGCTGACCAAGCGCGTCATCGCCTGCCTGGACGTCAAAGACGGCCTGGTGGTCAAGGGCGTGAAGTTCCGCGGCCACGAGCCGCTGGGGGACCCCGAGACCCTGGCTGCCCGCTATCGCGACCAGGGTGTCGATGAGCTGGTGTTCTATGACATCGCGGCCAGCGCCCAGGGGCGCCGCGTCGGCCGCGACTGGGTGGCGCGCACGGCCGCGACGCTCGACATCCCGTTCTGCGTGGCGGGCGGCATTCGCTCGGTGGCCGATGCCGAAGAGCTGCTCCACGCCGGCGCCGACAAGATCTCGGTGAACTCGCCCGCGCTCGAGCGCCCGCAGCTGATCGACGAGCTGTCGCGGCGCTTTGGCGCGCAGTGCGTGGTCGTCGGCGTCGACAGCCGCTGGGACGGCGACGACTGGTGGGTGTACCAATACACGGGACTGGTCGAAAAAACGATCTCGTCGAAGCGCCGCATGCTCGACTGGGTGCAGGAAGCGCAGGCTCGCGGTGCGGGCGAGGTCGTGCTCAACTGCATGGACGCAGACGGCACAGGCGATGGCTACGACATCGTGCAGCTGCAAAGAGCGCGCGCCGTCTTGACCATTCCCCTGGTCGCATCGGGCGGCGCCAAACGCGCCGACCACTTCGCGCGCGTCTTTGCCGAAGCCGGCGTGGATGCGGCCCTGGCGGCGGGCGCGTTCCACCGCGGCGAGCTCCACATCGGCACGCTCAAGCGGGAACTCAAGGCGCGCGGGATCGAGGTGAGGCCATGAAGCCGGACTGGAAAAAGATGGGCGGGCTGTTGCCGGCCGTCGTGCAGAACGACGCTGATGGGGCCGTGCTGATGGTGGGCTACATGAATCGCGCGGCGCTCGCAAAGACGCTAAAGACGAAAAAAGTCGTCTTCTACAGCCGCTCCAAGAGACGACTGTGGATGAAGGGCGAGAGCTCGGGCCATATCCTGGCGCTGCGCGCAGTCGCCTTGGACTGCGACGGTGATGCGCTGCTGATCCGCGCCGTCCCAGCCGGGCCGACCTGCCACACCGGCGCCGCGTCCTGCTTCGACTCGCCGCTCGACTTTCTCCAGGACTTGGAGTCGATCATCGACGGGCGCTTCCGACAGAAGCCGCCGGGATCGTACGTGACGTCGCTCATCGAAGAGGGCCTCGATCGCATCGCGCAAAAGGTCGGCGAGGAGGCGGTGGAGACCGTCATCGCCTCCAAAAACCGCGACAAGCAGGCCTTTGTCGGCGAGACCGCCGACCTGCTGTTTCACCTGATGCTGCTGCTGCGCGCCCGCGGGACGAACCTGAGTGCAGCAGCAGCCGTGCTGCGCCAGCGCCACACCAACAAGTAAAGCGGGATCGGCCCGCACGGGGCGGGTGTTCGCCGCATGCGCACGGGTGGTGTGGACGTATCCCCAGCGCGCATTCCGCAGCGAAGCGCGATCGCATGGGACGCCGCAGCGCGTCGGTGGCCGGAAGGCGGCGGTGAGTCGGGCGGGGTGCATTTGACATCGTCTGCTATAACGAATAGTGTTTAATGAATGCCCAAATTAGCTCATTCTCATTCGGAAATTGCAGTTCGAACGGGCTCGGTGAGTATAGGCTTTTCCGCCCGGCGAGCGGCGCGTGTAGGGCATAAGTCTATTATAGCGAACGAATGTTGCTGGATTGTCTGGGTGTTCATTCTGGCCCTCAGCTGGGCCGGGCAGGCCGCCGCCGATGAGCCAGCGCCAACGCCAACGGCAACGACAGAGACGGCACATCGCGCACCGGAGGGTGCTGCTCCAGCGGGGAGCGAGGTGTCGGCTGCACAGACCCCTGCGGCGAGCGCCGAGCTCGCCGAGCTCAAGGCCAAGCATCGCCTGCTGGAGGAGCGGCTGGCTGCCCTGGAGTCGCGCCCTCCCGTCGCTGTGGCGGCGCCCCCAGAGACCAGTCGAGGGGTGCAGCTGTTCGGCGCGCCCGGCAAGGGCCTGACGCTGAGCATGCCCGACGGCCGCTTCTCGATGACCATCAAGCCGCGGGCCCAGATCCGCGATACGGTCACCGCCCAGGGCGACAAGGCCACGACCAACGAGCTCAACGTGAAGACGCTGCGGCTGTGGATCATTGGCAACGTTCTCACCAAGGATCTGACGTACGGGATCCAGCTCGCGTTCGGTGGCGGCGACTTCGAGACTGGATCATCGTCGCCAATCTTCGACGCCTTCGTCGATTATTCGCGGCTGCGCGATCTCAACATCCGGGTGGGTCAGTTCTTCGTGCCGTTCGATCGGGCGCGCACGATCCGCGAGTTCGGCCTGCAGCTGATCGATCGCCAGCAGGTCGTCTCGGAGCTCAGCCTCGATCGCGACATCGGCCTGATGCTGTACTCGAACGACCTCGGTGGCTTCCGCGGCATCCTCGCCTACAACCTGGGCATCTTCGGCGGCGAGGGGAAGAACCGCTTCGGCGGCGCCGCTGCGGGCTTCCTGTACGTCGCGCGCATCGTCGTCCGGCCGCTGGGTCCCTTCGATGACGATATCGAAGGCGACCTGACCCGGCAGCGGCGCCCGCGGCTGGCCATCGGGCTCGGCGGCGCCTACAACCAGAGCACCAACCGCATCCGCTCGACGACCGGCAACACCCTGACGCTGGGCACCTTCGACTACTGGCACGGCGCGGCCGATGTCGTCTTCAAGTTCGCCGGCTTCTCGTTCCTGGGCGAGCTCCTGATCCGCTCCTCGAACAGCGGCGTGCTGGACGGACGGACGGGCGGCATGGACGTGCACGAGTGGTCGCGCAGCGCCTACGGCTACCTGCTACAGGCGGGAATGATGCTGCACGACAAGGTCGAGGTGGCGGCGCGCTATGACGAGCTCATTGGCTTGTCGCCCGAGAACGGGAACGACCCGACGCTGGTATCGCTTGTTTCGGCCACCGGCCGCGAGCTGGGCGCGGGACTTAACGTCTACCTGAACGGCCACGCCTTCAAGCTGCAGGGCGACTACCAGTATCAGTTCGGCGACTCTGTGACCGGTGGCAAGCACCTGGTGCGAATCCAGCTTGACGCAAGTTTCTGAAGTCGCTGAAAGAGGACCCCATGAAGACCACACAGGCGCTCATCCTGATCTTGCTGACGCTCATCGCTGCCGACGGCAGCGCGGCGGCCGATCCGACCCTGCTCAACGTCTCGTACGATCCCACGCGCGAGCTGTATCAGGAGATCAACGCAGCGTTCGCCCGGGTCTGGCGCGCCAAGACCCAGCAGGGCGTCGTCATCAACCAGTCGCACGGCGGATCGGGCAAGCAGGCGCGCGCGGTGATCGATGGGCTGGAGGCGGACGTCGTGACGCTGGCGCTGGCCTATGACATCGATGCCATCGCCGAGAAGGGCAAGGGGCTGCTCGGGGCCGGCTGGCGGTCGCGACTGCCGAACGGCTCGACGCCCTACACCTCGACCATCGTCTTTGTGGTGCGGCGCGGCAACCCCCAGGGGGTGAAGGACTGGGACGATCTGATCCGGCCCGGCGTCGTGGTCATCGTGCCCAACCCGAAGACCTCGGGCGGCGCACGCTGGGCCTACCTCGCCGCGTACGGCCATGCGCTGAAGACCCTGGGCAGCGAAGACAAGGCGCGGGACTTCATCACCCGACTGTACAAGAACGTGCCGGTCCTCGACTCCGGGGCGCGCGGCTCGACGACCACGTTCGCGCAGCGTCGCCTCGGCAGCGTCCTGGTCTCGTGGGAAAACGAGGCCGAGCTGCTGCGCAAGGAGTTCGCCCGCGATGGGCTTGAGATCGTGCGGCCCAAGCTCAGCATCCTGGCCGAGCCGCCGGTGGCGGTCATCGATGCGCTCGTGGACAAGCACGGCACCCGCTCGGTCGCACAGGCCTACCTGGAGTTTCTGTACTCCGAAGAGGGGCAGGAGATCGTGGCCCGCCACCACTACCGGCCGCGCAGCGCCGCGGTCCTGGCGCGGCATGCGGCAGAGCTGCCACCGCTGACGCTGTTTACCGTCGATGAGCTGTTCGGTGGCTGGCAGAAAGCGCACGCACGCCACTTCGCGGACGGCGCTCTGTTCGATCAGATCTACATGGGGAGCCGATGACGCTGGCCTCCTCTGCGCGGACCAGGCGGCGACTCACCATCCGGCGGCGCGGGATGCTGCCCGGCTTCAACCTGTCCTTGGCGATCGTCACCTTCTACCTGAGCGCGCTGGTTCTGATTCCGATCGCGGTGCTGACGTGGCGGGCCAGCGCGATGCCGGCGGCCGAGCTGTGGGCCGCGGTCTCGGGTCCGAGAGCGCGCGCGGCCTTCGCACTGAGCCTGGGCGCAGCGGGCACTGCGGCCCTGGTGAACGCGCTCTTCGGCTTCATCGTGGCCTGGGTGCTGGTGCGCTATGAATTCCCAGGACGCTCGCTGCTCGACACGCTGGTCGATCTGCCCTTCGCGCTGCCCACCGCCGTGGCGGGGATCGCGCTGACCGCGATCTGGGCCGAGAGCGGCTGGGTCGGCCGGCACTTGAGCGCAGCGGGGATTCAGGTCGCGTACACGCCGATCGGGGTGACGGTCGCGCTGATCTTCGTCGGGCTGCCCTTCGTCGTCCGAACGGTCGAGCCGGTGCTGCGCGAGCTCGATCCCGTGCTGGAAGAGGCCGCCGCAGTGCTGGGTGCGAGCCGCCTACGCACCTTCCTGCAGGTCATCCTGCCTGCTACTGCGCCCGCGCTGGGTACCGGCTTCTCGCTGGCCTTCGCCCGCGCGCTCGGCGAGTACGGCTCCGTGGTTTTCATCTCGGGCAACATGCCGCTGCGCACCGAGATCGTCCCGCTGCTGATCGTGACCCGGCTGGAGCAGTTCGACTACGCCGGTGCGATCGGGATCGCAGCCGTCATGCTCCTGGTCTCGTTCGTCCTGCTGCTGCTTGGCAACCTGCTGCAGGCGCAGCGCCGCCGCCGCCACGAGGGCGCATGACCGGTGCATCGCCTGTCCACCGGCTGGCACCGATCGCGCGGGAGCCGCTGGCCGTGCGGCTGCTATTGACCGCAGTGGCCGTCGCGTTCATTTCGCTGTTCGTGCTGCTACCGCTGATCATGGTCTTCACCTGCGCGCTGGCCGATGGCGCTGGTCCGTACTGGGCGGCGCTGCAGAGCCCCGAGACCTGGAGCGCGATCAAGCTCACGCTGCGGGTCGCCGCTGTGGTGGTTCCGCTGAACACCCTGTTCGGCATCGCGGCGGCCTGGCTGGTGGCACGCTACGACTTCGTCGGGCGCAGCGTGCTGGTCACCCTGATCGATCTGCCGTTCTCGGTGTCGCCGGTGATCGCTGGCCTGCTGTTCGTGCTGCTGTTCGGGAAGAGCGGCCTGCTGGGCAGCTGGCTATCCGCCCATCAGATCCAGATCCTGTTCGCAGTCCCCGGGCTGATGGTTGCCACCGCTTTTGTCACCTTCGCGATGGTCGCACGCGAGCTGATCTCGGTGATGGAGGCGCAGGGCCCCAGCGAGGAGGAGGCGGCGCTGACGCTCGGTGCATCGGGCTGGCAGGTCCTGCGCCATGTGACCCTGCCCAAGCTCCGCTGGAGCCTGCTGACCGGGGTCATCCTGTGCAACGCCCGGGCGATGGGCGAGTTCGGTGCGGTGTCGGTGGTCTCGGGACACATCCGCGGCATGACCAACACCCTGCCCCTGCATGTGGAGATCCTCTTTAACGAGTACAACTTTGTGGGCGCCTTCGCCGTCGCGACCCTGCTCGCGCTGCTGGGGCTTGTGACGCTGCTGGTCAAGCGCCTGGTTCACGCCTCTGGGAGCCGAGAATGAGCGTCGCAGTTCACGCGCTGTCCAAGCGCTTTGTCCACAGCAGCACGCCGGCTGTGAACGAGGCCAGCTTCGTCGCTGAGACCGGCGCGATCACGGCGCTCCTGGGTCCGTCTGGGTCGGGCAAGACCACCGTGCTGCGGCTGATCGCCGGACTGGAAGAGCCGGACAGCGGCTCGATCCACATCCACGGCGAGGCGAGTGAAAAGACGCCGGCGCGCCATCGCGGCATCGGCTTCGTCTTCCAGAGCTACGCACTGTTCGGCCACATGACCGTGCGCGACAACATCGCCTTCGGCCTGAAGGCCCATCGCTGGCCGCGCGCCCAGATCGACGCGCGCGTCAGCGAGCTGCTGAGCCTGATCCAGCTTGCCGAGCTGGGCGGACGGATGCCGTCGCAGCTATCGGGCGGGCAGCGCCAGCGCGTGGCCTTCGCCCGCGCGCTGGCCCCCCGGCCCAGGGTGTTGCTGCTCGATGAGCCTTTCGGTGCGCTGGACGCGCGCGTGCGCTTGGAGCTGCGGCAGTGGCTGCAGATGCTGCATGAAAAGACCCACGTGACCACGATCCTGGTCACGCACGATCAAGAAGAGGCGCTAGAGCTGTCGGATCAGATCGTTCTCATGCAGGACGGTCGTGTCGTTCAGAAGGGCGCACCGCAGACGCTGTACGACGCCCCTGCCACGCCGTTCGTCGCGTCGTTCATCGGCAATGCCAGCGTGCTGCGCGGACAGGTGCAGGGCGGGCGCGCTTCGGTCGGCAGCGCTGTGGGTCCGGTGGTCGCGGGTGCGGCCGATGGCACGTCGGTGCAGGTCTACGTGCGTCCCAGCGACGTCCGGCTCTGCCGGCCCGGTTCCGACGCCGCGCCGGTATCCCTGGCCACCGTCCGCTCGCTGACCCGCCTCGGCGGCGTCATCAAGGTCGATCTGCACCTGCCGACCCAGGACATTGTGACAGTGCAGCTGTCACGCGGAGAGGCCGAAGCGCTGCAGCTGGCTCAGGGCGACCGCGTGCACTTCGACCTGGGTGATGCCAAGTTCTTCGTCGGCGACGAACCCACAGCTTGATCCCAGGAACACACCCAGGAAGGATAGCCATAAAGGACGCCTCTTCTAAGATCTCCGACGGGAAGAAAATATCATCTTTCTTGATATCGCCGGCTTCGTCAGCTCCTCTGCGAAACTGGCACTCGAAAAGAAAAAAAAGAAGAAGGTAACGGTCTTTCCATTGACCGAGGAGTGTAAGTGCCTGATGGCAAAGACTAATGAGGATGCGGGCAAAGGAGACAAGAACGAGAACTTGCTGCCAGTAGATGACGCAGTGCTCAGCCTGTTGAAAAAGCACAGCAGCTTCAATCAGGTGGTCAAAGCCGTATCCGAACTGGACGCGAACACCAAGATCATGCTCGGCGCTCACGGACATTACAAAGATACACGATTTTTCTCGTCTCAGATCGATGCAAACAGCAAGAAGATCATTGATTATCAGCGGCTCGCGCTTCTTTTGGCTGCCATCTTCAAAGAGGCGGAACCCAAGGTGCCGCAGATCCCCATCTCGCTCATTGTCTGTTATGGGGGGCGATCCTCGGTATCGGGAGCAGATCCTTTAATTTCTCCGAGCGATCCGAAGTTCTTGCTGGACAGCCTGGCCTTCAAGCTCATGTTCTTGCTCGTCGATCGATATAAGCTGGCCACGGTCCGGCTGACTGCCCGCACCGGTGCGGTCAGGTTCAACCAAGACACTGGCAGCGCCGAAACCGAGACGGAAGAGCTGCTCCAGCGGCGGATTCCGGCGCTGGAAAAGATTGATACATTGCAGCGCAAACTGTTCAAAGAAAAAGGCAAGGCATTCGTTCATCTGGTGGCCAACAAAATCGAAAGATGGATTGAGAAAAATGGCGACAATAAGAACAAGCTCGACACACTTCGGAACGATATTAATATTTATGTTCGGGCGCTAAAGGATCAGAAGAAGAAGTTCAAGATCGAAGGGCTTGCCCCAGAGACCAACACGGAACACGACTTCTTCTTGAAAGGTCTGGTCTGGCTGATTAATGATGACAAGAAGGCGCTTCTCGTCGACGCAATCGTAAGTGACTTGACCTATATCATGTTATTGAACGGTGACCGCAGCTTCGTCAAGCATCCCCTGATACTTGAAGAGGAAACTCCCAGCAAGGTGCTGGTGGAGATGCTGGAAGAAGCGATCGGAGCTGCCGATAAAGACGCTTCACAGAATCGGAGCACTGCTGCAAAGTATGGAAAGTTCATATTTACATATGAAGCAGAAAAGTATCACATCATGGATGTAAATAAAAAGAAAATATTCAAAGGAAGCATCTAAACTGCGTCTACGCTGAACCCAGCAGTTTCCTGGTCGGGGTCCAGGTGGAGTTTGGGGGCCAGGCGGCGGTGGACCTGCTGGGGCGTGTCGAGCAGGCGCTCGACGAAGGCCGCGATGCGGTCGGTAAGCTCGGCAGGGTCGGCGTGGCAGTGTAGATACGTCAGCTCTTGCCGCCGCCAGTTCCACAGGCGCTCGACCGGCAAAGGAAGCGGCTGAGATGCGCAGAGTCCTTTCGACCAACTGAGCGCTCTACGCACTGCTGCGCGCCGAGGAATCGGCCGCAGATAGCAGCGAGAGGCATCTCCAGCTGGCCGAGCAGAGGCCATGAGCCAGCAAGCCGTGCCCACCAGGCCAAGTCCGGACGCCTGGAGCAGATCGTCGTTCAGCAAGATTTGGCCTATCTGGCGGCGCAGATTGCCCTGCTGCGCGGCCAGAGCGTGGAGGCGCTGCGGGCTTTCGCGGAACTGGAACAGCTGAAGACCTGGTAGCTGTCGCCATTATCGCTGGGCGAGCCTGGTTGGGCAGGCAGATGCGCACCTCTTGCGCGGCGAGACGGAGGAAGCGCGGACGCGCTATGAGCGTGTTGAGGATTGCTCGATCGAATGACCGCTGAGCTGCCTATGACCGCCGGCCATCAGCTGTTTCTCAGCCAGTTCGAGACCGGGACCGGAGCTATCTGAAGCTGTTGCTCGATACGCTCGGAGCAGGGGGGCAAGATTCTGGAGGTCATTCGGCACGTGCGTGTGCGTGCGCTTCATACCTATGCGCGCGGGCCCAGCGCAGGAGCAGGACAGCGCAAGACAGATCAGCTGCTGCAGCAATACTGGAAGCTGCTCGGCGAACGCGAGACGACTCAAGCCGAGCTGGGTGGCGCTCCGTGGAGCGAACTTGAGCAGTTGAAGATCCAGAGCGAGCAGCTCAAGAGAAAGCAAGAGGCGCTGCTCGAAGGCTCGAAGCGCTGAACACTGGCGACTCCGCGCCCCGTACGCAGCTGGTGTTGCGACCCCCGGACAAAAGCGGGCAAAATATCTTGCTCGTTCCGTCCGTCGAGAAATCAGATGATTGGCATCTTTGCGGACAAATCAGGGACAAATGCCCCGAGTCTTGCTGCCCGCGCACAGTGAGCATGGTCTGCGCTCGTTGTGCGGTGGCGTCAGCGTGATCAAGCGCAAGATTGCGCGAAGGAACAGCCGCGGCTCATCCGCTATCCACCCCGCTCCGGCACGCTGCGCTCCGGCAGGGACGACAGCGCATTGAGCATTGAATCAGGGAGTCGTCCAACGCTACTATCGTAACAGTGCGCGCCTATGCCCAGATTCGTCTACCTGATGGGCAGCGGCGAGATCTCGGCTCAGGGGACATCATCGGCCGAATGGCCACCGCCGCGCTGGTGCTCGACGATGCCCGCGTCTCGGAAGCCCACGCGCTGATCACGCTGCGGGCGGGTGAACTGCGGCTGTTGCCGCTGCGCGGTCGCTGTGCGGTCGATGGCGAGCTGACGGCTGAAGCGGTGCTGGAACCGGACATGGTCATCGAGCCGGCGCCCGGTCTGGAGCTGCTTGTCGAGAGCGTGCACCTGCCCAAGGTCGTCATGGCCCTTCAAGGCGAGGGCCTTCCGCTACAGGTGCTAAACGCTGTGGTGTCCCTGCGAACGCAGCCGGTTCCCGTGCTGTTGCCGCGGTATGTGGGCGACGCCGACGCGCACATCTGGGTGACCGGCGGCGACTGGCGGGTTCGGGTGGGCGATGGACCGACGAAGCCGCTGCTGCCCGGGCAGGAGCTGCTGGTGAATGGCCGCCGCTTTGCTGCGCTGACAACCAGTCTGGAGCGCGCCGGGCAATCGCCAACACGCGACGCGGATGGCTATCGCGAGCCGCTGCGCATCATCGCGCGCTTTGACGCCGTGCACATCCATCGCGGCGCAGAGCTCGCGCTGGTTCTCGATGGACTTGCGGCGCGCGTGGTGAGCGAGCTGGTTGCCGCGGCAGTGCCGCTCGGCTGGGAGGGACTTGCCGCTGAGCTGTGGCGCGACGACTCGGATCGCGGGTCTCTGCGCGGCAGATGGGACGTGCTGATGGCGCGGCTGCGCCGCAAGCTGCGCACGTCCGGAATCTCCACGGATCTTGTGCGCTCGAGCGGCAATGGGCTGGTCGAGCTGGTGTTGCGCCGGGGCGATGTCCTGATTGATGAGACCTGAGCCAGGCCAAACGAATGCCCCGCAAGCCTGGAAGAACGGACGCAGCAGACTCCGAAGCGGCTCAGCCGGGCAGCGTTGCCGCAGGCTCTGGTCAGAGCGATGCCTGGGGCTCGCCGGCGACCAGCCAGAGCGACGGCGAGGATCCTTTTTCCGCCGCCGAAGCGGTGCGCTACGAGCGCGGGCTGGAGCTTGGCCGTGGCGGCATGGGGCGTGTGGTCGCAGCGCGAGATCGGCGACTGGGCAGGCAGGTGGCGATCAAAGAGGTGCGGCCCGGCGTCAACCCGCGCACGGCGGCCGCGCAGCTCGTCGCAGAGGCGCAGCTCGCAGCTGGACTCGACCATCCCAGCATCCTCGCCATTCACGACGCCGGACGCGACGCGCGCGGGCAGCCCTTCTATGCAATGCGGCTGGTGCGCGGTCAGACCATGTCCCAGGCCGCAAGCGCCTTGCCGACGCAGGCCGAGCGTCTTCAGCTGATGCGTCCACTCCTGGCCGCCTGCCATGCAGTTGCGCACGCGCATGAGCGGCACATCATCCATCGCGACCTCAAGCCCGATAATCTTTTGGTGGGTCCGCACGGCGAGACGCAAGTGGCCGACTGGGGCCTGGCATGTACGGTGGCGCAGGCGGCAGCCGGCGGTGTGGTTGGCACGGCGGGATTCATGGCGCCAGAGGTCGCAGCGGAGCAGCCCGCATCGCCGCGCAGCGACGTGTACAGCCTGGGCGCGACGTTGGTCCACGTGCTGCATGCGGCCGAGGTGGGCGCTGATCTACGGCGCCTTGTGGCAACGCTGCCGCCAGAGCTGCGCGCCATTGCGGAGCGGTGCCTGGATCCGGCTCCACTGCGGCGCTATCCAGATGCCGAGGGCCTGGCCGAGGACCTGGCGGCCTGGTTGGACGGACGCCGCGTGGCCGCCCATAGCTACTCCACAAAGCAGCTCCTCGGCCGATTCTGGCGGGCCTTCCGGGTCTCGCTTATCGTCGGTGCCATCGGATTGTTGGTCGTCTCTGCGGTGACGTGGCAGGGATACCGCCGGACCGTGGACCAGCGGGATCGCGCCATTGCTGCGGAAAAGCGAGCACTGCACGCGCAGTCGCAGTCCGAAAAGCATCTGGCGGCGGCC
>Ga0075163_10011098_pt1 | contig 11746 bp, 10 predicted proteins | sample JI1023141ADNA_FD_71478 | JGI IMG/M metagenome (GOLD analysis project Ga0075163, IMG submission 71478) | Wastewater effluent complex algal communities from Wisconsin, to seasonally profile nutrient transformation and Carbon sequestration -... | ecosystem: Engineered > WWTP > Effluent > Algae... | reverse complement strand
AGCAAGTCGGCATCGCGGAAAAGGTCCGCAAAGTGGAGCTCGGGTAGGCCGGCCTGCTTGGTGCCGAGGACCTCGCCGGCACCACGCAGGCGGAGGTCTTCCTCCGCGATGAGGAAGCCGTCTTCGGTCTCGCGCATGATCTTGAGACGGGCGAGCGCGGTTTCGCCGGGGCGCGGGTCGTCCTGGTAGAGCAGCAGGCAGGTGCTGGGCCGCGTGCCGCGCCCGACCCGGCCGCGCAGCTGGTGAAGCTGGGCGAGGCCGAAGCGTTCCGCGTGCTCGATGATCATGACGGTGGCCTGCGGCACGTCCACGCCGACCTCGATGACGGTGGTGGCAACGAGGATGGTGGCGGCGCCGGTGCGGAAGCGCTCCATGGCGGCGTCCTTGGCTGTCGCTTTCATCTGGCCATGTGCGAGCGCGACGCGGTTGCCGAAGCGGCCTTGCAGGTCCCGGAACCGGCTTTCGACAGCCGTGAGGTCGAGCTTCTCGTTCTGCTCGACCAGCGGGCAGACCCAGTAGACCCGGTCGCCGGAAGCAATGGCGCGGGCGACCGCCTGTTCGACATCCTCAAGCCGCGAGAGCGGCACCGCCCGCGTGGTGATGGGCTGACGGCCTGGCGGCTTTTCGTCGAGCTTGGAGACGTCCATGTCGCCATAGGCGGTCATCGCGAGGGTGCGGGGGATAGGTGTCGCGGTCATGACCAGCGTGTGCGCCGGGCGGCCGCCCTTGTCGGCAAGGCTGAGGCGCTGGGAGACGCCAAATTTGTGCTGCTCGTCGACGACGGCGAGAGCGAGGTCGGCGAATGCGACGTCGTCGGTGAAGAGGGCGTGGGTGCCGATGAGGATGCTGATGTCGCCCGACTGGAGATCGGTGAGCAGTTTCTCGCGCACCTTGCCCTTCTCGCGTCCGGTCAGCAGGGCGGCACGCAGGCCGATGCCCTCGGCGAGCGGTCCGATGACATTCATGTGCTGGCGGGCGAGGATTTCGGTAGGCACCATGAGTGCCGCCTGCGATCCCGCCTCGACCGCGATCAGCATGGCCATGAGGGCGACCAGCGTCTTGCCGGCGCCGACATCGCCCTGAAGCAGGCGGTTCATCCGGTCGCCGCTGAGAAGGTCTGTGGCGATCTCGTTCAGCGAGCGGGTTTGGGCGCCGGTGGGGCGATAAGGCAGTGAGGCGAGGAGTCTCGTGCGCAGGTGGCCGTCGCCATCCAGCTTGCGGCCGGCGGCCTTGTTCATCCGGGCGCGGATGAGGCCGAGGGCGAGCTGGTTGGCCAGAACCTCGTCATAGGCGAGGCGGCGGCGGGCGGTTTCGAGCGCTGCCTCATTCACCTCCGCAGGGGCGTGGATGGCGTTCAACGCCTCTGCCCAGGACGGCCATTTCTGTTTCTTCAGCCAGGGGCCGTCCTGCCATTCCGGGAGCACGGGGAGGGTGGCGAGAGCCCCACGCACGGCCTTGGCGACGGCCTTGGTCGTTAGGCCCTCGGTCAAGGGGTAGACCGGCTCGATCTCGGGAATCTGGTCGGCCTGGTCAGGCGTGACCACGTAGTCTGGATGGGCCATCTGCAGGCGGCCATCGTGGCGCTCGATCCGGCCGGAGATGATGCGGCGTCCGCCTTCGGGGAGGCTGCGGGCAAGATAGTCCTGCGCGCCGCCGAAGAAAATGAGTTCCAGCACGCTCGTCTCGTCGCCGCAGAGGACGCGGTACGGGGCTTTGGGACGGGTAGGCTTGATGTGGTCGAGGACGTTGACCTCGAGGGTGGCAATGCTGCCTTCGGGAACTGCGGCGATCGAGGGACGGAGGCGCCGGTCGACATAACCGTTTGGTTTCAGCCAGAGGAGGTCGAGCACGCGCTCGCCGGCGATGCGGGCGAACTTCTCAACGCTGCGCGGGCCGACGCCCGGCAGGGTTCGGATCGGTGCGAAAAGCGGGAACAGGATCTCGGGTCGCATCAGCGCGAGTTTAGGGTGCTGCGGCGCCAGGCGACAGGGGCGGGAGGCGCATGACAAGGCGAGTGTCAGGCCCTATATCGCCCCTCCATGCCTGACGACATTCGCCTCAAACGCCTGAGCTATCGGGCGCATCATCGCGGTTTCAAGGAAGCCGACCTGCTGCTCGGCGCCTTCGCCGACGCGCATCTGGCCGAGTTGACCGACGCCGAACTGACGGATCTCGAGACCCTGCTCGAGGAGCAGGACCAGGACATCTACGACTGGGTGTTGGGCAGGACGCCGACGCCGGTCGAGTTCGAAACCGGATTGATGGCGCGGCTTAGGGCATTCGAGTTTTTCCCGCGCGCGAACTGGACCTAAGTCGCGATGCTCATCCAGCACCTGTTGAGTTTGAAAGGCCGCCAGAAGCTGGGCGGTGCGCCGGAAGGATTTGACGCCCGGCTGGCCGCCGAAATGGCGGAGGGCCGCAAGAGCCTGCTGGTCTATGTCGCGCGCGACGAAACGCGGGCGACGGCGTTTGAGGCGGCGCTCGGTTTCTTCGCGCCGACCCTGCCAAGGCTTAGTTTTCCGGCGTGGGACTGCCTTCCCTATGACCGGTTGGGACCGCGCAATGACATTCTGGCGCGGCGGATTGCTGCGTTGTCGGTGCTGGCCGAGCGCAAGGGCGGGCCGGGCGTTCTCGTCACCACGGTGAACGCGATCCTGCAGCGCGTGCCGCCGCGTGACTGGATCATGGGCGCAAGGCTGGAGCTGAAGACCGGTGGCGCGCTCGGGATCGAGGCGTTGACCGCGTGGCTCTCGAAGCAGGGCTATACACAGGCCGGATCGGTAGTTGAGGCGGGCGATTTCGCGGTGCGCGGCGGTATCGTTGACCTCTTTGCTCCCGGATTGCCCGAACCGGTACGCGTTGACTTCTTCGGCGACGAGATCGAAACGCTGCGGACCTTTGACCCCGAAAGCCAGAAGTCGACGGGGCGTTTGCCTTCGTTGACTCTGCTGCCGGTCAGCGAGGCAGGGCTGGACCCGGAGAGCGTCAGCCGGTTCCGGTCCGGCTATATCACCGCGTTCGGGGCGCAGACCGGGGAAGACCCGCTTTACGAGAGCGTCAGCGCGCGCCGCCGCTATCAGGGCATGGAGCACTGGCTGCCGTTGTTCCACGAGCGGATGGAGACGCTGTTCGACTATGCCGGTGATGCGGTCGTCATACTGGACGCCCAGGCAGAAGAAGCGGCCATCGCCCGGATCGGCCAGATCGAAGAATTCTACGAAGCGCGTGTTGCCGCGCGCGAACTGGCGGCGAAATCGCCGGGGCTGCAGGTCGCAGACTACAAGCCGCTGCCGACCGAGCGATTGTTCCTGACAGGCGCGGGCTGGGCGAACGAGACCGAAGCACGCCCGACTTTCGTGCTGTCGCCGTTCGAGGTTGCAGACGGGATCGATGTCGGCGGCCGGCCGGGCCGGGACTTTGCGCCGGAACGGGCGCAGTCCGAGGGCACGGTATTTGACGCGGCTGTCGAGCATGTCCGCACGTTGATCGCGACAGGCACGCGCGTGGTGCTGGCGGGGTGGAGCGAGGGGTCAACCGATCGCCTGGGCGGTGTTCTCGCCGACCACGGGCTTGCGGGTCTTGGCCGGGTCGAGACGGCCCGGGCCGTTGAGAGCGGGCCGGTTGCCGCGAGCGTCGCGGTGCTGCCGCTGGAGCGCGGCTTTGAGATGCGCGGGCTCGCGATCATCAGCGAGCAGGACATTCTGGGCGACCGGCTGATCCGGTCTGCCCGGCGGCCCAAGAAGGCGGCGAACTTCCTTGCGGAGGCAGCGTCCCTTTCGGTTGGCGATCTAGTTGTGCACGTCGATCACGGCATTGGGCGGTATCTCGGGCTCAAGACAATCGAGGCGCTGGGCGCGCCGCATGATTGCCTCGAGCTCCAATATGACGGCGGCAAGCTGTTCTTGCCCGTAGAGAATATCGAACTGCTGTCACGCTATGGCTCCGAAGGCGAGGGCGTTCAGCTCGACCGTCTGGGCGGGGCGGGCTGGCAGAGCCGCAAGGCCAAGCTCAAGAACCGCATCCGCGAGATCGCAGGCGACCTGATCCGCATCGCCGCCGAGCGCGCGATGAAGAAGGCGGCGGTGCTGGATGCGCCGCATGGCCTCTATGATGAATTCGCTGCCCGCTTCCCATTTGAGGAAACGGAAGACCAGGCCAAGGCCATTGCGGAGACTCTTGACGATTTCGGCAAGGGCCAGCCGATGGACCGGCTGGTGTGCGGCGATGTCGGCTTCGGCAAGACAGAGGTGGCGCTGCGCGCGGCGTTCATCGCCGCTCTTTCGGGCAAGCAGGTGGCGGTGGTGGTGCCGACGACGCTGCTCGCGCGCCAGCACTACAAGACGTTTTCGACGCGTTTTGCCGGATGGCCGGTGCAGGTGCGGCAGCTCTCGCGTCTCGTCTCCAGCGGCGATGCATCTGAGACACGCAAGGGTCTGACCGATGGGTCGGTCGACATCGTGGTCGGCACCCATGCGCTGCTGGCGAAGTCGATCCAGTTCAAGGATCTGGGCCTGCTTATCATCGATGAGGAGCAGCACTTCGGCGTCGTCCACAAGGAACGCCTGAAGCAGATGAAGGCCGATATTCATGTGCTGACGCTGACGGCGACTCCGATCCCTCGCACGCTGCAGTTGGCGCTGTCGGGTGTGCGCGACCTGTCGCTGATTGCCTCACCGCCGGTCGATCGGCTTGCGGTCAGGACATATGTCGGGCCGCTGGACCCGGTGACGGTACGCGAGGCCTTGCTGCGTGAGCATTATCGTGGCGGACAGAGCTTCTATGTCGTGCCGCGCATTGCCGATCTCGCAGAGACCGAGCAGTTCCTGAGGGATACGGTGCCGGAGGTGCGCGTGGTCGTCGCGCATGGACAGATGGCGCCGGGCGTCCTGGATGACGTGATGAACGCCTTTTATGACCGGAAGTTCGACGTGCTGCTGTCGACGACCATCGTGGAAAGCGGCCTCGATATTCCGACCGCCAATACGATGGTGGTGCACCGGGCCGACATGTTCGGTCTGGCTCAGCTCTATCAGCTGCGCGGACGTATCGGCCGGTCGAAGGTGCGGGCCTATGCCTATCTGACGACGCCTGCAGGGCGTCTGCTGACGGCAGGTGCTGAACGCCGTCTGCGCGTGCTCCAGTCTCTGGATGCATTGGGCGCGGGCTTCACGCTGGCGAGCCACGATCTCGATATTCGCGGCGCGGGCAATCTGCTGGGCGATGAGCAGTCGGGCCATATCCGCGAGGTCGGTATGGAGCTGTACCAGGAGATGCTTGAGGAGGCCGTTGCGGCGCTGCGCTCAGGGCGTGGCGACGAGCCGGCGGATGGCGAATGGTCGCCGCAGATCAATCTGGGCGCATCGGTGCTGATCCCCGAAAGCTATGTGCCCGATCTCGACGTGCGCATGACGCTGTATCGCCGCCTGGCGTCCATGGAAGACCAGATGGAGATCGACGGTTTCGCGGCAGAGATGATCGACCGTTTCGGCAAGCTGCCGGGCGAGGTCCAGCAGCTGCTTCAGATTGTCGCGATCAAGCGGCTGTGCCGTCTGGCGGGCGTCGAGAAAATCGATGCCGGACCGAAGGGCGCGATCATCGCCTTCCGCAACAACGTATTCGCCAACCCGGCCGGGCTGATGAAGATGATCACCGACAACCCCAAGACCTTCAAAGTCCGTCCTGACCAGAAGGTGGTGATCACGCGGGAATGGGCGGGCGTCGAGGATCGCCTGAAGGGCGCGACGGTGACGCTTAAGCGGCTGGCGGAGATTGCCGCGGCCTAGCCGGCGGCGGCGGCGTCTTTGGCCTGAACCTTGTCGAAGACACGGACGAGCACGTCGGTGTCCTGCGCGCCGACCAGCATGTACTTGCCCTGCAGCACGAAGGCGGGGACGCCCTGAATGCCCATCTGACCGGCCATGCCGGATTCGCGGGTGACGAGTTCGATGTCGGCCTCCGACGCAAGAAGCTCCGCGACCAGTTCGGCGTCCATGCCGCAGGCGGCGGCAATCTCGGTCAGCACGGCGGCGTCGCCGATGTCGCGGCCTTCTTCGAAATAGGCCTTGAACAGCGCCTCGACGACCGCGTCCTGTACGCCGACGCTGGAGGCCCAGCGGATCAGGCGGTGGCTGTCGATCGTGTTCGGGCGCTTGTCGGCCTTGTCGAACGCAAAGGCGATGCCGAGTTCCTCGCCATACTGGCGCAGCGTGTCGCTCATGCCTTTCACGCGTTCACCATCGCCGAACTTGGCGCGGAAATACTCCTTCCGGTCGATGCCCTCTTTCGGCACGTTCGGGTCGAGCTGATACGGTCGCCAGTTGACCTCGATGGCGAGGTCCGGCCGCTGGGCGACCGCGCGGTCAAGGCGGCGCTTTCCGATGAAGCACCAGGGACAAACGGTGTCTGAAACGACGTCGATCTGCATGGGTGCAGTCTAGTCCCGAGCGGTGTGCTGCGCCAAGCCGCCTTGCCGGGGGCAGGCGATAGCCTTAACGGTTTCGGCAAGGAACTGAAGGAAACGCCGATGACTGAAGTGCCCAATTTCCGCCTCGACGGGAAAGTCGCCCTGGTGACGGGAGCCTCGTCGGGTCTCGGCGTGCGGTTCGCCAATGTGCTGGCGAAATCCGGCGCGGCGGTCGTGCTGGCGGCGCGCCGGACCGACAAGCTGCGCGAGGTGGAGAAGGCCATCGAAGCCGGCGGCGGCAAGGCGATTTCGGTGGCGCTCGACGTCACCAATTCGCGCTCGGTGACGGACGCCTTTCAGGCGGCGGAAGGCGCGCTGGGTCCGGTCGATATCGTCATCAACAATGCCGGCATGGGCCAGAGCAACAAGGCCATCGATATCCCCGAGACCGAGTACGAGACGGTCATGGACACCAACGCCAAGGGCGCATTCCTGGTGGCGCAGGAGGCTGGGCGGCGGATGATCGCGCGCGGCAAGGGTGGGCGCATCGTCAACATTGCCTCAGTGGCAGCTTTCGAGGTGCTGCCCGGCGGCGCGGTCTACAATATGTCGAAGGCGGCGGTCGCGATGATGACCCGCGCCATGGCGCGCGAGTGGGCGCGTTACGACATCAACGTCACAGCGATCTGCCCCGGTTTCATCCTGACCGACATCAATCGCGAGCTGTTCGAGACCGAGTACGGCAAGAAGCAGATCGCGTCCTACCCGCGCCGCCGCCTGCCGGTGGAAAGCGATCTTGACGGGGCACTCCTGCTGCTCGCCTCAGACGCCAGCCGGGCGATTACTGGCACGACGCTGACCGTGGATGACGGCCAGTATATCTGAGCCGTGCGGCGCGATTCCCGTCCCTACTGGTTGAAGCGGCTGGTGGCCTGGCGCACGGCGCGCTGGACGCGGCGTTATCTGCATCCGCAATTCGATGCGATTGGCGAGGGCTGCGTCTTCATCAATCCGCGGCAGGTGGAAATCATCGGGCCGAATATCCGGATCGGCCGGAACTGTCACATCAATGCCGAGCCGACGCGTCCGTCGCGGTTGTGCGTGTGGTTCGCGGGCGAGCGGGTGGGCTCGATCACGCTCGGTGACAATGTGCTGGTGAGCCCTGCGGCGCGGGTCATTTCCTCGATGGCGATCACCATCGGCTCGAACGCGATGCTGGCGAGCGATGTCTATATTTCGGACAGCGACTGGCACGGGATCTACGACCGCACGACCGAGGCGGGGCAGGCGGCGGCGATTTCCATCGGCGAGAATGTCTGGATCGGGTTCGGGGCGATCATCGGGAAGGGCGTTACGATCGGGCGCAATTCGATCATCGGCGCGGGCAGCGTGGTGACGAAGAGCATTCCGGACAACGTGATCGCAGCTGGAAACCCGTGCCGCGTGGTGCGTGAGCTGGACCCAACACAGGCGTTCCGAACGCGGGCCGATTTCTTCGCCGATGTGCAGGCGCTGTCGGCGCTCGACCGGCTGGACCGGGCGATCATGGCAAAGAACACCCTGTTCGGGCACCTGCGCGCGAGATGGTTTCCCGGCAAGCGGGACTAACTCAAGTTTGGCCAGGTAGTCCGGGCAGGCCCGGAACGGCGTCCAGATGTTCCGCCCACGGCGCGGCGTCTGACATGCAAATGCGGGCGGTCGGCTTGATCTCCACGGGCGTGTCGAGGCTGCCGGCCGGGACGACGATCAGGGCGCCATCGAACTGAGTCATGGGAAGGGCGGAGCCGCACGTGCCGCAGAAGCTGCGCGCGTGGCGGGTGCCGGACAGGGCGTAGTTGCGAATGTGCGCCTGACCCCGCGCCCAGGTCAGCCTCGCTTGTGATGCAAAGAGATTGGCGCCGTGGGCTGAGCCGGTGCCTTTCCGGCACCGCGAGCAGTGGCAGAGGAAGAACGTGTCGAACCCGCCGTCGATCTGAAAGCTGACCGCGCCGCAGAGGCAGGAGCCGGTCGCGCGCGGTGACATCAATAGGCCGGGCAGGGCGCGATGACGGCGGTCATCTCATTCGTCTGGGAGATGACACGGACGCGTGACGCGCCGACCGGCCAGGCGTCGTCATGCTTGAGCGAGAGGGTCTGAAGCTGCCGCGGGTCGCCGCGGCCCTTCGGCGGCTGAGCGATGAGTTCGTAGGTCAGCAGGCCGTCCTGATTGCTGACGCGGTTGAGCCGCGCGTCGCTCCAGCCGCCGGTATTCGTGCTGCCCGTCACCTGAAGCAGCAGGAGGCCGCGCTCGCACCAGGCGTAGAGGCGATCAACGGTCATCAGGCGCTGACCGCCGGGGCGGGCGCTGGTCGCGTAGGCGGGCTTGGCCGTTGGCATCGGGACTTCGGTATAGGTCACGGTCTCGGTCGTGCAGGCCGCGAGGACCAGGGCTGAGGCGAGGAGGGCTGCGCGGCGCACTGTGTCAGCGCGCCCCGGCCGGGCAGCCGGCGACGACCGCGATCATCTCGTTGTTCGCAGCGACAGCACGGACCTCGACAATGCCGGCGGTGTCTTTGTCTTCATGCGTCAGCATGAACATCTGCATCATCATCGTGACGGCCGGACCTTCGGGCGGAAGCGCGATTACTTCGTAGCTGACTCGGCCCTTCTCCAGCGAGAGCCGCCTGAGATGGGGTTCGCCCCAACCGCCACTGTTTGTGTTGGCGCCGACCTGCAGCTTGAGAACGGCGTCCGTGCAGGTCGCGGAGAGGCTGTCGACGCTGAATACGCGGGTTTCGTTTCTGGCGGTCGTTCCGGGCATCGGTTTGTCCACGACGGTCTCGGTGGCCGGGGCTTCGGCGCTGCCGCATGCAGCGAGACCCAGCACGGCGAGGAGAATGGCTTGACGCATGCGGAACCCCGGGATTTGCGACGCAGCGCCTGCGCCGCTACACAAATCTCTACAGCAATTTGAACCAGACAAGAACCGGAGGAAGTCATGAGCGGTCCGTTGACAGGCGTAAAGATCGTGGAGTTTGCAGGGATCGGCCCTGGGCCCTTCTGCGGCATGCTGTTCGCAGATATGGGCGCCGATGTGGTGCGCATCGACCGCAAGGGCGGGCGGGGCGGCTCGAAGTTCGATATCTCCTCGCGCGGCAAACGTTCGGTTGCGTTCGATCTGAAGAACCCCGACGCGATTGAGGCGGTGCTGAAGCTTCTGGAAGGAGCCGATGCGCTGATCGAGGGCTTCCGACCCGGTGTGATGGAACGTCTCGGCCTAGGGCCGGATGTGGTGGCCAAGCGCAACCCGAAGCTCGTCTACGGCCGTATGACCGGTTGGGGCCAGACCGGGCCGTTGGCGCAGGCGGCGGGCCACGACCTCAACTACATCTCGATCACCGGTGCGGTCGGCTCCATGGGCAAGCCGGGCGAGAAGCCGCCGATCCCCTTGAACCTCGTCGGGGATTTCGGCGGCGGTGCGCTGTACCTCGCAATGGGCGTGTGTGCTGCGCTGGTGGAAGCGGGCCGGTCGGGCAAGGGGCAGGTGATCGACGTTGCCATGTCGGACGGCGCGGCCTCGCTGATGACCATGTTCTATGGCTTCCGCGCCTCGGGCATGTGGAGCGACAAGCGCTACGACAACATGCTGGATGGCGGCGCACATTTCTACGACACTTACGAGACGAGCGACGGCAAGTATGTCGGCATCGGCTCGATCGAGCCGCAGTTCTATGCGCTGCTGCGCGAGAAGGCGGGGCTGACGGACCCTGAGTTCGACCACCAGCACGACAAGTCGAAATGGCCGTCGTTGAAGGCGAAGGTTGCCGCCGCCATCAAAACCAAGACGCGCGACGAATGGGACGCGCTGATGCTGGGGACGGACGTTTGCTATGCGCCGATCCTGTCGCTGGATGAGGCACCCAAGCATCCGCATAACGCGGCGCGTGAGACGTTCCTGACGATCGACGGTGTCGTGCAGCCGGCGCCTGCGCCACGTTTCAGCCGCACCGTTTCCAAAGTCGGTGGCCCTGCACCGGAGATCGGTGCCGACAACGAAGCGGCCTTGACGGACTGGGGCTTCGATGCTGCTGCTGTCGCGGCGCTCAAGGCCGGCGGCGCGATCTGACGTGAGCGCCCTTCCCGGGACGACCGGCCGTCGCCGCATCTACCTGATGCGGCACGGTCATGTGGACTATATGCATCGTCGTGTCGCCGAAACGGGCAATACGAACGATGTGCCGTTGACGGCGCTTGGCCGCGAGCAGGCGACCGCGTCCGGTAAGGCACTCGCGCATGTGGCATTCGATGTCGTGATGTCGTCGGGCTATCCCCGTACGCGCGAGACGATGGAGCGCGTGCTGGCGGAGAATGAAAATCCGGTTCCTGCGGCAGACACCGAGCCCGGCCTCGTTGAAGTACATGGCGGGCGCATCACGGGCGTATCGAGCCGGCGCGAGATGGCTGCCGCTATGGCGTTTCAGTATGATTCAGCAGCCGATCCGGGAGCACGACTTTTCGAAGGTGGAGAAATCTTCGCCGAGGCCATCGAGCGCGCCGGCGCGTCAATTCTGAGGCTTCTCGCTCGACCGGACTGGCATACTGCGCTTGTGGTTGCGCATGAGGGCATCAATCGCATGGTGCTGGGGTGGATGACCGGCAACGGCCTTGCCGCCGTCCAGACATTCGAGCAGGACCTCGCCTGTATCAACGTGCTGGATTTCGATCTGGTGCCGGCTGAGACGGGCGAGGGCGTGCAAGTCGCGAGACGGATCATCAAGGCCGTGAACCTGACGCCCTATAACTACGTCAAGCACGGCATGAACCTGACGAGTCTGGAATTCATCTTCGAGCGCTACGAAGAACGGCCGGACGAATAGGCCTACATCGAAAACTTTCGGCCCGGGATGACAATGCCTTCCGGGCCGAGACGCCCGCGATAGCAGCGGTGCAGGCCGCCGCATTCGGCGTAATACATCGCGACGCGGTTGCCGTCTTTGTGGTGAACCTCAAAGCAGACTGGGACACCGTAGCCTACATCCTCAATTTTCTGGCACAGAAGATCACCCTGGATCGTCCAGGATCCGGTATCCTTGTACTGGCGCACATCGATACGGCCATGTGCTTCGCTCGCGCCGAAGTTTTCGAAGCGCACTTCGACGGAGCCATCTGGCGCGTAATAGGCCTCCCAACGAAAGGTGTGCCGCGTCTTGGCGTTGTCGCCGGTGGAGCCGTCCCAACCGCCTTCCGTGCCTACCAGAGTCCAGCCCTGGAGAATCTGGGCAATCTGGCTGCCCCGGAGGTAGTCACCGTCGCGCGTCTTTCGGTCGGAGTTGCCACTGCCAGCTCCTGAGGCGTCTTCACCCG
>Ga0075163_10011097_pt1 | contig 11746 bp, 8 predicted proteins | sample JI1023141ADNA_FD_71478 | JGI IMG/M metagenome (GOLD analysis project Ga0075163, IMG submission 71478) | Wastewater effluent complex algal communities from Wisconsin, to seasonally profile nutrient transformation and Carbon sequestration -... | ecosystem: Engineered > WWTP > Effluent > Algae... | reverse complement strand
GGCAACTGGTGCTACCCTGGCCCTAATGCGACGAATTGCACCAACAATATGATGGCTTATTCTGCACTTAATGATTTCATCTCGCCACTGCAAATGGCTCGGATGCACTATACCTTGATGTCAGTCCCCGCATCCAAGTATCTCAAAACAGAGGCGAATTCATCTCAAAATATCACGATAAACACACCTACTGTCTGGGATTATACCAGAGTAGTATATGGAGATGTAATCATCGAGCCCGAAGCATCACTGTATATCCAGTGCAAAACAATCATGGCTCCAGGTATGAGAATAATAGTAAAAAACGGGGCAAGGTTGATCGTAGATAATGCTCGCATAACGACCAAAGGCCCTACCAAAACAATCTGTAATGGCAGCACAAATTATGAAAAATGGGGCGGAATCGAAGTATGGGGAAACTCTGCGACTACAACAACAGAAATGTTTGACGAAGGGTATTCCCTGACGAGCGCATCTTCAGGGGTAGTCATTCTAAAAAATGGCGCAATGATTGAGAACGCACAAGTAGGCGTTTTTGGACAGCGGAGAGGCGGTACTTGGGAGGAACAATTGATGCGCTTTGGCGGCCTGATTTATGTCAATAATGCAGAGTTTCGCAATTGCCGCAAGGCTGTAGAATATATCTCTCCTTTTGCCCTCGAAACGGCTTCTACATTTAGCAATGCCAAATTCAAACAAACTGTTTTTGGTACTTCACTTGCCAACCCAATAAAGGCATATGAAGGCGTAACTTCTTGGCAGGTAAACAAGATGCTTTTCAATGAGAACTGTTTGTTTGAAAATCTGGAAAGAGGTATTGTGTTGGGCAATGCGACTGCCAGTGTGCTGAAATCCACTTTTACCCTCAATAAATTCGCAGTGGAACTTGGCATGGCTTCTCCAATGGCCAATTCCAAGACGTACATCGGAGGCACCAATGGCAACACATTTAAATATTGCGATTGGGGTGTTTATGGGAAATCCTACGGTTTCTTAATCGTCAGGAACAACTTGTTCGAAGACTGCTACAATGGAGTCGTGCTCAATGGCACCAGTATTTATAATATTGAAGAAAACGAGTTTAGAAATACTACTACTGCTGGTAACCCGGCTTTTGTGACCGGTATAGGTTTGATTCAATCTGGTAGTGCTTCTGCCAATTCAATATATTGCAATGAATACAACACTGTTGGCGCCAATGGTCCCTTGTTAAAAGACGGTATTTTTATAGGCGGAGAAAACGATGGCACCTACTTTTCGTCGAATAAATTTGATTGCTGGTGGGATGTCAGACTTTCGCAACTAGACAACCCGGCTGACCTCAGCAATCCTTTCAAAGGAAGTTTGCCCGACCAAGGCGGTATAGAAGGCAATCCTGTCTACAACGAATTTACCAACTACTCCATTTGGGAACATAAGGCTGAAATTTTTACGCCGGACCCAGTTCTCAATTATACCCAATCGTTTAATTACTACCCACCTACTGCCAACTGCACATCACAATTGTTTCCGCGGCGCCCCAAGACTGGGACTTGCGCTACTGGCAGCTTTAATTTTGTGGCAATAGGAAATTCAAGTGGTTCAACACCGCCAGCCTGTTCATTTGGCCCGATTGATGGCCTTCTTAAATCAGAAGACTGCCGGGAACAAGCCTGCTTGAGCAACTACTACACCCGAATCAATCAGAAGGATAGTCTAATTCTGCCCGGCGATGCTCCAGGTCTTTATTCTGCCTTACAATCTGCTCCCAACCAAACCTCAACCATGTCTGATTTAAATCAGGCAAGCCCTTATCTTTCGGAAAACCTTTTAACGGCTGTACTAAACTCTTCCATGACCAGCGTAAACAAACGCAGTGTTTTGGCAGCTAACCTGCCTCTTTCGCCCTATGTATCCAACTTGGCCAGTCAGTCGCTTGCAGAAGGTGATTACAGTTACCTGCTTGGCCTTCAAGCACCGGATTACTCACTGCGCGATCAGGCAATACAGGACCGGAAATGGTATATCGGGAAAAAAATGGCTTTGCTGCGTCATTTGACAGATTCATTGTATAGTGCCGGCAACATTAGTGCTGCTTCCCAACTGTTGGCAAACGACCCCGAACGTTTCAGCCGGGAAACTTTAGTGGGATTAAAAATTCAGGCCCAAGACTACACTGGAGCAGCTTTATTGTTGGTCAATTATCCAATCACCGACCCTGAAGATGCTCAGTTTAAATTTATCCAAACGGTCAACCTTGATCGTATCACTGCAGGTGAGTCATATGCGCTTTCATCCGGAGATAAAGCCGCCCTTTATGAAATTGCGGATAGCTACTCGGCACAATCCGGGTATGCGCAAGTGTTGTTGAATATTTTAACAGGAGAATTCTTCGAACCAAAAATTCCGGAACCCCTGGAAGAGCGCAGCGACGTGTCTTTGAAAAAACCGACGAGCCGGACTTTGACGAAAGAAAACTCGTTCACTATCTATCCCAACCCTGCAACTGACGCACTAAGGATAAATGCTGGCGAATCTACCCTCACTGGCGATCGACATCTCGTTATTCGGGATATTTATGGCAAGATTGTGGGAGAATATCAATTCTCTTCTGGCATTTTTGATGTAAACATCGCACACTTGAACGAGGGTATCTATACCGTCACTTTGGCCAAAGAAAATGGCACTCTTTCCACCAAATATTTTGTCAAAACCAAACAATAATTAAATTATTGCCGTCGGTCGGAAACATTTGCTGTTACTTGGCCGACGGCTTTTTATAATTTTATATTATGAGAAAACTAATTCTTGTTTTTTTCGCACTTTTTTTTTCGACTTTCAATGTCCAGTCTCAAAGCGGTTGGTTTAAAATACTTGATGTGGGGCACCAAGCTGAAGAACCTTTTGAACTTTTGGAGTTTGGAGACGGTTACTACGTCTTGATTTATGCCCTCAATAACTTTCAGCCGATCAATAAAAGCGGAGTACTGAAATTTGATAAACAGGGAAATTTTTTATGGGATGTCAATATAGTATATCCGGCTGAGGCTTATGCTGATATCTTCAACATTTTACCACGCGATTTTATTCTTGCTAAAGATTCATCCATCTATATTTTTTCCACTTCCGACAATTTTGTTGATAAAACTTTTTTAATCAATAAATTTGACAAAAACGGTCAATTCTTGTGGTATAAAACCTATGGTGTGAACGGTGAAAGTTTTGATCACAGTCAGAACAGCCTCTGCCTTGCGCCCGACAGTTTGGGCGTTGTAATGACAGGTCGAACATTGGATAGCGATTATGTCATCTACCAAATTGATTCTGCGGGTATGGTAATTTGGAATCAGATACTGGATGTACCGGTAATGGGAGGAGTGGGATCGCTGACACCAATAGTTAGAATGCCGGACAAAACTTATAAGATAGCCTATGATAATAACGTTTTGCCAGACTTCCGTGATTACCTGGCTAGCTTGGACAGTATCGGCAATCTGCAATACAGTTTCGTAAATCCCCTGACAGGCAGGACTGCTGATTTGGCAGTTCATCCAAATGGCAATTTGGTTTACTTGTCGAACGAGCGTAATCCGCCGATGGATGAAGATGGAGGCATGAGAATTCAAATGCTAACGCCAGAATTTGATACAATCTGGTCTTACCTTTATTTTGACACAGAGTTCCCGTACATATTTTTGAATCAAGGATTTGTAAAGAATTTATCTATTGCCCCGGATGGAAAAATACTTGCATCGGGTTACAACGGTGGCAATAATATGCACCTTGTGTGTATGTCCCCTGAAGGCGAATTGCTTTGGAAACGCGAAATCGCTCTGGAAGACGGTTTCCCCAATCAAAAATTCAACCGCGCCAGATGGACCTCAGATGGCTGCATTATATTAACCGGATATATTTATGGGACAAATGAAGGAGGTGAATATCACTCCGAAATATTTTTATTGAAATTAGACAGTATCGGATGTCTCGAACCTGGTTGCAATCAGGCTATCATAACTGCTGTCACGCCCCCCCAAGAAACAGGGAATGAATATTTCACGCTATCACCCAATCCTGCCGGCAGAAATTCTATTGTGCAAATGAGGCTCAAAGAACCCACTAGTACAGGTTTTTTAGTTATAAGCGATGCTTCAGGGCGAGCATTGCTGCGTCAAAACTTGACTGGCGATGAGATAAATTTTGATGTAAAAAATTGGCCTTCCGGTATTTATACGGTACAGGTGCAGTCGAAAACGGGCAAACTATGGTACCATAAGTTAGTGGTACAGCATTAACGTGTGGACAAATAGAAAAGCAATTGCATCCATCCGTCGTTGATGGATTTTAGATCACTGAACAATGTTAGGGTGAAGTCAACTTGTGGCAAGCATCCGACCTGTGAGTCTCAGGCTCAAGGAAATGATAACCCAATGTCAACTTTTTCGAATCACGTAATAGTAAAATTCAACAACAAATATTACGACTCCTCTTATCGCCGTCTTGCTTGCAAACAAAAAAGTTATTATGGGAGATATTAATGGAAATATCTCCCAGGTTGAAAAATTCGAGGTTCGTTACAAAATTGATTTTGGCAATAAGCGGCTAATCATTGAATCTGCGATTAAAGTGAAGGAGTAGTCTCCTCCTCGCATTCATTACTGTCATTAATGCTCAATCCAGCACCGGCTCCGCCACCTTGCCGGCGTTGTTCATGGCCCGGAAGCCTTTCATGAGCCCACGTGTAGCGCCGCGTACGAAGGTGACGATCTGCTCGCGGTAAGCGGAGGGCTCGATTTCCTCTTCTATGATGCGCAGGGCATTGCGGGTGCTGAAGCCATAGACAAACAGCACGCGGTAAATGTCCTCAATGTGGTGCATTTCGGCGGCTTTGAAGCCGCGGCGGCGCAGGCCAATGGTATTGATGCCCGCATAGGAAAGCGGTTCGCGGGCGGCGGTGACGAATGGCGGTACGTCTTTGCGAACGAGCGAGCCGCCACCGATCATGGTTTGTTCGCCGATGCGTACAAACTGGTGTACGGCCACCATGCCGCCGAGCGTTGCCCAGTCACCTATTTCGATGTGGCCGGCAAGGGTCACGTTGTTGGCAAGAATGACGTTGTTGCCGATGATGCAGTCGTGTGCAACGTGCACATAAGCCATGACCAGGCAATTTTCGCCGATCACGGTTTTGCCACCGAATTTTTTATTGCCGCGGTTGAGGGTGCAAAACTCGCGGATAACGGTGCCGTTGCCGACTTCGAGGGTGGTGGATTCGTCGAGGGTAATTTTCGTTTGGGGGGTCACGCTGACCGATGCCCCATTGAATATATGGCAGTTTTCGCCAATGCGGGCGCCATTGAAGATATGGACATTGGAACCGATGTGGCAGTTGTCGCCTATTACAACGTCTTCCTCGATCACCGTGAATGGGCCGATTTGGACGTTCTTGCCGATTTTTGCGTTGGGGTGAATGACCCGCAAGCCGTTAGAGTAGCTCATCGAAATAGAATGGTGTTGTAGAGAGGGTTGCAAAAAGGGTTGAATTTGTAAATTATTGGAACCGGTTGAATTTGCGTTGTGTGTAACGTACAAATTCAACCGGTTCCAATAATTTAACCTTCCAACCCCTTTGTCGCCCTAACAGTTTGCAGTTCTCTCAGCTCCCATTGCTGCCGTTTTCTTTCGTTCTGCGGATGATTTGCGCGGTCAGTTCGCCTTCGGAGACGATTTTGCTGCCAACGTAAGCCGTTCCTTGCATGTGTACGATGCCGCGGCGGATGGGTTCGAGCAGTTCCATTTTAAGGATTAAAGTGTCGCCAGGGACGACTTTTGCTTTGAATTTTGCGTTGTCGATTTTCAGGAAATAGGTATCCCAGTTTCCAGGGTCGCTCACGCCGCTCAGCGCAAGAATGCCGCCCGTTTGGGCCATGGCCTCTATTTGCAGTACGCCGGGAAAAACCGGATTATCGGGGAAGTGGCCTTGGAAAAAAGGCTCGTTCATCGTCACGTTTTTTATTCCTACCACGTGGTGGTCGCTCAGTTCTATCACTTTGTCCACCAGCAGGAAGGGGTATCGGTGCGGCAGCATTTTTGCAATCTGCATCACATCGAAAATGGGTTCTTTATCGGGGTCAAACTTGGGGATACCGAATAAACGGCGTTTCTCTACCAAGTGTTTTTTGAGAATCTTGGCAAATTCGACGTTGGCGGTGTGTCCGGGCTTGGTGGCCACGATTTTACCCCGAATCGGTTTGCCTATCAGGGCCAGGTCACCGATGACATCCATCAGTTTGTGCCGGGCCGGTTCGTTCTGGAAATGCAGTTTGACCGTATTGAGCACACCTTCCGAATCAACTCTTACACTTTGTTTGCCCATTTTCCGGGCCAACTCGTCCAGCTCGTCCTGATCCATTTTGCGGTCTGCTATAACGATTGCGTTGTCCAGATCGCCGCCTTTGATCAGGCCCATTTCCAACAATTTTTCCAGCTCGTGTACAAATACAAAAGTCCGGCATGGCGCAATTTCGGTCACATACTCCTCCATATTGTGCAACGCTGCAAATTGCTGTCCCAGTACCTTTGAGTTAAAATCAATCATCACGGTTGCCTCAAAGTTGTCGGAGGGCAGGGCCAGCAATTCTGTACCGGTCACTTCATCCTTGTAGGCGATGGGTTCGGTGACGATAAAAAACTCGCGTTCGGCGTCGAGTTCTTCGCGACCGGCATGGTGCAGCGCTTCTACGAAAGGCATCGAAGTGCCATCCATGATGGGCATCTCCGGTCCGTCAATTTCCATCAGCACATTGTCGAGGCCCAAACCTGTGAGTGCCGACAATACGTGTTCGACCGTTGACACCTGGGCTTCACCGTGGCGCAGTGTGGTGCCGCGGTTGGTAGACACCACCAGTTTCACGTCAGCCGGAATGACCGGTTGATCGGGTAAATCGACGCGTTGAAAACGGTAACCATGATTCACTGTGGCCGGTTTGAACGTCAACATCACTGTCTTACCCGTGTGTAAACCCACCCCTTGTACAGATACCGGTTTTTGAATCGTAAATTGTTTCATAAGATCGGGCAAAAATTCAACGGACAAAAGTACGACATCCCGCCGTAAAGCAGTACATCCGCGGTCGATTATCAGGGCATTAACACGAAATTCAGTTAAAAAAAGCGCCGTGTGCGCAAACAAAATTCGGATTTGGGTTAATTATTCTGCGGAAAACAAAATTTTTATCACAAAATCACCTTGCTGAATAAGGTACGCGGGCTACGATGGAGCGCCCCAATGTCAGTTCGTCAGCGTACTCCAGGTCGCCGCCGAAGGCCACTCCCCGGGCAATGGCGCTCAACTGAACACCCAGTGGAAGCAGTTTTTTGGAGATGTAGTAAATGGTGGTTTCGCCCTCGATGGTTGGGCTGATCGCCATGATGATTTCGCGGATTTCTCCCTTGCGCACCCGTTCCTCCAGGCTGTCGATGTGGAGATCGCCCGGTCCGATGCCATCGATGGGCGAGATGACACCGCCCAGCACATGATAAAGCCCTCGGTATTGACTGGTATCCTCGATGGCCATCAGGTCGCGGATGTTTTCCACCACACACACCAGCGAACGATCGCGCCGTGCGTCGGCGCATATCTGACAGACAGCTTCATCGGCCAGATTGTGGCACACGCTGCATTCGCGGATACCTTCACGCATGGCCATCAGGGCCGCAGTAAATTGTTCGGTGGTGTTTTTGTCCTGTTTCAGCAAGTGCAGCACCAGGCGGAGCGCAGACTTGCGTCCGATGCCGGGCAGGGTGGCAAATGCTTCAACGGCCTTCTCAATCAGTTTGGATGAAAATGTCATGCGCGGAATTTTGTGGTAAAAATAGGGCACCCGGGCCGAAATAATAAAAAAAGGCGGCAACGGACAGGTCCGTTACCGCAGGTATAAAATACAACTCTACTATGGTTTGTTTTTAAATAAACTGGTTAGGGTTGAAGTACTAAGTCACACAGGAACGCACAGCACCGGAATACTGGAGTGATTGCTGGTATTCTCAGTAATACTGCCAAACAAGAGGTGCGAAAGTCCCTGGCGTTGGTGGGTGGCCATAACGATCAAATCGGCTTTTTCCTGTTGTGCAAATTCCAGGATGGTAGCCTCTTCATTAAAGGTATTAATATTGATAAAAGTACTCACTTTGTGCAATCCGGTGCGTTCTGCCAGATCGGCCGCGATCACGTCGATCTGTTTTTTTGAACCGAACAACCCAGGGTTGTTCAGGTATAAAACCTCCACCTTGAATGGCCAGTATTTCTGCCATTCGGCCAGATAACGAAATGCCGGAGCCTGGTCTTCACTTAAAGTGGATGCCAATACGACGACCTTCGGGTTAAAATCTCCTGATCCTTCCGGGACTGCCAACACAGGACATGGGGCTGTTCTGATCACTTTTTCGGTATTGGAACCCACAAAAAATTCCATGGCGCCCGATGCGCCTTTGGTTCCCATTACGATCAGGTCGGCTGTCTCGTCTTCCGTCACTCTCCGGATGGAGGAGTGCAACATTCCCTCTTCGATCCGTGTGTCAATTTTCAATTGTCCGAATTCGGGCTCCGCAACCAATTCCTGCTTCATATGGCGAAATTCGTCAGCCGCCATATCGTAATAATCCTGCATATTGTAGACGCCAGAAAATTCGTATTCGGGCAGCACAGGAGCATAAGCCACCGCTACATTGGTGTGCAAAATGCTTAAACCTGCACCACTTTTCTGTGCAACCTTTGCAGCAATGCGGAGTGCGCGCTTTGAGTTGGCAGAAAAATCTGTAGGAATGATGACCTTTTTCATAGTAGATTTATTGGATAACCGGATTCAAAGGTCAAGGCTACCCGGTTGGTCAGTTATGACAATGGTCAATAACTCATGTGAGTTTTGTCAGTTCAGGATACCTGACCCCGGTGAGAAAAAGTCCTTGGGGCGGGACACTCAGGCTCTTTTTTAAGTGAATTTGCTGGTCCAGGGCCAATTTTACCTCTTCTGTATCCACTTTTCCAAGCCCAGCGTTCAGGCATGCTCCAACAATCAGGCGAACCATGCCCCGCAGAAAACGATTGGCTGTGATGTAAAAAATTAACCGAAAGGCATCTGGGCGACATTCCCAAACGGCAGATTTTAATTCACAATCAAAAGAATCCAGCCCGCTGTCACTTTTACAAAAAGGGTAAAACGATCGGTAGCCGGGAAGCAGATCAGCGACCTGCTGCATTTTACCAACATCCAGTTTGTCGTTTTGCGGGAAAAACCAGGCAGTTTCAGTGGCAAAAGGGTCTTTGCGCAACGCGATGTGGTATTCGTAGCTGCGCTCATGCGCATCGAACCGCGCATGGGCGTCCGGATGGACCTGCCATACCTCGTAAACAGCGATGTCGTAAGGCAACAGACTGTTCAATCCTCTCAGGAAGCCGGGCGGCAAGTCAGCCTCCGCGTCAAAATGTGCCACATAGAATCTGGCATGTACCCCGGCATCCGTGCGGCCGCATCCGGTTACCCCCGTTGGTTGTCTCAGTATGATACCCAACGCCGTTTCCAGCGTGGCCTGCACAGACACAGCATTGGGCTGAATCTGCCAGCCGCTGTAGCGGGTGCCGCGGTAAGCCAGGGACATGAAATAGCGCATGTGGACTTTCGGATGAGAATTCAGGTAAAATCAGGGTTGATTTGAGGTGCATTTTAAGAGTCACTGCCGGGGGCCAGTCAAAAGCAAAATGGACCTCTAAATTGACACAAATGACTTCAATTATGACTCTTGTTGCAGGTGTCGTGTTACAAATTCTTCGCATGCGGCATCGAGCATCTGAAAAACCAGTTCGAAACCATCATCGTCGTAATAGGGATCAGGCACCGAACGATCCTGGCCGGGAAAGCTCTGGTTCAGGATCAAATCAACTTTGGAGCGATGGGCTTCGGAACCGGCATGCCGCAACACATCGCGCAGGTTTTGGGTGTCCATGACAAAAACCCTGTCGAAGCGCTCCAGGTCGGCAGCCCTGAATTGTCGGGCTCTTTGGTGGGTAATGTCAATGCCATGTTCCCGGGCACTTTTGATCGAGCGTCGGTCGGGTAATTCGCCGGAGTGCCAGTGGCCGGTTCCAGCACTGTCCACTTCCCATTCGAGCCCTGCCAGCCGGGCTTTGTGCTGCATGATTCCTTCCGCCAGCGGACTTCGGCAAATATTGCCGAGACAAACCATGAGTATTTTCATGGGGTCAGAAAATTTTATTGTATTTCAGCAGGAATGCACCTGTGATTTGGCCTCCCAGGCCATTATAGGGCAGTTTGGCGGGGTCTTCGCTGCCGAAGTTTTTCTGCACTTTCACATCATTGTCGTAGAAATATTCGGCCAGCAGGTCAAGCGTAATGCCCTTAAAAATAGCAATGCTGAAGTTGTTGGTGAACAGCACATCCACGTTTTGCGGTTTGTCGAGGTAATTGGCAAACAGCCGCAAGCCGCTGGTGACAGAAAGGCGGTTTTCGAAATATTTGTTGTTGTAGGCTGCCTTGAATTCCGATCCGAGGCCGAAAAAGGTGTTTTTGTCTTTTTCATTGCCGTGAATGTTGAGGGCGGCAATGGAATCGTCGGCTACATAAATAAGTTGAGTGCCGCAGGGAGAGTAAAAAAACGACATGTGCGCGTTGGGTTTGTAATCGATACCAGGCGCGAAGGTGATTTGCACGGGGGCCAGAAATTTGGCTACCAACTTGTCAGTGTTGCTCGTGGGGCTGAGGTAGTTGCTCTGATATGTTTTCAGCAGGATGGTCTGGGCAAAGAAGTCGGCCGCTACAAACCACTTGTCGCTGCCCATTTTCCGGCCGTATCGGGAAGTCAGTCGAAGCACATCAAGGCTTTTTAAAAAACCTTTGGGCAAGGTTGGGTCGGCTGAGCGTTGTTTTTGGGTTGAGAGTTGGAGCGAAACGGCATTGTTCCAATACCATTTGTCTTCTTTGCGATTGGCAAACAGGGTTCCCAGACCACCGATGCCAAAACGCCCGCCACCGCTTCCCACACGCGGATTGATGAGGCCCATGCCTGCGAGATCGAGACCAATACCACCGCCGATTGTCCAGCCGAGTGTGTCCTTAGCTGCCATGGCAGCAATTTCCTTGAGCCTGCCATCGCCGGCTTCCTGGGCGTGGAGTACGGTGAGGCAGAAAAATGTAAAAATGAAAAACAGTGTTTGTAAAATCTTCATAGTCAGGAACAAGTTTTGTGAATTTTCAAAAATCAATATCTGTCGGGCGCAGACTTTTTTCCTCTAAGCTTTCGGGCTGCCGGGTTCGAGCAGATTCTCCTCCTGACCATCGGGATAAAACACTTCAATTTTTTCCGAAGCCAGTTTGCCGAGCGGGATGATCACCTCGCTTTTGTCTGTCTGCAAAGTCAGCGAAGTGGCATCAATACCGATCACTTTGCCGCGCATACCGATGATCCGGACGTCGTCGCCTACCGCAATCTTGTTGCGGTTGTAGCCCCCTGCCAGATAATTGGACAACAAATCACGCGAAGCCAGGCCGTAGCCGATGGCAAAGGCCAGCGCCAGTGCCCCGATGATGATGGAAATATTAATGGCCATGAACCCGGTGCTGATTTTGGCCTGGGCAAGGGCGCTCACTGCGACGGTGACGAAGAGAAAATAAAATACTGCCGTTGAAATCACTTTGGCCGAAGGCATGCCCATGGATTGGCAGGCGGTGAGTGCGATACCCCGCACCATGTCGGC
>Ga0075163_10011096_pt1 | contig 11748 bp, 11 predicted proteins | sample JI1023141ADNA_FD_71478 | JGI IMG/M metagenome (GOLD analysis project Ga0075163, IMG submission 71478) | Wastewater effluent complex algal communities from Wisconsin, to seasonally profile nutrient transformation and Carbon sequestration -... | ecosystem: Engineered > WWTP > Effluent > Algae... | reverse complement strand
CCCCCAGCCCCGACGGTAGGCCAGCCCCCGCCAACGGGCAAGTGGCGCCGGCCGGCGCGAACCGCGCGACCTTCGGGTTACGATGCCGCCATGGCAAGCGTGAAACGCACGATCGGCCTGTCCCTCGGCGCCGACATCTGCTGGCCTCTCTGCTACGAGGCCATCGTCAAGCACCTCGACCTCGCGATCCCCTGGCAGGGCGACACCGTCGGCGTCGACGTCGAGCGGGTCACCATCGAGCCGTTCGATCTCCGGCAGCCGTGTCGCTACGACATGGTGCTCGATCGCCTGACCCACTGGTACCACCCGTCGCGCGAGTGGATCAAGAAGTCGATCGTGATGGACGGCCTCTACGTCCTCAACAACCCGTGGTCGGTGCAGAGCAACGAGAAGCACACCACCTACGCGGCGATGATGCACCTCGGGCTGCCCATCCCCGAGACCTGGCTGGTCCCGCCCAAGTCGTACGAGCCGACCCCCGACCTGCAGCCGACGCTCAAGGCCTACGCCCGGCTGTTCGACCTGACCGCGATCGGCAAGAAGCTCGGCTACCCGCTGTTCATGAAGCCGTACGACGGCGGCGGCTGGAAGGGCGTCACCAAGATCGACGACGACAACCGGCTGCGCCAGGCCTACGAGGAGAGCGGCAAGCTGGTGATGCACCTGCAGGCCGCGGTCCACCCGTTCGATCGCTTCGTCCGCTGCATCGGGCTCGGGCCGCAGACCCACCTGGTCAACTACAACCCGAGCGCGCCGCTCCACGACCGCTACACCCAGGACAAGGACTTCGTCACCGCCGACGACGCCGAGGTGCTGCGCGACATCACGCTCACCATCAACGCGTTCTTCGGCTGGGACTTCAACTCGTGCGAGTCGCTGCGCAAGGACGGCACCTGGTACCCGATCGACTTCGCCAACCCCTGCCCCGACTCGCAGGTGACGTCGCTGCACCGCCACTTCCCGTGGCTGGTCAAGGCCAACATCCGCTGGTCGATCTTCTGCGCGGTGACCAAGCGCAAGATGCGCCGCAACCTCGACTGGGAGCCGTTCTACGCCATCGCGGCCGAGCCGGGGATGACCTACCGCGAGCGGCTCAAGGCCTACGCCGCGATCGCCGCCCAGCGGTTCGAGACCGCGCGGTTCGAGGAGTTCTGCGCCGAGCACCTCGGCCACCTCGATCAGGTGGCGTGGGACTTCTTCGCCACCCCGGCGGCGCGCGCCGCGGTCCGGGCCAAGGTCGCGGCCCTGTTCCCGGCCCACGAGATCGAGCCGTTCACCGAGCTGTTCTGGCGCCGGATCCAGGCCTGGCGCGCCGACGAGCAGCCGGGGGTCGCGCGCTGATGGCGGCCGACGCCCCTGCCGACAAGCTGGTCGGCCGCTGGCGCTCCGAGCGGCTCGGCCGCGAGGTGACGATGGTCCGCTGGGGCCACTTCGGTCAGCCGGTGCTGCTGTTCCCGACCGCCGGCGGCGACTGCGAGGAGGTCGAGCGCTGGCACATGATCGACGTCCTCCGGCCGCTGATCGACGCCGGCACGATCAAGGTCTACTCGTGCGACAGCGTCGCCGGCCAGGCCCTGGTCACGGGCGAGGGCACGCCACGCCACCGGATGTGGCTGCAGAACCAGTTCCACCAGTACATCCGCCACGAGGTGGTGCCGGCGATCCGCACCGACTGCAAGGATCCTTCGCTCGAGGTGTGGGCGGCCGGCGCCTCGTTCGGCGCCTTCCACGCGGTGGCCGCGGTCTGCCGCTTCCCCGACGTCTTCTCCCGCGGCCTGGCCGTGAGCGGCACCTACGATCTGCGCCGGTTCTTCCGCGCCCGGCCCGACGAGTTCACCGACGAGTTCTGGGTGTCGTCGCCGCTCCACTTCGTCCCCACCCTCGACGGCCGCCACCTCGACGTCCTCCGCACCCGGTACATCCTGATGCCGTCGGGCGAGGGCCGGGCCGAGGACATCGGCGAGTCGTGGGCCATGGCCCGCGTCCTCGGCGCCAAGGGCATCCCCAACCGCGTCGACTCCTGGGGCCGCGACTGGCCGCACGACTGGCAGACCTGGCGCAAGATGATGCCCCAGTACCTCGAAGACTGGACCCGCCCGGCCCCCTCGGCGGGCTGATCGCCGCCACGGTTGGTGTCGCGGCGCCTTACGGCTCCGGCGGGCGCCGCCCTGCCGATTCTGGAGGTAGGTGCACGGGCTGCGGACCGACTCACCCTCGACGGGTGATGGAGATATCCCGCGCCCGCTGCCATCATCACAATGATGAGCAGTACCGGGCTGACACGTAGATGCCGTCGTGTGCCGCCGGCCGGTGATAGCGACCGTCACGCAACCGCCGCCGCGGCCGGTCGATAGGCAGCAGCATCATGACCTACGGACGCTCCCCCGGCGATCGTTCACCCTCCAGCGGCTTCGGGCCCGCGCCCGCCGCGCCCGCGCTCGATTCGCCATACGGCGGACCGGCCGCCGATGGCTTCGGCGGCTACGGCGCGACCACCGACGGCTTTGGCGGCGCCGCGCTCCAGCTCGACGTCGCGACCGAGCGCGCCGGCGGCGACGCCGGCGCGGCCCACGACATCGCAGCCCAAGCCACCGCCGGTCCCGGCGGCGAGCTGCCCCACCTCGACACCATCCAGCAGGCATTCGGGCCGCACGACGTGAGCGGCGTCCGCGCCCACACCGACGGCGCCGCGGCCGACGGCGCCACGCGGCTCGGCGCCCACGCGTTCGCGACCGGCCACGACGTCGCGTTCGCCAGCCCGACCCCCGACCTCCACACCGCCGCCCACGAGGCCGCGCACGTGGTGCAGCAGCGCGCCGGCGTCCACCTCAAGGACGGCCTCGGCGAGGCCGGCGACGCCCACGAGCGCCACGCCGACGCCGTCGCCGACGCCGTCGTCCGCGGCGAGTCCGCCGCCGCGCTCCTCGGCCCGGTCGCGGCCAGCCGACCTCCGCGGTCCAACGCCGCGCCATCCAGCGCCGGGGCAACGACGCGATCGGCGCGGCGCTCCTGCGCAGCGCGGCCACCGACCTCGAGGACCTGCGGCTCCGGGTGAGCCCGGCAGCCGGCATGGTCCCCGGCTATCGGTTCAAGCCCGACCGGCTCGCCGCGGAGCTCGCGATCATCGTCCGGCGCGTCGACGAGGCGACCAGCAGCGGCGCCGCGTCGCTACGCGCCGGCGAGATCGAGAACGTCGCCGGGGCCGCGCGCGCTCTCGCCAGCAGCCTGCCGGCCGACCAACGTCAGGCGCCCGAGGTCCAGGACGCGCTCGCGTCACTGATGGCTGCGGTCGGCGACGTCGCCTCGACCGCGCACTACCAGCCCAGCGCCGAGCCGACGGTGACGCAGCCGGCGATCGGCGATCGAGAGCAGGTCCAGCTCGCCCGGCTGCTCCTCGGTGAGGCCGGCGCCACGCTCGACGAGGTCGCCGGCCTGCCGCCCGGCCCCGACGAGCACAAGCAGTACGCCGCCGCCGCCGCCGCCGCCGCGTCGAAGGTCCAGGTCGCGGCCGACCTGATCGCCGCGCACGTGCCGCCCGGGAAGGCGCGGATGGCGCTCTCGGGTATCGTGGAGGGCGTGAGCGGGCGCGTCGCGCAGGTCGATCAGTGGGTGCGGGCGTCCAAGGTGTCCTCCGACGCGTCGATTGCGTCGCTGTACCGGGGCGAGCGCGGGCTGCGCGAGCTGGTCGGGCTTGACGCCGCGCGCCGGACGCCGCTCGAGACCATCGACGCCGACATGGCAGCGGCCAACCTGACGGCCGAGCCGAAGAAGGCGGCCCACGGCGGCACCGTCGCCCACGTCCGCGCCGCGCTGACCGGCGTCCTCCAGTCCATGGAGGACGCCATCGCCACCTTCCTCGCCGGGGCCGACAAGGGCGCCAAGCCGCCGCCCTCGCTGACCGAGGAGCTGCTGAACCTCGCGGTCGAGACCGCGCTCGGCTCCAGCCTCGAGGGCGCGTTCAAGCGGGCGATCCTCGCGACCGGCCGCGCCATCGCCGGCAGCGAGGACGAGGGCGAGCTGCCCGGCAAGCTGCTCGATATCGCGTGGCGGCGTGGCAAGGACGCGATCGCCACCACCGGCCAGCACGTCCCGAGCGAGAAGCAGCTCCTCAAGGGCTACGCCGAGCTGCTCCGCTACCGGATGCGGAAGTCGGCCGACGCGATCCGCCAGGGCTTCGAGGACCAGGCCGAGAGCCTCGACCGCGTCGCCCCCGAGTCGCTGCGCGCGGTGGCCGATAGCATGGAGGCGCGCGCCGACATGGCGGGGCAGGAGTCGCTCCTCCAGTACGTGTTGTCGTGGCAGACGCTCAAGGCGCGCGCCAGCCAGGGCACACCCGAGCAGCCGCGCTACGATCACCCTGAGTCGCGCGACATGCCATCGGAGCGCGACGCCGCGCTCGCGCCCGCGTTCACCGCCGGCATCCCCGGCGTCCTCCACGTCGACTTTCCGCTCGTCCCGCTGATGCCGCGCGCGTCGACGGTCCGTGAGCGCTCGGGCGACGTGGCCGACGTGACGGCCGCCCACCTCAAGGTCATCAAGGAGGCCGAGCCCCGGCCGCTACGCGAGCTGCACCTGAACACCTCGATCCGGGTCACCTATGGAGACAGCAACGGCGGCGGGGTCGAGATTCTCTGGTTCCCCGACGGGGGTACAGTGAAGGCGAGCTGGGAGCGCATGGACTACTCGAAGCAATCGCTCGGCGACGCCCGGCATCTGCAGGCCTACGCTCGCGGCCTCCCCGTCGGCCACCCGAGCCTCGAGCAGGCGACCGAGGCCGACGCGCAGGAGGGCGCACGCCTGATCGCCGAGGCGGTTGCGAACACCCCGTCAGACAAGGCCTTCGGCAAGTGAGGCCGGCGCTCGCAGCGATCGGCTTGGTCGTGGCGTTGTCCGCATGCGGCGATCCAAAGCCCGGCAGCCCGTTCATGGCGACCGCAACGCCGGACCTGCGTGCGCTGTTCGCGAAGGTCTGCGCTGATCCCGTCACCGGCTCCGACACCGAGACCGAGTGGACGGATCCAGCCGGCGACTTCGCTCGCGTTCAGAGCTCAGGCAACGGCTGCAGCGTTCGGATGAACTACGACCCCCGGGACCTCCACATCAAGTACGTGGTGATCACGGCCGGCCTCGACTGGGACTGGGTCCGCACGTTCACCCGCGACACCGTGCTGCCGATGGTCAAGCCGCACATCCGCGCGTACATCGAGAAGAACGTGCTCGCCGACCTCGGCGCCGACAAGGACATCACGTACGCCCACCCCGGCAAGGGCGAGGTCCACTACCGGAACAAGACTCGCGACCGCGTCGACGCCGAGCTGCAGCCGGTCCGCCGGCCCAGCCTCTCGTTTGCCATCGGCTGGAAGTAGCCGCGGCGAGGAACGGTCACCGGTTCGGGGTCGAGCCGCGCCGCCCACGGGCTGCGGCTAGTGCCCGCCCCTCACCCGGCGGCGCCGGCGATGGCGGGCGCCGGCCCACATGCAAACGGCCGCGCGTGTGCGCGGCCGTCTCGATGCGGATGACGACCCGGAGGGTCGTGAGCGGGGTTACCGCTGGTGGACCAGGCCGATGGCGGCGATCCGACCGGGGCCGTGGCAGAGCATGCACTGCTCGGTCGCGCCCTCGCTGGTGGCGGTGGAGCGCGGCGCGTAGAACAGGCCGCCCGAGCTCCTCATGTGGGCGATGGAGAGGGTCGAGTCGTGGCAGGACACGCAGGCGCCGGTGATGGGCGAGATCACCAGGTTGGTGCCCGCGGCCGGGGTGGTCACGCCGGTGCCGGCGTTGAACGCGAAGCCGGCGCCGTAGTTGGTGACGTTGTCGGCGACCACGTAGGGCGACAGCGTGTAGTAGGACGAGTTCACCAGCGGGTCGTTGTTGTAGACGCCGGTCGCGACCGCGGTCAGCGGCATGTTGGGCACCGCGGCGAGGTTGCTGGCGTTGGTGAAGTCGTAGGTGCCGGCCACGTGGCAGGTGGTGCAGGTGTTGAGGGTGCCCGGGAACTCGACCTCGTCGTAGCCGGGGCCGGCGGCGACCGCGTGCCAGGTGAAGTCGACGGCCCGCTTGCGGCCGGCGTGGATGGCGTGGATGAAGAACTTCGAGCCGGCCGACCAGCCCGAGCTGGTGCGGTTCGGGTTGTGGCACCACGAGCAGGTCGGGCCGTCGTTGCGCTGGCCGGCGTGGAAGCTGGGCTTGACGCCGAGCTTGCCGTGGCAGGAGTCGCACTTGGCGTTGTCGACGATCGCGCGGCGACCGGTGAAGCCGGTGGCGACCTTCCAGACGTTGGGCGCCGGGACGCTGAGGCCGCCCTGGGCCTTACCGTCGGCGGGCATGTTGGGCGTCCACGTGTAGCCGAGCACGTTGGTCTGGACCAGCGGCGGCGCGCTCGACAGCGAGTAGGTATAGCCGAGGCCGCCGGTGAGCATCGTCGCGGTGGCCGGGATCTGGACCCCGGTGAGCTTGATGGTGTAGTAGCCCGTCGCGTCGGGGCCGGTGATGGTGCCCGCGCCGGTGCCGGTGGCGGTGCCGTCCCAGATCTTCTTGATGTAGCCGCTGGCCGAGGCGTTGAAGTCGGTCGGCGTGGTGATGCCGTCCTGGGGCACCGCGAAGGCGAAGTACACGCTCGGCGAGCCGACGAAGTTCGGCATCAGCTCGGTGACCGAGCCGGCCGCGTAGGTCTGGAAGACCACGTCGACGCCGTTCTTCTTGAACTTGAAGGTCATCGACGGACGCTTGACGGCGGGCGTGACGGTGGCGTCGGTCCAGGTGTCGACGCTCTTGAGGTCGTAGGTGATCTTGTCGGCGCCGGGCGGAACGTAGCCACCGGCGGCGACGTACGACGCGTTGGTGTTGGCGTTGGTGCCGCCCACGCGCCACAGGTTGTTCGGGTCGGGCTTGGCGACCGGGCGGTGGTAGCTGGCGGTCGGGAAGCTGGCGGCCGGGCCGTGGCAGGTGTTGCAGGTGTCGTCGTTGGCCTGGGCGCCGCCGACGTGGTTGCACGGAACCGGCTTGCCGTCGGCGCCGTAGCTGAGCTGGCCGGCGATGCCGCAGAACACCGGGGCGGCCGCGGTGAACGAGACGTAGTCGTGGCAGCCGCCGCAGGCCAGCCGCGACGGGTTGGTCAGCGCCTGGGCGCCCTGCGCGGCGTTGCCGTGGCAGGCGTTGCAGTCGCGGATGTCGCGCGGGTAGGTCGCGGCGATGCCGTGGAACAGGTTGGCGGTGGCCACGTTCTCACCGTTGTGGATCCGGTGGACGAACGACGCCGAGTTGGCGAGCGGGTTGGAGGTGCGGGCCGGGTTGTGGCAGAGGTTGCAGGAGCCGACCGCGACCCGGCCGCCGCCGTGGAACGACGACGACGACGTGGTCTCGGCCTTGAACTTGCCGTGGCAGCCGTCGCAGCCGGCCTGCGAGGCGATCTCGCGGGTGCCCGGCATGCCGTTGCCGCTGGGGACGAAGTAGTAGGACGGGTTGGCGGCGTAGAACGTGTTCGCGTTGATCGCGAACAGGGTGTCGGTCTGCCGGGTCACCTGCATCCAGACGACGTGGGTCTCGTCGCGCTTGGCCGGATCGTAGGCGATGGCGACCGGGCCGTTGACCGTCGCCACCGTCGGGAACGTGTAGGTGTAGTCGCCGGCGCCGTCGCCGTTCTCGATCAGGGTGCCGTGGCCGGGCGAGGTGCCGAGCGGGTTGTAGTTGGTCGGCGAGCCGGCCGGGTTGGTCGCGCTGGTGGTCTTGGTGTAGACGGTGAGCGGCGAGACGATGCCGCTCGCGTTCTTGGTGAAGTAGCCGAGCGCGAAGCGGGGGGCGATGGGCGTGTTGACCGAGTAGCCGCCGTCGAGGTCGAGCGGGAAGCCGCGGTCGTCCTTCATCGTGAAGCGGACCTTGATCGGCTCGGTGGTGGTCACCGACCGGATCGCGACCACGATGCCAGTGCTGGGGGAGATCGAACCGCTGGGGGCGACGTTGCAGACGTAGCTGGTGGCGTCAGGATCGACCTCGGCCGGGTCGAGGGTGCCGTCAGAGTTGACGTCGAGGCCGGTCTCGATCTTGGTGCCGCCGAACGGGCAGTTGGTGCCCGCCGGCTCCGGGCTGGTCAGGACCAGCGAGGACAGGCCGCCGCCGCCGTTGCAGACGTAGGTGGTCGCGGTGACCTCCCCGGCATCGAGGACGCCGTCGTCGTTGGTGTCGACGCCGACCTGGATGCGGACACCGCCGGTCGGGCAGTTGGCCCCGGGGGGCTCGGCGGCGGTGGTCGCCAGCGAGTCCTGACCGTCGGAGCCGTCGCCGCCGCCTGGGCCAGCCGGGCCCGGATCGCCGGTGCAGCCGAAGCCGCCGAGCGCTATCGCCATCGCCATCGCGAGTCCCAGAGTCCTCATGACCGTTCCTCCAGCAGGGTTATTGCCGCTCCACCCGAGCAAGGGCCGTGCCGCGCGCGAGACGCCGCCGTAGCCCTGAATCCATCGGGACTTCGATCGACCGCGCACTTTCCATCGACGCCCTCCGGCGTCGGCGCAGGAAGTGCGCAAGTTGCGCCTGCCCTGGCAGGCCTGGCGCACGCCGCGCGTGGGGGGCGACGCGAAGGGCGGCGGGGCGATTGTCGAGCGCGGGCGGCGCAGGTAGCGTCCGGCCATGGACCGCTGGGAACCCGACTTCGACTTCTACATGGCGCAGATCGAGGACAAGCCGGCCTCGTTCGTCGTCGACCTCAACGCGGCGCGCCAGGCGCCGGTCGCGGGGTACGAGCTGCTGCTGTCGATCCGGGTGCCGATGCTGCGCCCGCGGCCCGACGGGCTGCGCGACGCCAGCGAGCTCGACGACCTCGGCGCGGTCGAGGACCAGTTCGTCGAGGCGCTGGCCGAGAAGGTCGACGCCATCTACGTCGGCCGCACGGTCCACGACGGCGAGACCACGCTGTACATGTACGTGCCCGAGGCGCACCGCGCCGCGCTCGACGACCTGCCGGCCCTGACCGGGGCGCCGCCCGGCGACTACCGGCCGGCGTGGGGTGTGATCGACGATCCGGCCTGGCAGCAGTACCTCGGCTTCCTGTCGCCGGGCGAGTACGCGCTCCAGTCGATCTGGAACCGGCGGTTGGTGAAGCAGTTCGCCGAGCTGAACGATCAGCTCGACGTCGCGCGCGAGGTCGACCACCTGGCCTACTTCCCCGATCGCGAGGCCGCCGAGCAGGCGGCCACCGCGCTCGCGGCCGCCGGCTTCCGCGTCGACGAGCCGACCGCCCGCGAGGACGAGGAGGACGCCGAGGGCGAGGAGGACGCCGAGGGCGAGGACGGCGACGAGGGCGACGAGGCCGAGGCCGAGGGCGACGAGGTCGAGGCCGAGGGCGACGGCGACGAGGTCGAGGCCGACGAGGCCGAGGCGGTCGAAGCCGACGACGACGCCGGTGAGGACGAGGAGGAGGAGGACGCGGACGAGGACGACGAGGCGGACGACGACGGCGTGGAGGACGGCGACCGATGGGCGCTCCAGTTCCATCGCACCGACGCGCTCGCCGACGGCCGCCCCGACGAGTTCACCGACGAGATCCTCGACGTGATCCTGCCGCTGGGCGGCAGCTACGACGGCTGGGGCGCCGAGCACCGCAAGGCGGAGTGAGAGGTCGGCGACGCGACCGCGTCCCGCGGGAACGCCGAGCTGCGTGAGGGCGGCCCGGCGACGCGCCCGGGTGCGCTACGTTGGGGCATGAACCAGCTCGCGCTGCTCTCCTGTCTGTCGCTCGCGCTGGTCGCGGGCTGTTCGAAGAAGCACGAGGTCGCCGCGCCCGGCCCGGCCGGACCGCCGGCGGGCAAGGTCGCCGCGCCCCACGTCAACGACCCGTCGCTCGTGTGTCGCGGCGGCGAGCACGGCCGCACCGTCTACAGCGTCGAGCTCGGCTTCCCCGACGGCTGCGGGCCGATCCCGACCGAGCCGGGTGGCCAGGCCCGCGACCTCGAGATCACGATCGAGGGCGCGCCGCCGACCGCGTACATCATGGACCCGGTCGATCTCGCCACCCGCTCGGTCGCCTTCGCCGCCGAGGGCTGCGGCGCGTCGATCACCTACGTCGGCGCGATCGGCACGCTCGAGCTCGGGCTCGCGGCGGTCGAGCGCGGCGACAACGCGATCAGCGGCACCGGCCGCTGGGCGCCGACCGGCGGCACGGCCTGCGACGTCAAGATCAGCGGCACCTTCAGCGACTACGGCAACGACACCAGCGGCGACGACGAGGACGACGAGGGCGGCGACGACTGACCGATCCGTTCGTCCTGAGCGGAGGCCCGAACGCAGCGAGGGCCGCAGTCGAAGGACGCCCGACGGTCACGCCGGCTCGACGCCGATCCACAGCGGCCAGCCGCCGGCGGCGGCGCGGGCGCGGGCGGCGAGGACGAGGTCGCGGGCCCGGGTGAGCGAGTAGCGGCCGACCACGCCGCGGCCGGCGGTGTGGACCGCCATCATCAGCTCGGTCGCGGGCTCGCGGGCGAGGCCGAAGTCCTCGACCAGGACCTCGACCACCAGCTCCATCGTCGAGTAGCCGTCGTTCTTGAGCACGACGTAGACGTCGCTGGTGAGGGCGGGCGCGAGGTCGGGCGGGGGCTCGTCGTGGACCAGCCAGAACAGCACCGCGTGGAGGTCGATGCTGGCGGCGGCCAGCACCGCGGCGGCGCGCGAGCCGGCGTGGAACGCCCACAGATCGGCGCACGTGATCGGACGGCCGCCGTGGTGGGCGAAGGTGCTGGCCCGCACCAGCAGCCGCTGCAGCGCCTCGTCGTCGGCTGGCTCGCCGGTGGCGAGGGCGTCGAGCACGCGGTCCTCGAGCGCGGCGACGTCGCCGCCGCTGGCCGCGATCGCCGCGGTGACCCGATCGACCTGGAGCAGGCCGTACAGCAGGTGCAACGTCGACGGCGCCTGGGCGCGGCCCTTGAGGTCGTGGCGCGCGACGTGGATCGCGATCGCCGCGTCCTCATCGAAGGCCGGCGCCGGCAGCAGCCGGCCGCGCGGCCCGCGCAGGTGCAGCCACCACGCCGCGACCGATCCGGCCGCGACCAGCGCGAGGGCGACGATCGACACCCGCCGACCTTCCCCCGCTTCACCGTGTCTGTCGAGGCCGCGCTCGACTGGGAGGATCGCGCCGCGTGCCGTACGTCGGAGGGCCGTGCTACGGTGACATCATGACGCGGATCACGGCGACGGTGAAGGGCGGCCAGCTCACCGGCATCGATGATGTCGAGCTGCCTGATGGCGAGGTCGTCTATGTGGCGGTGCACGGACACGGCGACACCGAGCCGACCGCCGCAGAGCGTCTCGAGCTCGACGCGGCGCTGGCGGCGGCTGGTGCCGCCGGCGGATCTGACTGGATTCCTGCCGAGCGCGTCGTGCGTCGAAGCTGATCACGCACATCAGCACCGAGGCGGGAGGAGGGATGGGCGATGGGGACGTTCGCGGTGGTGTTCCTGCGGCGCGCGGCCGATCAGGTCGCGCAGGGCCGTAACTGGTGGCTCGAGCACAGACCAGCGGCCCCCGGACTGTTCGACCGCGAGCTCGCCGCGGCGGTCGATCGCATCGCGGCGTTTCCGGGTAGCGGTACGTCGATCCTCCATCCTGCCGGCCAGGTGCGGCGGACGTTGCTGCCGGAGTGTCGCTACTTCGTCTACTACCGGGTGCGTCCCCGCGCGCAGCGGTGCGAAGTGATCGCGGTGCTCCATGCCAGCCGGTTGACCTGACCGTGGTCTCTGTCGAGGCATGACGCGGTGCGGCGGC
>Ga0075163_10011095_pt1 | contig 11749 bp, 7 predicted proteins | sample JI1023141ADNA_FD_71478 | JGI IMG/M metagenome (GOLD analysis project Ga0075163, IMG submission 71478) | Wastewater effluent complex algal communities from Wisconsin, to seasonally profile nutrient transformation and Carbon sequestration -... | ecosystem: Engineered > WWTP > Effluent > Algae... | reverse complement strand
CCGACGAGGTCGTAGCCGACCCGCTGCTGCAGGACCGCCAAGAGGAGCGCGACCCGGTTGGCGTCGACCCCGGCCACGGTGCGACGGCCGAAGCCGGCGGCGGCCGGCGCGACCAGCGCCTGGACCTCGACCAGGAGCGGGCGGTGGCCGTCGGCCGACGCCACGACCACCGAGCCCGGGGCGCCGCGCGGCCGCTCGGCCAGGAGCAGCGCCGACGGGTTCGGCACCTCGACCATGCCGCCCGCGCGCATCTCGAACACGCCGAGCTCCTGGGTCGAGCCGAAGCGGTTCTTGTGGGCGCGCACGATGCGATAGGCGCCGGCGCCGTCGCCCTCGACGTGGAGCACCACGTCGACCAGGTGCTCGAGGGTCTTGGGTCCGGCCAGGCCGCCGTCCTTGGTGACGTGACCGACGACGATCGTCGGCGTCGCGGTGGTCTTGGCGTAGCGGACCAGGCGCGCGGCGCACTCGCGGACCTGGGCGATCGCGCCCGGGATCGAGTCGAGCTCGCCGGTGTAGACGGTCTGGATCGAGTCGACGGCCAGGACGGTCGGCGGCTGGGCCTTGGCGTGACCGAGGATCAGGTCGACGTCGGTCTCGGCCACCACCCGCAGGGCGCCGCCGGCGGCGCCGATGCGCCGGGCGCGCAGCGCGGTCTGGGCCACCGACTCCTCGCCGGTCGCGTACAGCACCGGGCCGGCGCCGGCGAGCGCACCGAGCACCTGGAGCAGCAGGGTCGACTTGCCGATGCCGGGGTCGCCGCCGAGCAGCACGACCGCGCCCGGCACCAGGCCGCCGCCCAGGACCCGGTCGAGCTCGGCCAGGCCGGTCGTGAGGCGTGCGCCGGCGTCGAGCTCGGCGACCTCGGAGATCGCGATGGGGCCGGCGCCGTCGGCGACCAGCGCGGCGCCGGCGCGCGGCGGCGGTGCGCTGACCAGCTCCTCGACCAGCGTCCCGAACTCCTGACACGCCGGACAACGGCCGAGCCAGCGGGCCTCGACGTGGCCACACCCGCCGCACCGGTAGACCGCGCGCGGCGCCTTGGACTTGGCCTTGCCCGCCACGCCGCGATCAGAACTCGATGCCGAGGCGAGCCTGGAAGGTGTGGGCGTTCGACGACGTGCCGGCGTTCTCGTTGTTGTCGCCGAACGGGAACGCGCCGGTGTCGTCGGTCGGGTGATCCATCGCGCCGAGCGGGAAGAGGACGCCATAGGCCAGGCCGGCGTGGAAGCCGCCCGACGAGTAGCCGAGGTCGGCGTCGAACTCGGTGCCCCAGAACGTGCTGTTGCCCGGCGTCGACACCGACTTGACCGCGGCGCTGGTGACGTTCTGGGCCTTGAAGGTGATGGCCTTGGTCAGCTTGTACGACATGCGCGGCCGGACGTAGAAGGCGTTCGACACCGCGCCGATCAGCTCGCGGAACAGGATCAGGTCGACCTCGTAGTCGGGATCGAACACGAACCGGGTCATCGAGTCGTCGCCCGAGGTCGGCACCAGCGAGCTGTTGCGCAGGTGGGTCCGACCCTCGACCGGGTTGTCGTGATCGTCGCCGGTGGCCAGGCCGAGCTCGAGGCCCAGGCCGAGCTTGTCGTCGAAGGCGGTGGTGGTGGCCCGGGCGACCGCGCCGAAGGTCTGGAGGTCGAGCGGATCGTCGAAGCCGAGGTCGTCGAGGGCCTCGATCGAGCCCATCAGGTAGGCCGCCTCGGCCTCGAACAGGATCTTCTTCCAGCCGAGCTTGACCCAGCCGTTGAACAGGTAGCTCGACAGCCCACGCTGGACCAGCTTGTCGGCGTCGGGGGCGGTGGCCGGCACGTAGTCGGTCAGGTCGTAGTCGACGTCCTGGGTCCGGCGCTGCAGGCGGCCGCCGAAGTTGAGGGCGAGCTTGCCGCGATCGACCGCGTCCTTGAAGTCCGACGGCGCATCCATCTTGGCGATCGCCAGCATCCACGAGCTGGTGTCGTCGAGGTCGTCGAGGTCCCACGGCTGGCCACCGAACGTCGTGCGCGGGCCCTGGGCGGTCGACAGGCCGTTGCTCGGCCAGTCGTACGCGGCGGCGGCCTTGAGCGGAGTGCCCGGCAGCTCGGCGGTGATCATCAGGCGATCGACGGTGTCGCCGTAGTCGCTGTCGAGATCGTAGGACGTGTCGTTGGCGCCGCCGACGTTGGCGTCGGCGCCCGGCATCCACAGGGTCTCCCACTGCGCGTAGTCGGTGTCGTTGCGGCGGCCGCTGTTGGCGACGATGCCCAGGCCGAAGTGATCGGGCATCCGCCCGAACTTGAGCAGGAACAGCGCGGTCGACACCTCGCCCCAGGCCCGGCGCACGACGATCGAGTCGGCGTCGCTGTTGACGCCGCCGATCGGCGCGGTGGCGCCCCCCGAGAACGCGCCGAGCGGCGGATCGCCGGCCGGCGTCGACCCGAGCACCAGGTTGTCGAGGAGATCGACCTGGGTGTGGATCGCCAGGGTGTTGGTCAGCTCAAGGCGCGGCTCGAGGCGCAGCCGCAGGTTGGTCGAGGTGATCGTGTCGTCACAGGTCGAGATGCCGGTGGTGGCGCTGCACGACAGCGGCTGGGCGAAGGGCGCGCCGCCGAAGTCGGGGTCGTCGGCGAAGCCGAGGTTCCAGTTCTTGGCCCAGTCGCCGCGGCCGCGCAGGTAGCCGTCGACGCGCATGACGTCGTACTTCTTGCGGGTGTCGCGGCGGGCCGGCACCGCCGGGGTGGTGGCCAGGAGGTTGGCGGTCTTGGGCGCCGCCTCGGCCGCACCCTGCGGCTTGGGCTCCTCCTCGCCGGTCGGCGGGCCGCCGGTCGGCAGCGGGCTGGGCTGGGCGGCGGCCGTTGCCGTGAGCGCGGCGAGGGCCAGCGCCGGGCCGGTGAGGGTGGAGGCGAGACGGGGGCGAACGAGCATCGACGGGGCTCCGGGCGCCGACCCGAGGGAGGTGCGGTCAGGCGCGGAAATCATGAACGAATCAGCCGAGTAAGGCGGGCGGACGATAGCGGCGTCGCCCCCGGGCGTCAAATCGTCGGGGCGACAAGCGGCGGGGGGCGATCGGTCGAGGAGTTGGCGCGCCCCGCGCCGGGGAGTAGGTTCCATGCGATGCGGTTGGACCCGGCCACCCTCGCCACCGTTGCCTCGCTCGCCGCGGCGGCGTGCCGGCCGTCGTTTCAGCCCGAGCCGGTGGGGGCCGAGCCCACGCCGGTGACCGAGACCCATCGCCCCGGCTCGACGGCGGGGCGGGGCGCGATGCTCGCGGAGCTGTGCCTCGATGGGCTCGACGGTCGCCCGGCCCTGGCGCCGCTGGTGATGCGCGGGGTGTCGTGGACCACCGAGCGCGACGAGCTGGCGACGGCGGTGGCCCGGGGCCAGGTCGGCCCCTTCGCGGCCGCGTCCTTCGACGGCCAGCGGGCCGGGCGCTTCGACGTGCTGGGGGCGGCCGATGGCGGCGCGGTCGCGATCGGCTCGTACACCGGGGCGGCGCCGTGCCTGCCGGGCGGTGCGCCCGACGCGGTGGCCGATCGCGCGTGCCTGGCGGCGCGCCGGGGCTGCGGCCTGGCGATGGCGCCGCTGGCGGCGGCCGGCGGCCTGATCGACGACGAGCGGGAGCCGCCGACGCTGGTGGTCGGCGGGGCCTGCGTGGCCGACCCCGAGCTGGTGGTCGACGTCGACGGCGATGGCGCGCCGGAGCGCTTCCCGCTGGCCGGGTTCCTCGACGGTGGCCGCGCGCCCGAGGCCGAGGTCAGCGCGGCGGCCCGCGGCGAGGGACCGGCGTGCGCGCCGCGGTTCGCGACCTACGCGATCGCGTTGCCGGGCGACGGCGTCCAGGTCCAGCTCGACGTGCTCGGGGTCCTCGACGTCGACGGTGACGGCTGGCGCGAGCTGGTGCTGGGGCTGCGCTATCCGGATCGCAAGACCGTCGCGGTCTACAGCGCGACCGCCTCGGTGGCGCGCCTCAGCCTGGTGGGCGAGGTCACGCCCTGGGAGCCGTGAGCGACCGGCCGAGGGCCCGCGAAGGAACCCGCTCGCCCGACCTCAGGCCAGGCGGGCGTGGAGCTCGGCGATCGCGGCGAGGATCTGCACTCCGGCGGCGGTCGGCCGCGCGTGGTCGCGCAGGGTGGCGAGGGCGGCGGCGTTGCCGGCGGTGACCTGGGCCTGGCGCCGGGCGAACTGCGGCGAGCGCGCCAGCGGGTGAGCGAGGGCGGCCAGGCGGTGGTGGAGCGCGGCCACGGGGACGAAGGCGTGGGCGGCCAGGAGGACGCCGTGCACCGGGCGCAGGTCCGGGCGCGCCGGCGAGGTCACCCGCTCGTCGGGCGGGTTGTCGAGGAGCGGCGCCAGCCACGACACGAGGTTGAGCTTGCCGTGCTGGGTCTCGTGGATGACGGCCTCGGCCAGGGTCAGCGGATCCGGGTGGAGCGAGAGGTAGATCAGGCCCGGCGCCTCGCGGAACGAGCACGACAGGTGGCGCTCGCCGTCGAAGCCGACCGGCACGATCCGGCGCAGCGTGATGGCCAGCTCGGCGTGGAGCGTCGGCAGCGCGGCGGCGATGGCCTCGAGCGCGACGGTCAAGGCCGCGGTCCATGCGGCGGGCGCGTGGTCGCCCCAGTCGAGGGCGTTGCCGGCCTTGTCGGGGTGGGCCTCGAGGTGGCGGACCGGGTTGCGATCGACGGTGGCCAGGCGCGCGGTCGGCAGCGCGGCGGTGATCGGCAGGTCGTCGGCGAAGGCCGCGCCGCGGTCGGCGCGCGCGATCAGCGTGGCGGCGGCGTCGGCGTCGACGGTCGGCTCGTCGGCGAGCGCCAGGGCGCAGGTGCGGACGTCGAGGTCTGCGCACGCTGCGACCAGGCCGCCGGGCCCCGCGGCGAGGGCCCGACGCGCGGCGGCGAGGGGCGCGCGTAGCCCTGGCGGCAAGGCCGCGCCGCGGTAGCTGGCCAGGCGGCGGGCCGCGATCTGATCGACCTGGGCCGACAGCCGCGCCGCCAGATCGTCGTCGGGGCCTGGAACCAGGAGGTAGCTCGTGAGGTCGCGGTCAGGCATCGCGCCCGCCGAGGTAGACGTGGCGGGGCCCGGCGCCGCGGGTGGCGCTCACGACCCGGGTCGGGCGGCCGCTGGCGGTGATGCGCTCGGCGGCGTCGCGATCCCCCGAGGCCCGGGCCCACGCCGCGCCGAGGTCGAGGTGGGCGAAGCGCGCGACGTCGACGTGGAGCGCTGGCGCGGTCTCGCCGTCGGCGGTGAAGCGGCGGGCCTCGAGGAGCGGCAGCTCGCCGAGCAGGAGGCCGGCGCCGTCGAGGAGCGCCAGCAGGTCGCCGGGGTGCGCGGCGCGGGCAGCGGCGGCGGTCAGCGGCGCGTAGTGCTTGTGGGCGATCACCGCGGCGCCGCGGGCGTCGACGGCGATCATGGTGGTGGCGTCGGCGGGCGGCGGCCCACCGACCAGCGCGTGGGCGGCGCGAGCGAGGGCGGCGGTCGGGGTCGCGAGGTAGAGCTTGGCGCGGGGCGGTCCGGCGCCGCGGTCCTCGCCGACGAAGGCGATCCGCTCGGCGGTGACGCCGGCGCCGAGCCAGGCCCGGGCCAGGCCGACCAGCGGCGTGCTCGGATCGATCGCGGTCAGGAGCGCGGTGGCCAGGCCGGCGGGGTCGCGCGCGGGGCCGGGGATCGACGGGTTGACCAGCCAGCGCACCGCGTGGGGCGCGCCCAGCGTGAAGGACGGCTCGACGGCGCGGGCGTCGAGGAGGCCCGCGGCGATCAAGGCGTCGGCGGCGGCGCGCAGGCCGAGGCCGGCCGCGAGGTCGAGCGGCGCGGTCGGCGGGGGCGGGGCGGTGAGCTGGGCGGCGAGCTGGCCCCGGTCGACGGCGGTGAGCGCGGCGGCCACCGCGTCGAGGAGCGGCCGGGCCCGCGCCAGCTCGGCGGGCGTGAGCAGCGGGTGCGTCAGGACCAGGCTTGCGGTGCGAGCGAAGCCGTCGCGGCCGCTGGCCCGCGGCGCCAGCGCGATCGCGAGGCCGCCGCGCTCGTCGACGAACCGCAGCGTGGCCCGGTCGCCGTCGCGTTCGGCGGCGGTCAGACGGAAGCCGGCCACCTCGCCGCCGAGGGGCAGGCCGAGCGGCGCGGGATCCCAGTCGACCGGCGGGGGCGTGGCCGGGGCCGAGGGGGCCGCGGCCCAGCCGTGGTAGCGCGCGAACGGGGGCGCCGGCGGGGCGCCGCGGTCGTCGACGAAGGGCCGGAGGCGGTCCTCCTCCCAGCCGAACCGGCGGACGTAGGCGTCGGGCAGCCCCGAGCAGCCGTCGTCGCTGGCGGCGGCCGCACACACGCCGCCGTACCAGCAGCCGTAGCGCGGATGATCGTGCCAGAAGGCGTCGTCGATGATCAGCCGCGGCTGGGCATCGGAGTGGACGTGGGCGACCTCGCCGAGGAGGCAGCGCGGGAAGTACTTCACCGTCATCGCCAGGCCGCGGGCCAGGCCGGTCGCGACCGCGCGCTGGAGCGGCGGCGCCGCGACCGCGACCGGGACCAAGAGCGCTCGGGCGTCGGCGGCGTCGACGCGCGGGACGTAGCCCCACAGCTCGCTGGCGCCGGCGCCGAGCTCGGCGGCCAGGGCGATGATCGCGGGCAGCTCGTCGACGTTGGCGGCGCACACGACGGTGTTGGTGATGACGCTCGCGCCGGCCGCGACCAGGCGGGCGACGCCGGCGGTGATCGCGGTGAAGCTGCCGGGCACGGCGGTGACGGCATCGCAGGTCGCGGCGGTGGCGCCGTGCAGCGACACGAAGTACTCGTCGACGCCAGCGGCGGTGAGGCGCGCGACCAGGTCGTCGTCGAGGCGGGTGGCGTTGGTCTGGATGCGGACGTGCTCGACGGTCGGCACGGCGCGCGCCAGCGCGGCGTAGCGCGGCAGGTCCTTGTCGAGCGTGACCTCGCCGCCCGAGAAGATGATCCGGGTGACGCCCGCGGTCAGGCGCGGATCGGTCAAGAGCCGGCGGGCCTCTTCGAGGGTGACGCCGCGGAACCGGCCGCCCAGACCATCCTCGACGTAGCAGAACCGACACGCCAGGTTGCAGCGAAAGCTGAACGTGACCAAGAGCTCGCGCCCTGGGCGCAGCGGGTTGGCGCCCGCGCCCGGCCGCAGCACCCGCAGGCCGTCAGCAGCTCGCATGGATCGCGGTCCGGGTGATGGTGGGCTCGAGGCTCGGCCGCGAGCCGTCGCCAGCGGTGAAGTCGAGGCCGAGATCCCAGCCGAGATGGGCCAGGCGTCGGCGCCGGGTGTCGAGGTACGCGACCAGCGGCGCCGGCCAGCCGTGCTCGACCGCGAACCGCACGGTCTCGTCGGTGTCGACGCCGGCGAAGTACAGGCCGTCGGCGCGCCGCTTGTTGGCGACGCACAGGCGCCGGCACGCGAACAGGCCGGGCGCCACCACCGCCGCCAGGCCGCGGGCGGGCACGCCCAGGTGGACGCTGGCGGTCAAGCGCGCGCGGATCGCGTCGGGCTCGCGCCGCGGGTCGTGGAACGTGTAGAGATTGGCGAGCTCGAGTGAACCGTCGGAGACGGTGTAGCTGCGGCTAGCGCCAGGGCCGTGATCTCCCTGGATATAGACGGTCAGGCGGCGCGCGACCCCGGCGGCCAGGCCGGCGGCGTCGAGCTCGAGGCTCCACAGGTGATGCGGTGGCAGGCGAGCCGGTCGCGGCGGCAGGCGCAGGTGGTCGGCCACGGCGGCGGCCACCGTCGGCAGCGCCGCCTCGGGCCGGCCCTGCCCGGGGTCGTAGACGTACAGCTCCCAGGTCAACGCGCCGTCGGCGTGCTTGATCCCCCACACCAGGTTGCCCGGTCCGAGCTGGGCCCGCAGCCGCTCGACCACCGCGACCCCAACGGCCTCGACCTCGGCGACGGCGAAGGACTCGTACAGCAGGTTGTGCGCGGCCAGGCCATCGGCGACCTCGGCCCGCGGCGGGTACGGCGCCAGCACGTAGTCGCGCAGCACCCGGCCGGGATCGTGGGCGACCTCGGCGGTGAGGGCCCGGCGCGGCGCCGGGGCCGCCGCCGGAGCCGACGGCCGATCGAGCACTGTGGCCAGCGCCGCGATCGGGCCGACGCGGTCGCCGAACGGGCGGGAGCGGGAGCGCGCGGTCACCGCGACCCCGACGGTACCACGGGCAGCCAGGCGTCGAGGGTCGGCCCGGCCGCCAGCGGCGCGACCTCGAGGGGGCAGCCGGCGTCGGCGCAGGCCGCGGCCAAGGCGCGGGCCGACGCTGCCACCGCCGCGAGCGAGCCCAGGTCGATCGCGTCGAGGGTGACCTGGGCGCGCAGCCCGGTCAGCGGCACCGCGGCGCGGAGTGCGAGGTAGGCGCGGGGATCGCCGACGCCGACGGCGACCCGGGCCTCGACCGCGACGCCGTGTGTCGCCAGGGCGACCGCACCGGCGACGGCCTGGGCGTGGGCGCCGTCGACCTGGGCGGCGGCGTCGTGGCCGGCCGCGGTCGGCGCGAACAGCTTGACGCTGGCGCCCGTGACCCCGGCGCGCGCCAGCGCCGCGGCGAAGGGCGGGTAGGCGGCGCGGCGGGCGTTGGTCACCAGGCCGACCGGGCGGCGATCGGCGCCGCGGGCAGCGGCCAGGAGCTCGGGCAGGTCGTCGCGCAGGGTCGGCTCGCGGCCGGCCAGGATGATCGGGAGGTCGTCGGCGCGGGCCGCGACGATGCGGGCGATCGCGGGCTCGCCGGCGCGGCGCTCGCCGTTGGGGCACGCCGCGCAGCCGTTGTTGCATGCGCCGTCGAGGCGGACCACCGCAGCGCGCCGCTGCCAGCCCCGGGGCGGGCCGTCGTCGCGGCGGGCCAGGGCGTCGAGCGTGGCCACCAGCTCGTCGAGCGCGCGGGCGATCGCCGCCGCGGTCGGGGCGACGTCGGCGTCGACGCCGCGCCAGGTCTGGGCGAAGGCGGCGACCGCAGCGAGCTGACTGGCCTCGGTGGCGACGCCCAGCCGGGCGCGCAGCCGCTCGGCCAGGCGCCAGGCCAGGCGGGTCCGCGGATCGAGGAAGCGCCACGGTCGCTCGTGGTGGTAGCCCTTGCCGGCGCCGGCGCCCGCCTCGTCGCTGGGCCAGGCCTCGACCACCGCGCCGGCGGCGGCGGCGGCATGGAAGATCGGCAGGTCGGGGTAGAGGCGCAGGCGGTTGCGCCCCAGCTCGTCGAACAGCTCGCGCAGGCCGTGGGCGCGGATCATCGCGATCGAGGTCGCGAGGTCGGCGGGCGTGGTCCACGGGTTCCACAAGATCAGGCTGTGGCCGCGGGCCTCGGCGAAGGCGAAGGCCGCCGGATGAGCCGCCGCGAGGTCGCGCAGGAGCGCGATCGCGGCGAGCTGCTCGGTGACCGTGGTGCCCTTGTTGTACCGGGCCAGCTCGACGTCGGAGAAGGCCTCGAAGCCGGTCAGGTAGACCTCGACCTGGTGTCCGACCGCGGCGGCGGCGGCGATCGCGTCGTCGAGGAGGCGGCGCTCGCGGACCAGGGTGTCGACCCGGGCCGCGAACAGCCAGCGCACCGGCGGCACGCCCGCGGCGGCCGCCGCCGCGATCAGCGCCGCCAGGTAGCGCAGCGCGTATTGATCGTCGAGGACCAGCTCGCGGGTGGTCGGCGCCCCGGCGGTGATGTGGCGGGCCTGGCCGACCAGCGACGCGATCACCTCGGCGTCGGGGCGGCGCTCGTAGTCGCCGCCCAGGCTGCAGAACGCGCAGCCCAGGCGCGCGACCTCGGCGTCGTCGGGCCACGTCAGGTCGCGGTACAGCGGCAGCGCTCGCGGATCGGCGGCGTAGGGGCAGCCGGCGTTGCCGAACAGGGTCCGCCGCACGACCGCGGGCGCGGGCCCGAGCGCGATCGCGTCGTGCTCGAGCATCGGCGCCAGGGGGCGCCGCGGGCCGCGCTCGTCGGACAGCGCGGCGATGGCCACCGGACCCTCGGGCCCGACCACCGCGACCCCCGGCACCCGCGCAGGATCCTCGCCCGCGGCGAGGGCCGCCAGCGTGGCCGCGAAGGCATCGGCGATCTGCCAGATCGTCACCGCGCGCCGGGTGCGGCCGCCGCGGGTCGGGCCGCGCCGCCAGCCGACGATCAGCTCGATCGCCGGGGTCGGCTCGACCGAGTCGCCGCGCACGACCAGGATCGCGCGGCGGTGGGGCGCGGCCGCGGTGAAGGCCGCGATCGGTCGATCGTCGAACAGCCGCTCGACCACGACGACGTCGTAGCGGCCCGCCTCGAGCCAGGCGGTCAGGCGGGCGGCGATCTCCGCGTCGCGATCGCCGCCGTCGCCGACGTAGTAGACCCGCGCGATCCGCGCGTGGTGACCGGCCGCCACCGCCTCGGCGGCCAGGACCCCGGCGAAGGTGTCGGGGAAGAAGCCGTCGCTGGCCTGGCCGTAGGGCAGGACGAAGGCCAGGCGCAGCGGTGGCACGTCGCGATGGTACGCGACGCGGTCAGGCCGGCGCGCGATGATCGGCCGCGGCCACGACGTCGGCGCGGGTCAAGCGCGCCCCGCGGCGCTCGGGCGCCGCCCGGGCCACCGGGCCGGGGCCCCGCGGCGGCGGGAACCCGACCGCGTCGTCGACGATGAGGCCGGTCGTCAGGTCACCGGCGCCGGTCACCGCCCAGGCCACACCGTCGGCGTCGACCACCTGCTGGCGGGCGGCCAGCGCGCGCCAGGCCGCCGCGAACCCGGGGACGTCGTCGTCGAGCCAGGCCAGGACCGCCGCCGCCAGCTCGATCGTCGCCGCGCAGGTCGGTCGACACGGCACGTGGGACACCAGCGACAGCGGCGGCGTCAGCCACAGCGCCAGCGGATCGCGCGGCGTCGGATCGTCGCCCGCCGCGGTCCACACCGAGGCGTCGTCGTGGCCGCCCCGGGCCAGCCAGGCCTCGACGCAACACCGCGGGTAGCCGAGGGCCTCCCCCAGCGCCGCGATCGCCGCGCGATCGTGGTCGGTCGCGGCGCGCTCGATGGCGGCGTAGGCTTCGACGGCCGCCCGATCGGTGGCCGCCAGGACCGTGCGCCGTCCATCGGCCGCGACCGCTCCGATCCGCGCGCAGGTCAGGCCGTGGTCGCCGAGCCACTGGCGATCGCGCGCCTCGTCGGCGTCGGAGAAGCACTCGCGCTTGAGCAGGCGGCGCCGGCCCAGGGCCAGCGCCGCGCGCTCACCGTCGAAGGGCCACAGGTCGAGGCGATCGCGCAGCGCCGGGCGACCCGAGCGCAGCCACGACGGCCACACCACCGGTGCCAGCCGCGCGGCCACGGTCGCGGTCAGGCCGGTCGCGCGCGCCGCGAGCGCCTGCGCCAGCGCCGCGGTCGACGTCCTGGTCGGCGTCGCCTCGGCGAACCCGCGCACCACCGCCAGCACCGCCGCGCGCAGGCTCGGCGGTAGCGGTCCGACGTGGCTGATGGCGTGGCCGCCGGCGTGGACCAGGGCCCGGCGCTGACGGTCGGGATCCGGGATCAGCTCGAGCACCGCGAACGCGTCGCCGTCGCCGAGCGTCACGCGCGCGACCATGGCCCACGGTAGCGCGGATCGGGCATGCTCGGGGCATGTCCCTCGAGGTCGCGCCCGCGGCCGCCGATGAGGTCGCCGCGCTGCGGGCCGCGGTCCTCGGGCTGTGCGCGCCGCTGACCCTCGGCGACGAGCTGGCGCCCGGCGCGCGCCTGATCGACGTCACGGTCGGGCTCGGCCTCGGGCTGGTGTTCGCGGTCGACGGCGAGCGCCTGATCGTCGAGGTGAGCCCCGGGCCCGGCCCGGCCGCC
>Ga0075163_10011092_pt1 | contig 11752 bp, 10 predicted proteins | sample JI1023141ADNA_FD_71478 | JGI IMG/M metagenome (GOLD analysis project Ga0075163, IMG submission 71478) | Wastewater effluent complex algal communities from Wisconsin, to seasonally profile nutrient transformation and Carbon sequestration -... | ecosystem: Engineered > WWTP > Effluent > Algae... | reverse complement strand
ATCGGAAACGCGGAATCGCGCATTTTCGACATGAACCGATCGGTTTCCGCCTAAGTTCTAGCGCATGACAGGCCCCACCGTCTCGAATGACGAGTCATGGGGTCCGAACGCGGTTCTTTCACGACCCTGGACATTTTCCGCCGGGACATTGCGAGAAACGGATAGCGGTCCGATATGGACAGCGGCCACACTGAGTCATCTGACACGAGGTTCACCGGGATATTCGAAATCCAACCTGCGATTCGTCAGATTTCGGAAGCGTCCGAATACGGCAATTTCCGGCCGCGAGCGACTCAGGAGCACATCGCATGAAGATTCGTGAATTTCTCGCCGTTCTGGGCGTGACCATCGTCTCAGCAGCCCAGGCGACAGGGGCCGACTACGTCAACACATCCTGGACACCCAGCGGAAGCGTTTCCGCATCGGGTTCAGGAACACTTAACGCCATCGCAATCACGATCGGCACGGCGGCCGTCGCCAACGGCGGTATCACCAACAGTCAGGATTGGGACGCGATCACGTTCGTCAATAACGCCGGTTTTACGAACGTCGCACCTGTCGGTGGAATCGATCTTGGCTACAACGCGAACACGACCACGACTCAGACGATTGGATTTGGCGGAAGCGGCATCACCAATCCTTACTATCTGATCAACTTCCTCGACAACAACTCCACGTTCACCTTCGCCCAAACCCCGACATACTTCTCGGGTTCGCAGGCCACGATCGCCGGAAATGTCGTGACTTCGACTGGCGACAACACCGCCAACGCCGGGTTCATCGTCGGCTTCACGGGCACGTTCACGTCGTTGAATTTTGACGTCGCCCGTACCGGTGCACTTGATTCCGTGGCTTTCACGGTGGTCGTCCCTGTGCCTGAGCCTTCGACGTATGTTTTGAGCTTTCTGGCGACCGGGCTGATCGGATGGTCGGCTCGCCTGCGCAAGAATCGAAAGAACTGAATTTTCGCTTCTCCAGTTTCGGCGGAATGGGTCAAAACCCATTACGCCGAAACTTTGCCGGTAGCTTGTTCGAACGGCTACGGACTGATGCGGCTTATTTTCGAGCTTCGGATTTGCGCCTCGTTCTATGGATTTGCGATGTTTCGGATCACGCCGAGAATTCGTGATGCGAAGGGTTCATGAAGTCTGCGGACGAAATCCCGCGAATTCTTCGGATTCGTCGATTTTCGCGCAGTAAACTCGAGATATTACGCTCGGAAAGATATGCGCATTACGCCGCAGCAGCACGATCCGCACCCGCTACTTCGACTCTTTAGAGGAATGCACCATTGCCCGCAGTCGCCGCCCCAAGACCACGGAAATCTCGCCTGAAAATGTCGCCTTTCCGGAGTTCGATGCGAACTCGATCGAATTCGAGCCGCCCGTCGAACCGCCTGCACCGAAATCAGGCGCGGCGACGACTGGCCGCTATGTCGTCACCTATCGCAAGGAAGTGCTCCAGACGCCGAAGCTGGCGATTCAGAGCCTCAATAAGCTCGTAGGGATGAAGGAGGTCGTTTCAGCTTCCGACTTCGCGTCATCGGCGGTCGATCTGACTGAAGCCGCCAGTTCCGACGCCCTTTATCTTCCCGCCCTCGGTGTCGCCGTCGTCGCGGCCGACGACGACCAGCTCCAGAGCCTGATGGGGGCCGCCAGCGAAACCGGCAGCCAGATCATGGCCGTCGAGCCTGAGTATGTCTACAGGGCGTTTCAGGATCCGCCGTTTCCGCACCTGCAATATCTGAAGGGCTATCGCGATGCCGTCAATCAGCTTTACGACAAACTCGCCGCCATGAGCGAGGTCGCCGAAGAAAAGGCTGAGGCCATCGCCACGTTCCGAGACACCAGCCAGTTCACCTGGGGCCTCCAGGCCACGCGGGTGAACACAAGCCGATCGACGGGCAAGGGCGTCAAAGTCGCCATTCTCGACACCGGGATCGACCTGAAACACCCCGACTTCCGGGGCCGCAAAATCATGGGACAGTCCTTCATCCCTCGCCAGTCGGTGCAGGACGTCCAGGGCCACGGCACTCACTGCGCCGGCACCTCCTGCGGGCCACTGCGTCCGGCCACGGGCGTACGCCGCTTCGGATGTGCCTATGATGCAGAGCTTTATGTCGGCAAAGTGCTGAGCGATTCAGGGTCCAGCGTCGGTTCTTCCGTCTTGAGCGGCATGAACTGGGCCGTGGCCAACGGCTGCCAGGTGATTTCGATGTCGCTGGGTGCCGATGTCAATCAACCCTCTCAGGCGTTCGAGCAGATCGGCCGGCGGGCTTTGTCGGCCGGCTGCCTGATCATCGCCGCGGCGGGCAATAACGCCGAACGTTCGCTGGGCGATCCCGGCTTCGTAGGTCAGCCGGCGAACAGCCTTTCGATCATGGCGGTCGCGGCGGTCGACAACCGCCTGCGGGTCGCCGACTTTTCGGCCCGAAGTTCGTCGTCGTCCGGCACGGCCGGAAAGATCGACATCGCAGCGCCGGGCGTGGCCGTATTTTCGTGCATTCCAGGCAGCAAGCACGATTCCTGGAGCGGCACCAGCATGGCCACGCCTCACGTGGCCGGAATCGCGGCACTGTGGTGCCAGCTCACGGGCCGCACCGGTTCGGCACTCTGGACAATTCTGACCCAGAACTGCCGTAGCATCTCCGGAGACGTGGCCGACCTGGGCGCGGGGCTGATTCAGGCGCCGCAGCAGTGACGCGGAATCGAACCGGTTCTCGTCGATTCGGTTCCTGAATTACGGTGCGGAAGTCGTCCGGTGCATTGCCGTTCGACTTCCGCACATTTCCAGATATGAGGATTCCACCGATCGTGCCGATGCCGTAGGATGTTGTCTGATTGTGGTTATGAAAGGAACGGAGACTTCCGCCCATGTCAGACGAAAAACGGCCGAAAAAAAATGGTAAATCGGGTTCGAAATCCGAGGAAACGAAGTCGATCGTGATCACGGTGGACGACGAACATCTGCCCCGGATCGATCACGTCGCCGGTGAGCTCCGCTCACTCGGAATGCATGTCGATGAAGTGCTGAAAGCCACGGGCCTGATATGCGGCACGGCCGATTGCCAGCTGGCCGTGCTGAAGAAAGTGCCCGGAGTGATGAGCGTCGAGGCTCAGACAAGTTTCGACGTCCCCCCGTCGGATTCGCCCGTACATTGATCGCTGCGGAATGAACGCCGGATCGATCAGCTTCGAACCGGCGGTGTTCCCAGATCTGCATCCATGACCGGGCCGGGGGCGGGCGTGTCCGTAATCGATTCTTCGCGAGTGTCAGGCTTGATCGCCAGTGCCCACACGACGTTCGACCAGTAGCGGGGCGGTTCCAGGCCCAGCAGTCGATACTTGATGCCCGCGAGCTTGCGCATCACCAGCACGAGCCCCCGATACATCGACCGGGGGAAATCGACCGGCGCAGGCCAAGGGTCTCGCATTTCCTTCACTTCGAAGCCATGGCAGAAGAGCATTTCGGCCAGCGAGACGGCCGTGAACGAGGTTTCGTGCGTGATGTCGCCGTAAACACAGCCAGGGCCTGTCGGGCTTTCGGCGTTGGGCACGCTAAGAATCAGACGGCCGCCGGTGCGAAGCTTGCGATAGACTTCGCGCAGGAGCGGAAATAGCTCTTCACGAGTGAAGTGCTCAATGATGTCGAGCATGACGATCATGTCATAGCCATTTTCGCTGCGGACGAGATAGTCGAGGGCCGTCTGCTCGTGCACTTCGAAACCGAGCTGGCGGGCGATCTCCACCTGCTGCTTGTCCAGGTCCAGACCCGTCAGACGCTCGTAGCCTTCCTTACGCAGGAAGTACATGAACTGACCACTGCCGCAGCCGATGTCGAGAATCTCGCCCGTTTTGTAGTCGGGCAGCCAGTTCCGGGAATACCAGGCGTAGTAGCGGCGGCGCAGCTCATGCCGAGCGGCCACATCCTCCGCGCTCTGGTATTTGTGCCACGCGGCCTGGTGCTGATAGAAAACGTCGCGATAGGGATTGGCCATCGATGCCGCCGCATGGAGATTCGTCGAGTGGCGAGGGGCAATCCGTGTGCCGCCGATTCGCCGGGTCAGGCCGATTATAGCGATCAGGCCGATCCGCCGGGAAGTGGGCCATAGGCACGATCGAGCAGCTCGACCGGGTGGACGACTTCATGCGAGCCGCCCCGTTCGTCCAGGTAGTAGCGAATCTGCATTTGGCAGCCGATGTTGGCAACGGCCACGACGGATGCCCCGGTCGCATCGATGTATTCGGCCTTGCGCTGGCCCAGCCGCCGGCTCATTTCGGGCTGACTCAGGTTGTAAGTACCAGCCGCCCCACAGCAGATTTCCGATTCTTCGAGAGGCACGATCGACAGACCTTCGATCATGCCCAGCAACTGCCTCGGCTGATTGCGTATCTGCTGGCCGTGGCACAGGTGGCAGGCATCGTGATAGGTCAGCCTGGCGTCGACCCGGTTCGCCGGTTTGACCGGCCCCAGCTCGACGAGAAACTCGGTGATGTCCTTCACCTTCGCCGTAAATGCCGCGGCCCGTGCCGATTCCGGATCATGATGCATCAGGTGGGCATAGTCCTTGAGCATCGCCCCGCAGCCGGCCGCGTTGATGATCACGGCATCGTACTTCGAAAGGTCGAAGGCGTTCAGGTTAGCCCGCATGAAGGCCTTCGCGCCAGTTTCGTCGCCCGAGTGATAACTGACCGCGCCGCAGCATGCCTGGCCCGCGACGACGTGCACCTCGCAGCCATTGTGCTGTAGGATCCGGGCCGTTGCGATGTTGGTTTCGGGCGTCATGGCGTCGGTCACGCAGCCGGTGAACAGGGCGACGGTAGCCCGCTTCTTCCCGACCGGTTCGAGCTTCGCCGGCAGTGGGGCAGGCGGCAGAAGGGGCATCGAAGGCGGCAGCATTTCCTCCATCCGCTGCAGCGTCTTCGGCAGAAGCTTCGTCAATCCCAGCGAGCGGGCGATCGGAATCAAGCCCGTCTTCATGCCGATGCGGGCCGGGATCAGGGCCCACTTCAAGCGGTTGGCATACGGGAACAGGTGCCGCAGCAAAATCCGCAAGAGCAGTGGCGGGCGATCGTCGCCATCGGCCGAGATTTCCAGGGCCACCTTGAATGGCTCGATCAGCTTGCCGTATTGCACGCCCGATGGGCACGCCGTTTCGCAAGCCCGGCAGTCGAGGCAAAGGCCCAGGTGGTGCCGCACCTTCTCCGTAACCGAAGCCCGGCCGTCCACCACGGCACGCATCAGGTAAATGCGGCCCCGGGGGCTGTCGTTCTCGTCGCCGGTCATGACATAAGTCGGGCAACTGGCTGTACAAAGCCCGCAGTGCACGCAGTCCTGATAAAGCCCGTATTCGACACGGTCGCTCAACCATTTCAGGTCAATGCCCGCGCCGTTGGTGCTTTCGATGACTTCCGCCGGTTCGTGTTCCGCGACGCTGTGGGTCATGCTCATCCGCTCTTCGCTAATCGACTGTGACTGGCCCGGCCCGGTTGCGAATCGATGTCCGTGGGCTGGCGAATTTTCGAAGTCCCGCCTGATTTCAACTGAGCCCCAGAAACCGCCCTGGGTTGAGAATGCCCTTAGGATCGAGTGCCCGCTTGATGCCGGCCATCAGATCGCGCTCAGGCCGATGCTTGCCCCAGATCGGAAAATCGCCCTTCCAGGCTTCCGGACAAGCCGGCCAGACGACCGAACCGCCCCAGGGCTCGACCTTGTTCTGCCAGTCGCTGGCTTCGGCCAGGGCCGATTCCCGCTCAATCGCTTCGCGGGCCTGGAGACTGAGGATCCCCTGCCCGCCATGGGCCTGGGCGGTCCACAGCGACGTGTCGATGCCAGCAAGCAGTTCAGCCAGTCGCCCCGGGCGAGTCACCACGCGGGCGACCGGGCGAGCGTCGTCGAATTCGAACCCTTCGGTCAGAGCCGACCAGACCGGTTGCGAGGCATCTTCACGCAAAATCTCGCAGGTGGACGACTTCGGGGCTTCCTCACGAATTTTGTCGCACTGCCATGCCACCGCCTTGGCCGATTCGTCGAACCCGACTGCTGCCACCCAGGCCGACGCATTCAGGCCGACCGGTTTGCCGATCGCTTCGGCACGTGAGCGATCCATCACTTCGATGGCCGTCGGCCGGGTTTCGGAGAGATTGAGTTTGTCGAGAAGTTCGGAGAGTGACTGGGCATCAGGCAGGCCGATCCAGGCGATCGCCGTGCTTTCAGGCCGTGGCCGCACCTTGAAAGTCAGTTCGGTGATGATACCCAGGGCGCCCAGCGAGCCGGTCAGCAATTTGGGGAAGTCGTAGCCGGCGACATTCTTTACCACTCGGCCACCGCCACGGATCAAACGGCCCAGACCGTCCACGAACGCGATTCCGATCACCTGATCGCGTGGTTTCATGTTCTGCTGCCGACGGGGACCGGTCCAGCCAGTGGCCATGATACCGCCCAGAGTCGCCTGGCCCGCGTTCGGCGGATCGATCGGAAGATACTGGTTGTTCTCGGCCAGAATCGATTGCAGGCGGCCCAGCGTCATCCCGGCTTCGACCGTGATCGTCATGTCTTCGACCGGGTAATCGATCACCCTGTCCAGCTTCGAAGTTTCCGCACGGACCCCCGGACGGCTCGGAATGCCGCCATAGTTCCAGGCCGTCGCACCGCCGGCCGGATAAACGGCTCGGCCCTCTTCAGCACAGGAGGCCACGAGATTCTGCAAGTCGTCGACGCCTGCCGGTGCAGCCAGGATGTGGCCAGGGCTCGGCATTCGAGACGTATCCGTTTCTTGCTGCTGGGTTTCGGGATTGTCGGTCGCGGCGGGAGCCATGCTTCAGGTCCGGGTCAGTCGGAACAGTCGAGGGCCGGCGACTCGCATTGCCGACTCAGCCGCCATTCCGGAATTTCACTGGCGAGATTGCCACTATCTTGATCGTATACGCGGCGAATTTCCAGACCTTCGCAGCGAAATCGCACCGGTACGGAAAGTCCGTCGTCTCTACCTTTCTCAAAGCAATCCAACTTTCGAAGATCGAGCTTGTCTGTTCGAAGACGGTCTCGCAACGTAAACTTGGGAAGATTGGTGAGTTCATGCGGGATGGGTACGGTCGAACTGAATTCGCAAGTAACATCATCATCGATAGAGACTTCCGTCATGTCACTTTCCGCGTACGAACTGAATCAGGTCAATGAGATCTCGGGCTGGAAGTCGTTGCGGCCCAGCTTGCTGGAATCATCGCTCGGCCGGGTCGCGGCCTCCGTTTACGATCGTATCGGCCAGGTCATTCCGCACACGCACGTTGGCCCGACTCTTCTGAAGGCGTTCGAACTGGCAGAGAAGATCGACACGACCGGCGAAATCGCCAGCATGGCGGGCGTGACGTCGATCGAAGATCTGAAAGGCTGGGATCTTCAGCAGTGCGATGCCCTGGTCGACCGCATCGCCCTGAAAGAAGAACGCCTCGGCATGACCGAAGCGGCGTTTTCGGAAGTCGGCGGGCTGGCGACCGAAATCGTCAACATGCCGATCCAGGCCCGTGAGGTGATACTGCTGCTCAAGCGTGTCGGGCATTGCTATGGGTTTACCCTGCGGGAAGATACGATCGATGCCTACCTGAAGACGCTGATCATTCTGGGGCACGAGACGGAAGTCCCCAAACGGCTGGCCCTGCTCGACCGGCTTCGAAGACTCGAAACCGGTCAGATCAGCGACGCCGAACTCGCGGAGGAGAACCAGGAGATCGAAGCCGAAATCGGCGCCGGCTTCGCTGAAGGCTCGGTGATGGAATTCGTGCCTTACTTCGGAATTCTGGTGTCAGTCTATAACGATTTCGAATATTTTCATCACCTGATCATTACCGCCAGGCGTGTTTTTCAGGAACGGCACCTGCGGGATCTGGGCAAGATCGACGAAATTCCGCCCGCTGGCCAGGCGACCCGTGAGAGCACTCTTCGAAACGTGGCCGGTTTCGCACGCGAACTCGTCTATACCGGCAGTTTCGGCCTCGGTTATGGAGTGGGCTTCCTCGGTTATGGCATTTCGCGGCTCCTCTCCGATTACGTCCCGCCAGTCGGCCAGGGCCTGGTCGAAGGCACCGCCAACGCTACCAATGATGCGCGCAACGCAGCCGATCAGGTGACGGCTTCGATGAAAGGCGCATTGGGAATCGGGATGGAGTGAAAGAGAAAGCCTGATGCGATGATCCGCATCTGACGGCCGCCGATCACTTCTTCTGGTGCGATCGTTCCAGAATCCGCACGATCAGGTCGCCCAGGCGGCCGCCAGCGATTTTCGCGACGTCCAGCACTTCGTCGTGCGTGATCTCGGCCGCCGGATCTTCGCCCGAGCCGGCCGCGGCGTTGGTCACCATGGCGAAGCCCAGCACGTCCATCCCGGAAGCCCGGGCCACGATCGCTTCAGGCACCATCGACATGCCCACGACATCCGCACCGAGGGCCCGCAGCATGCGGATCTCGGCCGGTGTTTCGTAGCTCGGCCCAGGCAGGCTGGCATAAACGCCCGTCTTCAGATCGATCGCCAGCTCGCCGGCAGCTTCGACCGCAGCCGCTCGCCAGTGGGGCGAGTAGACTTGCGTCATGTCCGGGAACCGCACGCCCAGACGCTGATCGTGCGGGCCACGCAACGGGTTGCCGCCCATCAGGTTCAGGTGATCGGTCACAAGGCACAGATCGCCCGGCCGAAGCCCGGCCGCGATCCCGCCCGTAGCGGCTGTCAGGATCACGTGCTTCGCTCCCAGGGCGGCTGCCACACGCATCGGCAGTGTGACGACCGAAAGGTCGTGCCCTTCGTAATAATGAAACCTGCCCTGATAGACGATCACCGGCACACCGGCCAGATCGCCTAGAATCACGCGCCCGGCGTGCCCGCTGATGCCCGGCGGTTCGAAGCCGGGAATTCTGTCGTAATCGATTATGACACGGCGATGCACGACCCGGTCGGCCAGCGGCCCCAGGCCTGAGCCAAGCACGATGGCCACTTCCGGCGGGGCGATCATCTCATGGGCGATGACATTGGCCGCGGCCTGAACCGCGTCGTATAGTCCGGACATCGTCGCTGGCTCCTTGGATTAGATCCGAAACCCGGGCCATTCGCTCACGAACTGGCACGTTTGCATTTCGGATCGCTTCGAACGGCGAATCGTCTTACAGAATGATACCCACGATGCAAGCCGACAGATAGTTGGCCAGAGTGCCGGCGATCATGGCCTTCAAACCGGTTTTCGCAAGACTCTCCCGCATTTCGGGCACTAATGCTCCGATGCCGCCGAGTTGAATTCCGATCGAACCGAGATTCGCGAAACCGCAAAGGGCGAAACTCATCATTGCGAACGTGCGTGGATGCAGCGTGTCGCGGGCCCGGGCAAGAGCTTCGAAACCGATCAATTCGTTGACGACGGTGCGCGTGCCGAGGATTCCACCAGCCTGGGTGGCTTCGGCCCAGGGAATGCCCATCAGCCAGGCCACAGGCGAAAGCACGGTGCCCAGAATCGATTGCAATGACAAATTCAACTGCATGCCCAGCTCATGGCTGAGAGCTCCGCCGATCCGGCCCAGAATCAAATTCGCCAGGGCGATCAGCGAAATGAAAGAAATGAGCATTGCCGCGATGTTCAGGGCCAGGCCCAGGCCTTCTCGCGTGCCACGGCTGGCGGCGTCCAGCAGGTTCGTATCCTGGTCGAACGACTCGTGATGAATATAACCGAGCGTTTCCGGCTCTTCGGTTTCGGGCACGAGCATTTTGCAGATGAGAATCGCCCCCGGGGCGGTCATCATCACGGCAGTGAGAATGTGCTGCGACTCGATACCGAACGCGAAATAGGCCGCCATGATGCCGCCGGAGACGCTCGACATGCCGCTGGCCATGACCAGCAGCAGTTCCGACTTCGTCAGCTTCGGCAAAAACGGGCGGATGGCCAGCGGGGCTTCAGTCTGCCCCAGAAAGATATTGGCTGCCACGGCCAGGCTTTCCGCACCCGAAGTTCCCATCATCCGCTTCATGACCCAGGCGATCTTGCCGACCACGAAGGGCATGATTTTCAGGTAATACCCGATAGCGAACAGAGCTGACATGAAGATCACGGGCGGCAGAACGCGGAATGCGAAGACGAATCCGATCGGCCCCGAGGGCTTCGTCGCCTCTGCGCCGAAGACGAACCCGGCCCCCTCTTCCGCACAGGCCAGCAGCGTCTCGATATGCTTGCCCATCCATTTGAGCACTTCCTGGCCCGTCGGATCGGACAGGACCAGATACGCCAGAATCCACTGCAACGCCAGCCCCCAGAAAACGATACGGCGAGAGATCGCCTTCCGGTCCGAGGAAAACGCATAGCAGCCGCCAAGAATCAGCAAAATGCCCAGAGCGCTTCGAAGACGGTCTTCGATCGGTACCGGCCTCTCCTTCTTCCCGGCGACCGCCGCGGCGTCCGGCAACGCACTCGTGGGCACGCCTGGAGCAGCATCTGACGGTTCGGCTGACTTCGAAGCTGACGCAGGTTCTGATTCTTTCGCAGGTTTCGAAACCGCGGGTGCTGCAGGTTCTTGCGCAGCGACCGAAACCGTGCCGAAGCAAGTCAGGATCGTAAGCAGGGCGAGCGTGCGACGCACAGCGCCGGCAGATGAGAAAGTGGTGAAGTTCGCGTTCACAGGCAGAGAATCTCCGGTCGCCGGCCAATCGGGCGAATGACGTCTACATTGCGGATCGAATTCGGTCGCGTCGCGTCGTCTCGGTTCAGGCCCGAGCTTCAATCGCCGCAACGAATTCGCTTGCGGTGGAATTTGCCCGGCCCGTTCCGTAGGTTAGTTCGCCACGCCGCCGAACGCAAGCCGTCGGTGCGGAAGTCCTGACGAGAACGCGGCCCCGGTCATTCGTCCAGCTCGTCTTCCATGATCTCGTCCGCATCTTCGCTCGACTGCTGCCGGGTCGAGAGCCACTTGCGGGCCTTGCTGATCAGCTTCTCAGCCTCAAGCGCCGTGGCTGTGCCGGTGGGCATGTCCAGGCCAAGGTCTTTAAGCAGGCCGGCGATGGGCCTTTCGGCATCAGCCGGGAACCACTTCTTGCGGCGTGCCGAATACGCCAGACTTTTCTCTTCGCGGTTCTGGTCGCGGTAGCGCACCAGCAGGCTGCCGTCGGAATAGCTCCAGCAGGCGACGATCGGAACGCTCGCCCCGCTGGCCACCTGCAGCGGCGGAATCGTAATCTCCACCGGTGTCGTGCCTGTGCCCAGAATGCGTGCCTGGCTCGATTTGATTCCCCCGCGCACGGATACCATCAGCACCAGATGAGCCGTCGGCCCAAGGGGCAATCGCTGGTGGGCGGCGCTGGCACCCTTGGTCGCCCGATATTTCGTCGTGGCTTCCTCGTAAGCGTGTTTCAGCTCACCCAGCTTAAGCACCGTCGGGCGTTCGTCGACGAGCGTGACGATCTCGGCCCGGGAGTGAAATTCCGGGTCGATCGGACCAGCCGAGGACGCCATGGCGATGCCCGAGCCCGTCGCCGCCCGGCCGCGTGTTTTGGGCAGTTCCAGCAGGGCGTTTTCCTGCTCGGTGGTGGCCCGGGCCTTGGGCGTGAACATCGTCAGCCGGCGCAGCCAGTTCGGGTCCTGCCGGCGGCGCAGGGCATCCTGCCAGAGCGGTTCGACGACCTCCGGCCAGAATCGCAGGACGGCCTTTTCCGAAACGAGCCAGGGGGCCGAAGTGCGCAGGACCACGCGGCGGAAGTCGGGATTCTCCGCCCAAAGGTCGGCCA
>Ga0075163_10011090_pt1 | contig 11753 bp, 10 predicted proteins | sample JI1023141ADNA_FD_71478 | JGI IMG/M metagenome (GOLD analysis project Ga0075163, IMG submission 71478) | Wastewater effluent complex algal communities from Wisconsin, to seasonally profile nutrient transformation and Carbon sequestration -... | ecosystem: Engineered > WWTP > Effluent > Algae... | reverse complement strand
CAACAGTTCCGTCAACGGTGGAGGTGGACTCGGCTCAGGCTGCCGTGGACACCCCGTCAAGCAGCAAGTGGTCTCCGCTTAGATTGCCCTGGTGGGTCCGACTTACGCTGCCATAGTCACCAAGGTTGACGTGACCAAACTCGATGATGTGATCGTCGTGCCACGACGCGTTGAGCCGAGGGTGTTCGACCAACGCACGCACGATCGCGGCGTTGATGAGGTCCCCCACCGAGATCGTCGTTGGCAGATCCTTGCGCAGATCGAACATCGCCTGGGTCTGGATTGCGCGCTCGACCGCGAACTGCGGAACGGTGGCGCTGAAGGTCATCGCCTTCGCGACGGCCTTACGCACCCGCGTGAGGGGCACCTTGACTGCGGCCATCACGTCTTCGGTCGCCTCGATTGAACTGGTCTCCACGGACGACTCCTTCGGAGTTTGCGCGGTGGTGGACTGCTGTGTCATTCCGAAGTCCGACGGCGAAAGATGGTGCGGTGCCAATCTTTTTCGTCCTCGCCTTCCAGGTCCAACATCACGTGCTTGATGTTGGTGTACTCGTCGAAGGAGTACGTGGCCATGTCCTTGCCGAAACCAGAGGCCTTGTAGCCGCCGTGCGGCATCTCGCTGATGATCGGGATGTGGTCGTTGACCCAGACGCAACCGGCCTGGATCGTCTTCACGCCACGCATCGCGCGGAAGACGTTAGTCGTCCACACCGATGCCGCCAGCCCGTAGCGGGTGTCGTTCGCGAGGGCAAGGCCCTCCTCCTCGGTGTCGAAGGGCAGGGCGACCAGGACCGGCCCGAAGACCTCTTCCTGAACGATCTCGGCCTTCTGATCGAGTCCGGTGACGAGCGTAGGCAGGTAGTACGACCCGTTGCGCAGGTCTGCGTCGGCGGGAATCTCGCCGCCGCAGTGGATCTTTCCGCCTGCCGCCCGCGCCCGGTCGACCATTCCGGCGACCTGCTCCTGGTGAGTCGTCGAGATCAGCGGACCCAAGTCGGTCTCGGGAGACGACGTGTCACCGAGCTTGATCGACTGCATGATGGTCTGCACACGGTCGACAAAGCTGTCGAAGAGCGGCCGCTGAACGTAGGCCCTCGTCGCTGCGGTGCAGTCCTGACCCGTATTGATCAACGTACCCGCGACGGCGCCCTGTGCGGCGGCTTCGAGGTCGGCGTCGTCGAAGACTACAAACGGCGCCTTGCCACCGAGTTCCAGGTGGGTGCGGCAGGCCCGCTCCGCGGCGGTGCGCATCACGTTGACGCCGACCTGCGTCGACCCGGTGAACGAGACCATATTGACATCGGAGTGACCGACCAACGACTGCCCGACCGAGCGGCCCGGGCCGAGGACCACGTTGACCACACCGTCCGGAATGCCTGCGGCAGTGCATGCTTCGGCTAACATCAGCGTCGTCGACGGCGTCAACTCGGACGGCTTGATGACGATGGTGTTACCTGCCGAGATGGCGGGCAGGATCTTCCAGCCGGCCATCTGGAACGGGTAGTTCCACGGCGCGATCGAGCCGGCTCGCGGCGGATCATCGACGTGTGGGACCCCGAGTACTCCGCGGCGGCCTTGCCCTCGAGGTTGCGGGCGGCACCGGAGAAGAACGCGACGTTGTCGATGGTTCCCGGAACGTCGAACTCCGTGGTGAGCGTGATGGACTTGCCCGCCTCGGCCGACTCGACCTCGGCCAGCTCCTTGGCGCGCTCCTCGAGGATGACGGCCAGTTTAGCCAGCGCGGCCGAGCGGTCCCGCGGTGTGGCCGTTGACCATTCGCCGAAGGCGCGACGGGCAGCCTTGACGGCGCGATCGACGTCGTCGGCCGAGGCATGCCACGCCGTGGCGATCTCGGTGCCGTTGGCGGGGTTGAGGACGGGTGTCGATTGGTCTCCGGCGGAGATGAATGCTCCGTCGATATAGCTGGTCAACGTGCGGATCGTCATTGATTTCCTCCTAAATGCGTGGGGTGGTCATCACAGCGAGAGCCCTCCTGGGGAGATGGCATCGGTGATCGTCGTGGGGATGGTGCATGGGTGGATGCCTCGCGCCGGTACTGCCACGGGCAGCGTCGGCACCCCGACTGGCAGCACTTCCCCAGCGAGTGCAGGTACTCCTCAGTCAGGACGAGACTTGAGCCCTGCCAGGTGAACTCGATTCCTTCACGCAACTCGGTGAACCGCGCGGCGCTTGGGGGTGGCCCCTTCGGTGGTGGCATCAGTGCACTCCGCTGCCAACGTCGTACCCATGCGTCCCGCTGCGCACGTGGTTCAGCGGACGACTGCCGCCGAGCCGTCCGACCATCTCCTCGAGGGTGCCGCAGGCGTTGACGCCAATCTCCTCGAGATGATCGGTCATGTCCACCGCATTGCCACCCTGCCAGTCTTCGTTGAGACGCCCACCGAAGAAGACGTTCGGGCGTACTTGGCGAGCGTCGAGATCATCGAGCAACTGCTTGCCCAGGGAGAAGGCCATGCCGTTGTACGTGCTCACCGCGACGGCATCGGCTGCCGTCTCGCGCACCACCTTTGCGATGTCGGGCGTGGGCACGCTGGTTCCGAGATTGATGACTCTGGCGCCCAAGGATTCCAGCACCCGGGTCACGACGAAGAGCCCGTACTCGTGAATGTCGCACGATGCCGAGACGATCTTGTGTCCGGAGAGATCGGCACCATCCTGGCCGCCAAGCTTGTCCAGCACGCCCTGCACGTTGCGCAGGTGCCGGCGCAACGTGTCGGACATGACGGTCGGCGTGAATCCTCGGGGCATGGAATCGTTGGGCTCGCCGACACCGAACATGGTCTCGAGCTGTGCACCGCCGATCCGCCGCACGGCCAGCAGCAGTTGCATCGCGTCCTTGGTGTCAATGCCGAGATCGTTGAACCCGGTCATCAACCGTTGGAAGAATTTCCGTCCTCCATCGAGGATTCGATCGCGCACCTCGTAGACCGGCCGGAAGTCGAAGAGGTGCACGGAGGACTCTGCCCGCTTCCATGCCTCGTCGACGATGAGCAGCGACTGCACCAACTCGTCGGCCGACGGAATGCGAATCGCCTCGGTCACCGGCACCGCGTGGAGCGCGCCCCCGGAGGGGTGGCGCAGTTCGAGGAGACAGGTGTGGAAGACGTCGTTGTAGACCTGCGCGGCATTGCGATCGAGGTGACCGTCGACTTTGAACGAGTTGGTGTCCCCGTGAATGAACGATGTCGGGACGTCGTGGACGTTGATCTCCTGCAGAGCGAGATTGAACGCCATCTTCAAGGTCGGGTCCTGGAAGGTCGACCCGAAGCTCTGGCTGTGAGCGGCCCCGCACAGGTCCTCCACGACGTAGCGGTGGAACATGCACCAGCCGAGAGAGGTTGCCGCGTCATGGAATCCGGCGACGTCGCCGTCCTCGATGTAAGCCTCGGCCACGACGCCGTCGGGCTTCTTCTGCGCAAGCATGCCCAGCGCGACGACCATGCGGCGGATCTGTTCGACGTCGTCGCGCCACAGGTCGTAGCTGTAGTTGTGCTCGACTACGTTTCCGATGTAGTCGAAGCCCGCCGTCAGCATTGCCGTAGTGTTCTCGATGGCCGCCGGCGCCCCGAGGTTGTGGTCGGCCACGACGACCGACATGTCGAGGTCCTGTGCCGCGCCGTTCCAGTCGGACTGGTCGTACATCATGATGCCGGTCTCCTCGAGAGCCTGCGATCGCAGCTCCGACGGCAGACCCATTCGCCGATCCGGGACGAGGTTGAACCGGTCGAGGACGAATCCGTATTTACGGCCTTCGGCCTCGACGTATTCCAGGCACTCGCGTTGTTCGGCCCACGTCTTTAATCCGACATTGACGTAGGTCTCCAGACCGTGTCGCTTGCGGACGACGTCCTTCCACTCGCGGGTGGAGCGGACGCCGCGTTCGCGAGCGTATCGGTTGACCGGCCTGTCGATTTGGGCTGCAAGGCGCCGTCCTTCTTCCACGAGGTCACTGCCCTTCGGCAGGTCCGGAGGCAGGACGTCGTCGAGGCGCAGATCGCCGCTCATGTAAGTGCTCCTTCGACAGATGGCGCGGCGAGTTGGTCTGACATCAACCGAAAAGCGGCGCGTGGGTGTGATGAGGACAGCAGGCCGGCGGCGGCCAAGACATACTTGCGATCGATGACGATGCGAACGTCCCTTGGCCCCAATACGTTGCGTTCGAAGGCGCCGAAGGCCTCGTTGAATGCCGTCGCGAAGTCGACATCGGGGTTCGAGCGGAACACCCCGCCCGTGGCGACGATCAACGGTACCTCTCGCAGATCGCGACCCTCCAGACGGATGCTGACGCCGTCGGGACCGATCCCCACCCGCTGACGCCCGGCGTGCCGGTGGATGGCGATCACGGCCGCCAGTTGGGCGAGTTGGACGTCGTCGTCGACTTCGTCTTGCGCGTTGGGAAGGAACGAAGGATCGCCGACGCGCACCGCGGCGGCGTCCGTCAGACGCGCGATTCGATCCTCGTCGAGGAGGCCCAGCCCGCCGGCGGCATCGACGACTCCCTCTGCGCTCCAACGCAATCCGAGGTCGGCTTCGACGGTGCGGCTGGTCGTCGCCGAGGGCACCAACTCCTTGCGTTGTGAGCCGATGCTGGTCGAGCGGACGACCGAGTACACGTCGGTGGTGGCGCCGCCGACGTCAACCACCAGGAGCGGACCGAAGCCACGGTCGGCGTCGATACCGAGGGAGAGAAGTTCGACACCCTGGCGCACGGCGTCCGGGGTGGGGAGTGTCACCATCTGCGTGAAATCCACACTGGCGCTGAGGTTCTTGCCGCCGATCACGTGCGAGATGAAGACGTCGCGAATGGCGATCTGCACCTTCTCGGTTTCGACGACGCCGATCTCGGGCAGGACGTTCGGAGCGGCGAGCCAGTTGCGTCCCGCAGATTCGAGATGCCGACCGGCTTCTGCCTGCGCCTCAACGTTTCCGGCCACGACGATCACCGCGGCCAGGCCGGCCTTGGCCAGGGACTTCGCATTTCCGACGAGGCAGGCGGTATCGCCGCCGTTCGTTCCTCCCGACAGCAAGATCAGGTCGGGTTCGAGGCCGGCCAGGCGGTCGATATCGTCCGGCCCGAGCAGGCCGCTGAAGGTCTCCGCGATTCGTCCGCCGGCATTGAGCGCGACCTGCCGCGCGGCTTGGGTGGTGATGTCCTCCTCCAGGCCGAGGACCACCATTCGGAGCCCTCCACCTGCGCTGGAACAGCATCGACGCGCAAGATCCGCGACCGCGCCGAGCTCTGGGCGACAGCTGGTGAAGGCCGCGGCGAGGCCCTCGAGCACGTCGGTGTGCACCGTCGTAGTGCTCTGCCCCGAGGACAGCAGATCACCAGTCTCGATGTCGACGACGGCCACCTTCGTGAACGTGCTACCGAAGTCCACCAGTGCCGTCACCTGTTGGTCGGTGGCAGTCGCGTGGTTGGGCATGTGCGGCACTAGCGCCTTTCCATCGGTGCAACTGATCGCTCAAACATACGCGTTCACATGATTAAGTCAAGCGCTGAGCAGAATGCGCGTTGGAGAGGCGATGGGAGCGCCGACGCAGAGCTCGCAGGGGGTGAGCGGATGACCTCAGTCTCGGCCGAGCCGGAGCCACCCGATCGGTCAAATCAATCCGCGTCGCGCCACAGCACTTTCCAGCCCGCCTGTTCGCAATCGATGGCGTTCCAATGGGGTCGCCGCGTGAGCAGAAGTCCGGCGGGCAGAGATGCACGGTTGGTCGCAACGATCCGGTTGTCCTCGTTGACTAGGACAACCGGCCCATGCGCGTCGCGGGCGATGGCCAACAACTGAGACTCGAGTCGGTCGAGATAGATGTCGGCGGTCACCACGCCCGCAAAGCCGCGGACGGTGACGACGCTGGCGGCGAACGTCAACCGGTACTGGTTGTCGTTGCCGTAGTCGACGTAGGGGCCACTCACGATTCGATCGGCGCCGGACTTCGCGCTCACGAAGAAGTCGAAGTCGTGGTACTCGTAGTGTTCCTCGAGCTTGGGGTCGGTCAGCAGAAATCGTTCGACGATCCCGCCGTCCGGTCGACGAATCCAGTACGCGACCGTGTACGGCTTGTCGGCGACGACTCCCCGGTCGCTGCTGAACGACAGACCGCGGACCATGCGGTCACATCCTCGAAGCGCATCGGTGAATGCGTGCTCCAAGGCCCGAAGTTCCGAACTCAGCAGCGTCGCTTCGCGATCGAAGGCTTCTTCGACGAGCTCGACGACTGCGGGTTTCACGTGCTCGAGCGCCAGGAACACTACGCCGAACTGTTCGGTGACGTACTCGGCCACGCGGTGTGCGGCCAAGCCCGTTGAATCGTCGGAGGAGTTCACGCGCTGCGCACCGCTTCCATTCGACGCTCTTGGATGGACTGGGTGAGGCGGGTGGCATAGATCATCGCGGACGACCTGGCACGGGCACCGTTGCGTCGCGCGATCGCGCGCACCATGGCCGTCAGATCCTCGACCGTCGCACTGCGGCAATCCTGATCCTCCAAGCCGGCGACGGTCAACCAGCCATAACGAGCGTGAAAGTCGACTTCGGCGTCACTTATCATCGACGACTGCGCGGCCGCGGCGAGTTCCATGTGGAGTCGGCCAACTGCCTGAGCGGTGGCGGCCGCGGTATCGGCTTCCCGGAAGCGTTGGAGGTAGGTGGTCAGGCGCGTCACGTTGCGCGCCGAGGCGCGATCCGCGGCGAGTTCGCCCTCCTGCGCAGCCATCATCAAGCGCCAGTCGCCGATATCTCGCAGCTCCGCCGTGGACATCTGCTGCAGGCGCTCGTCGAGGAGCTGGTTGGCCTGCTCCGGAATCCGCTGTACGACGCTGCCGCCATAGCGGCCCCGCTTGGTGACGATGAGGCCCTCGCCGCGCAACTGCGCTAGCGCCTCACGAATGCTGAACACGGCGACGCCGAACTGTTCGGACATCTCGGGTTCGCTCGGCAGCAATTCGCCGTGCTCGAGGATCCCCACCCCGATCACCGCGCGAAGTCGTTGCACGATGAGCTCGACCACGTTGTCCGTCCCGAGCGGGCCGAACACGGCGATCTGCCTTATGGGGCGCACCGCGTCAGTGTGCTCAGATGCGTGCACGCGGTGATCGTATAACGACCGCGCAGCTCGGCCGCCGTTCTCGCCGCGCCCGCTGGGTATGGGAAGTCCCTTGGCGTCATTTCTTCGCACCGCTTGCCTGCAAACATGTGTATGCGTATGTTAGGCGCTAACTTGCGTCGGCGCAGCTTTGGCCGTTTACACCGGCGCAGGTGACCACCTCGGAAAGTCCGCGGCGACCTACCCCAGGCAGGAACGATGACCGACGATCAGCCGAACGCGTGCTCGGCCATGACCGAGCGACGGCCGAGGGAGATCCGGTGACCGTGCCGACGGGGGCACCGTCGGGACGCAAGCCTTTGCGCCTCGAGGTGCGCAACGCGCAGACGCCCATCGAACGCAAGCCCGAGTGGATCAAGGCCAAGTTCAAGGCGGGCCCCGAGTACACCGCGTTGCAGTCGCTCGTCGAGACCAAGGGACTGCACACCGTCTGCCAGGAAGCTCGCTGCCCTAACATCTTCGAATGCTGGGAAGACCGCGAGGCCACGTTCCTGATCGGTGGCGAACAGTGCACTCGCCGCTGCGACTTCTGCCAGATAGACACCGGTAAGCCACTACTACTCGACCGTGACGAGCCCCGTCGTGTCGCCGAATCGGTCCGGACGATGGAACTGCGCTACGCCACCATCACCGGAGTGGCCCGAGATGACCTGCCCGACGGCGGCGCGTGGCTGTACGCGACCACGGTGACCGCCATTCACGAGCTCAACCCGGGCACTCGGGTGGAGAACTTGATCCCGGATTTCCACGGAAACACCAATCAACTCCAGGAAGTGTTCGAGTCCCGGCCCGAGGTGCTGGCGCACAACCTGGAGACCGTCCCCCGGCTGTTCAAGCGCATCCGACCCGCCTTCCGGTACGAACGCTCACTCGGCGTCATCGAGCAGGCGCGAGCTGCCCGCCTGGTCACCAAGTCCAATCTCATCCTTGGGATGGGTGAGGAACGCGCCGAAGTGAGTCAGGCGTTGCGCGACCTCTACGAATCCGGGTGCGAGCTGATCACGATCACGCAGTATCTGCGCCCGTCACCGCGTCACCACCCCGTCGAACGCTGGGTCAAACCGGAGGAGTTCGTGGATCTGAGCCGCGAAGCCGAGGAGATCGGATTCGTCGGGGTGATGTCAGGTCCACTTGTCCGTTCCTCGTATCGTGCAGGCCGCCTATACGACAAGGCCATCGAGAATCGCTCGACCTCAACACCCCGAAAGAGCTAACAACGTGTCTGATGACAACTTCGACGTCGCCATCATCGGTGGCGGTAGCGCCGGATATGCCTGCGCGCTGCGCGCCGCTCAGCTCGGCAAGAACGTCTTGCTGGTCGAGCACGATCAGCTCGGCGGAACCTGCCTGCACAACGGTTGCGTTCCGACCAAGGCGCTCCTGCACGCCGCGGAGGTCGCCGACACGGTCCGCGAAGCCGACCAGTTCGGTGTGACTGCCAGCCTCGGCCACATCGACATGGCTGGCGTGCAGAAGTATAAGGATGCCATCACGTCGCGGTTGTTCAAGGGCCTGACCGGACTCGTCGCCAGCCGCGGGATCACCGTGGTGCAGGGCGACGGCCGACTCGTCGACGCTCGCACCGTCGAGGTCGACGGCCAGCATTACACCGCGGGGAACGTCGTGTTGGCGACGGGTTCCCGTACGCGGTCACTGCCCGGCATCGAGATCAACGGCAACCGGGTCATCTCGTCGGATCACGCGCTGCTCCTAGATCGGGTGCCGAAGACGGTCATCGTGCTGGGCGGCGGTGTCATAGGATGCGAGTTCGCGTCGATCTGGCGGTCGTTCGGCGCCGAGGTCCGCATCGTCGAGGCACTCCCCCGCCTGCTCGCCGGCGACGACGAGGACGCGTCCAAGTTGGTCCAGCGCGCCTTCCGCAAGCGCAAAATCGCCTTCGAGCTTAATGCCCACGTGACGTCGGTCGAGACCAGCGAGTCCGGTGTCACGGTCAGGCTGGAGAACGGCAAGACGGCCGAGGCCGAGCTGCTGCTGGTGGCAGTGGGTCGCGGCCCGAACACCGACGAGGAGGCGCTGACGGCCGTCGGGATCGAAACCTCCCGCGGATACGTCGTCACCGACGCCCAGCTGCAGACCACCGTGCCGGGCGTCTACGCGGTGGGCGACATCGTCGCCGGCCTCCAGCTCGCGCACCGAGGCTTCCAGCACGGCATCTTCGTCGCCGAGCTGCTCGCCGGTCTGCCTGCGGTGTTGGTCGAGGACAGCGCGATTCCCCGCGTGACGTACTGCGAGCCGCAGGTTGCGTCGGTCGGTCTAACGGAAGCCAAGGCCATCGAGATTCACGGCGAGGATCAGATCCAGAGCGTCGTGTACGGCCTCGGCGGAAACGGCAAGAGTCAGATCCTCAAGACGGCGGGTTTCGTCAAGCTGGTTCGCCAGAAGGGCGGCGTGGTCCTCGGCGTTCACATCGTCGGCCGTAATGCGGGCGAGCTGATCGGGGAGGCTCAGGTCATTCACGGATTGGGCTGCAAGCCAGAGGATGTTGCCTCGCACGTGCACGCACACCCGACGCAGAACGAGGCCGTCGGCGAGGCCTTCATGGCACTCGTGGGCAAGCCGCTGCACGCGCACGCGTGATCAATGCCTGTTGATTAACCCCCCGACCTCAGCCCGGGCGAACTGGCGGGGTTGTTGGGCAAGCCCGCCGTGGGGTGCGTCTGCAGGGGCTTAGACTACCCCCGAAGCTCCTGCCTCCTTGGCGAAGACGGCCGACGAGGTGCTGCTCGATGAATTAAGGATCTTCGAGAACCTCCCGTTGTCCAGCGGAATCTCGGTGGCGTCGATGGCGACCGAAGACCAGCCCACTCCGACACCATCGTGTCCCAGCCGAGGGCCGACGTCCTGATCGATGACTAGCTGTACTGACCACGGACGTTGGGTACGGCGTGGCGTGGTGACATGACGAAGACCTCCGGGTGAAGTGCGAACTGCCTAGGAACGCACCCACTCACCTCGGAGGTCTTCGTGGTTCACCGTAATGCCCCTTTGTCTGAAACCGGTCGCCTGCGGCTGGCCCGTTGCATCGTTGATGAGGGGTGGACGCTGCGTCGGGCAGCAGAACGTTTCCAGGTGTCGGTGAGCACCGCCTCGCGGTGGGCGGGCCGGTATCGCCTAGAGGGTGGCGCCGGGATGAGTGATCGCAGCTCACGGCCGCATTACAGCCGAACCGCACGCCCACCCGCACCGAGCGTCGCATCATCGGAGTGCGCGTCACCCGACGGTGGGGACCGGCCCGTATCGGCTATCTGCTGGGGATCCACCCCTCGACCGTGCATCGGGTACTGACCCGCTTTGGGATCGCCAAGCTGCGCTGGCTTGACCGTGCCACCGGGCGGGTGATCCGTCGAATGCAGTCGGCAGCGTGTGGTGATTTGGTCCACGTCGACGTCAAGAAGTTGGGCAAGATCCCCGCGGGGGGCGGCTGGCGCATGCTCGGGCGTTTAGCCGGCAAGCGCAACGCTCAAGCAGATAAGACGGGGGTGACCAATAAGCGCCATCAGCCGTTGCGCGGCTACCACTTCATCCACACCGCCATCGACGCGCATTCACGGCTGGCCTACTCCGAGCTATTGGCCGATGAGCGTAAGGACACCGCCGCCGGCTTCTGGTTACGCGCTAACACATGGTTCATCCGACAGGGCATACAGGTTCGAAAAGTGTTGACCGACAACGGCTCCTGTTATCGGTCGCACGCCTTTCGCGATGCACTCGGGAGCATTGAACACCGCCGAACTCGGCCGTATCGACCGCAGACCAATGGCAAGGTGGAGCGTTTCCACCGAACCCTGGCCGATGAATGGGCCTATGCCCGGCTCTACACCAGCGACGCGCAGCGCTGCCAGGCGTACCTCCCGTGGCTACACACCTACAATCACCACCGCGGCCACACAGCACTCGGCGGTCAACCACCAGCCAGCCGTGTACCTAACCTCTCAGGTCAGTACAACTAGCCGAGGGATGCCTGCCCGGGCATGCGCATTTGCGACGCGGCGGTTGGTCGACCCGTGGACGCCTGCGCATGTTCGGGTTGTGGAGGGTCCGGGTGCGCGAGCTCGCACGACGCCAACTGCCCGGTGCACGAAAGGCGAGTTAGTCGATGGCCCAAGAGAATCTGGCACGGATCTGGCGAGACGACGGTCGACCCTAAAGCCGTTCTCTAGAGCAATGCCGTCAAACGCCTTGGCCTCGACGCGGTCGAGATGACGACATCGCCGGCCTGAGGTAGTTCATCTTCGACGAAGAAAGGTCCGGTCCCGACGATTCACCGGTCTGACGGCCCAGCAACAAAGACAGACCGTCACGTCCATAAGAACGACCGCCGAGATTGCCTGTTGCCGTAACCGCGGCGGCATAGCCCGTGATGGTCGGGTCACGCGGTGTTTGCGGCTAGGTCGACGGCCTTGAACGACGAGGGGGCTCGAGCCACCGAACGGATGACCCGAGCCCTCGCAGCGTGGACTTAGATGCGTCGAACTAAGCCTGAATCCGTGGATCGACCTTCCCGATGGGGCCGGGGGTCGGTTTCAGTTTCTGGGCTTGGTGCGGGCAAGAGGGAGCCGCTGGTCTGCCCAGCTTTTCCTGTGTTGCTCGGTCAGGGC
>Ga0075163_10011089_pt1 | contig 11753 bp, 23 predicted proteins | sample JI1023141ADNA_FD_71478 | JGI IMG/M metagenome (GOLD analysis project Ga0075163, IMG submission 71478) | Wastewater effluent complex algal communities from Wisconsin, to seasonally profile nutrient transformation and Carbon sequestration -... | ecosystem: Engineered > WWTP > Effluent > Algae... | reverse complement strand
AACTCGCCATCCAACATAGGCCCAACTTCAACTATCCCATCGTCATTTTCCGGCATAGCGTGGTTAACATGCCAATTCTTCGCAGCCTCAGCCAGCGCCTTGAGTTGTTCTGGTTCTGGTGTCATACAAACCCCCAAGGCATCTGAAACGCCACGATAAAGGCCAGTGCGAGGGCCATGAGTATTGTTGTGATGTGCTTCATTTCAATTCCAATAAATAGGGTGGGGTACTCGCTTCACTGGTGGCTTAAATGGCTTTACCGCCTGCACAAACCCAGCGCAACTTTCCCCCATAAACTCATGCCGTCTCGCAGACAGATTCGATGTGCTCGATCAGAGCCCGGCAGATCAGCGGGAAGTCGCTGTCATGAAACAACTTAGCCGCCTTCACCGTTGTGGCTTCAAAGCCCAGCGTAGCCAAGAATGCGCTGGTGACATTGAACCCAAGACGCTCGGAGATTGCGCCCAGGGCAAGGGTGGGCGGCGTAGCGGCCTTGATGGATGCCTTTTGAATGGCATGGTCAGCGATTGCATCTGATGCCAAGAAGTTGCCCACCTTGCTGAGTTCATCCAGCAGTGGCGCAGGCATGGCGTCTGCTTTACGGGCTTCCGTGATAGCGGCTTGTGCCTTGACATTCGCAGCTAGCGTTTCATCCAGAACCTTTTTGCGGGCCTTGGCTTCTTCTTCCTGCCGAATCCGCTCCCGCTGCGCTTCTTCCTTTGCGGCTTCAGCAGCCTTGTGGTCAGCAATGCGCGACTTGATTAGAGCCCTGCAATCTTCCGACTCTTTGAGAACAATCTGCGCACTATCGCGGAACAAGAATGCAAACTCTACGGCCTCGTCCAAGGTTTCAGCGTTGTACTGAATGCGATCAGCGATGGCGTTGGCTTCGATCTTGCAGCGGGCTAATTCAGTGGCTACCTTGTCCCGCATGGAATCCACGCTCTTCAAGCCTCTGACAACTTCCTGAAATTTTCCCTGCACTTGAGGCATCCAGTTACGGGTGCGGCCATTCAGGGTGACAACATGCAATCGCAGTTCTTCGGTTGCATCGTTGACGATTTTGATCCGGCGATTTTCCTTCTCAGACTTGACACGTTTTTCAAGCAACAAGCCCTTTGCGTCAAAGGCTGCGGCGATTTCACGGACTGCATTCAGGGCGGTGTTGATGTCGCCCATTTGGCCCAGGGCCTGTTCAATTGCGAGGTTTAACTTGTCAGCGGATGACCGGCAAAACTTCGCGTCGGCGTCGGCATTGGCAAAGTGTTGGTCCGTGGTGAGTTCGATATTGATGGCCTCGATATAGGCCAATGCCGCAGGCTTGTACTGCTCGATATTGCAGGACACCAGCTTGCCTTCAACGCGCATATCAAACACGATAGGCAGGTTTTCTGCAGCCTGAGCAACAACCGGGGCGGCAACTTCTTGGGGGACGTAGGTGGCCAAGTCTTGGGCGAATTGTTTCCAGCCCGCGATGATCTCCGCGCGCAGTTCTTTGTCTGACTCGTACCAGCAGTGGCGCTCTTCAATTAAGGTGTCGCCTTTCCAGGTGCTTGCCATGAACAGCACTGATTCGGCGCCGGAAACGATCAGCTGCTGTTCCATCTGCACGCGGTACGGTTTTGGCAAACAAGCACCGGCACTGACGGTTTCACGGTACTCGGGCGCCATGGTGTCAATTTCAGCAAAAGCCTTGCGCAACTCTTCATTGAGCGTTTTGTGCTCGAACGCCATGTCTTCATCCATCGTCAGGCCGTCAAAGCTGGCCGACAACTCGCCCTCGGAACCAACGACCGGGTAGAGGTCTTCCCCGATAATTTCCTCAGCCAGTGGCCGGGCCAGGGCTTCAATGCGGTGGCCTTCATCGAATCGGAACTGGGTGGCGGAATCGACCGTGGGGACTATGCCGGTCTTGAGTTCATGCAGCAGTTCTGTGCGCGTCTTGTACGTGCTGCAGCCCATCATGGCCGGGGCATCGCTGGCATTGAAGTGGGTAGAGCGGTGGGCGTGCCACTCGGGTGAGCCTTGAACGAGGTTATGAGTTTTCAAGCAGATTCTCCTGAAGTTGTGGGGTTCTGTGCCGGTGCCCAGGACGCAATTTCCATGCGCTGTTCGTCGGTCAGAAGTTCCTTGGTTTGAATGGTGGCGATCAGGTCATTGACAGACTTCTTGTTGGTCCTGATCACTTTTTCCCAAGTGGCTTTGTTCTTCTCGAACGACTCAGGCGTGCAAGCCGGGAGTGTTTTTGCGGGTGCCTGTTCAGCCTTGTTCTGCATGACAGACTGCCAGCTGGCTTCACCGTCACGGATGGCGCCATAGATGCCGCGCAGAGTGACGATTTCGGGCGGTGAGCACTGCGCAATGCTGTGCCCGAGGTAGGCGGTGAGGTCGGTTGCCATGACACCGATTTCCGAGAAGGCATCCACAATCTTCTTGCGTTCGGCATCCGGATCTTTGGCGGCTTCATTCAGGCGAATGGACTTGATGATGTCTTCGGCCTCGTCGCACAGGTCGCCGGGAATGATGCGCAGCCCAATGGTGCGGATGGCCTTGGAAATCAGGGCGCCGCGCTTGTTGAGGATGTCGTCATCTGTACCAATGAGGGTGTAGACGTTGTAGCCCTTGCTGTTCTTGCGGACGCTGAGAAAGCTGCCATCGGCTTCGGGTTTGCTGCGCTCGACGGTCTTGGAAACGCGGACATCCAGCGGGTACGTGATGTTGGCCTCCAGATCGGTGACGCTGACGCGGTGCACTTCTTTGGCCTCGTCTTCAAAGATCATGCTGGTTTCGACCAACACGTTTTTCATGCAGCGCAAAGCCACTTCGACAAACCGGATGCCAAGGCCCTCGACGCCCTGGCCAATGGGCTTGATGTAGTAGGCGCTTTTGTTGTGGGCAAAGCTGGGGCGGCGGCACTCGCGGATCAAGTCGGTTCGGACCTGATCCCAATTCCGAGGGTTGCGCATGGCCATCACGTAGCGCGACTCCACCATGGCCTTGGCTTGGCTGGCAACCGCAGTGGCCGCGCTTTCAATGCCTTGGGGGACTACCGCAACGGAAAATGCGTTGGGATTTTGTTGATCAGTCATGATTTCTCCAGTTAGCCCAAACGCGGGCGGTTGCGAATTTCGTTATCGGCTGCAGAGAGCCGATCGTCAATGTCAGTCGGGGTATCGTTGCGACCCATGAGGTAGGCGGCAATCAAGAAAATTGCGGCCAAACCAAGGCCTATGTATTGCCAGAGACTCACCACGGCACCCCGCTCAATCCAAACAGAAGAAACAGGGCCAGATACACCAGAGCCCAGCGAAGGCGCGAGTTACCGGCCCAGCGCTCAAGAGGAAACTGGTTCACAGCACACCCCACTGCAGTTGAGTCTCAAGCGCCACGCGGTCATTGCGTTCGTGAAACGTCTTTTTGGCGGAGTCCGTGGCCTTGTCGAGTTCCTTGTCTACCAAGTCGCGCTCGACAGCGCCAATCTCCACGGAGCCAATCAAGCCCATGATCAGGGCCAGGTGATTGATGGTGCAGGGTTTACGTGCCTGCGGTAGTTGTGCCATGCTTCCCCCATTCGGTTAGTGAACGAGAGAGCAGGTAGGTGTGGGCCGGTCACCAACCCGGCTTGGCACTGTCAGACGTGCCCCACTTAGCAACAGCGCACGAGCCTGGAAGCGCCTGCCACGTTTCTTCCCCGGTTTACGTGTCCCGGCATATTTCCAGCTTTGCGTGCTCTGATTTCCTTTCGGAACTCCACGCCGCCACACCTATCTACTCTCTCAACCCGCACCAACCAACATCGGAGAACCTCTCCAACAACCCCTGTCTGCATACTTTCGGTTAACCCCTTGTCGCCGGGCTGGGCTGCTTTGTTTGTTGGTACGTTGATCAGGATAATAGCGCCGCTAATCCATGCCGTCAATAGCAAAACTGGTATTCGGTGAAATATTTAATAGGAGCGCTGTTGACTCAGTTCAATAGATGGACTATTATCCGGCCATGAGCACTATCAAATCTATCCGTGACAAGCTCGGCATCACACAAGCCGAACTTGCAAAGGTACTGGGATGCACCCAGGGGAATGTGTCCTTTTACGAGCGAGGGCAGACGATTCCGCCCGACGCCGCAAAGATACTCATTGCCCATGCAAAAACGCTCGGGCACGAAATCACCTTTGACGACATCTATGGTGATCCAGCCCCCGTAGATAGTGCGCAAGCAGCTATCAAACCAGTAGCAGAAGGGGTTTGACATGAAAAGCACCGCCAAACGCGGCCCAAGAACCCGCCTGCTGCAGAAAACGCACATCCGCAAGCAATCACGGGACACGATGAATGCCGCATTCGCAAGCATGGACCGTTTACTGGCAGGCATGAATGCGCCGGTTCTTCGCGCCGTGCGGGCTACCGCCCCGATGCGTCCTGAAGATTTAGTTGCCGCGTCTTGCATTCGCAAATCGTAGGCCTTCAAGCCGCACCGCGCATTCATCAATTGCAGTAGCTGGAGGAAAGAAATGACACCTGCCCAGAATCTCGAAGTCGAAATCTTGAACACGGAAGCCAAGTTGCACGGTCTTCGTCTGGAATTGGCGATGTCCATGGGTGACCGGGAAACGGCCCAGAAGCACATGACCGCCATGTACGCGGCCTTTGAAGCCCGCGGTGACTTCATCCGCATGACGGCCGACGCCAACAACGAATGCTTTTTCACAGCAGCTGGTGAGGCTGACAGGCTGGCTTTGCAAGGGGCTGCCGGGTGAACTACTACGAGCGCCACCTGGGCGACTACGCCAAAAACTGCGGGCACCTGTCCCTGCTTGAGCATGGCGTGTACGTGCGCCTGCTTGATGTGTACTACACCAGAGAAGCCCCCATCCCAGAAAACAAGGCAGCACGACTCATTGGAGCTGCAACACCTGAAACGTTGCAGGCGTTGCAGGTTGTGCTGGAAGAGTTCTTTGAGCTGCGTGACGGCCTTTGGCACCAAGACCGTGCCGATCTGGATATTGCATCGTATTTGGAGGGTGAACCCGAGCGCGAGGTCAAAAAGGCCAACGAAGACAACCGCCTGAAACGCCATCGTGACGAGCGGGCGAGTCTGTTCAAAACCCTCACTGACAGAGGGGAACACGCGCCTTGGAACATCGGAATGACTGAGTTGCGGGCACTGGTTTCTGCAACGCCTGCAACGAAACCTGCAACGGCACCTGAAACGTTGCAGGAAACAAAACCTGCAACGCCTGCAACGGAAACTGCAACGCCTGCAACGGCTACCCAGTACCCAATAGCCAATAGCCATACACCAAAGAGTAATACACCCCCTACCCCCAAAGGGGGCTGTAAGCGATTTGAAGAATTCTGGACAGCCTGGCCAAAAGGGGACCGAAAGCAGGACAAGGTGAAGTGCGCGGAGAAATGGCGACGTGGTGACTTTGACTCTGTGGCAGACCTGATTTTGGCGGACATCGGCACCAAGCGCGGAACCGACAAATGGCGTGAGGGCTACATCGAGGCCCCCCTCGTTTACCTCAACGGCAAGCGCTGGGAAGACGGCGTTGAGGCTGGAGAAGTTAAGCAGGAGTCGTTCGTATGACCGGCCACCAACCCCTGATCGCCATGCGCCGAGCTGGCCTGAAGCCGCCTTTCGTCGTGGTGACGGATGCCGTGAGGTGCATCGAAGCCGACTACACCGTGAGGGTCGGAGACGAGGAAACCCCCGAGGTGATGGACCTGCGGTTTCTGGTTGGCTGCACCGTCATGGTTGAAGGCATCAATGCCCAGCGCGTGGACCGGATCACCAAGGCCTGCGTGGCTGCCAAGGCTGACCGTGTGGTCGCCACAACCCACCAGCAAACAGCCCCCATGCGGCTTGAGATCACCCGCATTACCGACACCGAAGGAGTGATGAATTGGCAAGCGTGATCACCCAAGACGATATCGACTTTTCGGTGTACGAGCATGAAACCGATGCCCAGCAGAAGGTCAAGACGGCTTCGATTTACGTCCAGGCGCTGATTGACCGCATCAACTCGCCAAAGCGTGCGAAGCAAAACTACATGCCGTGGGGGAAGACCCATCGACTGATCCAGTTCCGTCCCGGTGAAGTGACGGTATGGGGTGGTCCCAACGGCAGTGGGAAAAGCCTTGTGATCGGGCAAGTGATTTTGTCGCTGTGCGCACAGGAGGAAAAGTCGTGCATTGCCAGCTTTGAAATGAAACCGGTCAAGACGCTGGGACGCATGGGCAGGCAGTGGACCAAATGCAACCCTGAAGACCCGCTGGTTCTGGGTGACTCGAATGAACGTCGAATCATGATCGACCTGTTCGAGCAGTTCAGGGATTGGACCGATACCAAACTTTGGCTCTACGACCAACAGGGCACGGTCCACTGGAAACAGGTTTGTGCCGTGGCTCGGTACTGCGCCAAGGAATTGGGCATCACGCAATTCGTGGTGGACAACCTGATGAAGTGCGTAGCCGGTGAGGACGACTACAACGGACAGAAAGCCTTTGTGGACGAACTCTGCGCCATCGCCCGCGACCACAACATTCACATCCACCTGGTTCACCACATCAAGAAACCATCCAGCGATGACGCCAAGCCATCGAAATACGACTTCAAAGGAACCGGAGCCATCACCGACCAGCCGGACAACGTGATTGCCGTCTGGCGGAACAAACGCAAAGAGCGCGACCGTCAGGCGAAGAAGCTGGTTTCAGAGACTGAACCGGATGCCATGCTGATCGTTGACAAGCAGCGCAACGGGGAGGGCTGGGAGGGAAACATCGGGCTCTGGTTTGACCGCGCCAGCAACCAGTTTTTGGCCGGCCACAACGTCAAGCCGATGGACTTCTACCACGCACCGCAAGAAGAACATTCAGGAGAGTTTCTGTGAATGGACTACGCAACCCACAACGACCGGATGGTGGCACGGTTCATATGGCTGGAAACCTTGGACCCGGACTACGCCAGGGAAACGCTGGAGGCCTACCGGCTGGACCCCAACAGCCCCAACAAACGAATCCTGACGGACATCAAGGCCGAGAAGCAGAGGCGTTTGTCGTTACCCGAGCCCGAATCCAGGTGATTGATTTTTTCAAGGCGCCAACATGATCACGCTGAAACTGCCATACCCAATTTCCAGCAACAAATACTGGCGCCCTGTTCGGATTGGCAATCACATCACGATTGTTCCGACTAAAGACGCCAAGGATTACAAAAACTTGGTTGGCTGGACTGCTAAGGCTGCAGGCGTGCGCGCACCCATCACGGGCCGGGTTTGTATCGACGTGAAGCTCTACCCGAACCGCCCGCAGGACTTCAAAAAACGTATGCGCGATAACGGCGATGCGTGGGACGACAGTGTGATGTGCATCGACTTGGACAACGCCAACAAGGTGTTACTGGATGCGCTCAAGGGTGTTGCGATTGACGACGACAAGTGGGTCCGGCGCATGACGGCCGAACGCATGGAGCCGGATGGCGAAGCCCGCGTTGTCGTGACTATCTGGCCCTACGTCCGCATTCCAAACCCGCAGGCTCAACTTGCCCTGCCACCGATCCCCCCGGCACCCAAGACAACACCGGACTTGGTTTATTCACCCTTTTAACCCTGGAGAACCCATGAATTTCAACCTTTCCAAGACTTCCGCGAAGCTGAACAGCTTCAACATTCGCGCCGAGCGCCATGGTGATAACCCCGTGCCAGCTGGTGACCTGAAGCTGACCATCAAGGCGGCAAACACCATTCTGGACATCTTCGATCCCAAGTTGCGCGAAGCCCTGTACCAGAACACCCAAGCCGATCAGGGCCAGAAGGATGTGGAAGGCATAGCGCCCACACTGCCAAACCTGCGGTTTCCGAATCTGGAAGGACCGTTCAAGTTCACCGACGAAGGCGCGGGCTACAAGCTGACGCTTGACTACGGCATGGGCGGTGAGCGCAGCAACGTGACCATCGAGGGCTGCCAAGTCAACAACTTCCATGCCGAATGCCTGGAAGGCGGAACCGTTGAACTGAGTTTCCGCGTGCAGATCAGCGACCCGAGCGCCGACCTGATAGGCAAGCTGGGTGTGCAGGTTCAACACGAGATCGTGATCGACCTCGAAGCCCCGGTAGTGGCCGCGCCCGCCACGGTTACCCCGATCAAAGGCCGTCAGAAAAAGATGACCAAGGACGAGGCCCAGGCGGCACTGCAGCAGGCGTTTCTGGCCGGTGAGGACGCCAAAGATGCTGGCGGAGAAGCCGCGGCTGTCACAAAGCACTGATCACCATGAAGTTGATCACCGAGTTCATCCTGAAAACGGCCAAGCGCCGGGGGCCTGATTTCGTAATCGGTGGAGCCGAAAGGCCTTACCTGTTGCGTTGGTGGCTGATTCCCCGCAACCCGGTGTTCAACGTCTACCTGCACCATTTTTTGCGAAGTGATGACGACCGCGCTCTGCATACGCATCCGTGGCTATTTAACTGCTCTGTGCTTCTAGATGGCCAGTACATCGAGCACACGGAAAAAAACTCCAACCTGCTTTGGGCGGGAGATTGGAAATTCAGGTGGGGCCCAGCTGCGCATCGCGTGGAATTGCTGGATGAACCATGCTGGACGCTGTTCATAACCGGCCCGCGCGTGCGGAAATGGGGATTTCTTTGTCCACAAGGCTTTGTGCACTGGCGCGACTTCACCGATGTGCGGGACAAGGGTGCCGTGGGCAAGGGGTGTGATCAATGACCCAGATTCTCATTGCCTTGTTTGGATTGACCGCGATGTTCTGCGCCATGGGCAATAACGCCCGGCTGCGCCGATACGCGCCAATCATCGGTTTGTGCGGACAGCCAGCGTGGGCATGGTTTGCCTGGCAGACACAGGCTTGGGGTCTGGCCGTGATTTGCGTTGCCTATTCGCTGGTTTACATCCAGGGGATTCGAGTTCAGTGGGGTAAGGCATGAAAACCCCGAACGACACCCATACCCAAGACATGCACCCCAACGGCGCCCCGGCTTTCGAGTTGGATCACACAGACGCATGGCCGTTCCCCGAGCCACTGCCGGAATGGAAACCCAAGCAACCCGCCGAACCGACTATTCGGGAGTGGTTGATGGGGGTTTTGAAGCGATGAGCAACCTAATCCGCCTACCACCCACCACAACCATGACCGCGCAGCAGGCGCTTGATTCTGCCCTTCTGGATACTGAGTCCGATCACCTCAAGGATGTGCTGATCATCGGATACACCGAGTCAGGAGATCTGTACGTCCGGTCAAGTCGCCTGACATGCTCCGAAGCCTTTTTTCTCGCCAGCAAGGCCGCACGCTGGGCGCAGGAAGGCGGTGTGTCGTGAAAACCAGCAGCATCCTCGTATGCCCCATGGTCCCACTTCGCCAGATACCGGCGAACGAGGTAGACGTGATCCGCCGCTTTCTGTTCCAAAACATGCGGGGATTGAGCGAACGCGATGACAAGCGCTGGCGCCGCCTGTGGGGACGGTTCTGGGCAGCCGAACCTGGCGAAGGCTTCCAGATCATGGTGGCGCAAGAGCGCAGCGGCCCTTTTCACCGCCGCCACCGGGCCTTGCTGGAGAAGCTGTTTGCCAGCCAAGAGCGATTCCGCCACATCGACGCCCTGCACGACTGGATGAAGGTCGGCGCCTATTGGGTGACATGGGAAGAGGGCAAGACTGGGAAACCCGTTGCCAAACCCAAGAGCACCGACTTCGAGAGTTGCAGCGAAGACGAAATGAGGGAGGCCCACACCGCCATGGTGGACTACCTGCACACCGAAAGAGCACAGCGATTCCTTTGGAAAAACATCAAGCCAGTCATGCGCGCCGACATGCTGGAAGCCGCACTTCAACCACCTGAAATCCGTTAACCACCACTGAAAGACCACCATGAAAACCACCGCCCTCATCCCCTTCGCGCTCGCCCTGGCCATCAGCTTCACCGCCCACGCCACCCGCCAGAGCGACCATTGCAAGCCCGAGCCCAAGCCGCGCGATCCGCCGTCTGTGAGCAAGCCCGAGCCCAAGGCCCCTGCAGCCAGGGCCCCTCAGAGCCGCACGGACACCGTTGACCGGCCATGCGACCGACTGGTGGATGTTCCTGTCTGGTGCCCTAGAAAGTAAACAGGAAGCAATCGAAATGGCCACGTGGCATGAGCGGCTTCAAGAACATCTATTCGAGGTACAGCTGCAAGCACAACTCGAAAAGGCGAAAAACGTACTTGAACTGCTTCGCAACGATGGCCTTTTTGTGAAACGGCGCGGAGAAAAAATTGCTGTCAGCCCGGCCAATAAATTGACGGAACAGCACAGGGAGCTAATCCGCGAAACGAAGCCGAGTTTGATAGCGGTTCTTGTAATCGAAGAAAAAACTAAACGTAGGTGAACCAAGACATGACAGTAATGCGCAAAGAACTGAGGGAAATGCTCCAGTGGTGCCTGAAGCAGCCGGGGAAATTCCGCAGCAAAGATGCCGAAGCGCATTTCGGAGAACACCAGACCACAGCAGGACAAAAGCTCAAGCGGCTGGAAGAACAGGGCTATCTGAAGCGCGAAAAGGTGAGCCAGATCGTCCAGTACCTGACCGTGATCAACCGCGAACAGGCCGAAATCGCCGCCGAAACGGTATCACCCACAGCGCACCGCAATTCTCAGCGCAACCGCAAAAGGCAGCACAAACCAACTGTTTTCGCGCGGGTGAACTCGATATTTTCAGCAGCCCAGCAGATTTAACCGACGTGCCAGCGGATCTAACACACCAACCAACGGAGAGAACCATGAGCGACGAACAAATTGAAGCCGAAATCCAAGCCAAAGGCCTGACCGCCCCGCGCGTGACGCCCGAACAGATCGCATCCGTGATCGTGCACGAGCAGTATTTCACCGCCCGCGATGGTGCCGAAGGCGCCAGCTTGAGGGGGGGAACCTACCCGGAGGCCTTGGGCCTGCTGACTTTCTGCGTGCTGACGCTGCGCAACGGATTCACCGTGACCGGGGAGAGCGCCTGCGCCAGCCCGGAGAACTTCGATGCTGAAGTGGGCCAGAAGGTCGCGCGCGCCAATGCCGTGAGCAAGATTTGGCCCCTCGAAGGATATCTGCTGAAACAGGCGCTGTACGAAACCTCGTTGCCGAACTACATCCCACCGGTGTGATTGGCCCCAGGCAATGATGTTCCCCAAAGAAAACGCCATCCGATCAGAGCCATACAGGCGACTGGTCGCGGCCATGCCATGCAAGGAGTGTGATGTCTGGGGTCACAGCCAGGCAGCACACCCGCCGCCAAACGGTAAGGCGATCAAGCAAAACGACCTTGACTGCTTCCCACTGTGCTGCACGCGCCCAGGTGTAGAGGGATGTCATCCAAAGTTCGACCAGTACAAGCTGTATTCGCGGGAAGAAGCCGATGAAAAGGCGGCTGAGTGGGGTAGAGAAACCCGAGCAGAAATCATCGCGCAAGGCCAGTGGCCGAAACGCCTGCCGCTTTACGTGGAAAAAGACGGCCTAGCCCTTATCAAATGTGCGTGAGAGGCTATCAATAACGTTCGTATTGAGCCGCAGCCGTAGGCTGTCGGCTCGAATACGGGGTTAGATGGCTGGTGGAGAAACGGGACCAAGTATGAACCGAGTGATTTTTGGTGACTGCCGCGACACGATGCGCGAACTGAAGGCGCAGGGCGTGCGCGTGCAGTGCTGCGTGACGAGCCCGCCCTACTACGGCTTGCGGGACTACGGCCACCCTGGGCAGATTGGCCTGGAGAAGAC
>Ga0075163_10011088_pt1 | contig 11753 bp, 11 predicted proteins | sample JI1023141ADNA_FD_71478 | JGI IMG/M metagenome (GOLD analysis project Ga0075163, IMG submission 71478) | Wastewater effluent complex algal communities from Wisconsin, to seasonally profile nutrient transformation and Carbon sequestration -... | ecosystem: Engineered > WWTP > Effluent > Algae... | reverse complement strand
AACTCCCAGAGATCGACATCGCCATTATTAAGACGGTGATGTTTCATCAGTTTCCGGATCGCGGGCGTGATGGCGATGCTCATCTCTTCCGGCGCAACAGAGGCCAACTGCATTCCACGAAACAGTCCAAGAATCGGCAGGCCGCGCTTCGCCGCGAGATCTGCATCCATCAACACAGCGGCTCCCGCGCCATCCGATAGCTGCGAAGCATTGCCCGCCGTTGTCGTGCCGCCGTCAAACACCGGCTTCAGCTTCGCCAACCCCTCGATCGTCGTATCGGCCCGCGGACCTTCGTCATGATCGAGCGTCACGTCCTGTTCGCGGCTCTGTCCCGTCACCTTGTCGGTCACCTTCATCACCGCCTTGAACGGCGTGATCTCCTCCGCGAACTTGCCCGCTGCCCTCGCCGCCTCGACGCGTTGCTGGCTGCCGACCACATACTGGTCCAGCGCCTCGCGGCTGATGCCATACTTCTTCGCGACGAAATCCGCCGTCTCGTTCATCGTCCACCACACGGCGGGCATCCGCGCCTGCAGCGGCGCATAGAAGAACCCGTCGACGGCAATGCCCATCTGCACGAGGCTGATGCTTTCGACGCCGCCGGCAATCCCGCAGGCGATTTCGCCCATCGCGATCCTGCTGGCGATCATCGACGCTGCGGTGAGGCCAGACCCGCAATAGCGGTTCACCGTCACGCCGGGCACGTCGAACCCGGCCTCCAGCGCCGCCGTGCGTCCGATATTGTGCCCCGTCGCGCCCTGCGGCAGGCCGCAGCCGAGCACGATATCCTCGACCTCGCCGCTCTCTACCCCCGCCCGCGCCACGACCTCCTTCAGCACATGCGCCGCCAGGGGAATGCCATGCGTCTGGTTGAGCGCCCCGCGAAACGCCCTGGCGATCCCGGTCCGGCAATAGCCGACGACTGCAACATCCTTCATGTCAAAATCCCTCGCTCCGGCGGCGGCTCAGGCCGCGCCAGGAACTATAGTCATATTTTCAGAAGGATGCTGGTGCCAGAAGAGCACCCGCATTGTCTGGGTACGGAGCTGTTTCTAGACGATTTTCATATCTGGCGGATCATCGATACCAACAGAAAGACCAACAAATCCGAGCGCTCTGTCAGCTACGCTGCCTATATCTCCACCCGGTCGGGAAGCTTCTTCAACAACTCACCATACAGCTTTAGCGGGTCGAGGCCCATGGCCTTGGCAAGGGTGTAGAACTCCAGCACGTCAACCCGTCGCTGGCCGCGCTCGACCAAGCGAGACGAATTTCTGGTCCTTGCCGATCCGCTCGGCCAGTTGGGTCTGAGTCAGCTTCGCCCTGCGCCGCGCTGGAACCAGCAGATCGACAAGGTGCTGATGCGCGCCGGAGAAGACCGTCTTGGGCATTGCCGGTTGGCCACGTCGAAACCGGCACCCCTCCTATACGCGATTTTCGGGTAGACCTTTTTTCCGTATTTCTTAAACGTAGAGCCCATGGGAATGCCGCTCGGCTCTTGGCGCTGGGCATTGGGGGAACGCAATGAACGGAATTGCTCTCCTGCTTGGCGTCGTGTCGGCAGTCGCGGTCGGCGCGCTCAATGCGTTCATCAACGTCTGGACAGACGGATACGATGTAACCTCGCTAGTGTTTCTGGCCGTCCTTCCCGCAGGGGCGGTTCTGCTGGGAATGGGTGCCGGATTGGGGGCTGGGCTCGGCGCCAACCTCACCAATTCGGTTCTTGATTACAGGACCTCGTTCCTGCTGATCGGCACCCTGTCGGGTGCGCTGGCCTATCTGGTCTACCTCTTCGCCCTCTATCAGCTTCTCGCTCCCGGCGCTCCAGTCTCGGCCCCCTTCGAATTTGCGACCGCGCTGTTCCGCGAGCGAACGCTGCAAACCCGCAGCTCCAAGATTGACATGGGCGATGTCGGCGTCTGGGTCGGCTACGGAAGTTTTCTAGCCGCAGCTCTCGGCGGTTTGTCTGGCGCCCTCATAGGCGACGAAACGCGCAGAAAATTTGTTGCCGCGACGCCATTAGTGCCCGCGCCAGTTGCCGGCCAGACCCACCCATCCGTTATGAGTAGCGCCAGCATATCGGCGCTTCCTCCCGCGATTGACATCGCAGTTGCAATTCTGGCTGCGGTTGCGCGCGCGCAGACTGCCCCCAACTACATGACAAGGGATTTCGCGCGCATAGCTGTCGCAGGTAAGTACGAACTCTGGCTAGGCCGCAATGATAGCAGGCAGGCTGCGATCAAATCGCTAGCGGAAGCCCGATCTCGCGAGTTCTTTGAAGGCGGCGCCAACGATGCGCAATCGTTGGAAACTGCGCTCAACCAATTTCCAAAACAGGAGAAAACAGCGGCCACTACGGTTGTCCTCAACTGCATGGTTATCGCCATGACAGATGGTCCGCTGAAGAGCGATGAACAGGCGCTGATCCGGCGGATAGCGAACGGCCTCGGCGTGGATATCACAAAACCGGGGAGTTCATTCGATACCGCACGTGAACTGTTCGAGAAACACTGGACTAACAATTTCGAGACGTGGGCCAAATATATTCTGCATCTCTTCCCCGCTGGCGGAGCCGAACAGGTAATAGAACACAATACGGACGCATATTCCCAAGTCATGGAAGCGGCGAGATCGACAGCTTATGCCTTTCCGTGGGGCGACGCGGCTATCGCCTTTGCCTCGCTGGTCATGTCCAAGGTCGGCGCGATAATGCCCGAGGCAGACCGCCTCAAACTTCTCGACCAACTCAAGACAGCGAAGATGTCCGATCTCTCGGCCATCGGAGCCGCCCTTGAAAATGGCAAGGATGTCTCCAGTGCCCTAGGCTCCATGCCCGACGGCTACACTATGGGAACGTTGTTCTTCGGCTCGGCGCTTGCTCGCGCCTTTTCGCTCGTCAATGCAGGCATCGCTGATGCTGACTCATTTGTTCGCATACGAGAGAGACTCGTCGCCGACTTGGGAGGAGAGCCAGTTCAGCAAGAGTCCGCCGACGCGCACTCAGATTTTACAGATCAGCTCGATCAAAGCGAGTGGGATGAAGAAGATCTCTGGGACGACGACGATCTCGAACAGGAAGAGAATGCCGCCGACGTCGCGATCAACGAGCCGGCCCCCATCTCCGCTGAGCCATCAGCAAGTGAGCTGGTGTTCTGGCAGTCGGTCATGGGCTCGACCGACCCGGCGGACTTCACAGCTTATCTCCAGCAATTCCCATCGGGCGCCTTCCGGCAACTGGCGTTGAACAAACTCGCTGTGCTGGGGACGAAGTTCGAGGGCAGTTGAGAGGATCGGCACATGTACGAACTGGGCGCCTTGGTCGGAGGACTCATCCCGACCTTTTTAGTGCGGGGCCTGTTGCTCCTGATGATGCCGAAAGCATCTGCTGAGGCGCCGGCGCTTCGATACTTCGTTGCCAACTTCATATCGGGCGTCATCGCCACGGTTCTCTACGCCTTCGGCTCGGCCAACGGTGGCCCACCCAACTGGGCCGGCGGAACCTTGTATCTGATCCCGCAAGGTATCTGGCTGGTCGTCGATCTAATCCGACTGGAGTCACGTAGGATTGCGAAGGAAACGCTGACTTCGCCGGAAGCGGCATCATCGTCAGGGAATATAAACGGTCTCCAGCAGGGTCCGAACACGTCGCCGGCCCAACCGACCACACCTTCCACTGCGCCGACGCCAGCTGCGCCAATGCCAACGACTCCTGCAATGTCTCCGTCATCGCAGCCACAAGAAGCTTCGCAGGGCGAATTGCTGTTCTGGCAATCAATCAGGGCCTCGATCGATCCGGCGGACTTCGCCGCCTACATTCAGCAGTTCCCGTTGGGTACTTTCCGGCAACTGGCGCTCAACAGGCTGGTGGCGCTGGGGACGAAGCCCGGTGCGCAACCTGACAGCGCACCAGCAAAGTCAACGCCATGACGAACACTCCGACACCCCCAGCGCTGCAACCTTCTCCCGGCGAGCTTGCGTTATGGCGGGCAATCAAAGACTCGAAGGAGGTAGCATTGTTCGCCGCCTACCTGACCCAGTTTCCCCACGGCTTCTTCCGCGAACTGGCGCGCAACCGGATCGTCGCCCTCGGTGGGACGCCGCCCAGCGAGACGTCCTTCGCGTCTGTTGGCGCAACGAAGGGAGCCCCGCCGCCAAACGCGCCGCGAGCAGACGCGCTACGTGTCAAAGGCGAGCGGATTGTAGGAAACAGAAGGCGAGGCTGGGTCAGGCCATGGGTGCTCGCCAGCGCTTTCTGGTGGATTGGCGGAGCAGTGTGGCTGGCGTCATGGGCGCCGAACGCGGAAAGCTTTCCGAAGCGACTGACGTATCCTCATCCGCCTGTTCGGCAAGTCGATGAACAATGCGCCGAGCTGGCTGTGTACCTGCCTATGAAATATTCCAGACCCATGCTTCTCGGTAAGGGATTTCTTTGGTGCAGCGATCTTGCTCAACCCGGTGCAACCACTCCTTCCGTTCCTCCTTCGATAGCAGTTTGTAAGCAAAAGCCGGACCTCAACGACGACTTGTCCCGAGACCCAGTGTGGCTCCCGGTTTATCTCGGCTGCCCATCCGTGCAGAACGATGGATCGGACGATATGATGGAGTATTATGACTGGGCCTGGGCCAGTGCGAACGCTTTTACAACGAAGCAACAGGCGGACGTGGAAAAAGCCCGGCATCGCGAGATTGACTACTGGCTGGAGGAGTCTTGGTCCACGGGAGAGTTGCCACTGGTTCTGCTGGGGCCGGGCATTCTTGGCGCCCTGATGCTGGGGATCGGATGGATCAAGAAAGGATTCAGCCAGCCCTCTTAGCAGCGCGGCGCTCCACCACTGGCTCGCTCTGCCCTTCAGGGGCGATACGAGGTTTCCGGCTCCGCTGGCGTGACGAATTTTACCATCAGCACCTTTCCCGGCGCCGCAGCACGCTTCGCTTCGATCTCGGAAACATCCTCTCCATCTCGGACGAAAATCACCGTTAACGGTGACGGTTCGGAGGGCATGGCTCGCTCAAGCCTACGCAGCCGCGTTTCAAGCCCGCGTAACGCCATCGCGCTCCTCCAGCCTCTTCAACCGCGCGTGGATATCCGCCGTCTCTACTGCGGCTCGGTAAGCCTCCAGCAGTCGCGCCACCGCTTCCGCTTCGCTTGGCCTGATGGTGCCGGCGCAGACCGCTCTCAACAATTCGGCCAGCGCCACGGGCAAATCGGCGGGGCCAGACACCTCCGGCAGCGCGAACTTGATCCGCCGGTCGCGTGGCGCTGGCGCAACCCGGTCGAGCACGAGTTTCGCCGCGATCAGATTGCCGCGCAGCGCCGCTGCAATCACCACGCGCGCAATCCCCTCCGCCTCACCCGCCAGCAGTTCCTCAGCCATTACGGTAACGCGATTGCGCACGCCGCGAGGCCTGCCAAGACGATTGCCGGATTCGCCGCGCTGGAAACGCCCGCGCGCCTGTTTCGCTCCTGTATTATCAGTCGGAGTCTCGGTCGGCGAAGCTGATATCGTCATCTCCTCACACTGTCGCCGGCAGCCGCTTGCTGTCCGGCAGCTTCCCAGCTCCCGCGAGCAGGGCGTCACGGATCATCCAGCGCCATGCAACGCGCTCGTCGAGCGCCTGCTTCAACTCCCCCCATTTCGGGAAAAATGTACCCGACCAGTTCTGCAAAACATCGCGCACGACGTCGCCGGGATAATCGAGCAGGCGTCGGATGTAAGCTGCGAGGAACAAATCGGCGGCGCCGCCGTGCGTCTCGCGCCGGGCCGTCACCTGCCCGAGTTCCGCGAGCCACAGCGCAATGTCGGCATCGCTCGCTGGCGCCATGGCAAGTTCGACCACAGCCAGCGCAGCAGTGAAATCGGCCCCTGCTGCGATATCTAGATCGGCTCCGTACAGAGGCACCACAAACCCCAGCGGAGCGCCGGTCTTAGGGTCGCGCGGGAAGCGCAGGCTACCGGCTTTCCTGACGGGCTCGAATCCGTGCCGCCGCAGCGAGCAAACCATCGCCTCCGTGTTGCTGGCGGGGTCGGCCCCCCGCGCCTCCTTCGCCATTGTGTGCGGCGCGGCCAGCGCCTTGACGAGAGCGTTCATAGGCAATCTCCATTTTAGAGTGGGAAGTCAGGCGGCTGTCGCGCGCCTGAAGGATCGGCTGGTGGAAATAAGCCAGAGAACTTGCGAGTTGCCCGCGCCTGTGCAGGCTCTCCGCCGCGATCGCGATCCCGTTGCGCACATCGTCGAGCGTACAGGGCTCAGCGCCGGTCGGCGGTTTCAGCAAGCGAAGGATCAGGCTGATATCGCGAGCGCCGGGAGCGGTGAGGTTCAACGAACCATTCGCCCATTGCCGACAACTGGCTTCGAGTGCGTTCAGATCGCTCTCGGGTTCGCGCGCAGGCGCGACATCATCATCATCAACAATTCCATGACAGGATTGGGTGACATCCTGTCGGGGGTCGGGTGACATCCTGTCGGGCGACGGGTGACACCCTGTCACCTGTTGGATGGCATTCTGCCGGCGATCATCGTCCTGCTTGATCGGGGACAACGCGCGAAGCGCGTCGAGGTCCAACCGCCATATCTGCGTATAGCCGTTCGAGCATGGGCGCTCGCCGACCCGCTCCAGCAGCCCGTCAGCGATCAGCGATTTGAGGTTGCGCTGAACTGTGCGAACGCAGACTCCCACTTCCTGCGCGAGAGTTGGAATCGACGGAAAGATGCGCTCGCCGTTAGGGGCGGCATGGTGCGCCAGCATATGCAACAATCGGCGGGCTGGTTTGCGATATTGCCGGCTATTAACGAGATTGACGACCTCCCAGCTCACGCTGCTCTCCCCGTCTCGGTCAGGCGGCGGATATCTTCGGCGCGCCAGACGGTGATCCGTGCGCCCAGCTTCAGGGGTTTTGGAAAGCGGCCATCGCGAATGCCCTGCCACCATGTGCTGCGGCTGACAGGGATCGGTCCGGCTGGCGCGAGGATGTCACGCAGGCGCAGCAGGCCGGTGTCGGGAAGTCTCGCTTGGTCGGACATGGGGTCGCTCCGGTTCGTTGATGCCGGAGACATCCATTAGGGGCGTTTTGCCCGAGAAGCGGAATTTCCATTCACGCTAACGGAAATGCCGTCTTACCTCTCCCACTTTCCGCTGCGCTGCTTCTCGGCGATATCAGACAGTCGGCCTCGGACGGCGCGCTCTGACACCTCAACCCCTAGTTTCGAGCACAGATGCGCAATGTTCGTCGCCGCTCCGTCGCGCTTGTCAGGGTCGAAACGGAATTTCTCCTTGGCCATCGCGTAGATCATCTTTTCGTCTACGATCCTTGGCGGCTTTTCCCTGCTTGCCGCCGAGGCTTCCAGCTCCGCGATCCGTTGCTGCAGTTCCACATTCTCTTGCAGCGAAGCGGCCAGCGCGGTTTGCGCTTCCGCCAGATGCGCCTGCACACCGCAGAGCGTTGTCACCCCGAGCTTGTCCATCTCGGCAAGCAACGGTGCGGGCATTTGAATGCCCATAGACTGCGCCCAGTCGAGCACATCCATCGGGCGCGGGCGCTCGGACAGGCCGCCCGTCAGTTTGGCCCGGTGGAACGTCTGTCTCTGCTCCACGAACGCCCGGGCGAATGACGACACCGACGTGTATTGGCTCACATGTTCCCACGTCACGGCGTGGGGGTTCTTCCCCAGCGAGAGCGCAACGGCTTCATCGACAGTCCAGAACGCCTGTCGGGCCCAAAAAGTCCAATCGGCGGCAGCGGCTGTCTGGTTATAGAAGCGGCCCGCTTCCTCGCGCTCTGCCGCAATGCGTTTTTCCGCTTTATCCTTCGTGCGCTGCTGCTCAAACCGCGCCGCCAGTTCTTCCTCTGGAAGCATCTGCAGCTCTTCACGATAGGTCCGCACCGCATCGATCTCTGCCTGCGGCCCGTTGCTCAGGATTTGCACAAGGTTGGGAAATCTGGCCCACAACAGATACTCAATCGCGTCGCGCGCCTGATCGGGCGTTTCGAGAAGATCGGCCATACTTGTCCGTCCTGATCTGGAATCATCTAACGCAGTCCAGATTGGGATGACGCCGCCCGATAGAAAGGGAGTCGATCAGGTGAAGGAGCTTCAGGCCACCTTCGCGGCCATTGCCATAACGCGCTTTGCCCACCCCGCCGCCATCTTCACCCGTTCATCCCAATAGAGCGCCCGGTGATAGGCGCGACGCACCGCTTCGCCGCCGGCATGGCCCAACTCGGCCTCGATGGCGTCGGCGGACCAGAGGCCGCTTTCGTTGAGTAGGCTGGAGGCGCTGGCGCGGAAGCCGTGTGCGCTCGCTTCCGACTTGCCGAACCCCAGCCGCCGCAAAGCACCATTCAGCGTATTTTCGGACATCGGCGCGCCGGGCGAGAGGGCTGAGCTGAAGGCCAGCTCGCGATGCCCCGTGAGCTTCTTCAACTCGGTCAGCAGTCGCACTGCCTCCGCCGGAAGCGGCTTGCGATGTTCCCGGCGCATTTTTGTGCGGCGGGCGGGGATGGTCCACAGCTTCTTCTGCAAGTCGAACTCTTCCCAGCGCGCTTGCCGCAGTTCGCCGGGGCGGGGGTAAAGCAACGCCATCAGCTTCAGCGCAATCCGGGTTTCCGGGGCGCCCTCATAGGTCCAGACGGCCTGAACGAGGCCCACGAAGCCCTTCGAATCTGTGATGGCGGCCCGATGCGTCACCGTTGGCGCAGCAATCGCGCCGCGCAGACCGTAGGTCGGGTCGGCTTCAGCGCGGGCTGTGGAAATGGCGAAGCGGAAAACCTGCCCGACAGCGGCCCGCAGCCGTCGCGCCGTTTCCAGATTGCCAGCCTGTTCGAGCTTGCGCAGCACGGCCAGAATGTCAGCAGCAGTCACGTCGCGGATCGGTCGCGTTCCGAAGCTCGCCTCGGCCATGGCCAGAAGCCAGCGCTTCTTGGCGACGGTGACTTCGGCCTTGCCCTCACGCTTCGCCTTGTCGAGAAATTCGTCGGCCACGGCGGCGAACGTGTTGCGCGCCGCAAACTGCCGCGCCTGCTTGTCCGTTCTTGCCCGCGCCGACGGATCGACGCCGTCTGCAAGCAGCGCCTTGGCCTCGTCCCGGCGCCGCCGCGCCGCCGCCAGCGAGGTCGCGGGATAGGCGCCAAAGGCAAGCGTCTTCTGCCGCCCGTCATATCGATAGGCCAACCGCCACAGCCGGGCGCCGGTTGGCGTCACAATGACATGGAGGCCGCCGCCGTCGCTCACCTTGAAAAGCGAAGGGGCGGGCTTCAGGGCACGCAAGCGGGTGTCGTTTAGAGGCATCAAGCAGGCCGTCGTCGGTGTTACGATACCAACGAATCTACCAACAAATCCGCCGGATACCAACAACCGCGCCCGGACGCCTTCGGACGACGCCGGACCAAAAGCCCATATTTTCCAGCGATTTTATGTGAATATTAGCCTGCGTTGGACTTTGCCAACCGGGGATATGGTGCCCAGAAGAGGACTCGAACCTCCACGCCTCGCGGCGCTGCTACCTGAAAGCAGTGCGTCTACCAATTCCGCCATCTGGGCAGATAGCAAGGCGGGCGTGATACAGGGGGTGCGGCCGGTATTCAAGGGGCGACATTACAGCTGTCGCCAATCAGCGTTTTAACGCCAAAGAACCCGGTTTTCAGGCGTCCCCTGGCCTATTGGCGGTCACCATGGCCGCTTTCGCCGGAAAGCTGCCTAAGGTCAGCCCGGCCTTCCACGATTTCGGCCTGCCAGACAACCTGTCCGGTCGGACTGACAATATCCCAGGTCGCGCCGACGCCGACCGTCATCGGCATGGTGATGCAGAGCGTCGCCTGCCCGCGTGCGGTCCAGCAGAAGCGGTTCTGCGGATCGAGGCCCCAGGTCCCCGCCGCCCAGGTTCCAGCCGAATTCACCTGCTCAAGATCCTTGCCTTCCTTGATCAGGATGGTCGTCACCTTGCCGTCCTGCTGCGTGAGCGTCAGCGTGTTATCGCGAAGCACGCTGATCGTGTCGGCCGCCGCCGGCAGGACAAGGCCACATGAAAGCAGCAAAGGCGCTATAAAGCGCTTCATCTCAAACCTCAGTTGAACCGCCACAGCACGCGCACGCCGATCTCGTCCATGCCCTGGTTGCGACCTGTGCCGAGGATCTGGCCGTGGCTCAGGTGTTCATAGATGCCCTGCACCGCCCAGGTGGGCGCGATATCATAGGTCAGCGCAAGCGATGTGCGGAAGAGATCCTTCGACCCCAGCAGCACGTGGTCCTCCACATAGGCTGCGGCTTGCGGCGTGCCATTCGCGAACGGGTTATTGATCGCGCCATCATGGATCACATACCCGAAACCCGGCTCCAGCCGCCAGCTTGGCGCAAACTGCCAATCCCACTCCAGCCCAACACCGCCATACGACGTGTTTCCGTCCGAGTTCACCGACGCCATCACGTAAGGATGCGGAGAAGCGGCCCAGCCGAGCCAGTCGGGCGATGCAAAGCGCAACTCGCCATTGATGTTCACGCCGGATTCCTTGTCCGCGTTCTTGCAATCGGAAACGCAGATGTTGTGCTTCATCACACCGAGGCGAACGCTGTCGATCTGCGCGCTCGCGGCGGGCGCAACACAAGCGGCCGCTACCGCGGCCAGAAACACGATTTTCATGCACAACCTCCCAGGTACGTATCCGAGGCAGAGCATATTCCCGCGCAACAGGAAACTGGCCATCGCACGTCAATCAGGGGGCGGCGGCTCTATCCGTTCCCGTGGCTCGCGCCGCTTCGATGCGCGTTTCCAGGCTTGCTCGCTCGGCTTCGCTCTTCGACGCCCACCAGGCCGGCAGGTCGGAATTGGCGACCGGCAGTACCCAGTCCTTGTAAGTCGCCATCTGCGCTTGTGGGAAACTGCCGGGCTGTCCGCGCAGATATCGGTCGAAGAATCCCCGCACGAATTCGTTCTGTGCGCCGATCATCACATCGCTCGGCGTCGATCCAAACAACGGATCGCGCAAAGGCGACCGGATAAAAAGCGAAAAGTCCGACAGGCCAAGATGCTGCGAGCCCTTCAGCTGCACGCGGTGAATATCCTTGTGCGCGCCCGCCGTCGCGATGCGCTCGTAGGAAAACTCGTTGAAGCCGCGTGGCGTCGCAGGCGGCTCACGCTCAACCGTGCGATATGAATTGTTCTGATCCGAATGGAACATCATGAACGGCACAGGCATGTCGGCATTGAAAGCGGTGAACTGGAAATCGCCTCCGTCGAGATTGATCCCCGCCGCGCAGCGCTTGTCGATCATGCAGAGCGTGCCTGTCGTCGCTCCGCCGAATGACATGCCCATCTCGCCCACCCGCGTCAGATCGCTTGCAGCTGCGATCTGCGCAATCGGCTCCGGCACAGCACCCTTCTGAAGCTGGTCGTGCAGGAACAGGCGATCCAGCACCCAGGCGCGCGCACTTACGACGACGGTGCGATCCATCCGCGCCGCAGCCTGCGTGCGATATTCGATGTGACCGCCGATCCGCTCATCCAGCGTCAAGCCGCCAAGCGCCCGCGCCTGCGGCCGGTTGGCGCCCTCGTCCGGCGTATTGCGCACCATCTCGTTGACCGCGGGATCGAATGGAATGACGTCGCCATTCAGGAACAACGTCGCCGAAGAATCCGACGTATGCTGTACGGAGAAAACCACATAGCCGTGGCTAGCCAGATCCTCCATCAGCGCCGTGTTCTGGCCAAGGAAGGACGTGTAGCCATGGCTGTAAAACACCACCGGCAATCTTGCTGC
>Ga0075163_10011087_pt1 | contig 11753 bp, 9 predicted proteins | sample JI1023141ADNA_FD_71478 | JGI IMG/M metagenome (GOLD analysis project Ga0075163, IMG submission 71478) | Wastewater effluent complex algal communities from Wisconsin, to seasonally profile nutrient transformation and Carbon sequestration -... | ecosystem: Engineered > WWTP > Effluent > Algae... | reverse complement strand
CATTGAACACCGCCTCTGCTCTCAGGCGACGCGGCGCGCGACGCTGGGGCCGGCTGCGCGATAGCGCTCCTCCAGCTGATTGAGCGCCGGCACGTAGTTGCCCGACTCCTTGGAGTAGGCCAGCATCTCTCCGGTCGCGATCTCAAACCACCACGGATGCAGGTTCAGCTCACCGGCCTTCACGCGCTTGCGCACGTTGGGATAGGTCATCAGGTGCTGGATCTGATGTAGCACGCACAGCTGCGACACCTGATCGTGGTCCGGCGTGCCGTCATCGCGCGCCCCCTTGTTGCGGAACGTGTTCAGCGCAGGCTGCGCGTGGGCGAGCCAGCGGCCCAGCACATCTTCGCTGGAGGCCCCCGCCAGCAGCGCTTTGATGCCGCCGCAGCTGGAGTGGCCGCAGACCACGATGTCCGAGACCTCGAGATTATCCACCGCAAAGCCCACGGCCGCCTGCACGCTGGCGTCGAACGGATCGCCGCACGGCGGCACCAGGCTCGCGATGTTGCGGACCACGAACAGTTCGCCCGGCTCTGCGCTGGCGAGCAGGTTCGGCACCACCCTGCTGTCCGCGCAGGTTATGAACAATGTATGAGGAACTTGTCCATCTGCCAGGCGCGCAAAATGCTTAGAGTAGCGACTTCGGGTTATGCGCTCATATCGGGATAGGCCTTCGAGGAGATTTTTCATGATTGATGTTCCTAAAACACGATCCGTGCCGAACTGGCCCACGCTGCGCGCCTCGTCGCTGGCGCAAGAAACAGCGGCCGCTTCGGCCCGATCGATTTGTCGGCGCCGCCAGACAGCGGGCCCGCAAGCGTCGGTCCAGACCGACAACCGGCCCTTGATAAGAAGCTGGAGCGGATCATGAGCCGGCTGCCGCTTTCCCTAGCCGCGCGCCTGGGGCTCTCGCACGGCGTGCTGGTGGCGATCCTGCTGCTGCTGCTCATCGTGACGCTCCAGGGCGTCTTTCGCATGGTGGGTCTGATCACCGAGATCAGCGAGCAGCGCCTGTCCTCGCTGCACTCGGAGGAGCAGCTGCATCGCGCCGGCTGGGCGGTCGAGCTGGCGGCCCGCCGCGCCGAGACCCAGTGCGCAGACCCCAGCGCCGAGGCCAGCGTGCGCGAGGCCCTGACCGCGGCCAGCGCCAAGCTCGGACGGGCGCTGGAGCAGCACGGCAAGGCCGCCCCGGCGCAGATGATCGCCGCGGTGCAGGGCTACCGCACCCTGGCCGACACCGGGCTCCGCGGCTCGACCTGCGCCTACTTCCGGTCGCCGCAGACCGACGCCCTGCGCCTCTCGCTGGACGAGGAGCTGACCGATGTGTGGATCGATCGCCTGTATCAGCTGCACTCTGAGATCCAGGTCAGGGAGGAGGCCGCGCGCGGCATCGGCGTCAGCACGCTGCTGGTCGGGCTGGCCATTGCGGCGCTGGCGGCCGTGGCCGCAGTGATGATCGCGCGCACGCACGCCCGCAGCCTCACCGATCCAATTGCCCGCCTGGCCGTCGAGGCGACCCGCCTGGGCAAGGGCGACTTCGCGCCGATTCCGCCGGTGGAGGGTCCGCGCGAGATCGAGGCGCTGTGGCGCGATCTGGAGCGCATGCGCACGGCGCTGCTCAAGACCGATCAGCTCAAGCGCGCCTTTCTGGCCAATGTCTCGCACGAGCTGCGCTCGCCGCTGGCCCGCCTGAGCGAGGCCATCGGCCTGCTCACCGACGGCACGATCGGGGATCTCAACGAGTCGCAGGCGCGCGTCGCCGAGCTGGCGCGGCGGGCCTGCGAGAGCGAGGTGCGCATCGTGACGCTGCTTCTCGACATGTCGCGCCTCCAGTCGGGCCTGCCGATCGTGAGCCAGCTGGCCTGCGAGCTCGATCAGCTGCTGCGCACCGCCCTGTCGGATGAGCAGGCCCAGGCCAGCGCCCGCGGCGTCCAGCTGGAGTTCGCGGCGACGCCCTCAGCATCGCCGGTGCTGCGCGTCGATGCGCCGCTGGTCGAGCGAGCCATCGCCAACCTGGTGCGCAACGCGGTGTCTGTATCCCAGGTGGGCCAGGTCGTGCGCGTCATGCGCACAGTGGTCATGGAGGGCGACCGCCGCATCGCACATATAGACGTTACGGACAACGGCCCCGGCCTGCCCGACGAGCCAACTGAAGATCTGTTCAAGCTGTTTCACGCCTCCCGGGTGCCCGGGGCCGATCGTCCGGCCGGACTGGGCATCGGCCTGCCCCTGGCTCGCGAGGTTGCGCGCGCGCACGGCGGTGAGCTTATAGTATTGAGCACGAACAGCAGCGGCACGACCTTCCGCTTCAAGCTGCCGCTCGATGCCAGCTACCAGAGCCCACGCCCCGAGGAATCCCGAGGAATCAATGAGTCGTAACCTGGACCCGATTGCCGCCGACGCACCGCGCGTCCTTTTGGTAGATGACGATCGCGAGATGTGCGAGCTCCTGGCGCTGCGCCTCGGCAGCCGCGGCTATCGGGTGCTGACCGAGCACAATGTCCAAGGCGCCCTGCGCGCGCTTGGCACCGAGTCCATCGACACCATCTTGCTCGATCTTCGCCTGGGCACCGAGGATGGCATCGTGGTGCTCGACAACGTCCACAAGCGCATGCCCGATGTGCCGGTCATCATCATCACCGCGCACGGCTCGATCGAGACCGCGGTGTCGGCGATGCGGCGCGGCGCGTTCGGCTTTGTCACCAAGCCGTTCAACTCGCACGATCTGCTCCAGCAGCTCGGCCACGCCATCGAGAGTGTGCGCCTGCGGCGCGAGGTCGCGGGCCTGCGGCGCGTGGTCGGAGCCTCTGGTTCAGATGCGCACATCGTCGGTGTCAGCCCGCAGATAGAGCAGGTGCGCGAGCTCATTGCGCGCCTGGCGCCCACTGAGGCCACAGTGCTCATCCTGGGCGAGTCGGGCACCGGCAAGGAGCTGGTGGCGCGCGCCATCCACACGCTTTCCCCGCGCAGCAAGGGTCCGTTCGTGGCCGTAAACTGCGCTGCGCTGGCCGCCGATCTATTAGAGAGCACGCTGTTCGGACACGCCCGCGGCGCCTTTACCGGCGCCATCGCGGATCACGAAGGCCACTTCGGGGCCGCTCGCCGCGGCACCCTGTTTCTCGACGAGATCGGCGAAGCGCCGCCCTCGGTGCAGGCCAAGCTCTTGCGCGTGCTTCAGGAGCGCCGCTACACCCGCGTGGGCTCGACCGTGGAGCTGGAGGCCGACGTGCGCATCCTGGCCGCCACCAACCGCGACCTGCGCCAGGAGATCGTCGAGCGGCGCTTCCGCGAGGATCTGTTCTACCGCCTGTATGTGCTGCCCATCGTGCTGCCGCCGCTGCGCGAGCGCCCGGGCGACCTGCCGGTGCTGGCCAAGATGTTCTTGACCCGCGCCGCGGCCCGCTATGGCGTGCCCGCGCCCGAGCTGAGCAGCGCCGCCATCGAGGTCATCGAAGCGCACACCTGGCCCGGAAACGTGCGCGAGCTCGGCAACGTGATGGAGGCAGCGGTGCTGCTGGCCGGCGGCGGCGAGATCACGCCCGAGCACCTGGTGAGCATCGGCAGCTCCGCCTCCACATCCAGCGACGCGCTGGACGACTTCGCGCGCGCGACCTCGCGGCTGCTGTCCCAGTACGCTGCCGACGATGCACCGCCGCTGCCGCCGCTGCGCGAGGCGCGCGATGCGCTGGAAGCCGCCTACCTGCACGCGGTGCTCCAGCGCGCCGGCGGTAGCGTCTCGCAGGCTGCGCGCCTGGCCGGCCGCAACCGCACCGACTTCTACGACCTCCTGCGTCGCCACGGCCTCTCCCCGTCGCCCAGCCCGCGCGCTGGCAGCGAGCCCGGCAAGTAGTCGGCCGCAGCCGACACTGTCTGTTCAAGGTGTCGGTCAAAGGAGACAGTTCGGCCAGCGGCTGCCCCAGTCTGGCCGGTTCTCGACGGAGAATTCGCCAGCCTGGCCTGGCACAGGCGTTGCGACTGCTGGATGGCATGAACCAGACACATGCCATGGTGATCGGCATTCTCGGATTGCTGGGGATGGCTCTGCTCGGGCACTTCAGCCCGAGGATGGACTTCTCGCTGCGCGGCTCGCGCAGTGAGCTGGCCGCAGAGGACGCCCGGCCCGCCCAGAGCGCTGCTTCGCTCAGCTGCGAGCAGCGCTAACCATGGACACCTGGAGGGAACCGTCATGACCCTCGCAAAACTCGCCCAGAGTCCCGCTCTTGAGCGCTACCAGATCGCAGAGCGGATGATCCTGTCCATGAGCGCAGGCGCCGTGAACGCTGGAGCATTCCTGGCCTGTCAGCGCTTCGTCAGCCATGTGACCGGAACCGTCACGCTTATCGGCGTGGACTTCGGCTCCTGGCCGCTGGTCGGCGAGTACATGCTGGTGCTGCTGTGCTTCATCCTGGGCGCAGTGAGCGCAGTGATGCTGCTGGCCCTGGCCCCGGCCGATCGCTACCCTGCGCGGTCGCTGTATCTGGTCGCGCTGCTGGTCGGCCTGGTGGCGCCCATGGGTCTGCTGGGTCTGTTCGGCACGTTCGGAAAGAGCGTCGAAGGCCCAGGCGACTTCGTGCTCTTGTCGCTGCTGAGCTTTGCCATGGGCCTGCTCAACGCGACCGTGGCCGCCAGCCCTGCAATCGGCGCCAAGGTCACGCACCTCACGGGCCATGCGACCGATCTGGGCATCAACCTGGCGCGCGCCTGCATGAGCCGTGGCGAGGAGCGCCTGCGGGCCCTTCACGGCGGCGGCGTGCTGGCCGGCAAGATGTTCTCCTTTGCCGCCGGAGCTGCCTGCATGGTCTTTCTGGTGCGCTGGGGCGGCTACGCATCGTTCCTGATCGCGTCCATGCTCACGGTGCTCGCCAGCGAGCTTGGCCGCCTGGCCCATGAGCAGCGCAGCGCCCAGCGTTCCCAGCAGAGCATCGCTCCCGTCTCCGCACAGATGCCCACCACGCGCAGACCGCGCACAGCCATCTACCAGCAGCAGAACTAACCGCCCGCCCCGGTATCGTCAGTTGCTCGGAGCGTCGAGCTCGGCCACCGCTTCGAGCGAGCGGCGCTCTGCCGCCACGCCGAGCACTGCGGCCACCGCTGCGGCGCCGAGCATGAGCACGCCGCCCAGCAGATAGCCGTGAAACACCTGCTGCCGGCTGCCGGTCTGGATCAGCGCCCCAAACAGGCTGGGTGCGGCCAGGCCGCCGGCCGCAGTGCCCACTGCATAAAAGAGCGCGATGGCCATGCCGCGCAGTTCCACCGGAAACAGCTCGCTCACCGTAAGGTATGCAGAGCTGGCCGCTGCGGATGCGATGAAAAAGACCACGGACCAGAGCACGGTCTGCGTGGTCGCAGTGAGATAGCCTCTCGCAAATGCCCAGCCGGTCGCAATCAGCAGCACTCCCGACACCGCGTACGTCAGCGCGATCATGGTCCGCCTGCCCACCGAGTCGAACAGCCCGCCCAGCACCATCGGCCCGAGGAGGTTTCCCACTGCAAAGGGCAGAAGATAGAGCCCCACCGATTCCGCCTTCACGTTGTAGAAGCGCGCCAGCACCAGCGCGTAGGTAAAGAAGATGGCGTTATAGCAGAATGCCTGCGCGATCATGAGTGACAGCCCCAGGATCGATCGCCGCCGATGGCGCACCAGCAGCACGTGCGCGATCTGGGCGAAGCTCACCGCGCCCTTGACCTCGATGCGCGAGGGCGGACCCGGTGCAGGCAGCTTCTCTTTGCAGCTGCGCGCAACCTCGGACTCGATCTGCGACACCACGGCCTCCGCTTCATCCACATGGCCGTGCAGCAGCAGCCAGCGCGGGCTCTCGGGCACATGTCGGCGCACGAGCAGGATGGCGCCGCCCAGCACCGCGCCCAGCGCAAACACCACGCGCCAGCCGATGGCGTGCGGAAGATAGCGCGTATCGAGCAGGAAGATGGTCGCTGCGGCGCCCAGCGCAGTGCCGAGCCAGTAGGTGCTGTTGATGGCCAGATCGGCGCGACCGCGCACGCGCGCTGGCAGGAGCTCATCTATGGCCGAGTTCATGGCGGCGTACTCTCCGCCAATTCCGGCGCCGGTCAGGGCGCGAAAGAGCGCAAAGGAATAGAAGCCCACGCTGCACGCGGTGGCCAGCGTGGCCGCAAGATACAGCGCGAGCGTGATCAGAAACAGCCGCTTGCGCCCCAGCTGATCGGTCAGGCGACCAAAAAAGAGCGCACCCAAGATCGCGCCCAGAAGATACGCGCTCGCAGCCATGCCGATCTCGGTCTCGCTCAGGTGCAGCGTGTCGAGCTCGCCCAGCACGCCCGCCACCGCGCCGACCACCGTGACCTCCAGCCCATCGAGGATCCAGGTCACGCCGAGCGCGATGACCACGCGCCAGTGCCAGCCAGACCAGGGCAGTCGATCGAGCCGCGCAGGGATCGCGGTCTCCAGCTGACTGCCAATTGCAAGCGGAGCAGCTCGCGAAGCTCCCATGAATCACCCCCTAAATGCCAAGTGAAAACCCCAGGTAAACCGCATAAAAAACCAACGGTTCGCCCAATTCTTTAACAGTTAAGTAACCGGGCAAAAATGGACGGCGCCACTTTTTTTACCGGGCGAAAACGGACGGCGCACAGTCGCTCACGACGCACTACAGGACATCTGCCCAGCTCGGCGAAGCGGCAAATGCGGCGTGGATCAGACCCACGTGCGAGTAGGCCTGCGGGAAGTTTCCCCACAGCTGCCCGCTCACCGGATCCACATCTTCGGACAGCAGCGCCAGCGGGGACAGGGCGCCGCGCGAGTGGTCCAGCACCTGCCGCGCCTCGTCGATCCGGCCGCACACGCACAGCGCCTCGACCAGCCAGAAGCTACAGATCAGGAACGCGGCCGAGGGCTTGCCAAAACCATCGTCCGCCCGATAGCGGCGCAGCCAGCCGTTGAGCGCAAGGTCGCGCTGGATCGCATCGATGGTTCCGTGCAGGCGCTTGTCGCTCGGCGGCAGCAGGCGCAGCGTCGCCATCTGGAGCAGCGACGCATCCAGGTCGCCCTCGGTTGGCGACGAGACCAGGCTCCCAAGCTGGGCGCTCCAGGCCATGTCCAGGATCTGCTGGCGGATGTGCTCAGCTGCGGCTGTGAACTCTCCCACAAGCTCGGGGCTGTGCCGCGCCGCCACCCGCGCCATGCGCTCGGCAGCGGCCCAGCACATCAGGCTGGAGAAGGTCTGCGGGCGCCCCTCGGTGCGGTACTCCCAGATGCCTGCATCCGGCGTACCAGCGACGGACACTGCCTTGCGGGCAAGGCGGGTGAGCAGGCTCAGCGCAGCCGGCGAGCGCTCGCCCGCGAAGCGGTCATCCATGAACATCGGGGTCAGGGCCAGGACCATCTCGCCGAAGATGTCGTGCTGGCGGTGGCCAGCGGCGGCGTTGCCGATGCGCACCGGGCCCTCGCCGTTGAAGCCGGACCAGTGGGTCAGGATGTGCTCGTCGATGTTGCAGCCGCCATCGATGCGGTAGAGCGGCGCCAGCTCCAGATCCTGGGCAGTGCCGGCGACGTTGAGCAGGAAGTGGATGAAGTTCTCGCGCTCCTCGTAGTGGCCGAGCAGGTGAAAGGCGCTGATGGCGTAATAGGCATCGCGCAGCCAGCAGTAGCGATAGTCCCAGGTGCGACCGCTGCCCGGGTACTCGGGAATAGATGTGGTGGTGGCGGCGATGATGGCGCCGGTGTCCTCGAAGCAGTGCAGCTTGAGGGCGAGCGCCGAGCGGATCACCTCTTGCTGATAATGCGGAGGAATTACGCAGTGCTTGACCCAGCGCTGCCAGTAGCGAACGGTCTCGTAAAGGAAGCGCTCGCCGAGCTGTGGGAGCGGCTCTTCCACGGGCTCGCCCCAGGACAGGACCAGGTGCTTGCGCTCGGTCAGCACGAACGGACGGCCGTCCAGATACGAGAGCGGAATGTCGGTCGTCAGCCGGAGCTGCGCGGAAAATCCCTCGTAGCGAATGTGGTGCGAGCCCTGGGTTTCCCCAGGGAGCTGCTTGCCCCATCCCAGGCGTGGAGCGCAGCGAACGCGAATGCACGGCGTTCCCTGCAGCGGCTCGACGATCCGGAAAATCTTGGTGGGCCGAAAGTAGCGGCCGTGCAGCAGAAAGCGCGGCGCAAAATCGAGCACGCGAAAGGAGCCATCGGCGCTCTCGAACGTCGTTTCCAGAACGTTGGTATTTTCCAGATAGCGCTGCTTGCCCGACCTGCCATCGGCCGCCCCCACCAGGAAAGACCCGCCTTCGCTCTCGTCGAGCAGCGTGGAAAAGAGCGGCTCGGAGTCAAAGCGCGGCAGGCAGCACCAGACAATGGCCCCGGTGTTCTCCACCAGCGCAGAGAACTGGCAGTTGCCAATCAGCCCCAGGTCTTCAAGTCGCATCAGGGTTCTCCCGTGGAGGGTGATAGAGGGAACGCGTGTGCCTGATGTAGTAGCAGCGATGGTGGCGGAGGGGGCAAAAAACCGGCGGGCGGTGGCATAAATGCTGCTCTGCCAAACGCGCATGAAGCGTTCGTGGTCGCTGCTCGTCGCCTTGGTGGTGGGACTGGCGCTGCTTGCGGGCATCGCCGATGTCGTGATGCATCGCACCCTGCGGCGCTGGTTCGAGCGCGATCTGCGCCTGCGCAGCGAGCTGGCTCTGCACAGTGCCCGGCGCGCGCTGGTCAGCGCCTGGAAGCAGCACCATGTTGCCGAGCTGCGCGCAGCGCTTCAGGAGATCACGCGCGATGAGCGCATCATGGCTGCTGCTGCATGCGATCGAGCCGGCAATCTGTTCGTGCATTCCGAAGAATATCCATTGCAATTCACCTGCCAACAGTTCGTCCGCAACGACGCGCTGGGCAAGCGGACGCAGCCCATGCACTCGACCGCGACGCTGCCCGGCGGGCCGGTCTATGTCTCCGCGCTGCCGCTGGTCGAAGATGGCGAAGAGCTGGGCTTCGCGGTGCTCATCCACGATCTGAGCTTTGTGGATCGCCGCGAAAGCGTGACGCGGCGCTTCTTTGTCGAGTCGTTCGCGGTGCTGGCGATCGCAGCCTCGGCACTGACGCTGCTGGCGGCCCGCTGGCTGTTTCGCAGCTGGGCCGAAGCCCTGCGCCGACAGCTGCGCGGCGAGACGCGCGAGAGCGAGTTCCTGCCGATCCTGAGCGAGGTGCGCGCACTGGTCGAGCGCCTGGCCGCGGAGCGCGAGCGCAATCACCAGGAGGGCGGCTGGAGTCCCGAGCGGCTCAAGCAGGCGCTGCGCAGCTTCGTGCAGGGCGAGCGCGTGATCCTGTGCGCGAACCGCGAGCCCTATATTCACGATCGCGCAAAGGATGGAGCGATCCAGGTGCTGCATCCAGCCAGCGGCCTGGTCACGGCGCTGGAGCCGGTGATGCGCGCCTGCTCGGGCGTGTGGGTTGCGCACGGCAGCGGCTCGGCGGATCGCGAGACCGCGGATGAGGAGGGGCGCGTGCGCGTTCCGCCGGGAGAAGAGTCGTACTGGATCCGCCGCGTGTGGCTGACGCCCGAAGAGGAGCGCGGCTACTATTATGGATTCTCGAACGAGGGGCTGTGGGCGCTGTGCCATCTGGCGCACACCCGTCCGGAGTTTCGCGGTCAGGACTTCCGCGCTTACCAGATGGTAAATCAGAAGTTCGCCGACGCGGTGGTCGCAGAGGCGGACAGCGAAGATCCGATCGTGCTGGTGCAGGACTATCACCTGGCGCTGGCGCCGGCGCTCATCCGGGCGAAGCTGCCGCGCGCCACGATCCTGACCTTCTGGCACATTCCCTGGCCCAACGCCGAGCGCTTCGGCATCTGCCCCTGGCATCGGGAGCTGCTCATGGGAATGCTGGCCAGCAGCGTGGTCGGCTTTCATACGCAGGCGCACTGCAACAACTTCCTGGAATCGGTGGATCGCTATCTGGAGGCGCGCATCGATCGCACGCGCGATGCCGTCACCTGCCAGGGCCACACCACGCTGGTGCGTCCGTATCCGATCTCGATCGCGTGGCCCAATCCGTGGGCGCAGGCCGCGCCGCCGGTTGCAGACTGCCGCAAGAGCGTCTGCGAGGAGCTGGGTCTGCCGGCCGATGCGCTCATCGGTCTGGGCGTGGATCGCATCGACTACACCAAGGGGATCGAGGAGCGGCTGCTGGCCGTTGAGCGCCTGCTGGAGGTGCACCCCGAGCTCGTCGGGCGCTTCACGTTCGTGCAGCTGGGCGCACCGAGCCGCACCGTGATTGCGCGCTATCAGCAGCTGAACGACAGCGTGCAGGCGCTGGCGGATCGCATCAACACGCGCTTTGGCCAGCAGCGCTATCAGCCCATCGTGTTTGGGCGCGCGCATCACGAACCGCCGACGATCTTTCGCTATTTTCGCGCCGCCAACTGCTGCTATGTGAGCAGCCTGCACGACGGCATGAACCTGGTCGCCAAGGAGTTCATTGCCGCGCGCGAAGACAACCAGGGCGTGCTGGTGCTGAGCGTCTTTACCGGCGCCGCGCAGGAGTTGACCGAGGCGCTGATCGTAAACCCATACGACCTTGATCAGGCGAGCGCGGCGCTATATAAAGCGCTGACCATGTCGACCGATGAGCAGCGCGTGCGCATGCAGACCATGCGGCGGCTGGTCGAGGAGTTCAACGTCTATCGCTGGGCGGGGCGGCTGCTGCTCGACGCGGGGCGGCTGCGCGAGCGCGAGCGGCTGTCGGGACGCCTCAAACAGGGCGCGGGGCAAGGGCCAGGGCCAGCCCTATCACAGGCGCAGACCCGCCAGCCCGCTGAAGGCTCTGCAACCTGAGCGTGGATGGACATGTCCCGCTCACATCGCAACTCCGGAGCCCATCACGCGCTCTCCTCCGCGGGCCGGACGATCCTGCGCGATCTTCTGCGCAGCGCGCCGCTGCTGGCGTTCGATTTTGACGGAACGCTGGCGCCCATTGTCTCGGATCCGAGCGCAGCGCAGCTGTCGCGGGCCACGTCGGCGCGGCTGGCGGCGCTGGCAGCGAGGATCCCGTGCGTGGTGATCTCGGGGCGGGCGCGGGCCGATGTGCGCGAGCGGCTGGCGGGCCTGCCGCTTGCCGAGGTGATTGGCAACCACGGCAGCGAGCCGTTCGTGGATCTTGAGCCGCTGCGCGCGCAGGTCGCGCGATGGCGGCCCGCCCTCGTGCAGCGCCTGGGCCATCTGACGGGCGTGCAGATCGAGGACAAGGGCTGCTCGCTGTCCATCCACTATCGCAACGCGACCTCGCGACACGAGGCGCTGACCACGGCGCTCGATGCCGTGCAGCGTCTTGGCGTCGGCCGCATCATCCCCGGCAAGTATGTGCTGAACCTGCTGCCAAGCGGTGCGCTCGACAAAGGCAGCGGGCTGCGCCAGGTGATGGCGCAGCAGCAGAAGACGCGGGCGCTGTACGTCGGCGACGATGACACCGACGAGGATGTGTTCCGGCTGCCGGCCGCTGCCGGCGTCGTGGGCGTCCGCGTCGACTTCCGCTCCAGCTCCCGGGCGCCGCTTTATATCTACGGCCAGCCCGAGATGGACGACCTGCTCGACCATCTCGCAAAGAACCTGCAAGAGCCTTGATCGAATCTTGATCCAGAGCGGCCCAGGCCCTGCGTCCCGAGGAGCGCCAACCCAAGTGCTGGCACTGGGCTAAATGATCCCGTCCATGACCCGCGCCCGGGAAGTCTTGATCGCAGCTCGGTTCTCGACAGGGTACGCGATCAAGGGATGCAGGTTGCGCGCGCTTTTTTGCA
>Ga0075163_10011086_pt1 | contig 11753 bp, 7 predicted proteins | sample JI1023141ADNA_FD_71478 | JGI IMG/M metagenome (GOLD analysis project Ga0075163, IMG submission 71478) | Wastewater effluent complex algal communities from Wisconsin, to seasonally profile nutrient transformation and Carbon sequestration -... | ecosystem: Engineered > WWTP > Effluent > Algae... | reverse complement strand
TCGAGCAGGTGATCAGCACGCTGATGGCCGAGCCGGGCGGATCCCGTCCGCGCGCCGCTGCCACGATTCGCAAGCTGCGCACCCAGCGCCTCTTGTTGCGGGTCGATGCCCACGGCGTCTCCCGGGCCGGCGAGTACGCGCTCACCCGCCTCGGAAGCTCCATCGCCGAATTCTATCTGGACGACGAGGAAGCGCTCACCCAGGAGAGCCTGGCGGTGCTCATGCGCACCCTGACGGTGAGCCTGCGCGAGGTGCGCGAAGCGGCCCGCAGCCAACCCAAGGAGCGCGAGCGTCACGCGCGCATCGTGCTTCCCTTGCGCATCACCGCCGCCGATCTGGTGGGCGGCATCCAGAAGCGCCAGCGCAGCTTCGATCTGCAACAAGAAGAGACCCAGCGCGAGATGGCGGAGCTCATCGCCACCGACTGGTTCGCCGCGGTGGAACGCTGCGAGCAGCTGCTCGAGACCACCAGCATGGCGCTGGCCGAGCTGGGCGCACTGCTGCTCAAGGACAGCCACGAGATCCTCGGCACCCTGCAAGACATCCAGGATGCCTGCCTCGACATGGGTTACGACGAAGGCGCTGCCGCGGCCGGCCGCGTGAACGATCAGGTGGTGAAGGCCGTAGCCTGGGGCAGCGCGCGCCAGCGAGCCTTCGGCGATCACTACGAGTACGTGCACCGCTACCTGCGCGACGTCGTACGCATCGACCCGGCGCGCACGCTGCTCCACCGCCTTCGGGAGCAACTGCTCCGGCACGCACACGGGGCCGCCAAGGGCGAGGGCGAGGTGGCCACCATGGCGCTGGTAGTGGCCCACGCGGCGCCCATGCGGGTCTTGCGCGAGACCACCAGCAAGCGTCCCAAGCCGCCGGTGGTCCGCGAGCGCAAGGAGCGCGAGAAGGCGCCGACGGTGGTGGCCACGCAAGACCCGGAGGCCGCGCTCCGGGAGCGGGTGAAGGACGCGCTGGCGCACGGGAGCACCACGCTCTCGCGGGTGACCGCCCAGCTCACCGGCGAGCTCGACGCTGCGACGCGGTTCGTGGAAGCCGGCCGCGTGGCGGAAGCCGTGGTGCGCGTGCATGCGCCGCTGGCGAGAGCCGAACGCCCCTGGGTCGCGGTGCCCGGCACCTGCGAGCTCGAGGAGTGGGACCTTCCGGCGGCTTCGGGCGGAGAACCGTCGTGACCGATTTCGTCGACCTCGCGGAGGCCATCGAGGCGGAGCTCTTTCCGGAGGCCGACGTGGCGCTGCGCTCCGGGCGCCACATCGATCGCAACGATGGTGCACTCTACATGTACATCGTGGATGCCGCGGCGCACCTCGAGCGCTTCTATCGGCGCTTCGGCTGCGAGCTGTGCGAGCGTCCGGACGGCTACTACTACCTGGTTCCCCTCACCGACAAGGTGGCGCGAAGGCAGCTGGGCATGGTGGAGATGATCGCCGGCCAGGCGCTGGCGCTCCTGTTCCTGGATCCCCGTACGCTCGCCGGCGATGCACCCGTGACCGACGCCGTCGATGGCGAATCCACCGAAGGCGCGGCGACCCCGGTGCCCGAGGCCCCACCCGCGCGCCCCGGCGTCGTGACGCAGAGCGCCCTGGTGGCGCACCTCACGAGCCTCCTCGGCCGCGACGCGTTGCTCCGCCTCTTGAACCCGGGTCGCAAGCGCATCGACGAGCGCGTGGCGGAAGAGCAGGCTCGCAACCGCATTCGCGACGGTGTGCGCAAGCTCGCGGCGCTGGGCTTCGTGCAGCTCCTCGAGGAGGACGGCATCCTCCTCCGTCCGGCGCTCCTCCGCTTCGCCGACCCGGTGCGCGGCACCAAGGACCCCGCCGCGGCCCTGGAGCAGCTGGTGGCCCAGGGTGAGATCGTCCTCACATCGCAGGCCGAAGCCAACGCCGACGACGAGCCGGCCGAAGCCGAGGCGGAGGACGAAACGGATACCGACACCGACACCGAAGAGACCTCGGATCTCGCCGAGCCCGAGCCCGAGCACGTACCTCCGGCCCCGACCCACGAGCACGAGCACGAGCACGAGCCTTCCGCGCCGACTCCAGTACCTCCGGCCCAAACGCCCGAGCTCGAACCCGAGCCCGCGCCCGGCGAGGTCGATCTCGATCGCGAGCCGCCCGAGTTCGAGCTCGACGGCGAGCCCCCGGACTTCGAGCTCGATCGCGATCCGCAAGACTCCCTCGAGGTCCCCGACGAGACCGGCCATCCCTTCGACGACGACGACGGAGCGCCCGAAGCGTGAGCGAGCAGAGCGAGCTCTTTGGCCCGACCCTCGATCCCAGCGCGAAGGTCGAGGTCCCCGCCGCGCCCGCACCGGAAGCTGCAGCTGCTGCCGCCGTCGCGCCCGAGCCACCGCTCGCGCTCGAGCCCGTGAAGGGAGCCGCGCCCCCGGTACCCCACGGCCGCGCCCGCGCCACCGCGCTCGCGCTGGTGAACTGGAAGGGCGTGTTCTACGAGCGCTACCTCCTCGATCGACACGTCACCGCCCTCGAAGGCGCGAACGGTGCCGGCAAGACCACGGTGATGGTGGCGGCCTACGTAGTGCTGCTCCCGGACCTCCAGAAGCTGCGCTTCACCAACCTCGGCGAGACCGGCGCCACCGGCGGCGATCGTGGCCTCTACGGGCGCCTGGGCGAGAGCGGCCGCCCCTCCTACGCGGTGATGGAAGTCACGGTGGCAGGCGAGCAGCTGCTCCTCGGCGTCATGCTCGAGCGCAAGGCCGAACCGGCCATGGAGCTCACCACGTTCCTCGTCACCGGGCTCGCCCTCGAAGGCACGCTCAAACCCATCCTGCTCGCCACGGAGGGTGATCAGGACGCGATCCCGGAGCTCGCCGAGGTACGCGCGCGGGTCGAGGCGCTGGGCGGCACCTTCCGGGTGTTCGGCTCCGCCAAGGAGTACTTCACCGAGCTCTTCGATCGCGGCATCACGCCGCTGCGGCTCTCCACCGAGGAAGAGCGCTCCAAGATGAACGAGATGCTCCGCACCAGCATGACCGGCGGCATCTCCCGAGCGCTCACCACCGACTTGCGCGGTTTCCTCCTGAAGGAGGATCAGGGGCTCTCGTCGACGCTCGCGCGCATGCGCCAGAGCCTCGACACCTGTCAGCGCACCCGCGTCGAGGTTCGCGAAGCCTCGGTGCTCGAGCGCGAGGTCCGAGGCATCTACGAGGCCGCCTCGGCGATGTTCTTCTCGCACGTGGCGGCGGCACGGCTGCGGAGCGAGGAGGCCACCCATTCCGTGCATCATGCACGCGCCACGCTCTCTGCCCTCGACGACACGCTGCGCGAGCTGGGCGCCGCGCTCGCCGAGCACGAGCTGCGCGACCGAAACCGGCGCAGCACGGTCGCGGCCCTGGTGGGCGAGCGTGACGCGCAAGGGCAGCGGGTGCGCGCGCTCGAGCGCGCGTGGGAAGCGGAGCAAGAGCTGGCGCGCCTCAAGGTGACCGAGCAGAAGGCGGCCGAAGAGCGCGAGATGGCCCGCGAAGCCCGCGATCGCGCCTCCGCTGCTCGGGAGGCTGCTCGGCGAGAGCAGAGCGCCGCGCAGGAAGAAGTGGCCTCGGCCGCCCTCGGTCTGGCCAGTTTCCAGGACGGGCTCTCGGGCTTGCATCGGCGCGCCGATCGGGAGCGGCAAGCCGCCGGCTACTTGGCAGAAGCCGCCGAAGGGCTGGGGCTCGACGCGGCGGCCGTGGCCGCTCTCGACGCGTCGCAACGAGACCAGTGGCTCGGAACCGTCTCGGCCGAGCTGGAGGCGGCCGATCGCGCGTACCTGCGGGCGAAGCGGCGGCGCGAGGTGGCGGAGCTGGAGGCTTCGGAGCGTCGCATCGCCGCGTCGCACCTGGCAGCGCTGGAAGAGGCGCTGGCCACCGAGGTCACCGAAGCGCCCGCGTACGATCGGGCGCGGGCAGCGCTCGAGCTCGCCTTCGCCCTCGAGACCGAAGGAGCCCGCGCGGGCCTGCTCCTGGCCGACGCCGAACGCGCGCGGCAAGAGGCCGCCGACGGCGTGCGCATTCTCGCGCGGGTGAGCGAGCTCGTGGGCAACGACGAAACCGACGAGCGCGAAGACGGTGATCTCGAGGAGGTGCTTCGCTCGGAGCTGCGAGGCGAGGATCGGGAGCTAGCCACCATCCGGGAGCGAACGCTGGGCGCAGAGCAGGGAGCGGCGCGCGCGCGAGCCGATGGCGTGGAGCTCACGGCACGCATCCAGGCGGCAGAAGGCGCCGCCGCGCGATGGCGCGCTGCCCTCCCGGCCTGGGAGCGCCTCCGAGCGTGGAGCGGCGAGGTCACGCCGACGCGCGAGGCCATCTCGCGCATGCGGTCGACGCTGGGCGACCGGCGCGACGAGGTGCTGCGCGCCCTTCGCGACGCAGAGACGGCACGCAAGGCCGCGCTGAGCGAGGCGGAGCGCCTGGGCGACGTGGACGGCGGCGTCTCCGAGGAGCTCGAGCGGCTGCGCGTGGAGGCATCCGGCGAGCTCCTCATGCACCGCTTCGACGAGGTCGACCTGGCGCGGGCGGCGATCCTCCAGGCGAGCCTCGGCCCCATGATGCACGCCATCGTGGTGAGCGATCCAAGGGCCGCCGCACGCGCCCTGCGGGGCCTTCCCCGGGAGGCGGCCGAGGTTCGCCTGGTGGCCGAAGACGCCGTCGATGCGCTGGAAGCGGCCGCGGGCTCCGTGCACGAAGGCACACCGCCGATCGACGCGCCGCAAGACGCGCCCGCCGGCTCGGCCCCACCGGACCTGGAGATCCGCGAACCGTGGGGCGTGCGCATCGTCCGACTGCCCACGAACCCCGCGCTGGGACGCGCTGCCCGCGCCGCCCGTGCCGATGCGCTCCGGGGAGAGGCCGAGATCGCGCAAAACAACGTGCACCTTGCATCCATCGAGCGCGATCGCCTGGATGGCCTGGTCGCCGACGCCGACGCCTGCCTCTCCGCGGCCGACGTGCTGCAGGGAGGAGACCCCCGGGCCGAGGAGGAGGCACTCACCGCCACGCTGCGGGCGCGCGAGCAGTCGCTCGGCGACTACAAGGAGCTGGCGTCGGCGCTCGCCGAGGCCCGTACCACTCACGCGGCACGCAAGGAAGCGCTGGAGGAGCTCTCCCGCGACGTACGCGCGCTGCGCCTGGCGGTGCCCAGCTTCGGCAGCGGACGAACCTGGCTCCGGGCCCTCGCCGCGCGAGCGCGGGTCGCTCTCGAGGCCGCCACCCACGCCAGCGAAGCGCGCACTCGAGCCGAGGGTGCCCTTCCCTCGGCGCGTGCGCTGGCGACCGTCGTGGATGCGCTGCGGAGCACGGCACCGGACAGCGACGCGCTGGACGACGCGGCGCTCGAGGCAAAGCGCGAACGGCTCACCCGCACCCGTGACGCCTTGGGGTGGCTCGTGCGCAACCCCGACGCCGTCACCGACTCCGGTGCCGCCGCCGAGCTTGCCGCCGGGAGCGCGCTGGCGCCAGCGCTGGAGAACCAGATGACGCGCGCCCGAGCCCGCAGCAGCGCCGCCGACGCCGCTGTTCGGGAGGCCGAGGCCGCCTGGGAAGCGGCCACCGAAACCTACCAGCGCCGGAGCGCCGCCGTGCTCACGCTGCAGGCGGACCACGAACGATTGCATTTTGCACGCAACTCGGCGACCGCGGAACCGGTATCGCTACCGCTGGTGGAGACGGCCCGCGCCGCGTTGCGCACGCTGGCCCGCCGGGCCGAGGACGTGGAGGGAGATGCGCTACGCACCGCCCGGGAGCGGGCGACGCTCGAAGAGCGGAGGGCCCGCGGCGCCGAGGAACGAACGCGCGCGGCGGCGACCCTCGACGCCGCCGAGAAGGCCGCCATCGAGCCGAAGGAGGCCTGGGAGCGGCTCCGTACCGAGGCACAGACGCTGGGCCTCGGTCACCGCATCGACGCCCGCCCCCTCGCGCCCGCGAGCGACGACGACCAGGCGCAGGCGAGCACCTCGAGCGTGGCCCACGCCCACGAGGCCCAGGCCAGCCGTGCGCTCCTGCTGGATCGACTTCGTTCGGCGCGAGGCGGCACCGAGCTCGCCGACGAGCTGGACGAGACGCGGGATCTCGCCAAGACCTACCTGGCGGCGGTGGAGTGGCTCATGCGCCGGCTACCGGCCTTCGTGGCCGAGGGGCGCGACCCGGCCGCGCGCCTGGACGAGCTCCGGGCCCACCTTCTTCGCCTCGAGGAGCGGCTGGGCTACCAGGAGCGCGATCTACGCGGCTCCTCCGCCGACATCGCGGCGACCATCGAGGTGCGCGTACGCAAGGCCTCGACGCAGATTCGCCGCCTGAATCAGCTCCTCGCCGGCGTGGCGTTCGGCAACATCTCCGGCATCCGTGTGCAATCGAAGCGTGTAGAGCGCATGGAACAGGTTCTTCGCGCGCTGCGCGAAGGCAAGGGTCAGGACCTGCTCTTCTCGGGGAGGCTCCCGCTGGAAGAGGCGATGAACGAGCTCTTCAAGCGCTACGGCGGCGGACGCACCGGCGGCGTGAAGCTCCTCGACTACCGCGAGTACATGGATCTATCGGTGGAGATCCAGCGCCAGGGTGAGACCAAGACTTGGGAGGTGGCGGCAGCGACTCGCCTCTCCACCGGCGAGGCCATCGGCGTGGGCGCAGCGCTCATGATGGTGGTGCTCTCCGAGTGGGAGCGCGATACCGCGCTTCTCCGCAGTCGACGCGCCTTCGGGTCTCTGCGATTCCTGTTCCTCGACGAGGCCAATCGGCTCTCGCGCGACAACCTGGCGGTGCTCTTCTCGCTCTGCGAGACGCTCGACTTGCAGCTGCTCATTGCCGCGCCGGAGGTTGCCACCGCCACCGGCAACACGACGTATCGCCTCGTGCGCGTGGTTCACGACGACGGCAGCGAAGAGGTGGTGGTGAGCGGACGGCGGGCCCTCGCGGACCTGCCCATCCCCCTCCCCGCCTCTCCCACTGCCGAAGCAGAAACGCCGCCCGAGGAGGCGGCGGAACCGGTCGCGGCAGCGGCGCCGGACGCGCCGTCACAGGACGACGCTCCGGCCGAGGCGGCTCCCGAGTCGGAGGATTGAATGCTCGCTCCGCGTACCCGCAGGTGCGGGCACGCGGAGGCGCCGACGCTCACTTGGGGGGCGTGGGGAGGCCAGCCATCGAAGCCTTCATGACGCAGCTTGCGGCAGCGGTGGTCGCCTTGCTGATGGCTTCCGCCTCGCCGCCCTTGGCGGTGGCCATGTCGCCCGCGCTCGCGGTGAACTTGGTCGACGCCTCGGTCGCGCACTTGGCGTCTTTGCACGCGCATGCTGCGGTCTCGTAGGCCTCGGCGGCCATGAGCGCCTTGCTCTTGCCGCAGCCGGTCGCGGCAACGAGGAGGGTACCGAGGAGCAGGACGTTGGCGATCTTGATGATTTTCATGGGTGGTCTCCGTGCGAAAAGGTCTCGCTACGTATACGAGGACCGATGGTGAAAGGCCAATTGCGCGTTTTTTGCGTCGGGTCGGTCGCGGATTTTGCACGGTAAATCGCGGCTTGTGTGGGGCACTTGCCGCTGGGCGCAGAACGCGGATCGCGATATCGAAGAGGTATGTCCAATTCCCTCGTTCGGTACACTCTCGAAGGCACCATCGCCACCGCACGCATGGACGATGGCAAGGCAAACGCGCTCTCGGCCCCGATGATCGACGAGCTCCTCGGCGTGCTGCGCATGGCGGAGAACGAGGCCACCGCGCTCATTCTCACCGGCCGCGAAGACCGGTTCTCCGCCGGCTTCGACCTCAAGGTGATGATGAGCGGCCCGGATCAGGCGCGCGCTCTCCTGGAGAAGGGCACCGAGCTGCTCATGGGATTGTATGGTGCACGCATCCCGTTGGTTGTGGCCGTGACCGGTCACGCCATGGCCGGCGGCGCCCTCATGGTGCTCACCGGCGACGTGCGCATCGGCGCGGTGGGTCCGTACAAGATCGGCCTCAACGAGGTGCAGATCGGCCTTCCGGTGCCGATCCTCGCGATGGAGCTGGCACGCGATCGCCTGGCGCACCGCGAGCTGGCCCGCGCGACGTTGCAGGCCACGGTTTACAACCCGCACGGCGCCCTCGAGGCCGGCTACGTGGACGAGCTCGTGTCCGTCGAAGAGCTTCAAGGCCGAGCCATGGCCGAGGCGACGCGTCTCTCGGCGCTGCCCAAGGGCCCCTACGTGGCCTCCAAGGAGCGCCTGCGGCGCCGCACCATCGCCTATATCCGCGAGACCCTGGCCGACGACCTGGTGAGCCTGCTCCCCAAGGGCTGAGCCCTCGCGGCGTGTGCAGACCCCTGCACACCCGATGCAATCGCGTTCACATGCCCATGGGCCGACGCGCATGTTTTCCCGCGGTTCCGGTGCGCAGGCTGCGGGGCCCGAACTTGCACGAGGGCGAACATGCTTCGCCGCGTTGCTCTTGCCTTCTCGCTCTTGCTCTGGGCCTGTCTCATCTCAACCGGTTGCGCGTACCAGCCGGGCTCGCTCCTCGCGGCGCCCGCCGATCCGTCCACCACGGTGGCGCAAACGCTCGACTGTCTCGACCTCTCGGTGACGCTCGCCGCCGACGAGCACCTCCCCGGGTCGAGCGCCCTCGTCGACTATCGCTTCGGCAACCGCTGCAAGGCTCCGGTGACCATCGACCTCGCCGCGGCGGTCGTCACCGGATACGCGGCCGACGGCACGGCCACCGTTCTCAAGCTCAAGGACGGCCAGCACCAGGTACACCCGGGCGATCTCGACGGCGAGCACGACGGCTCCGAAGCGCTGCGCTACGACGCTCCCAAGAGCACCGCCGACAACGTGCGGGTGTGCGTCGACCTGGGACGTATCGCTGCGCGAAAGTCCGCGAACGCGGCGCCGCAGCGCGTGTGTCTCACTGCCCCCGGTGACGACAGCGCCGTCGACGTGCACAAGCCCGGCTTCGCGCGCGCCCATGGAGGGTGCGAGGGGCACTGCGCGGGCCCGCAGATGTGGTCGCCGCCGTTCGGCGCCACCTGGGATGTCGATGGTCTGGTCCGACTTCGGATGGAAGTGCGCGTGTCGGGCCACGTCATGGACCCTGCGGGGGTGACCATGGCCGGCGGCGAGCTCCACGCGGTACCGGTGGGCGGCTTGGGCAGGCTGGGTGCGGCGACCTTCGACCTGCGCTACAGCGCCTTCGTGGCCGGTCCCATCTACGTCGGCGGAGAGATCGATCTGGGAGGCGGTCCCTCGGACGCGCGCGTCCTCCGCGGCACACCCCGCGCCGTGTCGACCGGCGGCACCGTGGTGCAAGCGCCCATGGGCGGCATGGTGGGGGTCAGCTTCGGACGCCTGGGGATCGTCGAACCGAGCGCCGAGGTCTTCGTGGGCGGCCGCCTTTTGGCGCTCGACGCCGATCGCGGTGACGCGAGCGCCCCTTCTACGACGCAAACGCGCACCTCACGCCTCATCGGCTGGCGCACCATGATCGCGCCGCGGGGCGCCGTCGACTTCTGGCTGGGGCCGCACCTGACCATGGGCGTATGGGGAGGCGTGGACGCGCTCCACGCAACGGATCTGTCGGGCGGCATCTCGTTCGCGGTCCACCTCCGAAGCTACGACGGGCACTGACTTGCTTCAGCGCGGCACGCCGCGAAAGAAGTAGCCGCGCCCGTAGGGCAGGTAGTCGTAGGTACCGTAGTCCCAGCGCCAGTGGCCGCCGAACGGAGCCACCATGTCGCGCAGCTCCTCTTCGGACCACACGCGCAGGGTCGAGACCAATCCGTCCCACATGGAGACGCCCAGGGCGACCGGCGACAGCCAGGTGAGCGCCGCCTTGGCCAGCCGATCCTTCGGGCTCAGGATGGGGTTGAGCGCCAGCGCCGGAAGGCCGGCCACGGCGAAGTTGGCGAACATGAGGGGATTGCGCTCGAAGCCTTCGGCTACGAAGATCCCCGGCGAGCCGCGGACCGCGTCTTCGAACACCGCCGTGGCGAGCTCTCGCGGAAAGTGGTGGAGCACGTTGACGACGCTGCGGGCGCGGTCGCGACCGAGCTCCGCGGGCACGTGCGTGGCGTCCACCGACGAGGCCTCGAAGTCGATGCATTCGGGTTGCGCACGGCGCGCCCGCTCCCACACCTCGACGCGCGGGTGGAGGTCGGTGAGAATGAACCGGGGGGACACGCCGCCGCGGCGCACGATGGCGCGCGAGAGAATGCTCGCGGGGCCGCCGGCGCCGGAGCCGATCTCCAGGACCTCACGCGCGCCAGTGTCGCGAAGGAACGCCTGGAACGGCGCGACCAATCCATCGAGCATGCGCCCCCAGGCGAGCGTGCGCGTCAGCGACTCGACCACGGTGTCGCGCACCGCCGCGGGAATCCACGGTAGATCGTTGAACTCGAAGAGCTGGAGGCGAGGGAGACGAAACGACATGGCGAACGAGCTCGACACTGTGGCGTGGCCGGGCAGCGATCGCAATCGTTTGGTATAGTCGCGCCCATGCGCGCCTACGAAATTCAGAGCTTCGGACTCCCCAACCTGCGGCAGGTGGAGCGGGCACCTTCGCCGGTGGGCCCGCGCGAGGTGCGGGTGCGGGTGCGGGCCGTTTCGCTGAATTTCCGCGATCTCCTCACGGTGAACGGCCTCTACAACCCCAAGCAGAAGCTGCCGCTCGTGCCGTGCTCCGACGGCGCCGGCGAGGTTGTCGAGACCGGGCCCGGCGTGAGCCGCGTGAAGGTGGGCGATCGGGTCATGGCCAGCTTCGCCCAGGGCTGGGAGTCCGGCGCGCCCACGCTGGAGAAGCTCCGCACCACGCTGGGCGGCCCCCGAGACGGCATGCTGCAGGACGAGATCGTGCTGTCCGAGTCGGGGCTGGTGAAGGTCGCTTCGAACCTCACGTTCGCGGAAGCCGCCACTCTGCCTTGCGCAGCGGTCACCGCCTGGAGCGCCCTCGATCAAGCGAACCTCCAGAGCGGCCAGACGGTGCTCTTGCAAGGCACCGGCGGCGTTTCGCTCTTCGCCCTCCAGTTCGCCAAGCTCCGGGGCGCGCGGGTGATCATCACCTCCAAGAGCGACGAGAAGCTGGCCCGCGCGAAGGCGCTCGGCGCCGACATCGGTATCAACTACGCCACCACCCCGGAGTGGGGCAAGGCCGCGCGCAGCCACACCGATGAGGGCGTCGACCTGGTGGTCGAGGTGGGCGGCGGTGGAACCATGGCGCAGTCGATCCGCGCCACCCGACCCGGCGGCACCATCGCGCTCATCGGCGTGCTGGCCGGTGTGTCGGCCGAGCTCTTGCTCACGCCGGTGCTGATGCAGAACATCCGCATTCAGGGCGTCATCGTGGGCCACCGGGAGATGTTCGAGGCCATGAATCGCGCCATCGCGGTCGGGAATCTCCATCCGGTCATCGGAGAGACGCACGCCTGGGACGCGGCCCCGGAGGCCTTCTCGCACATGGCCGACGGCACGCACTTCGGGAAGATCGTCATCGAGCGGGCCTGAGGACGCGAGGGCTCCGCAACGTAGGCGTCAGTCGTCTTCGCCGTCCCAGTAGTCGAGCGGCTCGTGGCGCACGAAGGCCTCGAGCCAGCGATCCTTCTTGGCGCCGCCGGGGCCGGCACCGGCCATGACGCCGAGCTTGTTCGAGCGCGGATAAAGCAGGACGTCGACGGGGATCATCGTGGAGATGCACAGGTAGCGGAGCTCCTCGGTGCTCGACGTGTTGTGCATGCGGTGCGCGTGGGCCGGCCCCGGCCGGAGCGCCGCGTAGGTGCCGGCGCGCACCGGCACG
>Ga0075163_10011085_pt1 | contig 11754 bp, 10 predicted proteins | sample JI1023141ADNA_FD_71478 | JGI IMG/M metagenome (GOLD analysis project Ga0075163, IMG submission 71478) | Wastewater effluent complex algal communities from Wisconsin, to seasonally profile nutrient transformation and Carbon sequestration -... | ecosystem: Engineered > WWTP > Effluent > Algae... | reverse complement strand
CATATCGTGTAATACTTTTTTAACAGTAGTTCCCTGTGGATCTAAGACGGATTCTTTGAGAGTGATATTTACTTTTCCGATAAACATTTTGTAATCTTTTCCTGTAATTCTTTATATTTAGATAAAAGTTCTTTTATAATACTATCTGGCAACTTAGGTGGAGGCGGATTTTTATTCCATTCAATTTTTTCCAAATAATTCCTGAGAATTTGTTTGTCATAGCTTGGAGGAGAAATTCCAGTTGTGTATGTATTAATATCCCAATAGCGAGAAGAATCTGGAGTGAGAAGCTCGTCGATTAAAATAACTTTATCATTATCAAATCCAAATTCAAACTTGGTATCACAAAGTATCAATCCTTCTGTTTTGACTTTGTCTCTCCCTTTTGTATAGAGTGTAAGAGAATAGTCCTTGAGCTTTTGAAATAATTCAACACCTACTCTATTTTTTAATTCTGCCTCGCTGATATTCTCATCATGCCCGGAGTCATTCTTTACTGCAGGAGTAAAGAGTGGCTCGGATAATTCTTCGGATTCCGCATAATTTCGATTAACCGTCACACCGGCAATTTGTCCTGTTGATTTGTATTCTTTATAAGCCGAGCCGGAAAGATATCCGCGCACTACACATTCATAGTCAATACGCTTGCATTTTTTAACAAGCACTGATCTATCTTTTAATTCTTCCCGTGAATTATAAATTCCCGGATACTTAGTATAGTCAGTCTCAACAATTTGATTGGGAATATCTTTAAAATAATCAAACCAGAGCAGGGAAATGTAATTTAAAATTTTTCCTTTATCCGGAACAGTTTCTTCGAATACACAATCAAAAGCAGAAATTCTGTCTGTAGAGGATAATATCAAGTATTCCCCTAAGTCATATACATCTCTTACTTTTCCTTTATAAGCTACTTTCATTTTACCTCTTTAAGATTTGCCACCGATGGACACCGATAAACACGGATGGTATTACGCCTGTCATTTCGAACAGCTGCATCGTGAGAAATCTATCAAACTTAAAACCAATAGCATTAAGCTAGATAGACCTCTCACGATTTTTCCGCCCTGCGCTTAGTCACGCCCTTCGCCTACGCCTGTTCGAGGTGACCGTAAAACCATCCAATCTTTTATCCGTGTTCATCTGTGTTCATCGGTGGTAATCTTTAATTATCCATTTCCTCGCGGACTTGCACTAACTTTGCATCTAATTTATCTTTACGATAAATCACTAAAAATAAAACCAAAAAGAGAATATGATAGGCTAAAACATTTATCCAAAAAGTTTCTTTCATATCCTTATCCATTCCGCCTTTTCCTAGAACTGAACCCGGATGATTGCCGGGGTTTTCTATCCATCGAATTGCTCCCCAGGTTAAAAGAGCGTTTAACGCGCATAAGACGCTAAGAAAAGAAGAATACATTGCTTTCTTATTTAAGTCAGTAATCAAGCTTCTAAAAACAAAATAAGACAAGAGACTCACAACAAGAATAAAGAAAGACTGAAGTCTAGCATCTGTCCAGTCCCAAGGAGTGCCCCAGGCACTGTATGCCCAAATAGGACCCGAAAATAAAACAAGTATGGAAAATATCAAGGAGAGCTTACTCATACTATAAGAGAGCGTATCCCAATTTGGATCTCTACGGATAATATAGAGTATTCCAAAGAGCGAAGAAAAGGCAGGAGCATAAAGAGCCACCCAGGCAACCGAGACATGAAAATAAAAAATCCTATGAGACAATCCCTGCTCTAAAATTACATTCGGATAATAAAGAGAAAGTAAAACTGCAACTGGGAATAATCCAATTAACAAAGCAAATAATAAATAATCCAGCCACAGCGGATAAAGTTGAATTGTTCTAGTGTTCATAATTAATCTTCTCCTACCTCGCGTAGTAATAGTCCAAGTGATAAATACAAAACAGAAAAAGCAAATAAAACAATAAGGGAAGAAGTATTCACTTCTCCTTTAGAAAAATACTTTCGTTCTGCTTCCATTCCAGCAATTAAAACGGGAATGGAAAGTGGAATGAGTAAAATGGGAAGAACAACTTCTTTAAGCCTTGTAGCAAAGCTCATTTGAGAAAGAGTCACACCAAGAAAAGAAAGAGAAAGTGTTCCTGGAATAAAATATAAAAACTGACCGAATAAATTTTCAGATTCAAAATGAAGATTCTCAAAGAATAAAAATAATAGAAGAAGTAAAAATATTTCTACAAAAAAAAGTAACAAAAATAAAACAAACGACTTTGCTAAAAACTCTAAATGCGATGGAATATAAAGACGAGTGATGCGATAGGCGCCCGATTCTCTTTCCTCGTAAGTTACCTGTGAAATTAATATAAAGGCTAATAAGAATATGCCAGCCCATTTCAATCCAACGATTGAGTTCACATCTAACTTTCCGGAATTTTCGAGAGAATAATGAAAAATAAATAAAAATGCCATGAGTAAGGAGATAAGAGAGAGTAACCCGTTTTTAGCTCGTCCAATCAATTGAAATTCTTTTAGGAGTAAATACTTAAACATGATTTAATTCTCCCTTATAGATATGAAGCCTTCGTGTAACAAAAGGAGAAATCTTATCAATTTCATGCGCGACAAGCAAAATGGAAGTATGCGCAAAATCTGTATAGAGAATTTTTAAAAATGCCTGCGTTGAATTAATATCCAATCCATTTAAAGGCTCATCTAATAATAAAAGGGCAGGACGAGCCAAAAGCGCACGTATGATTCCTGATTTTTTTTTCATTCCTTCAGAGAAAGTGGATACGGGGTCTTCCAATCGCTTGGTAAGTTGAAATATCTCAAGAAGCTGATTTATCTTAGCTTCTGGCATCGGATTTTTTAGAATACCATTAAAGAACGTTAAGTTCTCTCGAAGACTTAGAGAGCTGTAAAGTCCATTTTCATGACCGAGGTAAGAAATTAAATTTTGTTCTTTGTCTGCTAAGAGTTTTTTATCCCAGCTAAATTCTTTTTTGCGAGTGGATTGTAAGATGAGTTTTAATAGACTTGTCTTACCACTGCCATTTTCACCTGTCAAAAGAGTCAGATCAGAAGCAAAAATTTCGAAAGAGATATTTTTGAAAATTTTCTTATAACCGATAGTATAAGAGAGATTTTTACAACTGAGAATGGAAGTGTTCATATCTACTGTTTTACGAAGTCTAAGGTCAGGATTCTATTTAATGTTATATTTTCAATTGCTATTTTTATTCTTTGCGCTAGGGCTTTTTTCACAGACAATCGTGATTGATGATTTGAAATACAAGACAATTCTCTGGGATGATGAAAAAGATGAATTTCACAAAAAAGAATTTGCACGCGGAAGTTTTTTAAAAAATGAAAATGATTTGATTGTATGCAAAGGTAGGATGTGGAAAGGAAATCCACCCAACTCACTTCTTGCACTTACTTATAAAGAAAAATCAATTGAGAACATAGGAGAATTTAATAATGAAGTAGTTATGCGACTCGAGCGCAATGAAGAAGGAGACTGGTCAGAGGCTAATTCTATGTTAAACGCAATGATACAATTCGATCCTTTATTTTTTCCGGCAAGATATAATTACGGAAGATTTTTATATATGCAAAAAAATTTTAAAGAAGCAAGCTACGAATTTTTACAGGCAAAAAACATTATTCCTACCTACTATAGAACTTATCTACATCTGGGGCAAATATCAATTTACCTGGGAAAGAAGCAAGATGCAGAAGGGTATTGGAAACAGTCAGTCTGGCGTAATTCTTTAAGTGATGAAGCGAATTTAGCGCTTGCAGAAATGTATTGGAAAGAAGGACTCATTGAGAGAGCAAAAGAAAGAATCAAAGAAGCGGATAAAGTAAATGATGCGACAGAGGCAACGATTATTAGAAGACAAAATCCCGCTTTTCCTGTATTGGATTTTACAAAGGCCATTGAAAATCCTAATGCAAACCCGAATTCAAAAATCGCCGAAGCACTCATGAATTTTCACCAAGAAAAATACGCTTTAGCCTACAAAATATTTAAATCAATCGACACAGCCAATCTAAATAAAGAAAAAATTCCTTACTTAAAAAAAATGCATTATTACTTTGCTGAATCTGCGATAAAAATCTTAGATCAAAAAACAGCAGCATCTCAATATGCGGAAATGCTTAAGTATCCGTTTGATCCTTTCTTTCAAGAAGTTTCTAGAAGCACTGTTACACGAAAAATGAATTTGGCCAGCAGTGTGAAATGAAATTCTTCTCATCTTTCAAATCGAATTTTACCTGTTTCGATATCATAAAAAGAAGCGACTAATTTTAATTTGCCCGAATCAGCCTTTTCTCGAATGTATTCGCTCTTTTCAATTATTTCATTAACAGAATTGTGAACATTAAGCCAGGAAATTGAATCAATAAAATCTTCGTTTGTAGGCTGCAACTGTCTATCACACTGGGAAATGGCAGTATCTATTTTTTCTGTAATACTCCCAATTTTTCCTGTATGAATAGAATTAGCGGCTAATTTGATTGCGCCACACTTTGAGTGCCCCATCACTACGATAAGCTTGGCTCCCAGTTTATCACAGGCTATTTCTATACTACCGAGTATTTCATCATTGATAATATTGCCTGCAATTCGTATAGAAACTAAATCGCCAAGCCCTGAATCAAAAATAATTTCTGGAGAAGTTCGAGAATCAATACAGCTAATGACTACAGCCATAGGATACTGTCCTTCGGAAGTAGCATTCACTTGATGCTTATAATATTTTTCTGTTCTTTGACCTTCAACAAAGCGGGTATTTCCTTCTTTTAGGATTTGTAAAATTTCATCGGGAGTAAGTTTATCCTGACCCTCTTTATCTAGGACATTCACAAATTGAATATTATCGGTTAATTGGTATTTGTCTCTAATTCCAATGACATTGACTTGAATATTTTTTTTAGGACCAATGGTATTTCTAAAATCGTGAATTAATTCCAAAATATCATGGTCAACGTAATCGCAATAAGAAGCATCAATGATTACCTTTGCATTTTCGGGAACATTCCAGAGAGTATTTTTAATTGTAGCTTTATTTAAAAAAGTAGCTTGATTGGATAATTCTATTCGAAGTGTTTCTCCAATGTGAAGTTGTTTTTTTTCAATGGTAAATGGATTTCGATAATTGTTTCTAAGAATAAAAACAATGCTTACTGCCAGTCCAATTAAGATTCCAATCAATATATCAGTAAACACAATTGCAAAAATTGTTACAACAAAAGGTAAAAATTGATTTTTCCCCTTTGCATACATTTCTTTAAAAATGGAAACTTTAAATAATTTATATCCGGTATACATCAAAATAGCCGCAAGAGAAGAAAGAGGAATTAGATTTAAAAATGGGGCAATCGTAAAGATACTGAATAATAAAAATAATCCATGAAGAATAGTAGAAAGCTTTGTTCGATTCCCCGATTGAATATTCAGTGAGCCCCTTACGATGACAGATATTATGGGAATACCACCCATTAGCCCCGCAAGGACATTTCCAATTCCCTGAGCTACCAATTCCTGGTTTGGAAATGAATGTCTCTTTTGTGAATCTAGATTATCTACAGCTTCAATATTAAGTAAGGTTTCAAGAGAAGCAATTACAGCAATGGTTGTCGCGACAACCCATATACGTAAATCCAATATTTTGGAAAAATCAGGCTTTATAGATATTTTTTCGATTTCAGTAAAATTAATCTGTGGAATGTTTACAAGATGAGTCTGACCAATGGCAAGAAATGGAAAAGAAGCAATGAATAGCTGATTTAAAATGATCCCCCAAAAAACGACAAACAAATAGGATGGAAAAATATTAAAAATTTTAATTGGAGTTTTTTCCCAAAAGTAGAGGATAAGAATTGCAGAGGAGCTAATAATACTCGCGCCGGGCAAAATGAAATTAACCACCTTGAGTAATTCTGAAAATGTATTTTCTCCATCGGGTTGGAGAAATGTAAAGTCCTCTTCGGCATCGATATCGAAACCAACAGCATGAGGAATTTGCTTTAATATTAATATAATTCCAATAGCGGCTAATAACCCTTTGATGACATTAGAGGGAATATAGGAAGAAATAAATCCAAATTTGAAAAAACCAAATAGAAACTGAAATATTCCAGCTAGAACTAAAGAGGATAAAAATATTTCAAAACTGCCTAATTGAGATATGGAACTCAGGACAACGGCTGTTAGTCCCGCTGCAGGTCCACTGACACTTGTGTGAGAAGAACTCAGTAAACCAACAACGACACCCCCAATAATTCCTGAAATCAAACCTGAAAGAAGAGGTGCACCAGAAGCAAGTGCAACCCCTAAACATAAAGGCAATGCTACAAGAAAAACAACTATACTTGCAGGAAAATCGTATTTTAAATTTTGAAACATGAGAAAGAAAGAAAAGTTTTCAGCTTTGTTCCTTGTATTCAAATCCATTTTCTTTACAAACTTTTGAATACCAATTGGCACTCAACTTGGGAGTTCTTTTTAATGTTTTTCGATCCACATGAACAAGCCCAAATGTCTTTGCAAATCCTTCTGCCCATTCAAAATTATCCATAAAAGACCAAACAAAATATCCCCGAACATCAGAGCCTTCGACAATGGCTTTGTGCAGGTAAGAAAGATAATCCTGTAAAAATGAAATTCGATTTTTATCTTGAACCATACCGTTATCCGCAGGAGATTCATAAAAAGCGACACCATTCTCAGTGATGTAGACAGGAGGATTTCCATATTCTTTACGTATCATGCGCATAAGTTCAAGTAGCCCCTGTGGGTAAATTTCCCAACCCATGCTGGTAAATTCTACTCCTTTGTATGAAGGATTGACCGGACGAAAATTAAAAATTGGAAATGGAATGTATTTTACTATGGTGCGTGAATAGTTATTTACACCTAAAAAATCTGTCTTACCAGAAATGAGTTTCATATCTTCAGGAAAAATATTTCCTTTATTCTGAGACTCTACGAAAGAAACAATATTATCAGGATACTTTCCTTTATAAATAGGATCAAGCCAAAGACGATTGATAATTGCATCGGCTCGAAGAGTGGACTCGGGCTCTTTCGTTAAACGGTGATTGTACACTGGAGTGAGAGCATTAGTAATACCGACAGAGGATTTTGGATAAAGAGATTTGATTCGGGCAAGACTTATGCCATGCGCCAAAAGAAGATTATGCGCTACTTTAAATGCAGAAAAAGGCTTGAACACTCCGGGAGGAAATACTTTTAATAAATATCCACAAACAAAAACAACCCAGGGCTCATTTAAAGTAATCCAATTTTTTACACGATCTCCAAGTTTCTTAACGACGATTTCTGTATAATCTCCAAAGCACTCGGATGTTTTACGATTAAACCAACCACCTTCTTTTTCAAGGGCTAATGGCAAATCCCAATGAAATAAGGTTACGAACGGGTCAATGTTCTTTTTTAAGAGTTCATCTACTAATTTATCATAAAAGTCAAGTCCTTTCTGATTAATAGTGCCCTTCCCTTCAGGAAGAATTCTAGTCCAGGCAATAGAAAAACGGTAGCTGGAATAGTTTAACTTTTTCATGAGAGCAACATCTTCTTTGTATCGGTTATAATGATCACAGGTTATATCACCGTTATCCCCATTTTTGATTCTACCTTTTTGATGAGTAAAATCATCCCAGACAGAAAGTCCTTTCCCGTCTTGATCAAAACCACCTTCAATTTGATAGGCTGCGGTAGCAGTTCCCCAAACAAAATTCTTTGGAAATATTATCTTTTGCATAATGCCTTTATCGTAAAGTGCGACAAATTGAAAACAAAAAAAGTTAACAGAGTAAAACGGGTCAAGATTTGCCATCAAATCGGGATTTTTGAAAATTATTTATAACTTAAGAATTTTAGTTTGGGTGTTGCGCGAATAAATGAAGGCGCGAAAACGTTTCCATGCTTTCATTTATTCGCGCTGCGCTCGCCTTCCTGACTGTGGATGATACTGATTATCCTTAGACAGGAAGTCCCTCCATTTGCTTGCTCGCAAATCCAGCGACTTCGCATCGCTAACACTAAGGGTAAGAATAAATTATAGATAACCGAGAAAAGTGTAGATGATGTATATAAAGTCAATTTGAGTATGCGCTACTGCGTAATTTTTTTTAAAAAATTTATTATCCAATGAAAAATACTTTTCTGACTTTTGGTGAATGAAAAATCGGGAGATGATGAAAACTTTTTATACTCCAACTTTTAATAATGAATGCAACAATCTTTCTGAAGATCAGCATAATTCTTCCCTACTCATTCCAGCACATTTGTTAGAATTTTGGAATGCAAGAACTGACGATGACGAAGATAGTCGTAGAGACTACCTTCATTTATTATTGAAAAAATATCGTTTCCTAATTTATAATGGGATACTTGAAAAATCAGAAGCACTGATGACAAAATACCAGGAAAAGGAGCAACGCCTACGTAAAGTGGCTATTCGTCCTTATCCGAAAGACTGGGCGGAGTTGAAACAATTAAAAGCCTTCTTTAACAAAAGCATTTGTATGATTGTGACATTTCTCGTAATGCTTGATTTTTTAGGTGTTGCAGAATCTATCCCTGAACACCTAAAGAGTTTCGGAGTTCCTATGCAATCACAATTTCGACTCTACACTAGAGCCATTCTCTCAAGGAAAAATTCATTCTATAATAGGCAGATGCAATTTCGGAGGGATATTTTCCACAAAAAAACATAATTTAGAACAAACCTCATACAAAACTAAAACATTTCTGAAAATAAAAAGGCGGAGCCACATCCCTCGACTCCAGCACTTTAAAAATTCTTATCTACATAGACCAAAACTTATTAACCTCAAAGAAATCTTCTATTTTCTTTCGTCTCGACTTGCAAACAAAAATAATCCAATACAAAGAAACGAAATCACAAAAAAATAATTATAAAAAAGTTTTATTCCAATCGTAAGAATAATAGCAAGTATCCCTAAAGATTTAGTATCAGAAAGATTTTTTATTATTGTGAATTTTAAAAATTGATGTCGGGCTACATAAAGACCAAACCAAATTCCCAAAAATAAAAAACCTTGCCTGAGATAAGACCAAAAATTACTTAATCCAGTGTGAAAAGAATATTTGTCTAGAGTTGCGGCTAAGTCTCCTTTGCCAATTCGGATTTCATCGTTAAATGGAACAATTTTTCCTTCTTTTACATCGCCAATCACAGTGTGTTCTCCCTCTACAGAAGGCAATACACTCAAAACTATTCGCTGGCAATTTGCTTTCGGTTCCGACTCGCATTCTGGATTTTCATAAAGCGTCAAATTTCGATTAGTCGTAAGAGTCGATTTTCCAACAAATGAATATTTACCCGGAATTAAATTTTCTTTTGCAGGTGCCTCAGGCTCTATATTCAATCCAAAGACAAAGTCTACTTTATCCACATCAATTTTATAACTCTCATTGCCATTTACCATTGTAACAGTCTCGTTATAAATTGGCTTTAGATTTATTCTCTTTTGGTAAAATGGCTTTTTATCATCAGAGTGGAATCGAAAGTTTTTCGGATCTTCGGGAGATTCTACCCAGCCCAGGTTAACCGATCTATTCCCCTTTGCTGTCTCATGCTCATACCAGGCGTAGACTTCGGAACTCTGTAATATTTTAAAATACTTTCCTGGCTTTATAAATTCACTTCCAATTTCTTCTGATTTTATTTCTCCAGTGGCATACACCGGTTTGCCTTCAATACGATCAGAAACCGGTCGAGCCTGTGCGTAAATATTTTCCAGTTTTCGCTCTGACTCACTGATTCCGAAATATCCAACCGCAAAAAATAAAATCCCCACCCCATAAAGATTGTATTTCGTAAAACTAAATCCAAACCAGTGTAATTGTTCGTAGTCCGAGTGTTCGCCTTGTTCTACGTTTGTCATAAAGTCTCCTTTTTCATTTATTAAAAGAAGACTTTACGAATCCTATTTTTTAAGTCAAGGCGATTCAATTAACACATAAAGTTTTAGAAAAGGTAAGCTAGAAATATAAATATCTATTTCGCCCAACTAAAGCTCTCACGCATGCTCAATCTACCCAATCATAAATAACGACTCTTCATAATTTGGATTATTCGCAGGAGTTGTATTTTGCTGTTTACCTAAAAAGTGAAAGTCATCATCGATCGAAATAATATGAAGAGGAATTTGCTTGAGTAAGCTTGCGACTGACGGCTTTAAAATAAATTGATTGATGAACAAAGCCATTTCCTTTGTCCGAAGCATCGCATCATGCTCATTAGCCGCAAAAGTAGAATAATTTCTATTCTTTAGAATCTCCTTTGTTCCTCTGAGTTGCACATTTTCAATAAAAAATTTTTCCAAAGATGGAATATAATTTACATTGATCTCAAAAAAACCTTCTGCATCTTCGAAGCTCGTGCTATAAACTCCCTCACCGAGCAAAAGTTCATCTCGAAAAATTAAATTCCAATTGTCTGGCATTGTGATCGTCTGATTCATATTTCTCTCCGAAATTTTATTTGTTTTCTAAAGTTTCTGAAAACTCTTTTTGTAAATACTAAATATATATTAAGTATTTTTATGTAAAGTTATTAAATAAAAAAATATTTACCCGGCTAAGCTTGCTATACAATACCTCTATAATTTAAATTTCCATTCATTAAAAATTCCTTTCTATTAAAAAATTGTTTACACTCTAGTAACTTTGCCACTTGCTATATAAAAATATTTTTGTTAAAAAAGACAACCTGTTCTTATTATTGCCAAATCATTCCAAAACTTGAGACGATCAATTCTTAGAATGCCCTCTATGAATCCTTTTTATAGTAATAATTCAGGAAAGTATCTCATTCTTTAAAATAAAAAATCCTTGTATTTCATTCGATTGGATTTCTTATAGAAACAGGCGCATAAATTGATGGTTATTGTATTTTTTTCAAAAAATGAAGAGCTCGCTAGTAAAATCGAAAAATCTCTCAACGAGAATATTTTATTAGATTTTGAATTTGTTTTTAATAGAGATCCGAATGATACTCTTCACTTCCTCGAATATATCATGCCCCAATTTGCCATCTTCGATCTAGACGATTCTGATTTTTCTAATCCCAAAATATTTCAAACCATTGCCCATGACCACTGGTTAAGTAACACGGGAATCTTTGGCATCAAAGAAGACAAATCAGAATTAGCCAATATCGATTTTCCTTTTTTCTATATTTTTTCTCCATTCGAAATACTCACCCAGATGCCCAAAATTCTTTCCGTTCTAATGCGAAATGAGAACCTATTATTCAGAGCAGGAATCATTCAAGACATTGGAACAAAAGGCATTTTTGTAATTCAATCCGAAATAGACGATGTCAAAGCCTATGCAGAGCTAATCGCAAGTAACCTCCTAAATCGAGGACTCATTCAAACTCAAAAAAAATACGCTGTAATCTTTGCCTTAAATGAAATTTTAATCAATGCAATTGAGCACGGAAACTGTGAAATATCCGCAGAAGAAAAAAAAGTCTGGCTTAGTAGCGATCGAAAAATGCGAGAACTTGTAGAACTCAAAAAGAAAGACCCAAAAATAGCCGGAAGAATTGTAACACTCGAATACGAACTCTTAGATACAAAAATTCAAATCACAATCACCGACAAAGGAAAAGGCTTTGATTATAAATCCTATCTGGGCGCTGACCTACTACAAATAAAAGGTTTTAGTGGTCGGGGAATTCTAATGACAAAATGCTTCATTGATTCTAT
>Ga0075163_10011083_pt1 | contig 11754 bp, 9 predicted proteins | sample JI1023141ADNA_FD_71478 | JGI IMG/M metagenome (GOLD analysis project Ga0075163, IMG submission 71478) | Wastewater effluent complex algal communities from Wisconsin, to seasonally profile nutrient transformation and Carbon sequestration -... | ecosystem: Engineered > WWTP > Effluent > Algae... | reverse complement strand
GCCTCCGGACCGGGCGCCGAGCTGCCACACGCGAGAAGCCCACAGACCACGAGTGCACGAATCCTCATCTCGAGGAGACTCCGATGCGTGTTGACTCGTCGTCAACTAGAACGGCGGTTCTCCGGTGGCGAATCATGGTTCTCGCCCTGGGATTCGCGCGGGACCGTGGAACCCTGTGGAGATGGCCGACCACGACCATGCGCACGACCACGGGCCACCCGCCGATCCGGGGCGCGCGTTCGCGATCGGCATCGGGCTCAACGTCGCGTTCGTGGTCGTCGAGGCGATCGCCGGGGTCGCCGCGGACTCGACGGCGCTGCTCGCGGATGCGGCGCACAACCTGGGCGACGTGCTCGGCCTCGCGATGGCGCTCGGCGCCACCATCCTCGCGCGCAAGCAGCGGAGCGCGCGGCGGACCTACGGGTTCAAGCGCACCACGATCCTCGCCGGCCTGGCGAACGCGATGCTCATCCTGGTCGCGATCGGCGGGGTGACCTGGGAAGCGATCCTGAGGATCGGCGAGCCGGCGCAGGTCCGCGGCGGCGTGGTCGCCATCGTGGCCGCCGTCGGCGTGGGCGTGAACGTTGGCGCCGCGCTGCTGTTCGCCGCGGGGCGCGAGCACGACGTCAATCGCCGCGGTGCGTACCTCCACCTGATGGCGGATGCGGCCGTGTCCGCCGGCGTCGTCGTCGCAGGCGTGATCGTCTGGCAGACGGGATGGAGCTGGATCGATCCGGTGACCAGCATCGCGGTGTCGTTCGTGATCCTGTTCGGGACCGTCGGGCTGCTGCGCGACGCGCTGAACCTGTTACTCGACGCGGTGCCGGCGCAGATCGATCCCGCCGCGGTCGAGGCGTACCTCGCGGGCCTCGAGGAGGTCGCGGCCGTGCACGACCTGCACATCTGGTCGATGAGCACGACGGAGGTGGCGATGACCGCTCACCTGGTGATGCACGTCCCGCCGTCGACGCCGGCGTTTCTACACGCGGTCGAGGTCGAGCTGAATCGGCTCGGGATCGCGCACACCACGATCCAGACCGAGCTCGTCACCGCCGACTGCACGCACTGCGGGTAGGAACTACCAGACGGTGCAGCGCTTCGCGGCGGGCACCACCATCGGCGCATCGGCCTTGCACGAGAACGCGGTGTGGAACTCGGGGAGGTGCGAGAACGGCCCGATCACGCGCCACTTCGCGACCGCGTGCGGATCGCCCTGCACCATCGTGCGCTGCGTCTCGATCCGCGTCGCATCGCCACGCGCCTGCCCCCACGCGATGAAGAACTGCTGCGCGGGCGTGAAGCCGTCGATCGCCGTGGCCGGCGTGGTCTGTTGCGCCTTCTGGTACGCGCGCCAGGCGAGGTTGACGCCACCCGAGTCACCGATCGCTTCGCCGAGCACGAGCTTGCCGTCGTGATGGACCTTCGGCTCGATGAAGTAGTTGGTGTACTGGTCGGCCACGCACTGGCCCTTCGCCTGGAACGCCTTGAGATCCTCCGGCGTCCACCAGTTCGCGAGCCGGCCGAGCGCATCGAACTGCGCGCCCTGATCGTCGAAGCCGTGGCTGATCTCGTGACCGATGATCACGCCGATCGCGCCGTAGTTGTACGCGTCCACCGCGTCGACGCGAAAGATCGGCGGCTGCAGGATGCCGGCCGGGAACACGATCTCGTTGAGCGACGGGTTGTAGTAGGCGTTCGAGGTCGGCGGCGTCATCCCCCAGCGACCGCGATCGATGGGCTTGCCGATCGTGCTGCGGTTGTCGGCGATGTTCCAGGCGGTCGCGCCGAGCTGGTTACCGAACGCATCGCCGCGCTTGATCGCGATCGCGCCGTAGTCCTTCCACTTGTCGGGGTAGCCGATCTTGGTGTTGACCGTCGACAGCTTCTCGAGCGCCTTCGCCTTGGTCGGCGCGCTCATCCAGTCGAGCTTCTGGATCGTGTCCTTCATCGCGGCGAGGACGTTGTCGACCAGCGTCTTCATGCGCTGCTTCGCGATCGGAGGAAAGAACTGCTCGACATACTTCTGGCCGAGCGCATCGCCGAGCGAGCGGTCGACGACCTCCGCGCAACGCTTCCAGCGCGGCTTGAGCTCCTGCGCGCCGTTGAGGAACTTGTCGTTGAAGGCGAAGTTCTCGTCGATGAACGGCTGCGACAGCGCGCTCGCGAAGTGCGCGATCAGGTGCCACGTCAGGTAGGTCTTCCAGTCGGCGATCGAGGTGCCCTTGAAGCGTGCCTCGAGCTCCTGGATGAACTTCGGCTCGGTGACGTTGAGCGGGATCGCCGGGATCTTCGCGGTGGTGAGGTAGCCGGCCCAGTCGAAGCTGGGCGCCAGCTTCGCGAGCTCGGCCACCGTCATCTTGTGATCGGTCGCCTTCGGATCGCGCAGCGCGACGTTGTCGAGGGAGGCCTTCGCGAGCGAGGTCTCGAGCGCCATCACCGTCTTCGCCGCGGCCTTGCCATCCTTGCGCCCCGCGAGCGCGAACATCTTCTCGATGTGCACGAGGTACTGCGCGCGCGCGTCGACGAACCGCTTCTCGGGCTTCACGTAGTAGTCGCGATCGGGCAGCCCCAACCCACCCGCGTAGAGATGCGCGACCACGTCGGTCGGCGTGTGCAGGTCGCTATCGCCGTAGACCCCGAACGGGACGTTGAGGCCGACCCCGGCGAGCTTTCCGATCGTCGCGCGCAGGCCGCTGCGATCCTTGATCGCGGCGATGTCGGCGAGCAGCGGCTCGATCGGCTTGGCACCGAGTTGGTTCGCCGCCGCCTCGTCCATGCACGCCGCGTAGAAATCGCCGAGCTGCTGCTCGACGCCGCCCGCCGGCCAGTCGGTCTTCTTCGCGATCGGCTCCAGGATGTCGCGCAGGCGCTCCTTCGCGGTCTCGCCCGATTGCCAGCGCCGGCTCCAGCGAACCTGCGAGGCCGGAATCGGGTTGGCCTTGCGCCACGCCCCGTTCGCGTACTCGAAGAAGTCGGTGCAGGGATCGACGGACCTGTCGATGTCGTCGAGGTAGACCCCGGCGAGCTTCGGCGTGGACGGTTTCGGCTGGTACGGCTTCGCCTCGTCGGCGGCGACCGGAGGCAGCGTGACTTGCTCCGTCGGTTTGGAGGGTCCGCCACACGCGGCGAGCAGGATCAGCAGGCGCTTCATGCGCGCACACTACCTCGCCGACCCCCGATCCACGACTGCGACCTGTGCGACGCCGCGAGACACTAGGCGTTGACCCGACTCGCAATCGAATCAATAGTCGCGCCCATGCGAGCCCTGGCCCTCGTCACCTCACTCGCGCTGACCGGCTGTTCGTTTCTGTTCACGAGCGGACCACCCGCGCAGCATCGCCAGCTGCCGTACTTCGAGTGCTCGACCAGCCGTGCGGCGCCGATCGCCGACACGGTCTTCGGGGTGCTCCAGGTCATCGGCATCGGCATCACGGCGAGCCAGTCCGAGGCCGAGTACAACGAGGCCAACGAGGTCACCAAGGGTGGTCGAGATCCGATCATCAAGCGCAACACGTCACTCGGGCTCAACGTGCTGTTCGGCGCGATGTGGGGCCTCAGCGCGTACACTGGCTACACGCGCACCTCGGCGTGCCGCGCCGCGAAGAACGAGCTGATCCTCCGCGCGGCCACCGGTCAGTACAACTACGGCACCGGACCGCAGCCGCAGCCGTACGCTCCGCAACCCCAGCCGTACATTCCACCGCCGGCCCCCGCACCGGCGCCGGCACCTGCGCCTGAACCGGCGCCCGCACCCGAGCCCGGCCCGATCTCACCCGACGAGCGTTAGCTCACGTGATCGGGCGGCTGACCAGCTCGTCGAGGAGCTCGATCAGGCGCGGGTCGCAGTCGTAGCCGATCGCGAGCTTGCGAGCGGGGAGCCACGACGGCGTCACGATCAGCTGTTCGTCGCGTGGCCACAACGCGATCGACGGTTGACCTTGCTGCATGCCGTGCGCGCGCGATCGCGACACGATGAACGTGGTCAGGCTCTGACCGGCGCGCAGCGTCCTGTCGTAGCCGGCGTCGCGGAGCTCGTCGATCAGCTCGAGCAGGGGCCCCGACCATCGCGAGCGCGCGCCCCACTCCGTGTAGAACACGACCAGGTAGTCCCACGACGCGGCGAACGCGTCCTCCAGCGCGGGATCGCAGCCCATCAGAGGACGGGCTTGATCGCGTGGCGGCGCTCGGCTCGCTCGATGATCGTCGCGCGGATCAAGAACGGCGCCGGATCGACGAAGCGGACGGATCCGAACGTCGTGTCGCGCGAGCCCGGATGGAGCGGGACCTCGAGCGCGAAGTGGAGGTGCGGCACGCCGGGCACCGCGGAATCTCCGAGCGTGCCGATGTACTGCCCCGCGCGCACGCGATCACCTGGCTGCAGGCCGTCGTCGATCTCGTTCATGTGCATGTACGAGGTCAGCGTGCCGTCCTCGTGCTGGATCCGGACGAACCGCCCGCTGCGACCATCGCTGCCGAGCTCGCGGCGCTCGACGGTGATCAGCGTGCCCGCGGCGACCGCGACCAGCGCGCGCCCCTTCGGCCCGTCGAGGTCGACGCCGCAGTGACCGCCCCCGCACTCGGTGCGATCGACGCCGCTGCGATCCGCACCGAAGTGGCGGCCCGGGTTGCCGGGGAACAACTCGTCGGCGCTGGTGATCGGATGGATCCAGCCGTGGAGCGACGCGAACGTGGCGTCGATCGGCTTGTCGGCCAGCGCGGGGATCGGGAACTCGTCCTCGAGCCGCTGCATGCCTTTCGGCTTCGGTGGCACCAGCTCGTGCTCGGCGCTCCGCGCGCGGAGTGACGTTGCTTCGTCGATCGCGACGCCGACCGACGGCTGGGACTCGGCGACCGCGTCATCCCCGTGCGCGGCGCGAATCGCGAGCACGCCGACGGCGAGGCTGATGAATCCGGCGGCTGCGAACGCGATTCGTCGACGAGGAGGCTTCACGGGCGTCGAGAACAGAACCGGCGGCAACGGCATCGGTGACGGCTCCGCAACAACCACCACGTGGCGATTGTTCCAGCAGACCGCATGCCACAGCTCGACGGTGCCGTTCGTGGTGACGAACGGTCGGCCCTCGTGCAGGGCGACCACGCTTGCGCAGCGTGGACACGAAGCAGCCACCATGAGCGAAGATGCTAGCTGCTCGCTCGCGCATGTACAGGGATCGCATCCCGCGTTCTAACTGTGCCGCGAAGGCCTACAGCAGCGCTCAGCTCTTCTTCTTCATGATGATCAGGTGATCCTTGGTGTCCTTGTCGTAGTAGCCGAAGCGGAACGCGAGCTTTCGCTTCTCCTGCGAATTGAACAAGCTGCGCCAGTTCTCCGAGACGCCGTTGCCGCTGTCGAGGTGCGCGGTGCGGAACGAGCCGTAGGTCTCGTACTCGAAGCCGGCGGGCTGGCCCCACTTCGGCGCGACGCCCGTCGCATCGGACACCATCCACGACGTGTTCTTGATCAGGTAGTTCCGCATCGTCGAGAACGAGTCCCACGACAGCAGGTAGCTCGCGGCCTTCGTCATCGACACGATCGGGCCCTTCATCTCCAGGTGCTTCACCACGCGCGGATCCTTCTGGAGCTCCTTGTCGGAGAGGTCCTGGCGGATCTGGCGATGGATCTGGATCTTGCCGCCCGGCTTGCGGAAGCGGATCTCCGAGTTCGAGAAGATCCGGTTGCGCTTCTCGGTGATGCGGCCATCGCCGACGCCCTCGAGCGGGCTCGGTGCATTGGTGACATCCTCGTCTGCCAGGTACTTGATCGAGCCGTCGTCGTTGAGCGTGAAGTAGCGCAGCGACACGATCTCGTAGCCGTGCACCTTGAGCGCGGACAGGCTGAAGATCAGCTGCGTCGGCAGGGTGCCCGAGCGCATCGCGTCGCGCATGTTGCTGGTGTTCGAGAAGTTCACCCGGTACAGGAAGTCGAGCTCGTACTGGACGGTGCCTAGCGCCTTGTCGAGCGCCTGCTTCGCCGCCCCCGAGGGCTTGGTCGACTTGCCGTCCTTGCTCGTCCCCGGCTTGGTCGCGGCGTCGTTGAGCGCCTGCAGCGTGCGCGGATCGCCGGCGGGCTCGAGCGACATCGTGGTGATCTCGTCGGCGTCGGGGTAGACGGTGAGCGCCGTCGACAGATCGCCACCCGAGAACGGGTAGACCACCTTCTTCGCGGCGGCGGTGGGGACGCGCTCGGCGAAGAACGGCTTCGCGAGCTTGACCCAGCGATCCGTGTACTCGGTCTGGACCGCGGTGATCTTCTTGCAGTGCTTCGCGATCAGCTTCTCGTCGTAGCCCTCGGGCGTGGCGCCCGGATGGCAGGCGCCGACGATCGCGAGCGTCTTGCCGGTCTCGGTGAAATCGTGACCCGCGACCGGCTGCTCCTTCGGGACGGGCGGCGCCGGGTCCGGCTTGGGCTCGGTGGGGGGAGGTTGCTTGATGTCGGCGACGGGCGGCGTCTTCGGCGCGGGTGGCGCCGGGTCGGAGCCCGCCGTGGGCGCGGTCGTCGTCGGCGTGGTGGGGCTACCGCCCTTGGCCGAGTCATTTCCACAGGCCGCGAACGAGAGGGCGGCGACGACAAACCACAGATGACGCATAGGGGGCTGGACTATGCAACGAAGCAGACCTGGGTGCTATTCAAGAGCGCATGGCTTCCGAGGACGATCGACTTCGCGAGATCCTGATGGAGTCCCCGACCATCGCGGTCCTCGGGATCCACACCGCGCCGGAGAAGGCGGCGTTCTATGTCCCCGAGTACCTCCACGACGAGGGCTACCGGATCCTCGGCGTCAACCCGGGGCTCGCCGGCAAGACGCTGTTCGACCAGCCCGTGCGCGCCACGCTCGCCGAGATCACCGAGCGCGTCGATCTGGTCGACGTGTTCCGGCGCAGCGAGCACCTCCCCGATCACGTCGAGGACATCCTGGCCATGGAGCCGCGCCCCACGTACGTCTGGTTCCAGCTCGGCATCCGCAACGACGCGGCGGCGCAGATCCTCGAGGCTGCGGGAATCACGGTGATCCAGAACCGCTGCACCCTCGCAGATCACCAGCGACTGGGGCTTCGCGCACCGACCGCGCGCCCGTGACACTGGCACGCCGAGTGCTCGTGCTTCGAGCATGGCGGCTGTACTCCACGACAAGATCCTCAACAGCACCGACGCGACCCGTGGTCAGCCCCTCGCTGCCCGCGTGCTCGCGCGCAAGGACGAGCTCGAGGTGGCGCTCGCGGATCTCGGTCCCCACGAGAGCCCCCTCGTCCGCCAGGCGATCGAGACTGCGCTCGCGACGGTCTACGCGCTGATGACCGGTGACATCGCGCATCCCTGCGACGCCATCGCCCGCGATCTCAATCGCTGGCTCGAGCGCAACAAGCACCTCGCGCAGAATCACAACTACGCCAACCGCGCCTGACCGACGGTAGGGTGGTAAACACGCGCCGCGTGCGCGTTTCGATTCAACACAAAAGCCGGTACGTCTATCCCCGCCCGGCCCTGCTCGGCCCTCAGACGATCCGGTTGCGGCCGGCCGAGCACGCGAGAGCGCGCATCGAGAGCTACTCGCTCGCGATCGCCCCCGAGCATCGGCTGCACTGGCAGCGCGACCCGCACGGCAACCACATCGCGCGCGTCACCTTCAAGGCGGGCCAGGCGGTGACCGAGCTCGACATCACGGTCGAGCTCGCGGTCGACGTCCAGCCGATCAACCCGTTCGACTTCTTCGTCGACGAGCGCGTGCGATCGCTGCCCTTCGCCTACCCCGATCAGCTCGACGGCGAGCTCGCGCCGTACCTGGTGGCGGGAGATCCGGCGTACCGGCTCGGGCGCGCGGGCATGGAGCTACTCAAGGAGCTGCCCCCTTCGGGCGACACCATCGGCGTGCTGATCGAGATGCTCGCGAAGGTGCGCGAGCGGATCGCCTACGTGATCCGCAACGAGCCCGGCGTGTGGACCCCCGAGGAGACACTCGCGGCCAAGCGCGGTAGCTGCCGCGACTCGGCGGTGCTGCTCGTCGCGCTGATGCGCGCGCGCGGGATCGCCGCGCGGTTCGTCTCGGGGTACCTCGTGCAGCTCGCCGACGAGGGCATGATCCCCGACGAGCCCAAGGGCGTGGGCACCGATGTCGTCGACCTCCACGCGTGGGCCGAGGCGTATCTCCCCGGCGCGGGATGGATCGGCTTCGACGGCACCAGCGGCCTATTGTGCGGCGAGGGGCACATCCCGCTCGCCTCCACCGCGTCGCCGAGCCACGCCGCGCCGCTCGACGGCACCAGCGATGTCGGTGCCTCCGCGGTCGAGTTCTCGACCTCGATCCACCGGCTCGGCCACGAGGTGCGGCCGACCACGCCGTACACCGACGAGGTGTGGAGCACGCTGGTCGAGGCTGGCGATCAGGTGGATGCGGCGCTCGCCGCGTCGGGGCTCGATGTCTGGATCGGCGGCGAGCCGACCTTCATCGCGCGCGAGGGCCAGACCAAGGAGGAGTGGCAGGGCGGCGCGATCGGCGCGGACAAGTGGCGCCGCGGTCGCAAGCTCGCCGATCAGCTGCGCGATCGCCTCGCACCCGGTGGCCTCACCCTGTTTCGTCAGGGCAAGGTCTATCCGGGCGAGAGCCTGCCGCGGTGGGCGCTCGACGTGATCGCCCGGCGCGATGGCGGCGTGCTGTGGCCGGAGCGTCCGCTCGTCGAGGCGGGCACGCTCGAGGCGGCCCATCGCGTCGCCACGCAGCTCGCCGGCGAGCTCGGCATCGCGGCGTCGCTGCATCCCGCATACGAAGATCCGTGGGAGGTCGTGCGCACCGAGGCGCAGCTGCCGCCGTCGATCGATCCGCGGACCGCGGGGCTCGACGATCCCGAGGAGCGGCGCCGGCTCGCGAAGATCCTCGATCGCGGCGCGACCCGCGAGGTCGGCTACGTGCTGCCGCTCGGCCGGGAGGCGTCCGGGTGGCGGACCGATCAGTGGAGCTTCCGGCGCGAGCACCTGTTCCTGATCCCCGGCGACAGCTCGATCGGCTTGCGGTTGCCTCTCGGCTCGCTACTCGGGGCCGCGCCGATCCAGTGGGCCGATGCGCCGGACCTGCCGGATCCACGTCGCGACGCTCCCGAGGACGGCCAGACCCGCGAGACCCGCGAGACGGCCGCGAAGGTCGCGCGCCCGGATGACGTGGTCGCCGGGCTCCGCACCGCGCTGTCGATCGAGCCGCGCGACGGCCAGCTCTGGCTGTTCCTGCCGCCGGTCCCGCGGTTCGCAGACTTCTGCGAGCTCGTGCGCGCGATCGATCGCGTGCGCGAAGCCACCGGGCTCGCGATCCATCTCGAGGGCTACCCGCCGCCGCCGAGCCCCGCACTCAAGCGGTTCGCGGTGACGCCGGATCCCGGCGTGCTCGAGGTCAACCTGCCGCCCGCGGCGTCGTCGCGCGAAGCGGCGGCGCTGCATCACGAGGTGTTCGAGGCGGCGCTCGCGTCGGGGCTGACCGCCGAGCGCTACATGGTCGATGGCCGCGCCGCCGGCTCGGGCGGCGGCAACCACATCACGATCGGCGGCCCGCAGGCCGAGCAGTCGCCGTGGCTGGTGCGCCCGACGCTCCTCGCGAGCTTGGTCAACTTCGTCCAGCACCACCCGTCGCTGTCGTACATGTTCAGCGGCCTGTTCGTCGGCCCCACCTCGCAGGCGCCGCGCGTCGACGAGGCGCGCCACGACGTGCTCTACGAGCTCGAGCTCGCGTTGCCGCGCGTCCACGAGAACCCGCCCGCGTGGCAGGTCGACGCGCTGCTGCGGCACCTGCTGATCGACGTCGCCGGGTCCACCCACCGCGCCGAGCTGTCGATCGACAAGCTGTTCGATCCGGGCTCGTCGTTCGGTCGCCAGGGGCTGGTCGAGCTGCGCGCGTTCGAGATGCCGCCACATCCGCGGATGATCACGGCGCAGGCGATCCTGATCCGCGCGCTGATCGCGTCGTTCGCCGAGCCCTACGCCCACGCGCTCGTGCGCTGGGGCAGCGCGCTGCACGATCGCTTCCTGCTGCCGTACTGGATGTGGCGCGACTTCGAGGACGTGCTCGCGCACCTCGCCGCCACCGGGCACGCGCTGCCCGCCGATGCGTACCGGCCGTTCGTCGAGCTGCGCTGCCCGCTGGTCGGCACGCTCGACGGTGATGTCGGCCGCGTCGAGATCCGCAATGCGATCGAGCCGTGGCACGTGCTCGGCGAGGAGACGACCGCCACGGGCACCTCGCGCTACGTCGATTCGTCGATGGAGCGGATCGAGATCCGCGCGATCGGGCTCGATCCCGAGCGCTACGCGGTCACCGTCAACAACACGCTGGTGCCGCTGCGCGAGGTCGCCGGTCGCGACGTCCGCGTCGGCGGCGTGAAGTTTCGCGCGTGGTGTCCGCCGCACGCGCTGCACCCGCACATGGGGATCCACCATCCGTTGCGGATCGATCTGGTCGACACCTGGGCTCGCCGCGGCGTCGCCGGTGGCGCGTACCACGTGTGGCATCCCGAGGGCCGCGCGTTCGATGCCGCGCCACTCACGCGCGTCGAAGCTGCGGCTCGCCGAGCGCAGCGCTTCACGCACACCGGTCCGGCGGCCTGGCCGATCACCGCGCGCGCCGTCGCGCCGCACCCCGAGCAGCCGTACACCCTCGATCTCCGGCGCTTCGATCTCGGCTCGCCGATGCCGCGCGCGGAAGATTGGATCACCGAGTGAGCGACGTGCTCGCCGAGCTCGAGCTGCACGACGAGCTGCTCGCTCGGCGCAACATCGATGTCTGGGTCGGCGGCGAGCCCACGTTCACGCGCGCCGATTCGCTCGAGCCCGCGTGGCTGGCCGACGCCGAGGGCGACGACAAGCTCGAGCGCGCGTACCGGCTCGCGGTCGACCTCGCGGCGCAGTTGCCCGGCGCCCGCGTCACCCGCGTCAAGGGCCGGCAGTATCCCGACGAGAAGGCCCCGCGCTTCGCCTGGGGCGTGCGGTGGCGAGAGCACGACACGGGGCCCGGCGTCGTCGCCGCGCTCGACGCCGATCTCGAACCTCCACCCACCGCGCTCGGCGGCGATCACTTCCTCACGGTGACGCCCGATCCCGGCGTCGTCGAGGTCAACATGGCGCCCTGCGGGACGGTGACGGCGTTCGCGCGGCAGGCCGAGCAGATCTGGGGCGCCGCGGCGAGCGCCGGCTTGTCGCCGGTCCGGTATCGCTTCAACGGCGACCTCGGCGACTCCGGTGGCGGTGGTCAGCTGACGTTCGGTGGCTCGACCCCCGGCGCGTCGCCGTTCATCCGCTATCCGCACGTGCTCCCCGCGCTGCTCCGCTACGTCAACAACCACCCGTCGCTGTCCTACTACTTCGCGAGCGAGTGCGTCGGCTCCGCCTCGCAGGGGCCGCGCCCCGACGAGGGCACGCGCGAGCGCTGGGACGAGCTCGAGCTCGGGCTCCGTCATCTCGAGAGCCTCGCCGATCGCGGCGAGCTCCCGCCCGAGCACCTGTATCTCGCGCTCGCGCCGCTGCTGGTCGATAGCGCCGGCAACGCGCACCGCGCCGAGCTCAACATCGAGAAGCTGTGGTCGCCGCACGTCACGCCGCACGGCACGCGCCACGGCAAGATGGGCGTCGTCGAGCTACGCGCGATCCGGATGCCCGAGCGACCGTCGATGCTCGCCGCGGTCGCCGCGCTGTTCCGCGCGATCATCGCGCGCCTCGTCGTCGACGACTATCGCGAGCCGCTGATCGACTGGCACGACGAGCTGCACGATCAGTTCGCG
>Ga0075163_10011082_pt1 | contig 11754 bp, 13 predicted proteins | sample JI1023141ADNA_FD_71478 | JGI IMG/M metagenome (GOLD analysis project Ga0075163, IMG submission 71478) | Wastewater effluent complex algal communities from Wisconsin, to seasonally profile nutrient transformation and Carbon sequestration -... | ecosystem: Engineered > WWTP > Effluent > Algae... | reverse complement strand
TTCTTCATATTCTTTTAACAAGATATCTATTCTTTCTTTTGTCATGTGTTTCTCGTATTAGCACGAAGTGGTGACCCTACAGAGAATCGAACTCTGATTCCATCCTTGAGAAGGATGTGTCCTAACCGTTAGACGATAGGGCCATTAAACATAGGCAAATATAGCATTTTTGTAAGATAAATCAATAACTCTTCTTGAGGGTAAAGCTTATCCACAGGTACAGAAGGGAAAGGGTTGCGGGTGAACGATTGTTCACCTATAATAGATACATGCTAGATCCCAAACAAAAGAAGATTGTGAACTTTTATCAGAAGCACCGCCGTATGCCGACGTATGACGAGATGGCTCGGCTGTGCGGTTTTGCTTCGAAAAACGCTGTGTCGAAACTTGTCAGTCACTGGATGGACGACGGGTTTGTACAAAAGGACGGGGTGCGACATCTGATCCCCGGACCTATCTTTTATCGCATCCGAGTCCTCGGTATCGTCGAGGCAGGTTTCCCGACACCAGCAGAAGAGTCCGATCTCGACACACTCTCGCTCGATGATTTTCTCGTCGAGAACAAAGAGTCGAGCTATATGCTCCGCGTCAAAGGTGACTCGATGATCGACGCTGGTATCCAGGAAGGTGACTTTGTGATAGCAGAACGCGCGAGCGAGGCAAAAGTCGGCGAGATAGTTATCGCAGAGATGGATGGAGGGTATACGATGAAATATTTGCGTCGTGATAAAAGTGGAAAGTATTATTTACAGCCTGCGAATAAAAGTTTGAGTGATATGTATCCGGAGGGAGATTTGAGTATTGTTGCGACAGTACGCGGTGTTGTTCGTAAATACTAAACAAATGGAAAATGAAAGCGCCGTTATTCACATCGACGGAGATTCTTTTTTCGTTTCTTGTGAGTTACTCTCACGTCCAGATCTTCGTGGGCGAGCGGTAATCACAGGAGGCGAAAGAGGGATAGCCAGTGCCATGAACACCGAGGCGAAACGCATCGGTATCACACGTGGCATGCCGGTGTTCCAGATCAAACGAGACTTTCCCGAGGTAGTAATACTTCCGTCGAACTTTGGCATATACGAAGAGTACAACGCTCGCATGCTCGCTATTGCACGGCGGTATTCTGATGTCGTGGAGGCGTATTCTATTGATGAGTGTTTTGTCGACGTCACACATATCGGGACGACGTGGGAAGACAAGGTAGCTCTTGCGGAGGAACTCAAGGCAACACTCAAGCGCGAACTCGGGCTCACATTTTCTCTGGGACTCGCTCCAACAAAAGTGCTCGCAAAGGTTGCCTCGAAAAACCGCAAGCCAGACGGATTTACTGCGATGCAACATGGCGACATAGAAAGTTTTTTGCGAGATGTCGAGATAGGAGATGTCTGGGGTATAGGCTGGGCGACTGCGCCTCGGTTTCGCTCGGCGGGTATCCATACCGCGCTCGACTTTGCGCGGAAAGATAAAGCATGGATACAGAGACACTGTACGGCGCCACACGAGACTATCTGGCACGAACTTCGTGGTACAGCGCTCATGGGTGTCTCTACAGAATACTCTCAGATGAAGTCGATCCAGGCGACACGTATGTTTCCAAAAAATTCAAACGACAGCGAGTACGTGTTTTCGCACCTTTCGCGCGATATCGAGATCGCAGCAGGACGTTTGCGTCGTATGAGGCTCTATACCAAAAAACTCTCTATCTTTATCAAAGAGCGTGATCACAAACGTCACTGGGCTGACGTCGAGCTTCCCGAGTATACCAACTATGCGGATGTTATGGTTACGTACGCGAGGATTGCTTTTGATACGCTTTTTTCAAAATATCAGATTTACAAAGCAGCGGGCGTGACGTGCCACGGGCTTGTTGCTCGAGAGAATATGACGGCTTCGCTGTTTGCAGATCCATTTCATAAGGACAGTATGTATCAGGCAATGGATGCAGTGACAGAAAAGTTTGGCGACTACTCGCTCGTCTTTGCGTCGAGCATGAATGCGGTCAAAAGCTATCAGAAAGATACATCAAAAATTGTCCGTCGAGAAAAGATGTATCCTTTGCCGTATTTGGGGGAAGTGAACTAAGAATAGTATTTGACAAAAGGAAATATTGTAGTATAATGCCACAGAATCATTATTCTGTGTGATCTGGTATTGTCACGTATTTCTCTCCAGGCTTATGGTGGTTCAGCTGAGCTTTTAGCTTAGAGAAAAGGAATAAAGGTACCTGCAGACTGATTGAGTCCAAAAAGAGTAAACGTTCTACCAGGAATGCTTTGAGGGCCCCCTCCGCTATATTTCGACCCCGACGATGACTTATCGTTCAAGAAAGAAATAAATGAGGGCTATATGTTTCTTTTTCACCAAAAAAGAAATGTATGGAAGTATATTGCGTTTTTAAACCAGGGCTTACCGCCCAACAAATTGTAGAAAGATTGTCCTTAGTGGGTATTATACTTACAGAGGAAGAGGTAATGTATGAAAATGAATGTCACATTCTTTTCATAGAAGAGGATATCTTAGATGATTTCGAGAAAATTGATTGCTTTCTAAGTGCGTTCAGTGATCTCTCAGGTGTTGTAAAAATACCTGACTTCGATTTTATCCAGACTTTCTATAATTAGTAGACAGGCAACATGTAATGTGTTGCCTGTTTTTTATTTCCGTTCAATTTGATTAAAAGAAAAAATGTATCCTGTGCCTTATTTGGGAGAAGTGAGTTAGGTGAGAGGGTGGAGGGAAGAGGTTAGAGAAAACTATCTACACTCAATCTTCTCGCTAGACTTTCATAACCGTTGTACCGTCCGTAACTCTATCGCCAATTTTTATACTCAAATCTTTAGCATAGGGAAGTATGAGTATCGTTTGTGAGCCAAACGAGATACGTCCGATGATAGAACCCTTTTTAATTTTTTGACCAACGTGCACTCGTGTGGAAATACGTCGCGCGACATAGCCTGCAACCTGGATAACGCCTACGGAAAAACTATCACCTTGGATGATAGTGATGTTCTTTTCATTTTTGATATACGAAGTTTCTTTTTTCTTGCTGTGTAGTACGTTTCTGTGTTTGCCTGCGATATGTTTGCTGTAGACAACACGCCCTGCGATAGGTGCACGCTGGACATGCACGTCGCGGATATTCATCTCGATAACTATCATCGTCGCACGGTTGCCGAGTTCTGGTAGATGAACAGCATTTACAACGCCTTTTTTGATAAAGGTAAATTCTTTTGGGTTGATAGTCTGTATAGAAATAACTTTTCCAGATGCAGGGGAGACGATACCAACGAGAGGCACCTTTCGTCTAGGAGCTCGGTCAAACGTTTTTTTCAGCAAGTAGACGCCACCCATCGTTGCTAAAGTTTCGGTAAGTACAAACATGGTTATTCTCGCTCAACTTTTTCATCGAGCATGAGAGGTTCAAAGTCTCCTGCAACGCCTGTTATACGGAGCACGTCTTTGTCCACTTTTTTCAGTTCTTTACCACTAGCGTTGTAGTGGTTTAGCACGGTGCCGAGTGAGTTGCCGAGTTTGTTGTGATACTCTTCATAGCTCTTCCAGTGTTTAGAAAGTTCAGCCACGCGTTTGATGATATCTTTTGCACTCTCTTCGATCTGCATCGCTTTCAATCCTTGGAGAACTGTTTGGAGATACGCGAGGAAAGACGTAGGGGAGACGATGATGACTTTGTATTTTGCTGCAGCACGTTGTATCAGATTTTCTGTATCTTCGTTTATAGCACCAATTTTGTTGACGATAAGATCATAGTAGATCGCTTCGTGAGGGATAAACATAAATGCAAAATCCATAGTACCTTTTTCTGGTTGGATGTATTTCGATGTTTCAGTGATACGAGCTTTGAGGTCGTTCACAAATATTTTCTCGAGTCGCTCCTTTTCGGCAGGGTCGTTGGTCTCGCTGATACGGTTGTAGTTCTCGAGAGAAAACTTGGAGTCCACAGGGATAATTTTGTCTTTGACAAACACCACAGCGTCAGGAATCAGTTCCTTGCCCGTGGTCTCGTCGACACCGAGGTGAAACTGCATTTCGTAGCTACCCGGTGGCATGACGTTCTTCAAAAGTGTTTCGAGGTAGTACTCGCCGAGGATACCTCGCTGTTTTGGATTTTTCAGGATGTCTTGCAAACTTTGGAGCTGGTCAGTAAAAGACACGACCTGTTTGTTGGTCTCGTCGAGGCGAGTGAGTTTCTCGGTGATGTCGGTGATGATGCGTGTTGTCTCGCTCGACTGATAGCGGAGAGAGTCGGTCATCTGTTTTTGACTTTCGCCGAGCTTTGCGTCGACAGTCTGAGAGAGAGCGTTGATCTGGGTGAGGAGCATTTGGAGGCCGGTTTGGTCTTGTTGTACAACGGCAGGTTCAGGCTTGCGGAAAGACCGAGCGACCAGCACGCCGAGAAGTATGATCACTATGACCGCGAAGATGATAAGTACGATTTGCATATCAGTATTGTAACATAGACAGGAAATTTTCTAAGGTTGAATTGACAGGACAGTTGGAGGTGGTACAGTAAAAGAAAAAGGAGTAACTATGGGTACAGAAATCAAAACCATAAAGAACGTTTACTATGGCGTGATGTGTTTTTTACCTCACTTACTTCCAAAGGAAGGGGAAATAAAAACGTCCGCATCAGAACCACAGGAAAAACGAAAAAAAGACAAAGTGCCGACTACGTACTTTGCAGTGCCTGGAAGAGGCACAAAAGTAAAAATCTTTTAAAATTAAAGTTTAGCTAATGGAACCAAATTTAATTTTTGAGTTACTGCAGAAAGAAATAACACATGGATTTCTTTCTGAAAAAAAAGTTGTCGAAGCGATATTCTTTGACATGACAGGTCATGAGCCTTCTGCAACAGTTCAACTCACGATGAGTGAGCTAAAGGGAAAAGTATTTGCAAGACTTGCCGATGGCACATATACAGTTGAAAAATTGTCTTTGTGTGCAAACGTGCTTATTGCAAGCACTTACCCTAAAGGTGCTCCAACGCTTGTTGATATTTCAACAAGCTCATCGTAATCTACTTACTTCTCAACAGTTCAGGATAATAATCTTGAATTGTTGAGAAGTTTTTTATTTGCACCTGCATTACTTTTTAAGATACTTCTCGAGTGTAAATATCCAATCTTCCTCGTCACTATCACTCTTTCTTTTTTCAGTCAGTAGCCAGTTGAGATACCCAGGGTCTTCGTTTGCTATATCGGCGACTTTTCGCCCGCTGTATTTTCCAAAGGTGATCACGTTGATTAGTGACGGCACTGCTGATATCTCGATCATTTTTTTAAGCGCCAAGTCCTCGTCTCCACCAACTTCTTCAGTAATTTTTTTTAGTAATCGTGCAAATATCTCTTCGAGTACCATGACGTCGCCGAGAGCGTCGTGCGCAGTTGCCTCTATCTCGATACCGAGATAGTAGCGTAGGTACTGGAGGTTGTAGCGGGGGATAACACCGTCTCGATCGAGGTAGCGAGCGACGCGGAGTGTGCAGATATGTTGAGAAGGAGTGATACCTTCGCGTTCGAGCATGCCGAGATCGAACTTGGCATTGTGAGCGATGGTGACAACGTTGTCGTCCTCCAAAAGTTTTTTGACAGAAGCAAAGTGTGGCGATTCTATAAATGCAGGTTTGTCCGCTACCATTTTGTTGGTAATATGACAGACAGCACTCGACTCGATGGCTATGGGGAGCGGTGGCTTGAAAAGTTCTGAAAATTTCTCACCATCGCAGGCTTCTTTGTAAGCGAGTTGGCACAAGCGGTCTTTTGATTCATTGCCCGTAGTCTCAGTGTCTAAAAATATGAGTTTCATATGCGAATTATAACATACATATATTACTTTTTTTGCGTTACGATAGTATTTTAGGAAACCCTCGCAAAAAGGTTTCATGGTCTGGGGATCGTTTCCGAGGACCTGAAACCTTTTACACAAAGAAATACGTATTGAAAGGATAACATGATGTTTGATAAGACATTCAAAAATGTTATAATAACTACATATGGCATACAATTTTTCACCATTCAAAGAAGAAACAAAAAAGATTGCAACATGGTTGCAAAACGAGTTCGCTAGCATTCACACCGGCAAGGCGTCGCCAATTATCCTCGATGGTATCAACGTCGAAAGTTATGGCTCGTTTATGCCGATAAAGAATATTGCATCTATTGCAATCGAGGATCCAAAGACCCTTCGTGTCGCACCGTGGGATAAAAACATGGTCAAAGAAATCGAAAAGGCTATCACTGCGAGCAATCTGGGCCTATCGCTCGCGACAGATTCTGACGGTATTCGAGTTATCTTTCCTATGCTTACCACAGAAAACCGCGAGAAACTCGTAAAAGTCTTGAAGGCAAAACTCGAGGATGCACGCATCAGTATCCGTAAAGCACGCGAAGAAGTCCAAGACGATATCGAAGCTAAAGCAAAAGCCGGTGAAGGATTTTCAGAAGACGACAAATTCCGCGCAAAAGAAGAGCATCAAAAACTCGTCGACCAAGCAAACGCAGAACTAGAAGCTTTGTTTGAAAAGAAACAATCAGAAATACTCGGGGAATAATCCATGTCAGTCATTCTTTTCATTTTTATATTGCTTGTGTTGATAGTCGCTCATGAATGGGGGCATTTTTTCGTTGCAAAACTTTTTAAAATCCGTGTGGATGAATTTGGTATCGGATTTCCACCACTGGCGAAAAAGATGTTCCATAAAAACGGCACTGACTATACACTCAACTGGATCCCGTTTGGTGGCTTTGTTAAAATCTATGGCGAGAACTATGACAGTGCAAAGGACGCTCTCGGCAAAGTACCTGCAGATAGTTTTATTGCAAAACCAAAATATGCTCAGGCACTCGTCCTCGTTGCTGGTATCGTCATGAACTTTCTCGTCGGGTGGCTACTCATCTCAGTGACCCTGCTCGGTGGGGTGACTGCATCGACAACTGGTGTCAACGCAAAGTATATTGAAGGCGCGCCGGAACTCATGGTTATCTCTGTGTTACCGGAAACTCCTGCAGGTCTCGCTGGTATTGTGAGTGGAGACGTGATCACGAGCGTGAGTGCAAACGATGAATCAATAACAGAAGTGACAGGGGATTCACTCATAGCATTTATTGCAGAGCATCCGAGTGAAGAGCTAACGTTGAGTATCAAACGCGACAATACGACACTTTTTGAAACACTTACTCCAAATATTGATGACAACGGTGTTGCAAAGATAGGTATCAGTATGGAGATGGTAGGCAAAGTGCAATTGCCATTTTTCCGGGCATTTGGAGAGGGTATGAAGGCGACCGTGTTTACGACAGGTCAGATTATGAAAGGTATCGTGGGACTGTTTACCGGTGGTACTGATCTCGCGTCGGTTACAGGACCAGTCGGTATCGCAGGTATTGTTGGCGACGCTGCAAAAGTGGGTATCGCGCAACTACTCTCACTCACCGCTATTATCTCGCTCAATCTCGCAGTTATCAACCTTGTACCATTTCCAGCGCTCGATGGAGGACGTATACTCTTTGTAGCAATAGAAACAATTACTCGCCGTCCAGTACCGACCAAGGTTTTTGTCTGGGCAAACACGATAGGATTTTTCCTCTTGATCGGTCTCATGATACTTATCACCGTGCGTGATGTGATACATTTGTTTTAAGGCAAGTAGCATGTTGCAATTTGATTTCAAATAAAAAAACTGCATGCCTGTAGGACTAGCTGTCGAATATATAGCGATAAGAATAAAAAAGTGGCTATATATCAAATAGATATATAGCCACTTCCACATCATTTTTCGTTACATTGGTCGACAGTTTACTATATGTTCGATACCAACGTTTAAGTAATTTTCTTCACCGCAGTCCATGTGAAATGGTCCTGTGATTTGGAGTCTTGCTGTTGCCCCTTGTTGTCCTTTGTACAGTGCACGAGCGCACGTTAAGGATCTGAAACCCGGACCTTTGGCATTTTTTCCATACACTACTTCCAGCACATTTCCTGCTGGAGATTCTATAATTCTATAGAAGACATTTCTCAGTGCGATAGAAATGTACAGATTGCTAGGCAATCCTGCGATGGTGCTTTTTTTACCCATAAAGATTTTTTAGTTTCGCATATTATACCAGTGTTTCAAGTGTTGTCAATACATTACCCTTGTGGATAGCTATTATGCAGTAGGCGCTATTGCCAAACAGCTAAAAATTGTGTTAGAATCACACAGCCGAAATATTCCGGCATTTTTATTTGCCGTATTGGTTTTATACTAATACTTATACTCATACTTATACTAAATATATGGAGATTCGAAACATCGCAATTATCGCACACGTTGACCACGGAAAAACGACACTTACAGACGCGCTCATGAAAGAGTGTGGTATGTCAGCAGAAGGTGATTCGATGGACTCAAACGCCCTTGAAAAGGAGCGAGGTATTACTATCTACTCAAAGAACACCTCGGTTAACTACAAAGGAACAAAGATAAATATCGTTGACACACCAGGCCACGCCGACTTTGGTTCAGAGGTTGAGCGCGTGCTACGTGCTATCGATTCCGTGCTCCTCCTCGTCGACGCTCAGGAAGGTCCGATGCCACAAACTCGTTTCGTACTCAAAAAGTCTCTCGAACTCGGCCTCAAGCCTATCGTCGTGATCAACAAAATCGACAAGCCAGCTGCAAATCCAAAAGAAGTGCATGACATGGTATTTGAACTTTTCATGGAGCTTGGTGCGTCTGATGAACAGCTCGACTTTACTACTGTCTACTCTATCTCACGTGAAGGTATAGCAAAGAGAAATCTCGACGATGTTTCGACCAACCTCGAACCACTCCTCGATACTGTCCTCGAAGAAGTTCCTGCTGTGTCGGCTGACAAGGCGTCTCTCGCACTCAAGGCACAGGTGTTCAACCTCGCTTATGACAACTTCCTCGGACGTATGGCTATCGCTCGTATCTATGAAGGTACGATGACTGACGGTATGACTGTCTATGTCAAAGGGGAGTCAGGTGTGGTACGCAACTATCGCATCACAAAACTATTTACATTCAAAGGTATCGTCAAGGAAGCAGTGAAAAGTGCTGTCGCAGGAGATATTGTCATGCTCTCGGGTATCCCAGACGTGTACATCGGTGAGACACTTTCAAACGGTGACATGTTTGAGGCTATGCCATCGATTGCTATCGACGAACCAACTATCTCCCTCAACTTCCTCGTCAACGACTCGCCGTTTGCAGGACGTGAAGGAAAATTTGTGACTGGTCGCCAGATCCGTGAGCGACTCGAAAAAGAACTCGAAATCAACGTCGGACTCAAAGTAGATTTTTCACCGCCTGATGCAGAGGGAAGTGACGGCCCCGCATTTTACAAAGTGTACGGACGTGGAGAACTCCATGTTGCGGTACTTCTCGAGAACATGCGACGCGAAGGATATGAAATCCAAGTCTCACAGCCAAAAGTTATCATCAAAGAAATCGATGGTGAGAAGAACGAACCGTTTGAAGAGTTGTATGTTGACGTACCAACAGAATTCTCCGGAGCGGTTATTGAACGTATCACGAAACGTCGTGGACTCATGACGAGCATGAAAGAAACACACGGTATCTCACGTCTCACTTTTGAAATACCAACTCGTGGACTACTCGGCTACAAGAGTCAGTTTGTGGTGGATACCAAAGGTGAAGGTATCATGTCTTCACGTGTGCTCGGCTTCCGTCCATATGCAGGTGAGATCAAGAAAAAGGATGTTGGAAGTATGACTACTATGATTACAGGAAAAGTCGCAGGCTATGCACTCTGGAATCTTCAAGATCGTGGCGTGCTCTACATCGGACACGGTGTGGACGTCTACGAAGGTATGGTTATCGGAAATACATCAAAAGGTGAAGAGATGGCAGTAAACCCAATCAAAGGAAAGAACCTCACCAACGTTCGTTCATCTGGAAACGACGAAGCTATTGTACTCAAGCCACCGTTTACTATTACTATCGAACGCGGTTTGGAAATAATCAACGAAGACGAGTATCTCGAAGTGACTCCACTGAACGTTCGTCTACGGAAAATGTATCTTACGGAGCAAGCCCGTGGAAAGGGAAAGAAGTAATAGCCTTATAATATAAGGCGAATCGGATATTTGACATTTCTCTAGAGCAATGATATTATAAAACTATCGAAAATAACATTTATTAATTGTTGACCAAAATCTATGGCACAAGCACTCAGTTTCAAACCAAAACAAGTCACCAAAAAGCTCCTCTCGGATCTTCAGGATCGTGCGTATGATGTGATTATCTCTCGCTATGGACTCGATGACGAAGAACGCAAAACACTCGAGACTATCGGAGAAAAATATGGCATTACTCGTGAGCGAGTACGACAAATTGAAAATGCAGCTATCACCATGATACGCAAAGGTGGAGGATTCAAAGAACATTCAGGTGTTTTTTCAGAGTTGGAAAAATTATTGCACTCAATGGGAACTATTGTTGGTGAAGATGAATTTTTGACTAGTGTCGCAAAAGATAAAGTAACACAGAACCATATTCATTTTTATCTCGTGCTTGGGGATGCGTTTACTAAACACAAAGAAGACGATCATTTTAAATCTCGCTGGGCAGTCAAGAAAGAAGTCGCAGAATCTGTACATATAGCACTTAAAAATGTCTACACCAATCTTTCAGACGATGAATTGGTAGGCGAGGGAGATATTATGGAGAAGTTCCTTTCACACCTCCAAGAACTCGGACAAGAATATAAAACAGAAGAAGCTCTCAAGCGTTGGCTCGCTCTCTCAAAGATGCTCGCTCGCAACCCACTCGGTGAATGGGGCAAGGCTTCATCAGGTAACGTAAAGACTCGAGGTATCAAAGACTATGCATATCTCATCATGCGCAAGCACGGATCACCTATGCATTTCCGTGAAGTGGCAAAAGCTATCGAGACGACGTTTGGCAAGAAAACACACGTTGCAACCTGTCACAACGAACTCATCAAGGACAAACGTTTTATTCTCGTCGGTCGTGGTATGTACGCACTTTCAGAATGGGGGTACAAAACTGGTGTCGTCCGTGATGTGATCCAAGAGATTCTCAAGAAAAAGGGACCTCTTACCAAAGAAGAAGTGGTGGATCAAGTACTCAAAGAGCGATACCTCAAGCGAAACACTATTTTGGTCAATCTCCAAAACGCAAAGTTTTTCAAGAAAAATAAAAATGGTCTCTACAGTTTAGTATAACTGCGCAGAAGCCCCCGACTCTTGTCGGGGGCTTCTTTTGTTTCTTATAGATTGCTATAATACTTGTATCTTATGAAACACACCAATCAAAGCGGTTTTGTTGTTTGGATACTCGTCGTCATCGGGCTTATTTTGGCCTTGACCGTTATGGGATTTTTCACTCAGAACGTAAAGCGTGCGTACGGTCCCACCTCTAACTCTCCAGAAGTTGTTTCAAATCCTACGACCCCTACTCCTACGCTACCAGTAGAGAAACCAGTACTTTGTGGTATCAACGTCGATACACCTGTAGAAGGCGGTACGATAAAAAGTCCTGCAGTGATACAAGGGTATACCAACAACGGTTGTGCATGGGAGGTAGTCGACGGCAATCTGGCGACGGTCCAGTTGTTTACATCGAGTGATGTTCCAGTCACTACACCGATACCTGTATCATTGCTTGGCTCGACAAACGCGGAAACGGTATCATTTTTCACTACGCTCGTATATCCCGACACCACATCCGCACTCTCTGGCTATCTTTT
>Ga0075163_10011081_pt1 | contig 11755 bp, 12 predicted proteins | sample JI1023141ADNA_FD_71478 | JGI IMG/M metagenome (GOLD analysis project Ga0075163, IMG submission 71478) | Wastewater effluent complex algal communities from Wisconsin, to seasonally profile nutrient transformation and Carbon sequestration -... | ecosystem: Engineered > WWTP > Effluent > Algae... | reverse complement strand
CACCCGCGCGAGGAACACCGCGAGCGCCGGCCGGTCGAGCCCCGCCTCGGCGGCATAGGCGGCGAGCACCGCCTCGAGCCCGATCACCGCCTCGAGCGGGCGGAGCCGCGCCGGCTCGTCCGGATCGGGCACCAGCATGTGGCCGATCTCGCCCGCGAGCCCGTGCCCGCCGCGCACCAGCGCCCCGTCGATGGCGATCCCGGCGCCGACGCCGGTCTCGAGCACCACGAAGAGCGTCACCCCGCGCCGCGGCGCGGTCTGCGCGTAGACCGCGCCGATCGCGAAGGCGTTGCCGTCGTTCTCGGCCAGGACCGGCAGGCCGGGCGGCAGCACCCGCCTGAGCCGCGCCGGAAAGTCCACGTCCTCCCAGCCGAGGATCGGCGCCACCCGCACCAGCCCGTCGTTGTCCATCTGCGCCGGCGCGCTCACCCCCACCCCCTCGCAGCGCGCGAGCCGCGCCGGCCCGATGGTGTCGAGCGCCAGCGCCGCCGCGACCTCGATCGCCCTGTCGGCCGGGGCGCCGGCGCCCCCGAACGGCTCGGCGCGATGCGCGACGATGCGGGCGCCGAGGTCGATCACCACGGCCCGCACGTGCTCGACGCCGATCTCGATCCCGAGGAAGAACACCGCATCGCGCACCAGCTCGAAGCGGACCCCCGGCCGTCCGACCCGCCCGGGCCCGGCCCGCGTGGCGGCAGTCTCGCGCACCAGCCCGACGCCGAGCAGCGCCGCGACGATGTGCCCCGACGACGAGCGGTTGAGCTGCAGGGCGCGCGCGAGCTCGGCCCGGCTGAGCGGCCCGAGCCGGTGCAGCGCGCGGAGCACCGCAACCTCGTTCGTCTGCCGGATCCGGCGCGACGTGACCGACGTGAGCCCCGGGTCGAGCAAGGTCCGCCTCCCGATGGCCGCGGGCGCCCGGCCGGCGCTCAGGGCCTCGCGTTGGTGGCGCGGCGGCGTTCCGCCTCGCCGAGCTTCAGGTCGATGAACGCCTTCGCATGGCGCGCCAGCGGCTCGTTCTCGGTCCAGGTGTCGCGCCAGATGCCGCAGGCGAGGCAGAGCGCCTCGTCGACGATCGCCCCGGAGAACGACTCGAAGGTCACGTCGCTCGCGTAGCCGATGCCGAGCAGCGCGTCGAAGATCGGATCGAAGTCGATCACCCCGTCGCCGAGATAGCCGCGGTTGCTCTCGCCGATGTGGAAGTAGCCGATCTTCGGCCCGGCGAGCTGGATCGCCGCCGCCGGGTTCGCCTCCTCGATGTTCATGTGGAAGGTGTCGAGGTGCAGCGTCACGTCGTCGCTGCCGGTATCCTTCAGGAACGCGAGCCCCTGCGCCGTGGTGTTGAGCAGGTTCGACTCGAAGCGGTTCACGACCTCGAGCACCAGCGCCACGTCCGCCTTCTTCGCCACCTCCGCCGTCCTGCCGATTGCCGCCGCGCTGTTCTTCCAGCCGCGCGCCGTCGGCTTCGCGTCGTACTTGCGGTGCGCCGAATAGAGGATGCCGCCGAGCCGCGTGCCGCCCACGTCCCGCACCGCCGCCACCGCGTCCGCGAGCAGCGCCTCGCCCGCCTTCACCACCGCCGGATCCTCGCTCGACACGTCGGCCGCCGCCGGCAGGCCCATCGTCACCGTGATCTCGATGTCGAGCGCCTGCGCCCGCTTCGCGAGCGCGTCGAGATCGAAGAGCTCCGGCCGGAGATAGGCGAACTCGATCAGCTCGAATCCCGCCGCCGCCGACTGCTCGAGCGCCCGCTCCAGCCCCGCCTGCGTCTTGCCGTCGGTCCAGACGAACGAATGTACCCCGAGCCTGCGCATCGCCACCTCCGACCGAGTCCGGTCTCAATTGTTGTCATATGCAACAAATCGAGCGAATCGACTCGGCTTGTCAAGCCCAGATACCGCTTTCGGGAGGTCCGCCCTCGCCTCGCCACCACGCCTCGGCCGCGTCTCCGGCGCCCCGCATCGACCCCGGGCAACCCGGCCAGGCGTCGTTCCAGGGCAAGGACAGCCGCAAGATTGCTGCGGTGCAATAGTAGCTTAACTCCGTCTTATGCCGAAACTTCCGCCCGCCTTCGACGTAATCAGAACGCATCCGCACAGCGCGCCATTCCGCACTCGCGAAAGTTCGCCAGACTTCCGTGCGTTGCGCAACAAATTCTTGTGGAGCCGCTCGAATCGGACTAGCGTCGGGTCCGGGAGAGCCCAACCGACGCGCGCACAAGCGTCGGGGCCTCGCCCGGCCGCCGCCCGCCCGAAGCGGGCCAAGGAAGACGCAGCCGGTGCCGCCGCGGCCCCGGACCAGCTTGGAGGAAGCGTATGAGACACGGGCTGAGGGCGGGCGCGTCTGCGCTCATCATCGCGATGATGGCCGGCGCCGTGCCGGCCTGGGCCGACTTCTGGTCGGACGCGGGCGCGAAGCTCCAGGGCGTCACGCTGCACGGGGTCACCGAGAGCACGCCGCCATCCAACTACGTCAAGAACGTGCTGGCGCCCCAGTTCACCGAGAAGACCGGGATCAGCGTCGAGATCGAGACCACCTCCTGGGACCAGATGTACGACAAGGCCATCAAGGACATGGAGGCCGGAACCGGCATCTATGACATGGTCTACATCGAGCAGGACATCATCTACGCCTACCTGGCGCGGAACTTCCTCGTCGACATCACCAAGTCGCTGAAGGACGATCCCTCGATCAAGTCCCCAGATTTCGACGAAAGCAACTTCACGAGCTTCGCCAACTACTTCAAGAACGCCGACGGCGACCTCTTCGGCTTGCCGATGGAAGCCTTCATCAAGGTCTACCTCTACCGCACCGACCTCTTCAACGACCCCGAGATCCAGGCGGCATTCAAGGAGAAGACCGGGCACGACCTGAAGCCCGCGACCACCCACGAGGAATACACCGAGATCGCCGAGTTCTTCACCGAGTACGGCAAGGAGAAGGGCCTCGACCTCTGGGGCACCACGGCGCAGGCACACACCGGCCACCCGGCCTCGTGGTACGAGTTCTTCGAGTCGGTGGCGCCGACCTTCGGCGTCTACAACTGGGGCATCAACGCCGCCGACAACTACGGCGCGACCGTCGAGCACGGCGGCCAGATGAACAGCGACAAGGCCAAGGCCGCGCTGAAGTACTGGCTGCACCTGCGCGACATCGCGCCGCCCGAGTCCGCCGCCTCGACCTGGACCGAGGTCGCGAGCACCTTCGCCGCCGGCCGCGCCGCCCAGGGCCTCGTCTACGGCGAGAACGCCGCCTGGATCGCCACCGACCCCGAGCAGTCGAGGGTCGTCGGCAACGTCGGCGTCGCGCTGCCGCCGCTCGAGCCGGGCGTCCTCGAGGACGCCGAGTCGGGCAAGGGCTACATCGGCTACTACGACGGCGGCGCCTTCGGCATCCCGGTCACCTCGAAGAACAAGGAGGCGGCCCTCCTCTTCCTGCAGTACATCGGCCAGGATTCGGTGCAGGGTCCGTGGGCCGTCGCCGGCTCGCGCATCACCAACACCGCCACCTACGACGACCCGGGCGTGCAGGAGCTCGACAAGAAGCTCGGCGGCTACTTCACCATGCTGCGCGACGACGGCAAGCTCTTCGCCGGCGCCCCGCCCTACCCGTTCCACGCGCAGGTGGTCCAGGCCACCAACTCGACCTTCTACGACATCCTGACCGGCGCCATCGACCCCGACGCCGGCCTCGACAAGATGGCCGCGCAGGCCGAGGACGAGCTCACGAACCTCGGCTATCGCAAGTAGCGCCAGCGACGACGATCCCGGCCGGGGCGGCGCCCCGGCCGGATGCAGGGACAGGCTCCGGGGGGGAGGACTCCGATGCGCTCGAACAAGGTCGGGTGGTGGCTGCTCGCGCCGACGCTGGTGATCCTCGGGATCTTCGGCATCCTGCCGTTCATCTACGTGCTCTATCTCTCCTTCCACCAGTGGAACCCGTTCGGCGCCAACCCGAACCAGGTGTTCATCGGCGCGAACAACTTCCGCCGCCTGGTCTTCGACGCCGAGTTCCTGACCGCGATCTGGGTGACGCTGAAGTTCGCGTTCTTCGCGGTCTTCTCCGAGATCGTCATCGGCTACCTGCTCGCCCAGCTCTTCATGCGCGAGTTCCCGGGCAAGGGCTTCTTCCGCACCATCCACACGCTGCCGCTCATCGTCGCGCCGATCGTCGTCGGCTCGATCTGGCGGCTGATGACGACGCCCTCGGTCGGCATCATCCCCTACTACGCCAAGAGCCTGTTCGGGATGGACATCAACATCGGCCGCGACGCCGGCACCGCCTTCTTCTTCACCGTCGTCATGGACATCTGGCACTGGACGCCGCTCGTCACCCTGACGCTCCTCGCCGCCCTCCTGTCGCTGCCGAAAGACCCCTTCGAGCAGGCGCAGATCGACGGCGCCAGCCGTGCCCAGATCTTCTGGCACATCACGCTGCCGATGATCCGCCCGGCGATCCTCGCCACCGTCTTCATCCGCCTGATGGACGCGCTCAGGACCGTCGATGAGGTCTGGATGCTCACCGGCGGCGGCCCGGGTGCCGCGACCCGCTACATCGGCCTCCACATCTGGAAGGTGGTGTTCCCGAAGACCGACTACGGCTACGGCGCCGCGATCTCGGTCATCGTGCTCTACCTCACGCTCGTCATGTGCTGGATGCTCTACGTCGGCCTCGTGGCGCCGCGCAACAAGGGGAACTCGTGATGCGCCCGTCGAACCCCTGGCTCAACGTCCTTCTCTGGATCCTCCTCAGCTTCGCGACGCTCTTCCCGATCTACTGGCTCTTCGTCATCTCGGTGAAGCCGGCGGTGGACCTCTTCACCACGCCCGAGATCATCCTGCGCAGCCTCTACTGGAAGAACTACGTCGAGGTCTTCAACGACCCGACGCTGCGCCGCTACATGACGAACTCGCTCATCATCTCGACCGGCAACGCCCTCCTCTGCAGCGTCCTCGCCTTCATGGCCTGCTATGCGCTGTCGCGCTTCGATCTCGCCGGCAAGGAGAACATCTTCTTCTGGACGATCACCAACCGCATGGCGCCGGCCGCGGTGTTCCTGCTGCCCTTCTTCCTGCTCTACACCAAGGTCTTCGCGATCGGCGACTTCAAGCTCTACGATACCCGCATCGGCCTCATCCTGCTCTACTGCACCTTCAACCTGCCGTTCGCGATCTGGACACTGCGCCCCACGATCGACGGCATCCCGAAGGAGCTCGACGAGGCGGCGACCGTCGACGGCTGCTCGACCTGGCAGACGATCCGCGAGGTGGTGTGGCCACTCGCCCGCCCGGGCATGGCCGTCACCTTCATCCTGATCTGGGTCTTCGCCTGGAACGAGTTCCTGCTCGCCGCGACGCTCACGAGCTTCAACGCCCGCACGATCACCACCGGCCTCTCGGAGTACGTGACGACCACCGGCACCGCCTGGGGCAAGATGGCGGCGATCTCGATCTTCACGCTCATCCCCGCCCTCATCATCTTCTCCATGGTGCAACGGAGCATCGTCGCCGGCCTCACCTTCGGCGCGGTGAAGGAGTAGCCCGATGGCCGAACCCGCCCTCACCCCGCTCGACGCCGCCGACGAGGAGGCGCAGGCCGCCGCCGCCAGGCCCACGCGCCACGGCTTCCTGCCGATCCAGACCAACTGGTTCGACCGCCTGTTCATCGCGATCTACATCGCCGTGGCGCTCGAGCTCCTGTGGATGCGCTTCCTCGAGCCGAGCGGCATCCCGCTCTGGATCTGCCACATCCTCGTCATCGCGCTCGGCGTCGTCATCGTCCGCCGCGGCTGACGCCAAAGGAGACCCGCATGAAGGCCCTGGTCCTCGAAGAAAAGCACAAGCTCTCGCTCCGCGACTTCGCCATCGAGCGCGAGGAGACGCTCGGCCCCCGCGACGTGCGCATCAAGCTCCACACCGTCGGCATCTGCGGCTCGGACGTGCATTACTACACCCACGGCGCCATCGGCCCCTTCGTGGTGCGCGAGCCGATGATCCTCGGCCACGAGGCCTCCGGCACCGTGATCGAGGTCGGCCCCGAGGTCAGGACCCTGAAGGTCGGCGATCGCGTCTGCATGGAGCCCGGCATCCCCGATCCCGACAGCCGCGCCACCCGCCTCGGCATCTACAACGTCGACCCGGCCGTGCGCTTCTGGGCGACGCCGCCGGTCCACGGCATCCTCCGCCCGACCGTCGTCCACCCGGAGCTCTTCACCTATCGGCTCCCGGACAACGTCTCCTTTGCCGAGGCCGCGATGGTCGAGCCGCTGGCCGTCGGCGTCCATGGCGCCACCAAGGCCGCGGTCAGGCCCGGCGATGTCGGCGTCGTCATCGGCGCCGGCCCGATCGGCCTCGTCACCGCGCTCTCGCTCATCGCCGCCGGCTGCGCCCGGCTCTACGTCTCCGACGTGGACGAGGCGAAGCTCGCCCTCGCCGCCTCGCTCGGCCCGATCACCCCGGTCAACGTCCGATCGCAGCCCCTGGCCGAGGCCGTCCTCGCCGGCACCGACGGCTGGGGCGCCGACATCGTCGTCGAGTGCTCCGGCAACCCGCGCGGCGCGGCCGGCATCTTCGAGCCGCTCTGCCCCGGCGGCCGCGTGGTCTTCATCGGCGGCCAGAGCGAGCCCGTCGCCTACGACGTGGGTGCGGCCATGGTGCGCGAGGCCCGCGTCGAGCACGTCTTCCGTTACGCCCACGTCTTCCCGCGCTGCATCGCCATGCTCTCCTCCGGCTCGATCGACGTGAAGCCGCTCATCACCCGTACCTTCGGCTTCGACGAATCCGTCGAGGCCTTCGAGCTCGCCGCCTCCGCCCCTGCGGGCGAGGTGAAGATGCAGATCGAGATGCCGGCATAAGGGGGCGCTCCATGGCCGAAGTCACCGTCAGGAACGTCAAGAAGCGCTACGGCAACGTGCAGGTGATGCACGGCGTCAGCGTCGACATCGAGGATGGCCAGTTCGTCGTCCTCGTCGGCCCCTCGGGCTGCGGGAAGTCGACGCTGCTCCGGATGATCGCCGGCCTCGAGCCGATCTCCGAGGGCGAGATCTCGATCGGCGGCCGCGTCGTCAACGACGTGATGCCCAAGGACCGCGACATCGCCATGGTGTTCCAGTCCTACGCGCTCTACCCGCACAAGACCGTGGGCGAGAACATGGGCTTCGCCCTCAAGATCAAGGGCACGCCGAAGGCCGAGATCGACGCCAAGGTCTCGAAGGCCGCGTCGATCCTCGACCTCGGCCACCTGCTCGACCGCTACCCCAAGCAGCTCTCCGGCGGCCAGCGCCAGCGCGTCGCCATGGGCCGCGCCATCGTGCGCGACCCGGCGGTCTTCCTCTTCGACGAGCCGCTCTCGAACCTCGACGCCAAGCTTCGCGTCGCCATGCGCGTCGAGATCAAGGAGCTGCACCAGCGTCTGAAGACCACCATCGTCTACGTCACCCACGACCAGATCGAGGCGATGACCATGGCCGACAAGATCGTCGTCATGCGCGACGGCCGGGTGGAGCAGATCGGCGCGCCGCTCGACCTCTACGACAATCCGTCGAACACCTTCGTCGCCGGCTTCATCGGCTCGCCCTCGATGAACTTCATCAAGGGCAAGCTCGGCTCGATCGACGGCCGCACCGTGGTCCGTGCCGACGGCGGCGCCGTCCTGCCCGTCGAGGGCGTCCAGGCCGAGGAGGGCCGTCCCGTCGTCTACGGCATTCGCCCCGAGCACATCGACGTCGGCCCCGGTGGCCTGCCCGCCCGGGTCTCGGTGCTCGAGCCCACCGGCTCGGAGACGCAGATCTTCGCCCGGCTCGGCGAGGACGCGATCGACGCGGTGGTGAAGGACCGCTTCGACGCCCGCCCCGGCGATGAGATCTCGCTCCTGATCCCGCCCCGCCGGGCGCATCTCTTCGACGCCGCCAGCGGCGCCCGCATCTGAGGACCTCACGCATGGACTTCACCGGCAAGCACGTCGTCGTCACCGGCGCCGGCAAGGGCATCGGCCGGGCGACCGCCGTCATGCTCGCCCGCCGCGGCGCCACCGTCACCGCGCTCTCGCGCTCGGCGGAGGATCTGGGCCGCCTCGCCGACGAGATCGGCTGCCGCACCCGGGCCGTCGACCTCGCCGACCCGGAGGCGACCCGCGCCGCGATCAAGGCGGCGCTGCCTGCCGACCTCCTCGTCAACAACGCCGGGACCACCGAGCTCGACGCCTTCCTCGACCTGCCGCAGGAGCACATGGACCTGCTCTATGCGGTCAACACCCGCTCGCCGATGATCGTGGCGCAGGAATACGCCCGCTCGCTCGTCGAGCGCGGCGCGAAGGGCGCCATCGTCAACGTCTCGTCGGTCTCGGCGTTCGTCGGCTTCCGCGACCATGCCGCCTACTGCGCGTCGAAAGCCGGGCTCGACGGCCTCACCCGCGTCATGGCGGTGGAGCTCGGGCCGATGGGCATCCGGGTGAACGCGGTCAACCCGACCGTCACCCTCACCCCCATGGCGATCAAGGCCTGGAGCGACGAGGCGAAGGCCGCCTCCATGCTCTCGCGCATCCCCGTCGGCCGCTTCGCGGAGCCCGACGACATCGCCGAGGTGATCCTGTTCCTGCTCTCCGACGCCGCCACGATGGTCCACGGCGTCTCGCTGCCGGTGGACGGCGGCTACATGATCGCCCCCTGACCTCCGGCACGCGCCGCCATCCACGCCGCTCCGGCGGACGAAAAGGAAAGACCATGAACAACCCCCTCGATGGCAAGGTCGCCGCGATCACCGGCGCCGCCTCCGGCATCGGCCTCGCCTGCGTCCGGCGCCTGCTCGACGCCGGCGCCACCGTCGCCCTCGTCGACCGCGACAAGGCGGCGCTCGACGGCCTCGCCGCCGAGCTCGGCCCGAACGCCTTCGGCGTCGAGGTGGACCTCCTTGACCCGGCGAGCGTCGCGACCATGCTTCCGGCGATCCTCGAGCACGCGGGCCAGCTCGACATCTTCCACGCCAACGCCGGCAGCTACATCGGCGGCGACCTGCTCGAGAGCACGCCCGACGAGTGGGACCGGATGCTGAGCCTCAACGTCAACGCCGTCTTCCGCACCGCCGGCGCCGTCATGCCGCACATGATCGAGCGGGGGACCGGCGACATCGTGGTGACGAGCTCGGTCGCCGGCCATGTCGCCGTGCCGTGGGAGCCGGTCTATACCGCCTCCAAGCACGCGGTGCAGGCCTTCGTCCACGCCATGCGCCGCCAGCTCGCCAAGCACGGCGTCCGCGTCATGGAGGTCGCCCCCGGCCCGGTCGTCACCGCGCTCCTCAAGGACTGGCCCAAGGAGAACCTCGACCGCGCCATTGCCAACGGCGCGCTGATCGAGCCGGCGGAAGTCGCCGACGCCGTCCACTACATGCTGACCCGGCCGCGCAACGTGAACATCCGCGACCTCGTCATCCTGCCCCACAGCTTCGACATCTGAGAGTCCGCCCCGATGCCCCAAGAACGCTCCCAGGACCGCTTCCGCCTCGACAACGAGGTCGCCGTCGTCACCGGCGGCGGCCGCGGCATCGGCCTCGCCTGCGCCGAGGCGCTGGCCGACGCCGGCGCCCGCCTCGTCCTCATCGAGCGCGACCCCGCCGTCGGCGCCGAGGGCCTCGCCGCCCTCGCCGCCAAGGGCTACGCCGCCGACCTCCACGAAGGCGACGTCACCGATTCCGCCCGGATGACCGAGATCGCCGACCTGCTGGCGAAGGCCGGCGCCCCGGCGAGCATCCTCGTCAACAATGCCGGCATCGGCGAGACCGGCGTCCCCTCCGTCGATGTCGGCGATGACGCCTGGCTCCGCACCATGAACGTCAACGTGAACGGCGTCTTCTGGTGCGCCCGCGCCTTCGGCCGCCACATGCTCGACGCCGGCCGCGGCTCGATCGTCAACGTCGGCTCGATGTCGGGCACCATCGTCAACCGCCCGCAGCCGCAATGCGCCTACAACGTCTCGAAGGCGGCCGTACACCACATGACCCGCTCGCTCGCCGCCGAATGGGCACCGAAGGGCGTGCGGGTGAACGCCGTCGCCCCCACCTACATCGAGACGCCGATGGTGACGACGAACCCGAAGATCCAGGCGCTGCTGCCGACCTGGCTCGACGCGACGCCCATGGCCCGCATGGGCCAGGTCGGCGAGGTCGCAACGGCGGTCGTCTTTCTCGCCTCCGACGCCGCGAGCCTTGTCACCGGGGCGATCCTGCCGACAGACGGCGGCTATACCTGCTGGTAGGAGGACCCGCCGCATGACCGACCGCGTGGTGCTCGCCTACGGCGACTCGAACACCCACGGCACCGTGCCGATGACGACGCTCGAGGACGAGGGCCGCCTGGCCCCGGCCGAGCGCTGGCCCGGCGTCTGCGCGGCCGCGCTCGGGTCCGGCTGGCGGATGATCGAGGAGGGCCTGCCCGGCCGCACCACGGTCCACCCCGACCCGATCGAGGGCGTCCACAAGAACGGGCTCGCCGTCCTGCCGGCGATCCTCGAGTCGCACCGGCCGATCGACCTCGTGGTGGTGATGCTCGGCACCAACGACCTGAAGCAGCGCTTCTCCGTCTCGACCCTCGACATCGCCGAGTCGGCGTCCCGGCTCCTCCACGCCGTCCGCCACAGCTACATGGGGCCGGGCGGCGGCCAGCCGCGCCTGCTGCTGGTGGCGCCGGCGCCGATCGCCGAGGTGGGCTGCCTCGCGGGGATATTCACCGGCGGCGCCGAGAAATCCCGCGGCATCGCCGCCGAGTACGCCCGCGTCGCCGCCCGGCACGGCGCCGACATCCTCGACGCCGGCGCGGTGGTCGCGGTCAGCCCCGTCGACGGCATCCACTTCGACGCCGCCGCCCACGCCGCCCTCGGCCGCGCCGTCGCGACGAAGATCAAGGGCATGGTGTTCTGACCGTCAGGAATCGCGGTCCGCGCGCCCACGCCGCCTTGCCGCGAGCCACGCCCGCTCCAGCCGGTTCTCGAGCCAGACCCCGACGAGCAGGCCGGTGAGGAAGCCGCCGAGATGCGCCTGCCACGCCAGCATCCCGCCGAGCCCGTAGTAGAGCACGACGTTGAGCCCGGCGAGCACCAGCACCCGCCGCAGCACCGGCCCGGTCGAGCGGTGCGCGCGCTGGTGCCGCCGCCAGTCCCAGACGATCCAGACCCCGAGAAACCCGAAGACCGCCCCCGACGCGCCGACCATCGGATAGGCCGGGCTCGCCAGCAGCTTGAAGACGACGCCCCCCGCGATCGCCGAGAGCAGGAACACCGGCAGCACCGCGCCCGCGCCGTAGCGGTCGCCGACGAACCGGCCGATCGCGAGCAGGATCGTCATGTTCATCACCATGTGCAGCAGCGAGCCGTGCAGGAAGGCGTGGGTGACGAACATCGTCACCGGCTGCAGCGCGAAGAGCCGCCCCGCCGGCGCCCCGCAGAGCCGCGCGAACGGCGAGTCGGGCCCGAGGCCGGCCCAGAACCCGCCCGCGCACATCGCCCGGCTGCGCAGCGACGGATCGGCGATCCAGCCCTGATCGGCGAGGCTCAGGATCACCTCGATCACCGCGATCACCGCGACGAGGGCGAGGAGCGCGCGCGGCATCGGGCCGTGGGGATCGGGCACGGGCGTCATGCGGCGGCCGGGAGGGGGCGGGTGCTCATGGCGCCGTTATGCCCGCGCCGGCGCGCCGTCGCCAGCCCCGACGCGGCGCGCGCCCGCAGCCGCTGGACAGTCCGGCGCCGGACGGGCAAGCTCGGGACGGGGGG
>Ga0075163_10011080_pt1 | contig 11755 bp, 5 predicted proteins | sample JI1023141ADNA_FD_71478 | JGI IMG/M metagenome (GOLD analysis project Ga0075163, IMG submission 71478) | Wastewater effluent complex algal communities from Wisconsin, to seasonally profile nutrient transformation and Carbon sequestration -... | ecosystem: Engineered > WWTP > Effluent > Algae... | reverse complement strand
CGACAATATGTAAATCTGATGACTTTATGCTAGGCGGCGCTATATTCAATGCAGGTACGCCAGCAGGAATAGTCCGAATTCCTTCTATAAATGGTACTTCCTGCGATACAGTGGCTTCTGTTTCATTACAATTTTATCCGGATGCTATAGGCTCTTATACCGAAACATTTTGTGATCAGACAAAGACGGTAACCATTGGTACTGAAACTTTTAGCTTTACCAAACCGACAGGTAGCACTACATTACTTGGGGCATCCATTAATGGTTGTGATAGTATTGTGATGGTAAATCTAAAATATGAAAAGGTTGTGATTCCAGGAACATATACAGTAGAGACTTGCAATGATGCTTATTCGTTGACTTTGGGTAATATGACCTTTAATAAATCAAATCCTTCGGGTCCTGTTTTACTGTCAGGTGCAGCAGCGCAAGGATGTGACAGCTTGGTCAATGTACAAATCAACTTCAAGGAATTTACCATTGCGGAAAGTATTATTTATAAGTGTGATGGTAGTAATCCAACATTGAACTTAAATCTTGCATCTCACCCTGGACCTTATCAGATTTCTTTGGATGGTGTTTCTTTAGGTCAAGTAAGTAATCTGCCATATACAATTCCGATTGTTGTAGGAAATCACGTGGTTATTGTCCAGAATCAGGATGGCTGCACTACTTCATTTAATGTTGATGTTGAAGACAATAATGGGCCAAATGTCGTACTTAGTCAGGTGCCAAATGCAGATGGGACAGTACAAATCATCACAACAGTGACGGCAAATTCTATTTATAATCTAAGTTGGTCACCTGCTACAACACTTAGTTGTAAAGATTGCCCTGATCCTATTGCAAATCCAAGTGAGACCACAACATACACACTTTCGTATCTTTATGGAAATCAATGTCCTGATCAACGCACCATCACTATAGAAAGGATAAATACGACAGTGATATTGCCAGATATTTTTAGCCCTAATGGAGATAGCAATAATGATCGGTTTTATGTACAGCTTCCCGACAAGGTCAATGGCATCGTGACATCAATGAGTATTTATGATAGATGGGGAAATTTGGTATTTATCAAGAAGAATGCACCTGCAAATTCTCCCGCTGATGGTTGGAATGGTGAGTTTGGTAGTGGCGAAGCCATCCAAGGTGTGTATGTGTACTTGATTTATGTAAAGATAGAAGGCAAGGCAGCAGATGATGTATATTCAGGAAATGTGACGCTGATTAGATAGGAAGTTGTAATTATCTCACTTCCCCAATGCTGCTTCCATCTTACTTTTAAGTGTATTTGGATCTGCTTTGCCACCAGAAATTTGCATGACTTGACCCATAAAGAAACCAAGTAAGCCAGTTTTTCCTTTTTTATAAGCTGTGACTTTGTCTTGATTAGCAATTATAACTTGTGCGATGATGGCATCCAAGAAGTCTTGATTGTCGCTTTGGAAAAGTTCAAGATTTTGCGCTATATCTTCTGGATTTTGACTTATATCATCTATCCAAACGGGAAAAACATGCTGATACGCCGCTGATTTTGCTATTTTCCCATTTTGAAGTAGTTCTACAAATCGCAACAAAAGTAGAGGATCTTTAAAAATGGATATCTCTTTTTTTATCAGATTCAGATAGGGCAGGATCTTTTGTACCAATAATTCAGCGATAAGTTTGTATTGGTTTGAATGACTAGCCAACAAAAAGTATAATTCTGTCCAAGCTTTTTCTTCAGTCAAAAAAATAGCATCAGCTGAAGATAATTTATAGTCATTTACTAATTTGTAATATCTGTCAATAGGAAGTGCAACGAGTTTTTGTGCGATTTCTTTCAAAAATATTTCATCAATCAAAACTGGTGGCAAATCAGGTTCTGGAAAATATCGATAATCATTTTCAGATTCTTTTTTGCGCATAGACCTAGTTTCATTTAGTACTGGATCATATAGCAAAGTCGTTTTCTGGATAATTCCACCGTTTTCTATGATGGCTATTTGTCTTTTCGCTTCGTAGTCGATCGCATTTTTAGCAAATCTTCGTGAGTTGACATTCTTTATCTCATTTCGTTCCCCCAAGGTTTGGACGCCCTTTTTCCTTACTGATACGTTGCAGTCACATCTAAATGAGCCTTCTTCCATATTTCCATCCGAAATGCCAAGATATTGAACCGTTTTGCGAAGCTCAGCTAAGAAATCACTTACTTCCTGCCCAGAACGAAAATCTGGCTCGGTTACTATTTCCAAGAGTGGTACTCCAGCACGATTGAAATCTACCAAAGTAGATGCATGTTGGTCATGAATTGATTTTCCGGCATCTTCTTCCATGTGTATGTGGTGGATTCTGATGGATTTTTCTATGCCTTCAGATATGAACCTTATCGTTCCATCAGTACAATATGGCATTTTATCTTGTGTAATTTGGTATCCTTTGGGAAGATCTGGATAAAAGTAATGCTTACGATCGAAAAAATGTTTTTTAGAAATATTACTACCAAAAGCCATTCCTAGAAGGACGGCTTTGTGTAGATGGTCAATATTCATTTTGGGCAATGTCCCTGGGTGTGCTAGCGTAATGACGCCTGCATTCGCATTAGCATGATTTGCAAAACTATTTTCATCCTTTGAAAATGCCTTAGAATGGGTCAGGATTTGTACGTGGATTTCTAGTCCAACAATGGTTTCGTAAATTGTTTCCATAGGTTAAAATATAAAAAAGCTGACGACTGCAGTCAAGGATATAAAAAACACATTTATAATTAGATAAACCATGCTGCATATTGCTGCTTTGATTCCAGTTTTTATAAAGGATTGTTGGTAGTATTTGTATAATGACACAGTAAAAATAATGGATGGCAAGAGAATGTATCCAATATTTAAGTCTATATCTAGAGTAGTATCATCTGAATCAACTCCTAAAAAGTGCTTTCCTAATGACATCCATATACTATTGACAATAAAGGCTAATGAGTGCACATTGAGCAAAAAAACAAGATGCTCCAAAAACAATTTATGTTTACGGTAATAAAGTAATTTAAAAAAGAAAGCCATACTAAGCACTGTAAGCAAGATAGCCCATATAAGATTTCCAAAAATATGCTGAAAAGTATTGTCAGGCTCTTTCAATGCTCTGATAAATTGTTTGGCTAAAAGCTTTTCTATAAACGTATTATAATTATATTTAATATTTATGCTATCCTGCTTTAATTCAATGATGTCGGTGGCACTCATTGTGTAGGATTTGTCATTGAAACTAAAATTATTGACTGTGTCTTTCCGTATAGTATCATAATCACTAAATAGGGTAGTATCCAATTGTATTTTAAATGATTGACAAGACTCTGTATTTTCCATTTGAGCCTTTTTATATGTCTCGAACATCTTCTTTTGCATGGATTTTTCGTACAATTCATTTTTGAAAGCAATAGAAGAAAAGTCGAAGGAAGAAACCAACATACCTAAATGAAAAAGCATCGTAACAAGAAAAACACGGATAGGATTTAAAAAAGATTTCTTACGACCTTCGATATAAAACTCAGTAAGCTTCCAAGGTGCCCATATATATTTGATAGTATTGAAGGCAGTATTATCGAGATTGGTAAATGAATTCCACAAATGAATTACCAATTCCTTGAAATTGAGTAAATGCTCCTGTGTACCCTGACCACACTGTGTACAAAATTTATCGTCATCAGCCAAAGGCGCCTTACAGTTAAGGCAAATATGTGATTTTACTGTATCCATTTATGAAATTATGGACACAAAGATAATAATTTATGGCAATGGCAATAGGGATTCATTGGCAATTAGAAACATACCTAACCAAATTTGGGTAAACAATATATTACAATTTGGTATAATGTTTGCACCATTTAATTACAATTATTCTTATTTTCAAATATAATTATTATGAAGTTAATAAAATATTGAAAAACAATAAGATATAAATTTTAAAAGATAACATTAATAATTTTTTTAAAGCGTAAGATGCTTATATTTCAATCTTGTTCATTCTTAAAACACAAAAAAATGAAAAATTTTTTCACATTTCTTGCCCTGTTTTTGACAGTTGCAATTTTGACTGGAGATGCACTCCGTGCCGAAGGTACGTGGACATCACATTCAGAAGCAAATACTGATCAATGTCAATCTGAAGCAGTAAATTGGTTTCCATGGTCAGGATTCGCTCCAGATATGGTGACATGTCCTGTAGGGCCTTTTGTTTACAATCTGGCATCCGGAGAATGTGGTATAGAAGTGCCAACATTTGGATTTGGTTTGCCGGCCTTGTCGGTATCTGATATTCCATTCAATCAGAATGCCAATACAGTTACTATCAACAGTACCAAGTATTGTACATCTGGCCAGACAAATTACAGAAGAACATTTACCAACGCTTCGCCTACAGACATTAGGGTGAAAACAATCAATTTGGGTGTCTATGAAGCATTTAACAGCCCAACTGTTAAGTTTAATTTTTACTCAAGCGCAAATGTGTTATTAGGAAGTTATTCAACCACTTTACCCAATTTAACCAGAATAGTACATACGATTACCATTCCTGCTGGTGTCAATATCAAATTACCTGCTGGTCAGAATTTTGTAATGGAAGTCGTTGCAAATGCACCATACATAAGCAGATTTAAAATTGGGCGTAATGATGCTGGTCATACAATTCCGTATTCTGATGCTGTTATAACTTCAAGTGATTGTAGCGGCGTTTTGAATGAAGAAATTTGGACAGGATCTCCTGGTATCACACCTAATGCTACTGTATTTGGCCTTACTGCCACGCCTGATTCATACAAAGTAGTTAATACATTAAATGGATATAAAGAAGGAGATATATTCCCTGCAGGTGTTACACCATTAGTGTATGTAGTGACTGATGCCAATGGTATTCAAACTACTTGCGCGTTTTCAGTTACTGTCAATGAGTTTCCAAATCCTACTGGTGCCTTGGCTTGTAATGATTTAGTTCAGGTTTCGTTGGAAGAAGATTGTGAAATGATAATCACGCCAGATATGTTATTGGAAGGCGACCAATATGGTTGTTTTGACAAATATACGGTACAAATTATAGGAATAAACGGTGTAAATCTGGGCAATAAAGTAACGAAAGCTAATATTGGTCAAAAACTAAAAACTCAGGTGATCGGACCAAATGGCAATAGCTGTTGGGGCGAAATTTTGGTTCAAGATAAATTTGGGCCAGACTTTGTATGTGGTAATGTCTATACCAATTGCTCATCTGATTTGAAACCTGGTTCGGTTATTACTGCCCAAATACCTGTGGCTGCGGCAATAGCAGCGGGATCAGGTACTGTTGGTACAGTAGCGGAACCAAACAAATCATTTGTTATTAACGTTGGTGATTTCGGCACTGCCACGATCACAGATATTAATGTGTTTTTAGATATTGACCATAGTAATGTATCACATCTTGCAGCCAACATCACATCACCTGATGGAGTTACAGTTCCGTTGTTTTTTGATGACATCACTAATCCATGTAATGGTGTAAATATCATGGCGACATTTGATGATGAAGCTGCGTCATCTCTTACCTGTGAACCAACATTAGTTCCTTCTATCGCTGGTAATTATAGACCAATTAACCCATTATCTGCATTTGATGGAAAACCACTAACTGGTGCTTGGATTGTTACAGTCTATGACCTTGTACCAGGTGTTTCAGGTGAAGTCAATAATGTTCATTTGATTTTTGAACAGAAGGGATCTGTTATTCCATTCCCAACTGACGAAACTATAAATCATACCTATGTAGCTGATAATACGTATATTGTAACTGGAATAGATGATTGTACCGACGCCACAATATCATATACTGATGAGATCGTAGAAGAAGATTGTTCATCTATTTATTCAAAAGTGATAAAAAGATGTTGGTCTGGTGTTGACAAAGCAGGAAATTTAGGTGCGCCATGTTGCCAGTATATTTATGTATATCGCAATAGTTTATCCACACTCACTTTTCCTAAGAACTTTGATGGCTTGAACGGGAATCCTGCACCATTATCATGTTTTGTATATGGTGATGTTATTCCACCTACAAGCGTGACTGGGCTACCTTTCGGAAATTTTTGCGAAAATGTCCAAATTGCGACTCCAGTTGATGTGAAAATTGATATTTGTGAGAATTCATACAAGTTGCTTAGAACGCACAAAGTTATCGAATGGTGTTCAGGTAGTGTGATCGTTCATAATCAGATTATAAAAGTACTTGATAATGAAGGGCCTAAATTGATTTGTCCAGTAGATGTTACAGTTTCTACAGATGATTATACCTGCTCTGCTACGTACACAGTACCAAGGCCACAGATCCAAAGCGAATGTTCAGATAATCTGACCTATCATCTTTCGTATAATTACTTCAACAATGTAGATAGTGAATTTGTAACATTAAACGCAAATCAACTTTCAGGAAATATAACAGATTTCCAGATAGGAACCAATTATATCAAGTGGACAGTCACTGATGCATGTGGCAATAGTTCATCTTGTACTTCCAAAGTATTCGTAGAAGATAGAGTGAGACCGAATGCGGTGTGTGATCGTACAACTACCACAGCTATCACTGGAAACGGAAGAGCTGTAGTTGAAGCAATTACATTTGATGATGGAAGTGTGGACAACTGCGGAATATTAAAATATGAAGTGCGCAAGATGACCGATAGTTGCGGTTTTGGAACAACCAATTATACGCCGACTGTTGAATTTTGTTGTGCTGAAGTCAACACCACGGTCATGGTCGAATTGCGGGTAACTGACATTCATGGTAATAGTAATTCTTGTATGGTAGAAGTTATCGTTCAAGACAAACTACCACCATATATCACCAAATGCCCTAAAGATATTACATTGGATTGCCAAGCAGATTATGAAGATTTGAATGTCACAGGCCGACCAGATTATGTTGACAATTGTGAAGTGATCAGTGTTAAAAAGCAAGATAATGTGCAGATCAATAATTGTGGTGTAGGTACCGTAACTCGTACTTGGACTGTAGAAGATAAGCAAGGATACAAAAATTCTTGTGTGCAAGTGATTACCTTGGTGGATTCTCATCCTTTTTTACCATCCGAAATCACTTGGCCAAAAAATTATGAAACCAAAAAGTGCTATTCTATCTTGGATCCAGGTTCATTACCAGCTGGATACGACAGACCTACATATAGTGATGATAATTGTAGTCTTGTGGCTGCCCACTATAAAGATCAAGTATTCAAATTTGTAGATGGTGCTTGCGAAAAAGTCTTAAGAACATGGACTGTAATTGATTGGTGTACATATAATGATTTAAATCCTGTATATGGTCAAGGATGGTATGAGCATATTCAAATTATAAAATTATTGAACGATGTAGCACCAGACTTTGAGTTCGCTTGTGTGGATAGAACGGTTCCTGTATATGGTATTTGTGCTGGCGACGTTGACTTTACCATGTCAGCCATCGATGATTGTCCAGAAGACAATACCAATCTTAATTGGAAATACGAACTTTTCACTGAAACAGGTACAGTTCCAATCGCAGTTGCCAATACAGATCATTTTTTCAGAAACCTTGCGGTCGGTAAATATAAAGTGCGATGGACAGCTGAAGATAAATGTGGTAATAGAGCATTTTGCAATCATGACTTGAATGTCATTGAAGCCAAAAAACCAACACCATATTGTATTTCTTCACTGACAACAGCAGTAATGAACTCAAATGGTACGGTAGCTATTTGGGCTCGCGATTACGATAAAGGATCTTCAGATAATTGCACTAGTACAGATCAGCTTAAATTTACATTTTTTGGTGCAACACCTGTAGATAGTTTATTGAATAGAGAACACTATTTCAAAGGAGCAGGTCAGTTAGCAACAGTATCTGAATATAATGCCGGCACTGCACAAAAATGGTTGCCATTATCAAAAACTTCAGGAATGTTGTTCGATTGTACGGATATTCCCAATGGAAAATCACAAGAAGTTTCCTTGGATATGACTGTGACAGACCTTGCCGGAAATCAAGATTATTGTACCATTACCTTGGTATTACAAGATAATGCGGATGTTTGCCCAGATGTAAATTCAGCTGTAGTAGCGCTTAGAGGTAGTGCAGCCAACAATGGTTTTGGAGCCAAAGGCGTGACCGTTTATCTCGAAAGCAATAAACCAGAGCTTAATAAATCTATAGTCACAGACGTAAATGGTCAATTTGGGTTTAATACCTTACCTGCTGGAAATACTTATACAGTGAAAATGGCAGATAACAGAAACATCCTGAATGGCGTCTCAACCCTTGACCTTGTTCTTATTCAAAGGCACATCTTAGGATTAGCACAATTGGATGATCCTAAAAAAATCGTTGCAGCCGATGCAGATAATAATAGCAAAGTGACAGCATCTGACTTGGTTGCATTGAGAAAAGTAATATTAGGTGTATCACCTGAATTTCCTAATGGACAACAATCATGGAGATTTGTTACGACATCACATGTATTTTTGAATCCGTCAAATCCGTTCCCATTCAGCGAAAAATACCAATATAACAGCTTGACTGATAATAAAGTAAATCAAAATTTCCATGCTGTTAAAATCGGAGATGTTAATGCATCAGTTATCATTAATGCCAACGATCCATCTACAGAATCCAGATCAAATAAGGTGTTTAATCTTGCGATTGATGCTACAAATGCAGATGCTGGTCAAACAGTGGAAGTTCCAGTATATGCATCAACAGACGAGAACATCACTGGTTATCAATTTACCATGGAGTTTGATCCACAATCGTATGAATTTGTTGATGTTGCTAGTGGCAAGATGCAAGTTACAGATGCCAATTTTGGCTTTATGCAAATTGAAAATGGCCTTATCACGACATCATGGAATAACGAAACGCCAGTATTTGTAGATACCCATACGCCGCTTTTTACCTTGAAGTTTATTGCAAGACAGGATATCAATAATTCAAAAGCCGTCGAAATCACTTCAGAAATCACGCCAGCAATGGCTATAGATGGTGATTATAATGCTTCAAGAGTAGTTTTGGCATTGCGATCAGGTCAAGATGCACGTTTCGAATTGATGCAAAACAACCCGAATCCGTTTAATGAAGTCACAAGTATTTCATTTGTACTTCCTGAAAAAGCTGATGCAACCATTACAATCAGTGATGTTACAGGCAAAACTGTGAAGATAATAAATGGACATTTTCAAGCTGGTTTAAATTCCGTTTTGATTCAAAAATCTGACATCAACGCCACAGGTGTTTTGATGTACCGAATCGAAAGTGGTGTACATTCACAAACCAAGAAGATGATTGTCCTTGAGTAAATGTTATTGTGTTTAGATTGAAATAGTTTTAGTCGCTGCAAGCTTTTGTTTGCAGTGACTTTTTATTTTTTTGATAAAGAATTAAGATATATTATCTCAATCTATCCATAGATCGAACTGTATTTTCGTCTTTACTGATAAATCTTGCTGATAGAACAGAAAATATAAGGCTTAGAATTGGCAAATAAATACCATAACTATCTGAAATCTGATCTGTTTTGGAAGTAATTGTTCCTTCATTGAATATTAATAAAATAGCAACCAAAGGAAGTAAGATAGAAATAACAGTAACCAAATAAGACATTTTTAATTGTAATGGTCGATTTTGATATAAAAAAATGGCTCCAATACTTATTAAACCACCTAGAATACATAAAACCAATAGAATCGGACTATCTTGAATGTTATATATTAGGTCATTTAAAAGGTTTGGAATTGCTGTGGAGCTTGTTGCAAATGGTACGCCGAACAAGCCAAAAAAAGATAAACCACTGATTAATAAAAAAATGCTCTGCAATCTTTGTATCATGGTGAAAGGATTTGATTATTTTTGTATTATTGTTATATAAATTGGGCGCAAGATAGTGAATTATAGTTTTTGGGAAAAATATTTTATAGCACAAGACACAGATATTACCATCATCGGATCGGGTATCGTAGGGCTAAGTACAGCAATTTCTATAAGGGAGAGCGCTCCACATATGTCAGTAAAAATTTTGGAACGTGGTAGTGTGCCTTATGGTGCAAGTACTAAAAATGCTGGATTTTCATGCTTCGGATCTGTATCAGAATTGCTTCATGACATAGCCTTAATGGGCGAATCATCGTGTATGGAAGTGGTAGAAATGCGATGGAAAGGGCTTGAAATTTTGCGCAATAGAGTAGGGGACGAAGCACTTGAATACAAGCATGTTGGTGGCACCGAATTGTTTCGAAAAAATGATGTAATTCTTCAGCAAAAATGTTTTGATAACCTAATCTATTGTAATGAACTATTAGAAAAATACCTAGGGCTCATTTCTTGTTATAGCATCAAAACAAATGATGGCTTGGATAGATTTGCGAAAAAGGGTATTTATAATCAATATGAAGGTACCATCAACCCGGTATCTATGATGAATGCATTGAAAAAAAGATGTAATGATTTGAATATCAATATTTTTTATGGAGTAGAAGTTGAAGATATCAATGTTTCGAAAAAAAATATCAAAACAAAGCATGAAGTGATTATTCCTTACCAAAAATTGATTGTCTGCACCAATGGGTTTACTAAAAGTTTGTTTCCATCCTTGGAGGTAATACCAGCCAGAAATCAAGTCCTAATTACCAAACCTTTAAAGAATTTATCTTTACCATCTGCATATCATCTTGATGAAGGTTATGTTTACTTTCGTCAATACCATGATAGAATCTTGCTCGGTGGTGGTAGGAATCTAGATATTCAAGGAGAAACAACTGTTTATTTTGGAAATACACCAGCTATTCAGACGTATTTGAGTGCCATTTTAGATGAAATTTATCCTGGGGCCTCATCGCAAATCGACTATTGGTGGAGCGGTATCTTGGGTATTGGTCCATCCAAATATCCTTTGATACAATGGATGGATGAAGATGTACTTGTAGGCGTACGATTAGGTGGTATGGGCGTTGCCATTGGTAGCCATTTGGGTGAGGTCTTGGCGCATAAGGTAGTGACGTCTTTCGACAAGGAACGTTAAATATTAGTTATAATTTTTTTTTGGGTTACTTTTTTATTTACATTTGCGTCTTCAAATGAAAATTTATCATTATATGAAATTCAAAGTTTTAATCGCCTTAGGTGCTGTATGTATGTACACAGCAACTTTTGCACAATCTAATAAATCAGCAAAAAAAATGGATCAACAGTTTTTAAGTAGTCAACCTGATGGCTTATACGCCAAATTTGAAACCAACAAAGGTGATATCTTTCTAGTATTGGAAGATAAAAAAACACCACTTACTGTAGCTAACTTTGTTGGCTTGGCAGAAGGAAAAATTAAAAATTCAGCAAAAGCTGAAGGTGTTCCTTTTTATGATGGTTTGAAATTCCACAGAGTCATTGCAGATTTTATGATTCAAGGTGGCTGCCCATTGGGTACAGGTACAGGAGATCCTGGTTATAAATTCGCAGATGAATTCGACAGTAGTTTGAAACATTCAGGCCCTGGTATTTTGAGTATGGCAAACTCTGGCCCTGCTACAAATGGTTCGCAGTTTTTTATTACTCACCTAGCTACACCTTGGTTGGATGGTAAGCATACTGTATTTGGACACGTTGTTCAAGGTCAAGATATAGTCAATGCCATCAAACAAAATGATACCATCAAATCATTGTCAATCCTTAGAAAAGGAAAGGACGCAGAAAAATTTGATGCTGCGGAGATATTTGCAGCTGAAAAAGC
>Ga0075163_10011079_pt1 | contig 11758 bp, 9 predicted proteins | sample JI1023141ADNA_FD_71478 | JGI IMG/M metagenome (GOLD analysis project Ga0075163, IMG submission 71478) | Wastewater effluent complex algal communities from Wisconsin, to seasonally profile nutrient transformation and Carbon sequestration -... | ecosystem: Engineered > WWTP > Effluent > Algae... | reverse complement strand
ACGGTGAAGGGGTCGACGTCGCCGGTGACTCCGAATACGGAGTTCACCTGCGAGATCACGGTGGACTAAGTGACAGGCGACTGGCTCCTGCTCCGCTCGTGCAGGCCGGGCGAGCTGCACCAGACCTCGGCGATGTGGTCCTCACAGAGCCGGAGAAACTGGACCGATGCCCATGGACTGCTGCGGCGCACGGCGACGAGGTCGCCCTCCGCGATGACCGCGGCGATGCCTTTCATCGCGTTCAGGGGCAGTTCCTGCTGCAAGCGGTGTAGAGCCCCCGCTTTATAGCGAGCCTCGTTTGTTTCGTCGTGGAGGATGAAGTCGGGGGCGAGGAGCGCCTCGACTGCGGGCCAGTCCCCGCGGTCCGCGGCTTCGATGAATCGAACAGCGAGGTCCTTGTTGCGGGCGCAGTTCGCGGCGGCGGCGGCGAGTGCGGAGACTTGTGCCATCCTGATGTTCGTTTGCTGCTCGACGCGCTCGATGCGGGTGTTGAGGGCTTGCTCGTGCTCGGCGCGTTGGGCGATCTCCGCCCTGGCCTGGTCGAGCTGTCGTTGCAGCGCGCCGAGTACGTCACGGTGACGGACAGCCAAGTCAGTGTTCTCGGCGCGGACTTGGAGTAGCTGTCGCTCGCGTTCGAGCCTCAGGTTGTACTCCTGCGTGAACGCGCAGTCGAACAGGTAGGGGGCTTCGTTGCGCTTCTTGACGATGCCGCGGGCCCCACCTCGGCCGCCGCGGATCCTCATGCGGTCGACCTCCTCGTCGGACACCGGCGTGTCGTCGCCGTCGAGCATGGCCTGCAGCGCCGGCCATCGAGCCAACAGCGTCTCCCCCACTCCGGTCTCCGAGTTGGCGAGGTCGGAGCTGTGGACCTGCCATTGGTGCGGGGAGGGGCGCGAGACCAGCGTCAAGCTCTTGGCCTCGCGGCCGTGATTTTCGAGGAGGACTAGGAGTGCATAGGTGGCCCGGTGCGGGCGTGGCGTCTTGCCCAGCGCCGCGCCGATCCGTGCGGCGATCTCGGCGGCGGAACCAATGGGTTCTGGTGCGCCACGTCGGGCGAGCTCTACGATGTCATCCAGAAAACTCGGGAGCTCCTGTCGTCCGCGCGTACCCGCCGGTATCGCGTCGACGACCGACGCTCTAAGGGCGAGGGAGAGTAATGCCGCGACTCGTACGGGATCGGCGCGCAGGTCCACCATGTCGGACCGGGGGTCGCGAGACGAGCGGTAACTTGGTCGAGCAGGATCGTTCCCCGAGGTCCGTCGACCTCGCCGCTCGTCGGTCCCGGGTTCCTCCAGTCGCCCGAGGTCACGTGCTTGGGCCCGGAGCTTCGCCCAGACAGTCAGCCGGTCCAGGTCGAGCCCGGCAATCTCCTTCAGCCGCCCCTGCGTGATCAGAAGCGCACGGCTCTCGTGGACAGCGACCAGAGCGTAGCCGGTAGCGAGCGTGGCGAGGAGCACGGCGGGTGCGTCGCGTCGCGGTGGTCCGGAGCCGGTGTCTGCGAACCCCAGAATGCAGCCGTGGCCCACCCAGCGAAAGCGCGTGTCGGCGCCGTCCAGCCGTACAGTCAACGGCGGGAAGAGGGCCTCACCAAGTTCGGTGCCGAACGCGTGGATGGCCAGGTGCCGGAGCTCCTGGATCTTCGGGTAGATCCCCTCGCCAATGATCGAGAGGTGCTTTGTCTCGGGCGCGACATGGGCAAGGACGCGGCTGTACTCGTGCCAGACCTGCTGAACCACGAAGCGCTGGTACTCACGACCTGCACTCGCCGGGAGCTGGCAGAACTCCTGCCACAACCCGACCACCTCGAGAATGTCCCGGGCCCAATCCCCCTGCTCTGTGGCCATCTCTCACCTCTCGTATTGCCAGTCTACCAGGTTGGCGTGGCCAGTGGTGGTCGCGCACTTGGAATTTGCACAGCAAGTCGCACCGCTTGGGAGGCCGATCTACACAGCAAGTCACACAGTCGCCCAGGGCGATCTTCGCAGCAAGCGTCACAGTTCCGTAGCGCCGATCCGCGCAGCGATCGACACAGTGATCGCTGCCGACCCCATGCTCGCGGATTTGCCCATGCCTCTAAATAGGCCTCTGGAGGGCGAATTTGGGGACTTGCGCATCATTCGAGGAGGCATCAGCCTCGGGTTGGGGGGAGACTGCTGTGCCTGTCCTGAGCTTGATTGACCAGTACGATCGCGCCTGTCTTGAAGTACATGTCCCATCGGACAAGTTGCAGGAGGCGCAGGATCTGTTCCAGCGGCTCTATCCGCGAGGGAGGCTCTCCATTGATGGGAGAATCGTGGATCTGGGCGGGCCGCCAGCTTCGGCGCCTGCAGCTGCGCCGAACGGAGCGACACCAGCGGGACCCTCCGCGCCTGCCCAGGGGGTCGATCCCACGTTCGCCCATACGGCCGCGGCGGCCCAGATCAACACAATGTTGTTCAAGGAGCACATGGAGTGCCAGCGCAGTTTGACCGAGGACATGGTCGAGCAGTACCGGAGGGTGCGGGCGAGCATCGAGGAGGTCGACCTGATGACTCGCGGCGCCCGCGTCATCGAGTTTCAGGAGATGATCCGCGCGATCCAGGTCATGAGCCCACAGAGGGGCACGCCGGAGGAACGGAGTGCCTGGCGTCATGAGCAGTTCGAGCGCTTCTTTATCGGCGGGCTTAAGGCGACGAAGATCCTTTGACGCGACGAGGAGGTGGGGCATGGACGACGCGAGCAAAACAGCGGTGGCGGCGGTTGGGAACCCGTGGATCGGTGTGTTCAAGGGGGTGCTGCAATTCGTGGGGGGCGGCCTCGAGGCGCTCCATGAGGGCGAGTCGGGGAAGCGAACGCGTCCGCCCGAGAGCGCGGAGAGCCGGGAGGCTCGAGAGCGCCTCGAAGGCCTCGGCATCTCCACGGACCAGGCGGAGCAGATCGCCCGGTCCTGGGCCGAGGCAACGCCGGCGGGGTCGCCTGGCCCTGCACCTACGCCGCCCAGACCGCCGGTACCGAGGCTTTCCTTCGATGACTTTGTGAGGGCCGCAGAGTTCGAACTGGGTGGGCGACAGCCCGGGGCCGCCCAGGCGCGGGCGACCGCGCCGGCGACCCAGGAGGAGGCGGAGCCGGGGCCCGTAGCCTCGGCGCCTGCGAGCCCGCAAGCTCCCGAGACGCCGCCCTGCGTGCCGCGGAGTTGGGAGGAGTTCGTGCAGATGGCAGCTTGCGCGCCTCCGGCAGGGGCATCCAAAATCGTCGAGCCTGCCGATCGCCCGCAGGAGGGTGAGCAGCAGGCTCAACTCCTGAATGAGCGCATTCGGCTGCTTGAGGCGAAGCTCGGCAAATGGGAACTACTCGTCTCATCGTTCGAGCCGCAGAATACACCGGAGATCAGGACGACCGCACCGACCACGATGAGCGGCACGGCATCCGACTCCGAGAGCGCCGCGACGATGGCGACGGAGGCCGTGGTTCATGGTGGTGATCCACCAGCGACCCCGCCGTGGCCACCCAGCCACGAGTCCGCCACCATCGTGCAGGGGCCGTGGTCTACGAGTCGCGGCGACGGTCCAGGTACCCCGGCCGTCGAGCAACCACGCCGCGAGCCCGGCAGGCTTTATGAGGTTCAGGTGCAGCGTGTCACGACGCTCGAACAGAACTTCGAGACCTTCGACAAAATGATGGATGGACTCGCGGCGCGGTTGGGTACGAAGGGGCAACCGCCAAGCTAACGTGGTACCAAAGAGGGCCCGGACATATCGCGTGCAAAGGGAGGGATCATGAACGACAGGGATGGATTTACAGAGGAGGAAATCCGGGCATTTCTCGGGGTGCTGGTCGCCCGTGGATCGCTCATCATCGAGGGGGTCGAGGCGCTGCGGTTGCTGCGACGCGCGATCGAGGAGGCGGTTGCGCGGTCCGGAGTTTCCGTCGAGTGGGACCCACACTCGTCCGTGGATATGCGAGAATGGCTCGGGCTCGTGTCATGGTCGGCGGTGCGCTGGGGTATCGCAGGGACCGCGCTGGGGTTGCTGCTCGGCGGGTTCTCGGAGCGCTGTGACACGTGGTGCGCGCTGGGTGGTGGTATCGGCCTCATCCTCGGCGGGCTTCAAGGACATCGGGCGGTCCAGAGCGGCTTGCGCCTGCGCGCGTACCAGGATGAGAGGGGTACGGTATGCGTTGAGGTGAAGGTGCTGCCGCCTGGGCGGACGCCGATGCCTGCGTGAACAGCGACCTCCTCTGCGTCCGCGCCAACCTCGACCCGAGCAATACGCCGGGCTCACGAGAGCGGCCGCGGCTACGTTCGCCTCCACGGCGTGCTCCACCGCGCCCAGCGGATCGGCCGCATCGATCCGCTCCGCGCCCTGCAACTCGACCAGGTCCGCGGTGGCGCGCATGACGTGGGCCGTCACCTTGCGGATGAAGGACATCGGGTCGGCGAGCTCGAGGTCGCGGGAGACCGCGTGTAGCGGGCAGATGATCTTGAGGACGTAGCTGCCGACCTCGGTTTGGCCGGCGCGGCAGGCCGCGAGCATGGCGTCGGTTTCGCCGCGGCTCATGCGGGGGTGCACCGCGATTTGGTGGATGACGGAGCAGGCGGAGCGAGCAGGGCCCGGCGGGCGCCCTCGCGGAGCATGACATCGGTGGTGAGGGAGAGCTGGCCGCTCTCGGCGTCGCGGCTGGCGATGCGGATACGGAGAACGTCGGCGTCGGGCCATTGTAGGTCGGCGAGGACGGCGTCGATGGGGCGGCGCTCGAGCTCAGCGAGACGCTGGACCACGTCGAGCATCGCGTCGGTGAAGCCGGCGTCGTCGGCGTCCATGGGGATCTGGAGCTGGCGGAGCTGCTGGTCGGGGTGACGAAACAGCCAGAAGCGGCCGCGGACGCCCTCGATGGGGGTCGATTGCCGCGACTCTGCATATTGCCGGACCGCGAGGGGGCACAGCTGCCTGGCGAGGTTGCGGCGCTGCTGATCAATGCTCATAGCGCAGCCTCTCCTGGTGAGCGACCCGGCGAAACAGGTCGTGCAACCCGGCCGGTGAGAGCGGCTGGCTCTCCGGGAGGTAGATCGTCTTGCCGGAGGTGTTGGTGCTCGGGGGCGCGTCGAGCAGGCTCACCCAGTAGGCGGCGCGGGAGAGCATGAGCTGGTTCGACACGGGCATGCACCTCGACGGGTCCGAGTTGGCTGTACATCAAGCGGCTGGCATGTGCGTAGTTCGCGGCGTCGTCGGGCGACGACCGCACAACCAGGCTGTCCCTGACTCGCACGGAGTTCGGGCTACTTCCTTCGCAGCTCATCGTGGGGGGATGAAGACCGCCGACGGGGCGAACTGCTAGCTAGCTAGCTAGCCCTTCGCCGGGCGGCCGCAGGCCCGCGTGAGATTTTGCTTGCAATTGTTGTTTACCTCATCCCTATAGAGCAGGAGGCGAGCATGAACGAAAATACGCAGCGGCCGACGGAAATCCCCGGGCAGAGTGCTGTGCCAGCGGTGCCCCGCGGAGTAGGGGCTCCGGGGACTCGCATCGCGGGTCGTTTTGTCCTCCTGGACCGACTGGGCGCGGGTGGGGGCGCCGTGGTGGTGAGGGCGCGGGACGAGCAGCTCCGGTCCGTCGTGGCCGTCAAGCTGCTGCGCTCGCAGGACAGGGACCTGCAACGTCGTTTTGCCCGGGAGGCTGAGCTCCTGGCGAACGTCCGGCACCCGTCGCTCGTGCAGGTGCTCGCGCACGGCAGCGACGGCGAGCACCTGTACATGGCCCTCGAGCTGGTCGACGGGCCGAATCTCAGCGAGCAGATCGCCACGGCGGGGCCGATGCCATGGCGGCAAGTTCTTGAAATCGGAACCCAACTCGCGGATGCCCTCGACGCGCTGCACCGCAAAGGCCTCATTCACCGGGACGTGAAGCCGGCGAACATCATGCTGGGGGCCGACGGCGTGAAGCTGATCGACCTGGGCTACGCGCGGATCACGGAGGCCTACCGGGACCCGGAAGGCTTCACGCCCAAACCGCGGCGTCCGACCGAGCTGGGCCTGGCGATCGGCACCCCCGGCTACCTGCCGCTCGAGGCCGGGCTCGTGCCCGCCGACGAGCGCTTCGACGTGTTCGGGCTCGGGGTCACGTTGTACGAGTTGCTGACGGGCGAGCTACCTGGCATCGAGCCGCTCCGGCCGTTGAACGAGGTCTATCGCGGCTGCGACGCGCCGCCCGACCTGGGGCTGGTGCTGGCAGCAGCCCTGGCTCTCGAGCCCAGTGACCGCACACAAAGCGCCGCCGAGCTGGGCCGCGCGCTCGCGGCGATCCGCATCGCGCATCCCGAATCCAGGAACTCGCCGCTGCTTGACGGGCGCTACGAGCGAGTGAGCGTGCTCGGGACCGGCGCGAAGGGGGATGTGTATCTGGCGAATCACCGGGGCAGTGGCCATGACGTCGCGCTCAAGTTCCTGCGCTCGACGCACCCGGACGATCGGCGCCGGTTCGAGCGCGAGGTGAAGCTGCTGGCGCTCCTCGATGCGCCCGGTCTGCCTCGCTTCTACGACTTCGCCGCGCACCTCGACCGCCCCTACATAGCGATGGCGCGGGCCATGGGTTTGCCCGCGGTTCGCTTCTGCCTGGCGAGCGACCAGGTGCGGCTGAAGCCAGATGAAGTCCTTGCGGTCGGCCTGCAGGTGGCCCGTGTGCTGAAGTACCTGCATGGCCGCGGGGTGCTGCATCGAGACCTCAATGCCAACAATGTGATGATCGAGCTGGCCCGCACGCCGCGTGTCACCCTCGTCGACCTCGGTTGTGCGTCCGTGACCGACGAATTTTATGCGCATGCCTCGACTCGCTATTTGACGCCACCAGAGGCCAGGGTGACGATTCCCGACGGCGGGATCGAGCGGCTCGCCTGGTCGGCGCCCGAGGTCCAGGCGGGCGAGGGCTGGACCGGCAAGAGCGACGTTTACTCTCTGGGGTTGCTGCTCTTTCGGCTGCTCACGGGCAAGCTGCCCACGTTACCGGGCTCCTACGAGCCGTGCCCGGTGCAGAAGTATGCGCCGGGCTGCCCCGACGACCTGGCTGACGTCGTGCTCTCAGCGCTCCAGCCGCTTCCCAGGGATCGGCCCGATGCGGCGCAGCTTGAGCAGTTGTTCATGGAGATCCTCGAGGATCGAGAAGATGCCGCACTCTCGAGGCGGGCCGAACAACCTCCCATCGAGGTGGTGCCCCCGAACCCTCGCCCGGTTGCCGTGGCAGCCGCACCAGCCGCTCCGGCGTCGACGCGGGGATGGACCTTGTTCATGAACGAGACGGCGACGCCGAGCGTGGCTCCGCCGCCGAGGAGTGCCACGAGCGACCAGCCCTCTCCCCCCGCACCCGCGAAACCACGACGACGTTTTGGTGTGCTGACCGGGGCGCTCCTGGTCGCGTTCGCGTGGTGGGGTGGGAGAGCGACGGCGCCGTCGGTGCTGTCAGCGTCCGAGGCGAGCCCAGCCCATGCGCCGACCCTCGCGCGAACGCAGGAGCTGCCTCGCCCGGCGCCGACACCCGCGACGTCGCCGTCGACAGGAACGTCGCCCGCGGTGCTGCCCGCGATGCACGCTGTCGTGGACGGCGCGGCCCCGAAGATCCGCGCGTGCATCAAGAGCGTCGGCGAGGTCGAGGTCGAGTATTCGACCGTCGCAGGCAGCGAGCAGTTCGCCAGGATCAAGGTCATCGGCGACGCCGATCGTGGCGCCGGTGATTGCATCCGTGCGGTCTTCGCGGACCTTCGTTTCACACCCACCACTGCCCAAACCTTGGTCGAGGAGTACCGCCCATGAGCTCGCTCGCAACTACCCTCATGCTCCTGTGGGCCCTGCAGGAGCCCTCGCCGGTCTCGACGGGCCCCGCCTGCGCGCGGATGGACAATGGTTGCAAGGCGAGGATGTACGTCAAGAAGGCGGCGGCCGCCGAACCCGCCCGGCGCGCGATCTACCTGTTCACCGCGTCACGCTCGTACCTCGCCCTCTTCGCGCAGACAGGCGACGTGCAGGACCTCTGCGCGGCGCGCAAGAACTTCGAGCAGAGCCTCTCGGTGCGCGAGCAGACCGCGAGTCAGCGCGCAAGCTTCGAGGAGTCGCGGGCGGAGCTGGAGGCCCTCGAGAAGCAGCATGGTGCCCGCTGCAAGTCGTCGAGTCGTCGACAAAAGTCGACGTCGATCGCGGTCGCCCGGAGCACTCAGGCCGCACCTGCTGAGCCGGCTCCGAGCACGCCGGTTCCAGTAGACTCGTCTGCTCCAATGCCGCTCGAAATGCTCGTCGCGCCGTCGGTGCCCGGCGAGCAAGTTGCTGCCGAGGAGGAGCTTCTCGCGGTCCCTCTGCCGCGGTCAGCGGGGCCGCGGATCCCACGTGCGGCCGCCCCCGCATACCACCCACCAGCGCCGTCACGGGCTCGGGCCCCAGGCCGCCCGCTGGTGATCGGCGGCGGCGCGACGCTCGGCGTGGGCGTCGTCCTCGCAAGCGTCGCGGGGTATGCGAGCGCTCAGGTCGCGGACGCGTCACGCGCGAGCTACCACCTGTACGACCAGACACAGGGCCGGGGCGGGCTCGACGTGCTCGCCGCGGAGAGCCAGATCCACCGGGACTTCAACCGCTGGGTGCCGGTCACGATCGGCACGGCGATCGCGGGCACCACCGCGGTGATCGCCGGCGCCGTGATGCTGCGTGTCGGCATCCGGAGGCTGAAGCAGGGGCCGGTGCGCACCGCCCTCGTGCCAGTCCCGGGCGGCCTTGCCATTCACGCGCGTTTCTGACGAAAGTAGGCCGGCATGTGCCCCACGCTCCGCTTGCTCGCCCTCCCGCTCTCGTGCTTGCTCGGCGGTTGCCTCGCGCCGCCGATCGAGTTCTGCGAGGACTGCACGGTGGCCATGCCAGACGCGACCGGGGGCGATCCCTCGGTGCCGACCGGCGGCGAGGGCGGCGTCCAGACGGTCACGGGCGACGAGGACGCCAGCTCCGGCTCCACGACCCCGGAGGCGGAGACCGGCACCGAGACCGTCGGCAGCACGGGCCTGCCCGCCGAGCCGCCGCTGATCGTCGATGGGGTGGTGATCCCCGACTATATCGACGACAACGGCGTGCTCTCGGTCGAGGCCAGCACCATCAACGCCGCGGGGGTGCACTTGCTGCTCGACACCGGCGAGCAGATCGAGCTGACAGAGGTCCGCGCCGGCGAGTTCGCTGGCGAGATCCCGGCGTTTACCAGCGGCGATAACGGCAAGCACACCGCCGTGCTCACGCCCTGGCGCGATCAGATCGTGGGTGAGCCGGTCGAGGTCGACTACGTGATCGCCCTGCCGCCGGCCGGGTACGAGATCGGGTGGGAGATCGGCGGCCTGAATGGCAGCGTGGCGGCGATCGCCGTGCTGCCGGACGGGCGGCCCGTCGAGTTCGGCACCTACCAGGAGATGGGCGAGCCGCGTTGCTACCTGCAGCTCCGAGACAGGCACGGAGCTGCGATCGAGTTCATGGACGTGCTGGCCGCCTCGTACTGCCGCGCGACCGACCTGAAGATCGACCGCGAGACCGGACGGATGTATGTGCTCGTCGAGCGCGAGAAGGGGGACGACATCGTGTGGTGGGTCGGCGAGTTCTCCGCGTGGGGCAAGGGGCCGAAGGGTATCGGCACCGGCGTCGTGGGTGACACCGCGTACGCCCTGGCGGCCAGGCCGGATGTGGTCGCGGTCTGCGGCTCGCGGGCCGTGCCGACGATGGACAAGCTCGACGCGCTTGCGGTGCTCCTGCGGTCCAATGAGCCGGCCGACGCGCGGGTGTTCGACTATCAACCACCTAATGACCCCAAAACGCATAGGTTTACCGAGACCGCCCGCGACTGTGCGCTCGCCGGGGATACGCTCGTGCTCGTCGGCGAGGCCCGTGGTCAGCACGACGGCGGGCTGCCATTCTACCGTGACCGCATCATGGTGATCGAGTCTGAGGTGGATGTCGTGGCCGAGCTGCATTGGACCATCGCGGGGCTCGAACTCGGCATCCAGACCCGGGCCCTCGCGCTCGACCTCGACGGGCAAGGCCGTTATCACCTCGCCGGCGATCGTTGCCTCGATGCCTGTGAACCGGACGGCGAGCTGTGGACGTACCAGCCCGGGGGAACGCTGGTCGATCACGCCTCGCTCGGCCCGCTCGGCTCGCCATGGTTCGGCCCGCACGACATCGCATGGAGCCCGGCTGGTTACGCCGTCGTTGCCCTCGGCGAGATGCAAGGTCAGTCGCTGGTGTTCAAGGTCCAGGCGTTCGCGCCCAGCGATCCGGTGGCCCTATGGACCTTCGTCCCCAACGACAAGCTGGGCCTCCAACTCGCGCTCGCCGTGGCGGTCGGTCCTTACGGTGAGGTCTACGCCGGGGGTCTCGCCGCTGACGAACATCCGGCGTTCGCTCGCATCGGCGGGTGAGGCAACGCTCAAGCCGGTGGCGGCGTGAAATCAGCGCACGCGGTCTCCACCAGACTCGCCGCCTGGCTAAACGCTGGCCCATAATCGGCGACCAGGGCGTTCTCCTGATAGTGGAATGGGAACATCGTGGTCAATACGCATAGGCGATCCTCGGGGTGGCACTCACCCTCGTGCGGCGGACAGTCACATCCGCCGATGTTCAGCATCACCACGGAGTTAGCGTCGCCATGTTTGGCGTCGATCACGGCCTGGGCCCACTGGGCGGGCGTCCCTTCCGACCCTAAGAAGCTTTGATCCGGGTTGGTGGCGATGAAGGTCACCATCAAGAGCGCGTCCTTGCGGAGGAACCCGCCGTTGCAGCCGCCCGGGCCGTTGAGGTTATGCTGCACAGCGGCCGCCAGCGCCTGGCCCAGCGCTCCATACCCGCTGGCCCCGACATTGGCGATGCACTCGAACGTGCCCTTCAGGTCGCTCTGGCCCTTCACGAGGTAGCGGCGATCGCCGTCGATCGGGCACGGCTTGTTGGCTTCGCCGTTAACACCCGCGGGGAACACCTCGCCGGTCCCCCACATACGGTCGCAGGTTGATACGAGGTCGAGCTCGTCGCAGGGGTAGTCGGGCGCGTCGCAGCACGGGTCGCCCTTTTCGTCGGCATCTCCCCATGGGCAGCATGCATCACCGATCTTGCAGGCGAGATCGGGGCAGACTTCGTTACAAACCGTGTTGCCCCACCCGTCGTCGCCGGCCACGACCATGATGTGGTAGTCGAAGTCGTGGAATCTCGACTGGATGGTCTTGATGAACTCGGGGAACGCCGCCGCGAGCTGCTCCTGGCGATACCTCATATTCGCGCTCCGCGAGATCATGAACAGGAAGTCGATCTTCCCCTTGCAGCCGGCCGGTGAGTCATTCCCGAAATCGGGCATGCCGCCGAGGTCGCGGACAGGCTCGGACATCGACGCCGCATTTCCCTCCGCGGAGCCGGTGTCTGAGCTGGTTGTGGAGCCCGGGCTGCTCGTGGAGGCTGCAGCTGTCGTTGTTGTCGTCGTGACTTCAGGCGTCGAGCCGAAGCCGGTCGCGGTCGCAGGCGATGGCTGGCAGGCAGCCAGCAGGAGCGCCAGGGTGGGCCGAGTCCGCACGGCCGGACCGTAGCGCATTTTCGCCCGCCGATCCAGCTTGCGGCGGCGACCCCGTCTCAGGGTGGGGTCGGCGAGCTCGAGGCCGCCGACACCACCGGCGACAACATCGTTGGTCGGGTCGACCGCGTTTCTGATCCCTAACAGCGGTCGAACGGATATCAGGGGCCTCCACGGCCGGCGAGCGACGCGACGGGCGTGCGCGGCGTAGTCGCGGCGG
>Ga0075163_10011078_pt1 | contig 11758 bp, 7 predicted proteins | sample JI1023141ADNA_FD_71478 | JGI IMG/M metagenome (GOLD analysis project Ga0075163, IMG submission 71478) | Wastewater effluent complex algal communities from Wisconsin, to seasonally profile nutrient transformation and Carbon sequestration -... | ecosystem: Engineered > WWTP > Effluent > Algae... | reverse complement strand
GCTAAACCTTGTACTCGCAATCCTTTGTAGTTTAGGATTTCCTTCGTGGAGAATAGTAGTTTCCTTGCCCTTTCCAATGTATTAGGGTTTCAACATCAAAAAAGTGTTGAAAAACACATTTTCTAGGTGTCGATATTCAATCGGAACGATGCATTTTTGAGCAACACACATGGCTATGTCGAATCAGGAGATAATTATCAAATTAGAAAACGCCGAAATCAGGCAGAAAGAAAACGTAATCCTCAAGGATGTCAATCTTGAGATTCGTGCAGGTGAATTCATTTACCTGATTGGTAAAACAGGCAGCGGAAAAAGCAGCTTGCTCAAAACGCTTTATGCTGATCTACCATTAAGAAATGGCACTGGTGAATGTTGTGGATTTGATCTCACGACTTTAAAAAGAAAACAGATTCCGTACTTACGCCGAAAGCTCGGCATTGTTTTTCAGGACTTCGAACTATTGACAGATAGAAGCGTGAACGACAACCTTCAATTTGTGCTGCAAGCCACGGGATGGACCGACCAGAAAGCAATGGAAAGCAGAATGCAAAGCGTGCTTGATCTGGTAGGACTTGAAAATAAAGGCTATAAGATGCCACATGAACTGAGCGGTGGAGAACAACAACGCGTTGTAATTGCCAGAGCGTTGCTCAACACACCACAACTTATTCTAGCGGATGAGCCGACTGGAAATCTTGATCCGAAAACAAGCCATGAGATATTAAACTTATTGCTTGCCATCAGCCGATCAGGAACCACTGTTCTGATGGCCTCTCACGACTACCACACCATGCAAAAGTTCAACAGCCGCATCATTGTTTGTGAAGATGACGCGCTGAGAGAAACTTCAGACATCACACAATTCGAAACGATTCATGCCTGATGGCAGGTTCATTAGTCAGCATCATTATACCTGCATTCAACGCAGCGTCAACGATCAGGAAATGCCTGAGCAGCGCCGTTGACCAGACTTTCATCGAAAAGGAAATAATTGTTGTTGACGGCGGCTCTGCAGATAATACGGCCGACATCGTAACGTCATTCCGCCCAAGCATTACGCATTTCATCAGTGAAAATGATGATGGTGTATATGACGCCATCAACAAAGGACTTGACCTGGCAAAAGGCGATTGGATTTTTATTCTGGGAGCGGACGACTATCTCGATAATCCACAAACGATTTCCAAATTATTGTCGAGCAATAAAGGCAACGCTACATTGATATTCGGAATAGCACGCAATGAATCCGGTGTAAATTCTCTTGTGCCATCAGAGCATATCAGCAGTATGGGATTTGCATTGACATTTAGAAATACACTTCATCAGCAGTCAGTGCTTTATCATAAAAGTGTATTCGAAAAATTCAGATTCAATATCCAATACAAAGTCCTGGCAGATTACGACCTTCATCTCAAACTTTATAGCGAATCGGTTTCATATCAAAACACATCGATTTTGGTGGCGCACTGCAAGGCACAAGGTTTGTCAAAAAAATTCAACTGGGCGCTTTATCGAGAAGAATTGAAAATTAAAAAAAAAAGGCTTCACCCAATTCTATGGCTCATCAATATTCCGTGGGTTGTGATGAAGTATGCAATCAAGAATCTCTTCTGAACCGGCTCAAAGAAATTTGCTGTAGATATCTTGAAGCACTTCACTCTCATGCTGCCAATTGAGTGATTCGCGCGCTTTCAAGCAGTTCGATTTCCAAGTGTTGAAGTTCTCATGACCTAAAGCTTGTTTGATATACTCCGCCACAACTTTGGGTTCAACGGACGGCACGATAAGACCAACCTCATAATCCGAAACAACTCTTCTTAATTCAGGGAGGTCAGACACAATCACCGGAATGCCTGCGTGTATGTAATCGAAAAGTTTATTGGGCAACGACAGCGTATAATTGAGATGCAACGGCTTATCGAGCGAAACACCAAGGTCAGCATTTGCAGTGAATTGTTTCAACTCCTCGAAAGGCATTTTTCCTTTGATCCAGACTTTATCCTGAAGACTCAATGTGCTAACCATGCTCTTGAGATTTTCAATTTCTCTTCCGGAACCGATGATGAGCAACAAAACACCTTGAACATATTGCATCGCTTCGACAAGTTCCTTGCCTCCTCTGTCGGGATCGATGAAAGCGCCTTGCAACAGAATGATTTTTTTGTCTTCCGGCAACTCAAGATCTCGTCGTGATTTTTTATACTGAATTGGATTCAGCACAGGAATATTTCGCACCACTTTCACATCAGTATTGTATAGTTTACGGTATATCTCTGCAATGCTTTCGTTGACGGTGTAGACGAATTTCAGTTTTGGAAAAATGAATTTTTCAATTGTCAACCAAGTTTTCTTTTGAAAATTTCTTCCTGTCAGACCTTCTGCTTCAGTAAAATATTCATGGCTATCATAGACAACATTTTTATCTCTGATTCTGCTTACTAAAAAAGCCGGGAGAAGCGTATCAAGATCATTGGCAAGAATTACGTCTGTCTTTTTGAAGAGCAAATAAAAAAACAACCTTATGTTGAGTGCGGCATAAAACAAAGCACCACGTTCGAAAAACAAATTAAACCTTTTGATTTCATATGGTCGTTCGAAATGATTACTTGAAGGCAATTTTCTACCGACAAGTGTAATCTCATATCCGAGTTTAAGTAAGGTATCGCAGACCTTGGCAACCCGCTGATCAAACTGAAGATCATTAGAAACTAAAACGGTAATATGTTTTGAGCGCCGTTGTTGCAAGCAAAACTATTTATTGGTTGTGAATAGTTTCTCACGAATTTCCTTCAATACTTTTTTTGTGTAAAGAGGAAAATCTGCGTTCATCATCCAACTGAAATATCCAGCATCACGAGAGAGTACATCTTCTACCGTCATGTTTTTGTACTTACCAAAGTTGAACACCGGTTGGTCTTTATCGTTGAATACAATGTGCCCTGCAAAGTCAGCTTTCTTTTTTCTTTCACTCAGTTTATGGATGAGCTCCATATCATTTTGCACGGGCTTGGTTTTGTTGCCATCAGCATCAGTTATCTCCACATCCTTATATCTGTCCAGCATTGCTTCAAACACTTCAAGTGTCGCGAGCGTATCAGGTAATGCTTCATGAGCATCATCGAGATCTTTACCACAGAAGAATTTGTAGGCCGCCTTCAGATTGCGTTGTTCCATCATGTGAAATATAACCTGTACATCAATGAGGTTTCTTCCTTCAATGCTAAAATCGATTCCAGCACGAAGAAACTCTTCAGCCAAAAGAGGTATATCAAAACGATTGGAGTTGAATCCACCGAGGTCACATTCGAACAAAAACTTGAACAACTTTGGAGCAAGGTCTGCAAAAGTTGGTGCGTCCTTTATGTCTGCGTCATAGATACCGTGTACCAGCGAAGCTTCAATTGGAATAGGAACACCAGGATTCACTAATAAGCGATTTTCTTTACCGCTTTGAGCGGGCATCATGGTTACTTGTCCATCAGGCTGAATCTTGACAATTGCGATTTCTACAATTCTGTCTTTTCCGATATCTGTGCCCGTTGTTTCAAGGTCAAAAAAGGCAATCGGCTTCTTGAGGTTAAGCTTCATCTAATTTATTTTTCAGTTTCTAAAATAATCTTAAAACACATTGCGTTCATCATGTACAGAGTAGCGGTCCCATTGGGACCAGGGTAGCAAAAGAAACCCCCGGACGGGAGTGTCCGAGGGGTTTCTTCGTTTTATTCATGTTCTTTTTGAAAGTGTGATATTCAATCAGGCATTAACCCTGAACACGCACTTTGATATACTGGAACTGCTCATAGATGAGGCGATTTTTCTTCGCGTCATTGGCATATTCTTTACCCTGAACAAGTTCATCACCCTTTCCGAAAGTATAATCCTTTCCTTCGATGCGTTTGTATTTTGCAAGTTCATCGCGAATCTGATCATGCGCAGTTTTGGCTCTGTTAGCAACAAGGTCTTCGTTGGTCTTAAATCTTGTAGAAGGCACTTTAGATGCAGAAGCTTCCACAACGATAACAGGCTTTTTACCGCTCTTGATAATCGCGTCAACGTCTCTGATGAACAAGGCGAACTCAGGTTCTGTCACACCAAATTCGTGGAAGTCATAAACGAAGAATCTTGAATATTGAGCAAATCCTTTTTCAGGAATGTATTGGCGATTGATCGGATCCTTGTGGTTGTAAACAAATTCTTTGATCTCCAAAGTTTCACCCGGAGGAGTCACTTCGATAGCCGGCTCTTCGATGATATCAGGCTTTTCTTCTTTTGGTTTTTCAACTACAGGAGTAATGACTTTCGGAGTCTCGATAGTTTTAGGATCAACCTTCGGCTCTTCTTTCGCCATAGTCACAGGCACGAGGAATACCTCACGCTCGATTTCCTGGAAAGCACTTTCACAAGGTACATTGATGTTATCGTCTTTGATCATCTCTTTGCCTTTGAAGTACTCGATATGATAACTTGTACAAGGGTTCAGGATAGCGAGGTAGCCACCATCGCGTTTTCTAGGACGGTATTCTGATACTTCACCGCTCTTATCATTTGTAACAAGAATGCGGAGATCATCCGGCAATTCTTCACCTTCAGCAGAAATAATAAAACCTTTCAAAACAGCGAGTTGTGTCTCATTGGTGATTTCAGGCATGTCCACAAGATAAATATCCTTAAGACCATAACCGCCATCTTTTCCTGAAGAGTAGTAAGCACGGCGACCATCGGCCATTGGAACGAAGAAAACGTCATCGTCAACGGTATTGAGCGGATAACCCATATTCACTGGTGCTCCCCATTCTCCGTCTTCACCTAGGCGCGAGTAGAAAATATCAAATCCACCCATGCAGCCATGACCTTTTGATGCGAAGTAAAGTGTTTTACCATCGGCAGTAAGGAAAGGAGCATCTTCATCATAAATCGTGTTGATCTGAGTTCCTGCATTGAGGGCACGGCTCCATTCTCCGTTTGGAAGTTTCACACAACGATAGATGTCGCGTTTTCCAATTCCACCGGCGCGATCGCTGACGAAATAAAGTGTGTTACCATCAGCAGAAACAGTTGCGTGTGTTTCCCAAGCAGCGGTATTGATGTCAGAACCAAGCAACATTGGCTCACTCCAGGTTTCCCCGATGAGCGCGCTTTCAAGTACTTGACCATCTCCCATTTTATCGCGATAGATGAAGAGTGTCTGACCATCAGGCGATACACTGATAGTTGCATCGTGGTCAGGCGTGTTGAGGTTCAGAACCTCAGGCTCAGTCCAAACACCTTCTTCATTTTTGAAAGAAACAAAAACGTCCTCTTTGTATTCACCTGTATCCAAGTCGCGGAGATTACTGTTGCTGGTATCAGCGCGCAATCTGCGGCTGGTGAAGAATAGCGTACTTTCATCCAATGACAATACCGGGCTATATTCGTTTGTTTCGCCGTTTACAACTGGTCCAACGTTGGTGATGATATAATTTTTAGGATTGGCCATTTGAGTTTTAGCCTCCTGACAAGTCTCAAGTTCACGTTGAGCATCCGCGTACATCAAGTGTTTCTTTCCAAGCTCTTTCTGCAGTTTTTCGAAAGTTTCGATCGCAGCATCAATTTGCATATTGAGCGCCTGAGCGCGGCCGAGATAGAACAACACTTTCACCGGAGCTTTTTTCTCGCTCGGGTCGTATTCATCATAATTTTTGCTGAATTTTTTGGCGCAAGCTGCTTCGAGATATTGCAAAGCCTCTAACTTAGAATTTGCTGTTTGCAAATAACAATAGCCAATTTTGTAATTAACGTTGGCATTGTTTGGATCAACTTCAAGAATTTCTTTCCAGTTGTTGATACTCTGTGTCCAGAGTTTTTCCTCCATGAGATTATTCGCCTCAATGAATTTGGCAGAAAAATCAAAACGAGGTTTGGGTTTGTCAGCGGCAAATGATTGTGCTGCGACGAACAATAAAAGCAGTCCGAAAAAAAATCTGTTCATTCCCTGAAAAGTATAGAATAGTCAATACACGATTTGAGCGTCCGAAGATAGTGAACGCACACGACTAATGAAAATTAAAATTGAGATCTTAGAAGTCTCTGTTGATATCCCACGCCTCGAGATAATCTGCGACACGTCTAACGAACTGACCACCCAAGGCACCGTCTACGACCCTGTGGTCGTAACTGTGGCTCAGGAACATCATATGACGGATACCGATAAAATCGCCAGAAGGAGTCTCAATTACAGCGGGTTTCTTGCGAATAGCGCCAACAGCCATGATGGCTACCTGTGGCTGATTGATGATCGGAGTTCCGAGTACGTTGCCGAAAGTGCCCACATTGGTGAGGGTGTAAGTACCGCCACTGATTTCATCAGGGCTCAGTTTGTTGTTTCTGGCGCGATCTGCAAGATCATTCACCTTTTTCGCCAAACCAACCAGGTTCAAAGTATCAGCGTTTTTGATCACCGGAACGATGAGGTTTCCAGAAGGCAGCGCTGCAGCCATGCCAATGTTGATGTCGCCTCTTTTGATGATTTTATCGCCGTCAACAGAAATGTTGATCATCGGGAAATCCTTGATAGCCTTTACAATCGCCTCAATAAAAATTGGAGTAAAAGTGATCTTGGTTTTTTCTTTCAGTTCAAACTGTTTTTTAACCTTTTCACGCCATAATACGAGATTGGTGACATCAGCCTCAACGTAAGAAGTCACGTGAGGTGAAGTTTGTTTGCTCATCACCATATGTTCGGCAATGATCTTACGCATGCGGTCCATTTCGATGATTTCATCATTGGCACCGATGCTGATTGCAGCCTTTGGCTTAGGAGCGGGAGCCGCCGGAGCGCTTACCACTTCCACTTTCGCGGCAGTACCATTTGATGATGGCGCCGGCGCTGCCGGTGCCACAGGAGCAGCCACCGCAGGAACAATACCTTTACCTTTATTGGCCACATAATCAAGAATGTCACTTTTCGTAACACGTCCACCCTGCCCGCTTCCTGCGATTTTTTCCAGTTCAGCCATGCTGACACTTTCAGCCTTGGCAATGTTGCGAACGAGTGGAGAATAGAAACGGCCTTCGGGACCGTTTTTGATAACTTCAGTTACCAGCGGAGTCGCCATTTCAGCCGCTGCAACATGAGCGGCCACGGGTGCTGCATGTTCAATTTTCTGAGGAGCAGCAGGAGCTGGAGCAGCAGCAACCGACGTTTGAGCGCCTACGCCGATGATTGCAATCGGTTGTCCAACCTGAACTACATCACCTTCTTTGACAAGGCATTTCAGGAGCACACCATCTTCAGGTGACGGCACTTCACTGTCCACCTTATCTGTAGCGATTTCAATGATAGGCTCATCGGCAGTCACCGCGTCGCCTTCTTTTTTCACCCATTTGATGATGGTTGCTTCCGCAACACTTTCGCCCATTTTAGGCAGGAGCAGTTCAATCTGTGACATTGACAGTTGGATTCGTTGTTTTGAAGGCACAAATGTACTTCAGCACCCAAGCATTTTAAGCCGGATTAATAAAGTTTTTCCTCTCACAGAAAACACTATAAATCAACACAGTCGATCAATTAGAGCGAGACCGTGACTATTCCTTAACCAATCGAAGCACCTGAGTATCTTGACCGCTGACACGTAGCACGTAAACACCTTGTGCAAGTTCGTTCAAAGACTCATTCAGCATTTGATTTAGCTGACCGAGATTGGCATTCGCATTCAAAATCATTCTGCCATCGGCGCTGAAAAGTGAAGCTTCAAATTTTTCTTCCTGATCAAAAGAGCCGCTTAACACCAGCGTAATTTCCTCAGAAAATGGATTCGGATAAACCGCGAACTCAGTGGTTGCAGTATTCGCAAGTCGTGTGATTTCACCATTGTGATTAAGAGCACCCGTTCCTGATATCACTCCGTCGTCAAGCAATTCGCCGGTTACTTCAATTTCACCATAGACGTAAAGATTTGCTTCCGCTTCAACAATCATAGAAGCAACGATTTCCTTACCATGGATCGCAGGCTGAGGAAAAGCGTTAGCGGGAATTACCACATCACTAGCAGCATCCGGAATTTTTCCTTCTTCCCAATTGGCTTCATCATGCCAATCAGATGTACCGGAATTGCCCGACCAAAATGCAGCTGTATTTCCTGCAGTCAAAGCGTTAGCATTTGTAACTACCTGCGGAGCGGTGTAGGTGACATTCACCCAGCATTTTTGTCCCGGGTTTGTATTCACATTATTGCGCACTTTCAGTGTGATCCAACCGCTGAAGTTCGGAGTGTAATTGCCCGTCAACGTTCCAATACCATTTTTAGAAGACAATAAAGTTCCGGCAGCATTATAAAGTCCGATATAAAGACTTTTTGTTGGAGCCTCCGGATAAAGGATATAGGTCACAGGCTTACCCATTTCAACAAAAATTTTCCCGACAACTCTGAAGTTTGTTGATGAAGCCGGAATAGCGCCACCCTGACCTAAAGAGCTTGCATGTGAATCACCGAGATCATTGGCCATTTCCCATTCCTGCGTGGTGCTTGCTGAGCGCGGTGGAGAATAGGAAGTACCATCCTGGCCCACAGGAGCCCAAACGCTATAGCCATGACGACCGGCAGTATTCAAAGAAGGATCAACCGGAGGAGTATTGATCGGTGCCCAACCATTCGCATCAACAGTTACGGTAGCATTTCCATTTGCTCCTGAATAGTCTTTTAAAACAGTACCTGGGGCAAAAGACGTGTACACCCATTTGTTTTGCCATGTGTTCCAGTTGTCGGTGATGCCGATGATCGCCTTGCCCGCTCTTGAAATAACAAGATAGTCCTGATCAGAATAAGGAACCTGATAAGCACCCGACTTAAAGTTGAGAGCTTGATGACACCACATCAAATTAATTAGGTCGGAACGTGCAGGCAAACTGGTTGATGACTTAGGATCATGGTTGAATCTGTTGCCATTGTATCCAATATCAAATAAATCTTCGAAGAAAATTTGAGGGTTGCCATCCATGGCCATCATTACCGCATACGCTGCAGACATGCGCGGTTCGTTTGGTTCGATGTGTGGCGAAAGTTCAGAACCACCATTCCAACCGGTATAATTTCCTGACGCATTTACTTGTGGTCTGAAAGTATCATGATTGTTGACGAATGGAACCGTTCTATGCACATAAGTATTTGTTGAGGGATAAAATGTCACACGCTCATTTTGTTGTGAAGCTGGTAATGACGACATATTAAAATTCCCCATACCGTAAACCATACCATACAAACCTCCTGATGGATCAAACGCTCGAAGATTAAAGTCAAAAGTTCCCATCATTTTGTCGCCCGATGACGCAGCAATTGCATTCACATAATTATCGAGTTCAGTTTTGCTTCCAACCCATTCGCCGACGTTGAACATGTTTTGTCCACCTTTGCACCAGGTCGGCAAAATATTTTTGACGTTGTAGCTATAGTCTTCCTGAACGTAAGACGGAAAATGTTTTACAGCATCCCATCTGAAGCCATCAACGGCAGTTTGTTTTTTCATCCACATCATCCAATCTCTTCCGCTGTTGCGCATATAACCAGATGTCTGCGCCGGATTAAAGCCAACAACATTGCTGCTGACACCGAATGCAGAGTTTTCGTAACTAACATCCGGACCAAAATAAGATGAGCAGATATCCCCACTCATACAGTTGTTCATCGGATTAGGATAAAAGTTGGTGTAATTTTTTGGCCATCTGCCATTGCGGTTCCAGTAGTTGGATTGTGTTTCAGCAGTAGCAGGTTTGGAATAACTTACATATCTGAAATTTTTGTAACCACCTTCCGTCATCACAGAAAACGAATTTGGATCTACGCCGCCTGCGCCTGTATTGCTGCCTGCAGCATTCACGTGATTAAGAACAACATCTTGAATGACTTCGATACCGTTGGCATGCATCACTGCAATCATGCGCAACAACTCGTCCTTTGTACCAAGGCGAGTGCGTGTAGAACCTTTCTGGTATTTATCTCCAAGATCATAATGATCGAAAGGAGAATAACCCACATAATAAGGACTTTGATTTTTCACGCTCGGTGGAATCCAGATGGCATCGACGCCCATCGCCTTGAGACGCGGCGCTAACTCGGTGAGATAATTTGCCCAACGATCATTGTAATTGGCGTTGTAGTAGTCCCACCAGAAACCCTGGAGCACAACTTTTTTTACAGTCGTTTGAGATGTAAGTGTAACGTGACCTAAAATTAGGACAACAAAAACAAGTAGGAATTTTCTCATGTCAGAAGCGTTAAGGTGACCGCAATATGGTGTATTTTTTACACTAACCTAAAAATGAAGAAAAAGAATTTTCAAAACTTATAGAAACGCACCCAATCCTTTACCCGTTGCCAAGCATTCTGATTGCCTTCCAGATCAGCACAAGATCGTTCGTCACGCGATAATCTTTGGCGTAGAGCACATCGAGCTTTTGCACGTTTTCCTGACTTAATCCTGAAACGGGTTGAGCCATTGCAGGATGAATAACACCCTTGCGAATTGAAGGCAATTGTTGCTGTCCGGCATGCGATCCTGAGTAGCCTACCCACGACTTCACACCTCCGAAAACCTGCACAAGATTGCGTAAAAATCCTCCCGGCTTTTTCACTACCAATATCATTATTGGAATTAGTATGAGGAAGGAAATGCACAATCCCAAATCGAGAAGGCGTTTAGATCTTTTGTTGCTGATGAGTGATACAGAATTCACATCCATCATAAATGCATCGCCACTTGTTTCAATGCTGCCCGAGCCTATGATATAAAGACTTTCCGGTGGAGCAATTTTGAACTCAATATTTTTTTCTTTGATGCTACTCATCGTAGCGATGATTTCACTGGAAGGAAGATCGCGTGCGCAAAAAATTACCTGATCCAGATTGTGTACCCTCACGATTTCACTGAGCTGTGAAATATTTCCTGAATTATCAGCTGTAGCAACAACATCAGGAGATATCGGTGCGATGTAAGCAGGTTCTTGTTGTATTTGTGACAATAGATTTTTCACGCGCACCACTTCGTCGTCTGAACCAACAATTGCGATGCGTTTTGAAACAGCGTTTGTCAAACCACTCACGCCGCGGGTAATCATATTGTAGAAAATTCGATTAAGAAAAAATACCACGAGCGCCGTGGCAGCACCTATCAGAAGTAATGCCCTTGAAAAGCGCATTGTTTCGGGTAAGAGAGAATAGCCCATGAGAATGACTGCCGAGCCGATCAGCACCGGCTTGATAACCCGCTGAGGCTTCAACGGTTTGTCGTAACCACCACCAATCCATGTAGAAAAAGACCAGATCAATGCGTAGGCAACAAAAGCAAACATCACCAAACGATCATCATAAATTTTATGTCGCGTATCTTCATAAAACTTTTTGATGAAAAAAAGCAATACCAGAACAGCACCAATATCAGCTGATGGTAAAATCAACCGTTTGAAGAACCTGTTGAGGATGGCAACGCCAGCACGAAGCCAGATAGCGAGATTGATAAAAAAGGAAAACAACTCTGCATTTTGTTGAGAGAAGTGTTTCCTTGCGAAGATGACCATCGCGTTGTAAAAAACGAATACGTAGTTGAGACTACCTTTTTTGGTGCTTTCACCTTTGTAATGGATGATGGTTGTATCAGGATAATAATAGTTTTTCCATCCACCTTGAATGATGCGCCATGAAAGATCTATGTCTTCGCCGTACATAAAAAATGCTTCATCGAGCAGACCAACTTTGTCCAATGCCGATTTGCGCATCATCATAAAAGC
>Ga0075163_10011077_pt1 | contig 11758 bp, 7 predicted proteins | sample JI1023141ADNA_FD_71478 | JGI IMG/M metagenome (GOLD analysis project Ga0075163, IMG submission 71478) | Wastewater effluent complex algal communities from Wisconsin, to seasonally profile nutrient transformation and Carbon sequestration -... | ecosystem: Engineered > WWTP > Effluent > Algae... | reverse complement strand
TCGTCGTCGTCGCCCAGACTCCGCTTCTTCTGTCGGCACCCAAGACCTCTCCTCCCTCGCTCGTGTGAGCCCCGCAGTGCGCTGGCCTCTGGTCGGCGCGAACTGGCGATCACCTGATCGCCTGCTTGCACGTATGGAGAAGTGTCTTGAAGTTCCTTGTTTGCGCGATGCTCGTCGTCGCCACATCGTCGGCACTTGCCGATCCCGAACCACCTCAAAAACCAGAATGCACCGGCAGCCTCGACGGTCACGTCGTCGATGCCGCCACGCACGAACCCGTGATCGCCGCGACGGTTCGCACCGGCGACACGCTGCTCGCGACAGCCGACGAGGCCGGTCGCTTCGCCCTCGCGAACCTGTGTCCCGGCCCGCTCGCGCTCGTCGTCGAGCGAGATGACTACAAACCCGCGGAGCGTTCGCTCCAGATCTCCGGCCACAGCTCGCTGGAGGTCGAGCTCGTCACCACCGGCGAGGTGATCGAGATCCGCGAGAAGACCCCGCCGCCGACCGAGGTGCGCTCGACCGCCGTGATCGATGGCGAGAAGCTCGAGAAGTCGCGCGGCAAGTCGTTCACCGCGGCGATCGCCGAGGTCCCCGGCGTGTCGGAGCTCAAGTCCGCGACCGGCGTGGCGAAGCCGATCATTCGCGGTCAGTTCGGTCGTCGGCTGCTGATCCTCGTCGATGGCGTCCGGCATCGCTCGCAGGACTGGGGCCTCGATCATGCACCCGAGATCGACCCGTTCGTCGCCGATCGGATCAGCGTGGTCCGCGGCCCGGGTGGTGTGCGCTACGGCAGCGACGCGATCGGCGGCGTCGTGCTCGTCGATCCACCGGAGCTCCGCAAGGACGGCACCGGCGGCGAGGTCCACCTGATCGGCGCGGTGAACGGACCGGGCGGGACGCTCGCCGCGCGCGTCCAGCATGCGATGTCGTCGAAGTTGACCCTGCAGCTCGAGGGCACCTACCAGCGACAGGCCGCACCGTCGACGCCGGACTACGCGCTCGACAATGCCGGGGTCCAGCAATGGACCACCGGGATCACCGTTGGTTATCGCGCGAAGAAGGCGGAGTACCTGCTGTCGTATCGCCACTACGACGCGGATCTCGGTGTCTGCTCGTGCTTGCGGATCAACGACATCGAGGACTTCCTGGCGCAGGCGCAGATGCAGCGCCCGATCGGCGCGGACGAGTTCGAATCGTCGTTCGCGATCGATCGCCCGAAACAAGCCGCCCGTCACGACCTCGCACTCGCACGTGGTCGTTTCGAGCTGTCGCGCGGCAACCTGACCTCGACGTTCTCGTTCCAGCAGGACTTCCGCCAGGAGTTCGATGTCGTCCGGAACGCGGACACGGCGGGTGCGCAGTACAACTTCCGGTTGCTGACCCCCGAGCTCGACGTGGTGTTCGAGCACTCACCCGTCCACCTCTCGGAGCACTGGCACCTGCGCGGCTCCGCGGGGGTGCTCGGAACCGGCCAGATCCACGACTACGCGGGGCTGCAGCTGATTCCGTCGTATCGCGGGATCGGCGCGGGTGCGTTCGCCACCGAGCGTCTCGTCGGGCACTCGACCGACCTCGAGCTGGGCGTTCGCTACGACTTCCTGTCGCGAGGAGCCGAGCTCCAGAAGCTCGACTTCACCCGCCTGGTGCGCAGCGGACAGATCGCGGAGACCGCGTGTGACACCAGCGGCGACACGGTCGACTGCCAGTCGCGCTATCACACGGTTGCCGGTTCGTTCGGCTTCGCGCAACGCTTGCTGTCGGAGCTGACGCTGAAGGGCGATCTCTCGATCGCACAGCGGGCACCGAACCCCGACGAGCAATACATCAACGGCACCGCTCCCACGTATCCCGTGCTGGGCCTCGGTGATCCGGATATCAAACCCGAGACCTCGTACGCGACGTCGCTCACCCTCGGGTGGGCGAGCGATCGCGTCACCGCGGAGGCCTCGGCGTTTGCGAGCTACATCGCCGACTACATCTACTTCGCGCCGGCCATCGATGATGCCGGACAGCCGATCTTCGACGTGCTGATCCGCGGGGCCTTCCCGCGGTTCATCACGCGCGGCGTGGATGCCGTGTTCTACGGCGCCGACGGCGGGATCGCCGCGAAGGTGCTGCCCGAGCTCGAGCTCGGTGCGCAGGCCTCGCTGGTGCGCGCGAAGAATGTCGACGATCACAGCTTCCTGGTCTTCGTGCCCCCCGATCGCTATCGCGGCTCGATCACCTACCGACCGAACGACCGGTGGCGCTCCCCGCGCAAGCTGTTCGCTTCGGTCACGGGCACCTACGTCACCCAGCAGAAGCGATTCGACATCGCGGCTGATTTTGTTTCTCCTCCCGATGCCTACTTTCTCCTCGGAGCCGAGCTCGGGTTCGAGACCTGCTTCGGTCACCAGACCGCGCGGTTCGCGCTCCAAGGATCCAACCTCACCAACTCGCGTTATCGCGACTACACGAGCCTGATGCGCTACTTCGCCGACGAGCCTGGCTGGCAAGCCTGGGCGCGGATGACGATCGCGTTCGACTCGAAGAACGGACACAAATGAAGAGTCTCCTTGCACTGCTTCCGCTCGCCACGGCGTGCGGCCTCGATAGTCAGACCCTCAACGAGCAGGAAGTCATCACGTCGATCATCCTCGACTTCGACGGCACGCGCTTCGAGTTCAACGATCCCGACGGCGATGGCGGCGAGGATCCGACGATCGATCCCGTCGTGCTCGCGGCGGGCAATTACACCCTCACCGTGCACTTCGAGAACCGCCTCGAAGACCCTCCGGAAGACATCACCGAAGAGGTCAACGACGAGAGCGATCAGCACCTCGTGTTGTTCACCGGCTCGGCCGTTGTCGGCCCCGCGACCGACAACGCGACCGGGCCGCTCGCGCAGACCTACGCGGACGAGGACGTCAACGGGCTGCCGGTCGGGCTCACCAACTCGATCGTGGCGACCCCGGGCACCGGGATGATGACGGTCACACTCCGGCACATGCCGCCGGAGGAGCCGCCGGAGAAGGGGGAGGACACCCTCGACATCGTCCGGATCGATGGCTTCGACTCGATCGGCGGAAGCACCGACGCACGGGTGATCTTCGACGTCACCGTGCAATGACGCCGATGACCCGATAGTTCGTGCCATCCTCGGGTGATGGCGCGATCTATCGCGGGACGCGCGAACCCGATTCGGGCTCTTCTGTCGCCCGTGAAGGTCGCCGCCGCACTCGTCCTACTCAGCACCACCGCGTCCGCCGGAGGCTTCGGGATCCCCGAGGTCGGGGCGCGGCGCACGGGGATGGGGGCCGCGGTCGGTCGCCCCGACGAGGCGAACGCCGTGTTCCACAACCCGGCCGGGCTCGTGCTCGGTGGTGGCGTCCGGATCTACGCGACGTTCGGGCTGGCGATGCTCGACGCGAGCTTCCAGCTCCAGCAATGGGATCAGAGCGATCGCTTCATCGCCGAGGCGCCCGACGAGAACGGCTACTACTCCACGGTCACGCCCACCCGCGCGATGGCCGTGATCCCGATGCTCGCGGCGACCGCGGAGATCCTGCCGGGCAAGCTGTACGGCGCGCTGTCGGCCTACGTGCCCAACGCCACCGGCGCGAAGTTCGGGGCCACCTCCAACACGCGCTACCACCTGATCGACGGCTACACGATCGCCCCGGTCGCGCAGCTCAGCGCGGCCTACAAGATCAACCCGAAGGTCTCCGTCGGCGCCGGGTTCGGCATGATGAACCTGCGGCTCAAGGGCAAGCGCGACGTGTTCCCGATCGTCAACGGCGATGATGTCTCGGAGCTGCTCGGCAGCGACGCGCGCCTCGAGCTCGAGGGCTCGACCTGGGCCCCGACGTGGAACGCCGGCGTGCTGCTCTCACCCATCAAGGGCCTCACGATCGGCGCCGCCATCACCGGCCGCGTCGACGCGAAGATCGAGGGTCCGATCTCGCTGACGTTCGGTAGCGACTCGGGGAGCCCCGGCCAGAAGTTCGAGGCGAGGCAGATCACGACGCAGCTGCTGCCGTGGTCGTTCTCGGCGGGCGCGAACTACGACGTCCATCCCAACCTCGAGGTCGGCACCGAGTTTCGCTACTGGCTGTATCGCCAGTACGACGAGCAGCGCACCGATATCGAGGGCTCGTTCCTGATCCGCGAGCTCACGACCCAGAAGGACTATCACGACAGCGTCCAGCTCGCGGGTGGCGTTCGCCTCCACGACCTCTCCAAGGTCCCCGGCCTCGAGCTGATGCTCGGCGGCCACCGCGATCGCACGCCGGCGCCGACCAAGTCGCTGACGCTCGACTCCCCGACGTTCTCGCACTACGGCCTGCACTCCGGCGTGCGCTACACCATGGGCCGCACGCGGCTATCGCTGACCTATCTCCACTACTGGTACGACGTCCCGGTGATCACCGATTCGATGACCGGCCCGCCCTCGAACGTGCGCGGCGACGGCTCGAACAACATCGTGTCCTCGTCGATCGAAGTCTCGTTCAAGTAACTGGGGACGGTCCCAGTTTCAACGACGCGCGATTCGACCGGCCACGGTTCGAGCAACGTGTCGTCGTCGATCGAGGTCACCTTTGAGGTGTGTCAGATAGACACAGGGGACATCGCGAGCCAGAGGTTACGCCGGGGGACGGATTGAAATTTTTCGGGACGGCGGGCAGGTTGGGAGGCCACGAGAGAGCCTCCTATGACTGCGATAGCGATCGAAAACCTGACGAGGAGCTACGGACACATTCGGGCGCTGACCGGGGTCAGCTTCGAGATCCAGAAGGGTGAGGTCATCGGCTTGCTCGGCCCGAACGGCGCCGGCAAGACCACCCTGATGAAGATCCTGACCGGCTACCTCGAGCCGGATGGCGGGACGGCGAAGATCCACGGGATCGACGTCGTCGAGGATCCGATCGGAGCCCAGCGGCGCATCGGCTACCTGCCGGAGAGCGCGCCCGTCTACCGCGAGATGCTCGTGCAGGAGTACCTCGAGATGATGGCGGCGATCCGGGAGATCCCGGTCGACAAGCGGGCCAAGGCCGTGATCGCGGCGATCGAGGCCACCGGGCTCGAGGATCGCTGCGTGCAGCAGATCGGCACGCTGTCGAAGGGCTACCGCCAGCGCGTCGGCATCGCGCAGGCGATCATCCACTCGCCCGAGATCCTGATCCTCGACGAGCCCACCACCGGGCTCGACCCCGCGCAGATCGTCGAGATCCGCGACCTCATCAAGCGGCTCGCCGAGCACTCCACCGTGCTGCTGTCGACGCACATCCTCAGCGAGGTCGAGGCCACCGCGCAGCGCGTGCTGGTGATCATGAACGGCAAGCTGCTCGCCAACGCGAACCTCGACGACCTGCGCGATCAGAACGCCGCGATCGTCGCGATCGAGAAGGGCGCGAGCGGCGTCGAGGACACGCTCAAGAAGATCAAGGGCGTCAGCCGCGTCGAGAAGGTCGGCGAGGCCGGCGGGCTCGATCGGTGGCGGGTGACCGCGTCGGATGACTCCGATCTGTGTCCCGCGGTGTTCGATGCGCTGCGCTCGACGACGTGGAAGGTCGGCGAGCTGCGGCCCGATCCGAAGACGCTCGAGGCTGTGTTCCGTGACCTCGCGAGCAAGGGGTTGTCATGATCTGGACCCTCGCGAAGAAGGAGCTGCGCGGCTACTTCAACTCGGCCGTCGCGTTGATCTTCCTCGGGGCGTTCCTCGTCGGCACGCTCTACACGTTCTTCTGGTACGACAAGTTCTTCGCGCGCGGGATCGCGGAGCTCCGGCCGCTGTTCGAGGCGATGCCGCTGCTGCTCGCGATCCTGGTGTCCGCGCTCTCGATGCGGCTGTGGGCCGAGGAGCGCAACACCGGCACGCTCGAGGTGCTGCTGACGCTCCCGGTGCCGCGGTGGAAGCTGGTCGCCGGCAAGTTCGTCGGCGGCATGCTGCTGATCGCGATCGCGCTCGCGCTGACGTTCGGCATCCCGCTGACGGTGTCGTCGATGGGCAACCTCGACTGGGGGCCGGTGATCGGCGGCTACCTCGCCGCGCTGCTGCTGTCGGCGGCGTACCTGGTGATCGGCATGTGCATCTCGGCGGCGACGGGGAACCAGATCGTCGCGTTCGTCGGCACCGCGCTGTCGCTCGCGATCCTCGCGGGGGTCGGCAAGCTCGGTGGCCTCGCGAAGCTGTTCAGCACGTCGTCGCGGTTCGAGAGCGTCGCCCGCGGCGTGCTCGATCTGCGCGACCTCGCGTTCTACGCGGGCATCATCGCGCTCGGCTTCGCGATCAACGTGCTGCTGCTGAGCAGCGTGTCCCGCGGCCATGCCAAGCACGCGCGCGAGCGGCGCAAGCAGACCACGATCTCCGTCGGGTTGATCGCGGCGAACGCGATCCTCCTCGTGATCTGGCTCGCGCCGGTGCGCGCGGCCCGCGTCGATCTCACGCAGGACGGCGTCTACAGCTTGTCGAGTACGACGCGCGATCTGGTGAGCGGCCTCGAGCAGCCGCTGCTGATCCGCGGCTACTTCAGCGAGAGCACGCACCCCGATCTCGAGCCGCTGATCCCGCAGATCCGCGACCTGCTCGACGAGTACCGCTCGGCTGGCAACGGCAAGGTGAAGGTCGAATTCGTCGATCCCGGCGAGGATCTCGAGGCCAAGCGGGAGGCGAAGGAGCGGTTCGAGATCGAGCCGGTGCCGATCAGCTTCGAGACGGCCAACCAGACCTCGGTGGTCAACGCGTACTTCCAGATCGCGATCGAGTACGGCGACCAGCACGTGGTGATCCCGACCATGGACCTGCTGCAGATCCGCCAGAGCGACCTCGGCAAGGTCGACATCAAGCTCGGCAACAACGAGTACGAGATCACCAAGTCGATCCGCAAAGCCGTGCAGAGCTTCTCGAGCCTCGACTCGCTGTTCGCGTCCGCGCCCGGCAAGGTCAAGATGGACGTCTACCTGACGCCCGACTCGCTGCCGCAGGCCCTCGCGCAGGCGCCGGCGATGATCGACAAGGTCACCAAGGAGCTGATCAAGGAGTCGAACAACAAGCTCGAGGTCCAGACCGTCTCGCCGAAGACCGAGGCCGAGATGATCGACCTGTACAAGAAGTTCGGCCTCCAGCCGGTGCCGAACCTCGAGAACGGCAAGCTGTACTACCTCCAGGTCCTCGTCGAGATCGCCGGACGCTTCGTGCGGATCTCGCTGCCCGAGAACCTCACGGAGGCCTCGATCAAGTCGACGCTGCTCGACGGCCTCAAGCGCGGCGCGCCGGGCTTCACCCGCGTCGTCGGCATGGTGGTCCCCAAGGGCGCGGGCGGTGGGATCGATCCGATGACCGGCCAGCCGGGGCGCCCGCAGCCTCCACCGCAGAGCTTCGAGAAGCTGCGCGCCGAGCTGTCGGGTGACTACGAGGTCCGCGACGTCACCCTCGCGACCGAGGTGCCGAGCGACATCGAGGTGCTGTTGCTCGCCGGTCCCGCGAACCTCGACGACAAGGCGGCGGGCTTCGTCGAGAAGTTCGTCGGTCGCGGCGGCTCGCTGGTCGTCCTCGACGGCCGGTTCCGCCTCGCGCCGAGCCCCACCGGGCTCGCGATCGAGAAGGTCACCACCGGCCTCGAGAAGCTGTTCGACAGCTGGGGCATCACCGTCGACGACAAGCTCGTGCTCGACACCAAGAACGACGTGTTCCCGATGCCGCGCATGCGCGACGTCGGTGGCGGCACGATGATCCAGGAGATCGAGCAGGTGCCGTACCCGTTCTTCGTCAAGGTCACGGGTGGGCAGCTGTCGTCGTCGATCGTGACGCGCAGCGTGCCCGGGGCGGTGATGCACTTCGCGTCGCCGGTGACGGTGAAGGGGAAGCCTGGCCGCGTGACGATCGACGAGCTGCTGACCTCGTCCGACGAGTCGTGGCTGTCCACCTCGCTGACGGTCGAGCCGGGCGAGGGCGGCTTCCAGCCCACCGGCGAGCAAGCGGGGCGTCAGCTCGCGGCGGCGATCACGTTCGGCCAGCCCGACAGCGCCGACAAGGCCGCGCTGTCCGACAAGCTGCCGGCGGAGTCGCGCATCGTGGTGTTTGGCTCGTCGGTGTTCGTCACCGACGCGTTGCTCAATCACGCGCAGCAGTTCCACCAGGGGCTCGCGCTCTCGAACGTCACGCTCGTGCACAGCGCGATCGACTGGGCGTTCGCGGATACCGATCTGCTCGGCATTCGCTCGGCGTCGGCGGGGGCGCACGCGCTCACCGTCGGTCCCGAGAGTCGCGCGCAGTGGCAGGTCATCAACGTGATCATCGCGATCGTGTTGCTGGGAATCGCGATCGCGATCCCGGTGATGCGTCGCAAGCGGGTGCTCCCCGTCGTGACGAAGAGGGCGTCATGAACAAGCTCAACAAGATTCTCGGTGTCATGGTCGCGGTGCAGCTCGTGCTGACGCTGTTCGTGCTGCTGCGCAGCGACGACACCAAGGCCGAGAGGCCCAAGCCCGTGCTCGCCGGCTTCGATCCCGTGGCCGTGACGCGACTACAAGTCTTCGAGGCTGGGAGTGACAAGGGGGTCGATCTCGTCAAGCAGGGCCCGTCGTGGGTACTCGCATCGCAGTGGAACTATCCGGTCGACAACGCGAAGCTCGATGCCGCGCTCGCGCCGCTCGGCAAGCTCGTCGCCGGTGAGATCACCGCATCCCCCGCGAAGCACAAGCAGCTCCGCGTCGGCGACAAGGACTTCGACAAGAAGGTGATCCTCACCGCGGGTGGCAAGGACACCACGCTGTTCGTCGGCGCGACCAAGGGCAAGACCACGCCGGTCCGCCTCGGCGGCGACGATCGCGTGCTCGGCGCCTCGGGCGTTCCCACCGGCGCGTTGTCGGCCGTGGCTCGCGACTGGGTGTCGTCGAGCTACGCCGAGATCGCGCGCGACGATATCGACAAGATCCTGATCGAGCGCGGCGCGCAGAAGGTCGAGCTCGATCGCACCGCGGCTCCCGCAGCGGGCTCGGGCTCGGGCTCCGCCGCTCCGGCGCCGCGTCCGTGGCGGGTCGCGATCGATGGCGCACCGGTCGCGCTCGCCGCGGGCGAGACGATCAACAACTTCGAGATCGAGACCATCCTCAGCGCGGTCTCCACTATCGTGGCCGAGCCGGCCGATCCGAAGCCGGCGGGCACGCCCACCGCGGTCGTCACGGTCACCAAGCGGGACGGCAAGACGGTCGTGTTCGACCTCGTCGCCTCGAATCTCACGGTGTGGATCAAGCAGCGGGGCCTCGAACGGGCCACCTCGCTCGACAAGGGCCGGCTCGAAGCGGTCCTCTCCTCCGATCGCAGCAAGCTGGTCTCGAAGCCCGAGCCCAAGCCAACTCCTGGTGCCGGCTCGGGAATCCGGCTGCCGGGCATGAGCCCCGAGCCGATCGTGCCGCCCCCGGGCGAGATGGAGTGACGGGGCTCGAAGTATCGGCGCGACGTGGACCACCGGGTGTCGTCTGGAAGCGCATGACCAAGCTCAACGTGTTCGTGATGTCGACCCTCCTCGCGCTCGGTGCCGCCGCCTGTGGGAGCAAGGGCTCCGCCCAGCTCGACAAGCTCAAGGACGAGGCCTGCGCCTGCACCGACAAGGCGTGCGCCGAGGCCGTGAACAAGAAGATGGACTCCGCGATGGAAGACCTCGCGAAGGAGTTCGGCGACAAGGAGCCGGACGAGGCGACCCAGAAGAAGATCGGCACCACGATGATGGAAGCCGGTCTCTGCTTGTCGAAGCACCTGAAGTAGTCCCTCGCGGGAGTGACGCGGTACCTTCGCCGCGATGGTTCTTACAGCTCCGGCAGTCCCTGCTCGCGCACGCGTCGTCATCGTCGGCGGCGGCATCATCGGATGCTCCGTCGCGTACCACCTGGCCCACGCTGGTTGGGACGTCGTCCTGCTCGAGCGCGACAAGCTGACGTCCGGCACCACGTGGCACGCGGCGGGCTTGATGGTCACGTTCGGGTCGACCTCCGAAACGTCGACGTGGATGCGGAAGTACAGCTGCGATCTCTACGAGCGGCTGGAGCAAGAGACCGGGCAGCACACCGGGTTCAAGCGGACGGGCTTCATCGAGATCGCGGCGGATGCCGATCGACTCGAGGAGTACCGCCGCGTCAGCGCGTTCAATCGCCTGATGGGGATCGACGTCCACGAGATCTCACCGGCGCAGGTGAAAGAGCTGTTCCCGCTCGCGAACGTCGACGACGTGCTCGCGGGCTTCTACGTCAAGGAAGACGGTCGCGCGGATCCCGTCGGCGTCACGATGGCGCTCGCAAAGGGGGCGCGGCAGGCCGGCGCGACGCTGCTCGAGAATGTCGCCGTCACCGGCGTCAAGACCACGCGCGACGGCGTGCTGCCTCGCGTGACCGGCGTGACCACCGCGTTCGGCGACATCGAGTGCGACTACGTCGTCAACTGCGCCGGCATGTGGGCGCGCCAGCTCGGCGAGCAGGCCGGCGTCAACATCCCGAACCAGGCGGCCGAGCACTACTACCTGATCACGGAGAAGATCCCGGAGCTGTCGCGCGACTGGCCCGTCCTCGAGGATCCGGGCTCCTACGTCTACTTCCGCGAGGAGGTCGGCGGCTTGATGGTCGGCCTGTTCGAGCCGGTGTGCGCGCCGTGGAACGTCGCCGGCATCCCCGAGGACTTCTCGTTCGGCGAGATCCAGCCCGACTGGGATCGGATGGGCCAGTACGTCGAGAAGGCGATGAAGCGCGTGCCGCGCGCCGAGACCGCGGGTGTGAAGAAGTTCTTCTGCGGTCCCGAGAGCTTCACGCCGGATCTGCGCCCGATCGTCGGCGAGGCGCCCGAGCTCCGGAACTACTTCGTCGCCGCGGGGCTCAACTCCGTCGGCATCCTGACCGGTGGCGGCATGGGCAAGGTCGTCGCCGACTGGGTGATGACAGGCGCGCCCTCCGTCGATGTCACGTGGATGGATATCGCGCGGCTGCACACCTACCAGAACAACCCGGAGTACCGCCGCACGCGCACCGTCGAGTCGCTCGGCATGGTCTACAAGTGCCACTACCCGTCGTACTCGTATCAAACCGCGCGCGGTGCGAAGCACTCGCCGATCCATGATCGACTCGTCGCGCGGCGTGCCTACTTCCGCGACGTCAGCGGCTGGGAGGGCGCCGACTGGTACGCACCCGAGGGGAAGCAGCCCGTCGTCGACAAGCTCGGCTGGGGGCGCGAGAGCTGGTTCCCGTACTGGGAGGCAGAGCATCGGGCGGCGCGCGAGGGCGTGATCCTGATGGACATGTCGTTCATGTCGAAGTTCCTCGTCGAGGGACGCGAGGCGGGCGAGTTCTTGAACTGGATCTCGGCGAACAACGTGGATGGTGCAGCCAACACGATCACGTACACGCAGTGGCTCGACGAGGCCGGCAAGCTGCAAGCCGACCTGACGGTGACCAAGCTCGACGATCGCGCGTACTTCGTCGTCGCGTCGGACACCGTGCACCGCCACGCCCTGAACTGGATGAAGCGCCACGTCGGCGACCGCCACGCGCACATCACCGACGTCACCAGCGGCTACGGCCAGATCAACATCCAGGGTCCGAAGTCGCGCGAGCTGCTGCAGTCGCTGACCGGCGCCGACCTCTCCAACGACGCGTTCCCGTTCCGCCACGCGCGCTGGATCGACGTCGGCTTCGCGCGCGTGCTGTGCATCCGCATCACCTACCTCGGCGAGCTCGGCTACGAGCTCTACGTGCCGGCCGAGCAGGCGGTGCACGTGTACGACCGGCTGGT
>Ga0075163_10011076_pt1 | contig 11760 bp, 26 predicted proteins | sample JI1023141ADNA_FD_71478 | JGI IMG/M metagenome (GOLD analysis project Ga0075163, IMG submission 71478) | Wastewater effluent complex algal communities from Wisconsin, to seasonally profile nutrient transformation and Carbon sequestration -... | ecosystem: Engineered > WWTP > Effluent > Algae... | reverse complement strand
GCATGACGGCCCGGCCTATCAGGGCGGTGCAGCATGAACCCCCGCTGGCCAGTAGCTCTCCTATGGCTCTGCATCCTCGCCTGGGTGCTGTTCGCTGGCGGCTGGATCGTCGTCAACGTTGCGCAGTGGCTCATCGCCCTTGCTGCGCAGTGGATCGGCGCCATTGGCATGGCGGTGTTCGGGTCATGAGCGGGGCGTTTCCAGCATCGAAGCCAATCCCCGAGGAGTTTAGCCGCCTGCTTCGCTATGATCCTGTCACCGGAGAGATAGTCTGGCTGGTCGATCAGGGTCGGGGTAGGGCGGGGCGCCTTGCTGGTTGTGAAACTGACGATGGTCACCGGGCCATCAAATACCAAGGGAAAACCTACGGATACCATCGGGTCGCGTGGTTCCTGCATACCGGTGAGCAGCCTCCGAAGCTGATTGACCACGCCGATGGTGACGGCTTGAACAACTCGTGGGGGAACCTCCGTGGTGCCACTCATCGTCAGAACTCGATTAACCGCCGCCCGAAGGAACGCGACCTCCCCGTTGGGGTGCACCGCAAAAAAAAGCGCTTCGCGGCATGCATCAAGATCGCTGGCAGGTTCACGCATCTTGGGCTTTTCAAGACTGTAGCCGAGGCTGCTGAGGCGTATGAAAAGAAGGCCGCTGAGGTCCACGGTGAATACCGGAGGGCGGCGTGATCTCTATTCGCTCGCCACACGGACAGATCGATAACCACAGCCGAGGTGGGGCGCCTCGTTGGGGGCGCTGTGATTATCGACCTGCTCGCGTGATCCTCTTGCGTGAGCGGGGCTGTGTCGCACGACACGATCTCCTCCCTAACTTGAGCGGGCTCCGTGTCCGCTCCCTTTTTGGAAATTTGGGCGGGGGCGACTGCAATCGCTTCCCCGTCGCCAACCTCATTCAATCCCGACACCAAGGCCGCTTCCAACGCTTCGCCAAAGGGTCAACCACGCCATTTCCGTATCTCCGTCATCAACGCCCCAAACCTAGACCGAGGCGGACATGACGAAATCCACGAACATTCAGCATCAGGTGCAGCCAATGACCGTTGAAGCGGCGAGCAACTACGCTTCGCGCCTGCTCGACATGGAGCAGCGCGGCAGCTCGGACACGGAAGGCGCGCTCTACCGATTGGAGCAGCGCTACGGGTTGAGCCCGAACCAGATCACCCACTTGCGTTCACGCCGGGCGAAGTCCTGTGACGTGAGCCCCGCACCAACAGGAGAGGACCAGATGATGCACATCGGCACAATCACAACGATCCCGCCCAAGACGCTGGCTCAGTTCGCAGAGCGGGCCAAGCGGATGGACGGCTGCGTCAAGCTCGTTGGCAGCGATGGCAAGCCTTTCGCATGGGAGTTCGCGCAGAACTCGATGGTGATCTGCCTCATCCATCTGGACCCGCCGATGGGCCACATGGGCAAGGACGCGCGCAGGGCCGATGCGATCCGGGCCGAACTGAAGGCCCGTTCGTGATGCGCCACTTCAGCCCAGCCGACAACGGCAACTACTACGCCGAACCCCATGAGCTGATCGGCCATGAGGCCTGTGACGTGACTGCGTGGGTAGAAGCCCACCCTGACTATGACGGCTCTATCGAGTTCGAGCGCTGGGACTTCGAAGGCTCGGTTGATGTGACCGAGGTGTTCATGGGCGAGGCCGATGAGGATGAGGCAGTGGACGTGCGGAGGGCTGCAGCATGAGCATTCATCACCTACCGACCGTCTACGACGAACCATACCCCGGCTATGGGCCGTGCCCGCACTGCTTCGAAAGCTGTGGCTTCGTCTGCGAGTTCGGCAACGACTGGAACGATGGGCCTTACGTCCATCAGACCCGCATCCCATGCAGTGAGTGCGAAGGCACCGGCATGGTCGAGGCGGAGCCTATCACGCTGGACGATCTCGAAGAACGGGAGGAGCTGTCATGACCCTTACCCGCGCCCAGAAATCGAAGCTACCGAAGGCAAATCTGCTCAACGTCCGCTGGTGGTCTACACGCGGAATCGTAGCGAAGTTCAGGCTGGCGAATGCGATGGCGATCCACATTGGCCGCCTCGAAGTGTCGTGGCGCATGCCGTGGCTTGAGCGGTCGGCTCGCGCCCTTCACCCTGAGCTTTTCCATGAGGACCGGGCCATGAGCCCATGTGAGAGAGAACTGGTGGACGCCCTCAAGGCGTTCCTGAATGTCGCAGCGCACTGCGAGATCAAGTCAGGGGTGTGCGGATGTGGAGAGGATATGGGCAGCCACTCCGACCCTTACTCGGCCGGGCATTCACCAACCGACATGGCCGATCAGGTGGTCAGCAAAGCTATCGCAGACGCCGAGGCAGCCATCGCCAAAGCCGAGGGCCGTTCATGACCCTCTTCTTCCACAAAGGCGACCTCACCCCCGACACGCTGGAACGCTATCGCCAGAACATGGCGCGGCTGCGAGCAGAAGGAGCGACGTGGTGACGCCCCTCTCCCAAACCATAGCAGAAACCCGCCCCCGTCGCATCCTCGCTCTTCTGCAGGTGCTCGAGGCGATTGCTCAAACAGGGGCGAAGATATGACCAAGAAATACGCCGACGTTCGTATCAACGTGACGGTCTGCTTCGAAGATGACGAAAGCGTGGACCAGCGAGATCAGGCTATCGAGGCAGCTATTCGGATGATGGACCACCCCGATGCTGCCTACGAAGTCGTAGGCAAGGTTCGCGACACGGAAGCTCTGTCGGCAATGGCTCAGATAGGAGTGGTGCCTTGAGCGAGTGGGCAAAGAACGCCGCTGCTTTCATGAGCCTGGCCATCACCGAACGCCGGTTGGCTCTGAAAGCACGTCGGCTGGAAGCGAATGCCGAAACGGCTGACGACGCCAAGTATTACCGCGCCGAAGCTCGGAGGCTGTGGGACCGCGCCAAGTGGCATGTGTCCGAAGCCCGTATCCACAAGACACTGGGAGCCCGTCATGGATGAGCGGCTGAAAGCTATTAAGGACGAATACGGCCTTGAAGCAAGTGACATGTGGCAACTGCCGCAGAACAAGCAGTGGCTCATCAAGCACGCCGCTCTTGAGGTGGTCGCCGCCAAGGCTGGCATCGTCTTCGACATGCCGGAAATCATCGAGCGCGACAGTGCCGCCGGCATCGCCGTGATCTGCGTCACCGGCAAATGGAAAGACCGCGTGGAGTGGTCGTTTGGCGAAGCGAGCCCGAAGAACAGCAAGACCGGATACCCTTGGGCAATTTCTGAGAAGCGCGCCAAGGACCGCGTGATCCTGAAGCTCATCGGCATCCACGGCCTCGTCTACAGCGAGGACGAAATGCCGCCCGATGCCGACGAGCGCCCGCCGCGCCAGATCGAACAAGAACCCGTCAAGCGCCACTCGAAAGCGGTTGCCCGTCCTATCGACGGCGAGATGCGCGACGAAATCGACGCCTGCCAGACCGTAGAAGAACTGAAGGTGCTTTGGCACTCCCGCCCGTTCCAGACCGAGTACCAGCGTCACCCGAAGGACTGGCAGGACATGCTGGTCGAGCACTTCAACGCCGCCATCAAGAACCTGCGCGAGCACCCTCCGCAGAACGGCCCAATGGTGCCGCCTGACTTCGCCAACATGGAGCAGCGCCAATGATTTCGCTCAGCAAGAAGCCTGGCCCTTCGGGGTCGGACGGGAGCGCCCTTCTGGAGCAGCTTACAGGCTCGCTCTACGTCGCTGAACTGGAACGCCAGCTCACGGCGGCAAAGACGGAACGGGAGCTTGAAGTTGTGGCCCGCGCGATGGATCGGCCGGCATTCGAAGCGCTGCCGCCTGACTCCCGGCTCGAAATCGCGACCTTCTACGCGCACCGGCTGTATGTGATTACCGGCGCTCTGTTGGGGTAGGACGATGGTTCAGCGCATCATCAAGAACGACGACGACCTCGCCCTGCTCCACGTCTATCTGGACCAGCGTAAGCGTCCGTTCACGGTAGACGTAGTGGAAGGCCGCAACCGTTCTGACGAGCAGAACAAGCTGGCGTTCAAGTGGTACGGCGAAATCTCCGACCAGACCGGAGAGGACAAGGAAGACGTTCGCGCGCGGTGCAAACTTGAGTGTGGCGTTCCCCTGCTTCGCCGCGACAAGCCGAAGTTCAAAGAGGTCTACAACCGCACCCTGCTCCACCTCACGTACGAAGAGAAGGTCGCGTTCATCCGGTACACGGAAATGCAGGTAACGAGCCTGCTGAACGTCGGGCAAATGAGCGAATACCTCGATGCCCTGTTCAAGCGCCAAGCATCGTTCGGCATCGCCCTCACGGTGCCCGAGGACAAGTTCGCATATGCGCCGAAGGAAAGGGCCGCGGCATGAAGCTCAATGTCAGCATGGTCGACGCTCAGGTCGACATCCACGACATACTTGCGGCGACCTTCGCTGCGTTCGAGGCGGCAATCAAACGGGCGTCCGCAGCATGAACCTCCGCGAGCCACCCATCCGCAGCCAGAAATACCTTCGCGGCTCCAAGGACGAGTCATGCAAGCTCCGCATCGTCTGTGACGGCTACGGTGACAACGTGGTGCCATGCCACGCCCGCGACCGCCACACCGGACGGGGGCAGAAGGCATCCGACCTGTCGGTGATCGATGGGTGCCAGGCATGCCACGACGTGTTCGACATGCGCGCCAAGCTGCCGAGCGGGCAGTTCCTGACCTCGGAGGAGTGGCTGTTCTACGCACTTCGCGGACTGCAGGACACCATCGAGAGCCGCGCGCGCCGGCAGATCATCATCGTGCCGCTCGAGGTGGGCGACGTGGTGAACTGGGACGCCCCGGCGCCCGCAGTGACCGAAGCTAGAGCAATATCGGACGGACGGCTGCGGGAGATTTTGGCGGCAGCCGAAGTGTTGCACCGCGAGGAATGGGGTTTTGTCGATAGCGACGATGACCACCGCATCCTGATCGTTCGCGCCCCGAATGACGCCGTTGTCGCCGCGTCCACGGACTACAAGCGTGCCTCGTTCATCGCCGATTGCGACCCCTCCACTGTCGCGGCAATGGCGGAAGAGCTGCTGGCGGCTCGCGCGAAACTGCTGGCCTACGAAACCGCCAAGCTGCCATGCGACGTTAAGCTGCCACCCGCCACCACCATCAGCGCAGGCTGCAACCTTACCACGCTCATTGTCGGGCTGGAAGTTCGCGGCATGGCGAAGATCACGGAGCCGTCCAATGTCAGACCTTGAAGGGGTGAAGCTGGCCGTGACCGTGAAGCAGCTGGAGTGGGTCGGCGACGACGCAAAAACACCGTTCGGCAGGTACAGCGTTGAAAGATCGCCGGATGGGTATGCTGCGATCTTTGGCGGCTTTGAGGAACTTGCACACGTCGGCTTCAACGCCGTCGATCCACTATACGGGGCGCGAAGGGCAGCGCAAGACCACGCACAAGCTGACTACGAGCGCCGCATCCTCAGCGCCCTTTCCCCATCCCCCGTACCGGCACCGTTGCCGGGAAGCGGGGAGACGGCCCTGTGGCAGCGCGCGGCGAAGATAGCTCGCCACATGCAGGGCCAATGGCGCGATCAGGGCGCCTACGGGGAAGCCAGCGCGGTGGGCGGCGTAGCGCTCGTCTTCGAGAAGATGATCGAAGGCTACACGCCTCTTGCCGAGGCCTCGCCCACGAATCCCGCTGAAACCCAAGCCGTGGAGGTGGGGAAGTGACGGACGAACAGATGGCCGATTTCCTCGGCTTTGGCGACGACCCCCGCCGCGTTGAAGCGGTCCAGAAACTACCGCCAGAGAAGCGCGCCCTGTTCGAGCGCATGGCCACCCTCGATACCGAGGTGGAACTGTGGCTTGCCGGGCTCGGGCCTAAGCCAGCTGGCGTAATGATCGATCTCGTGAAAGGCCGCAAGCCATGACCAACTCCCCTTCGCCTAGCGTAGATGAAGTGGCGCAAGCCGCAACGGAACTTCTGACACTGCTCGATGACTTCATGGTTGTCACGTCGATCACGGCCAACGATCGATATTCGCAGGCCGTGGAACGTCTCCGCGCCTCCCTCGTATCCCCTCCCAAAGCGGCGGGGGAGCAACTGAAGGCATCGTGTCCGGGGTGCAATGGCACCGGAAACCAGGGTGGGAACCCGCTTTACGGCGACTGTGACGACTGCGGCGGAACAGGTTCCGTCACGGTGTCAGCCCGCGTCGTAGACGTACCCGATATCAAGCTGGTAATCGCGGATTATCTACAGCTTCGCGATGAAAGCTGCGGCTTCGACAGCACCGATGAAGAGCGAGCGATGTCGGCCAACGAGATACACGACGCGGTGCAAGCGATCAACGCCAGGCTCGCCAACCATGAAGCCCGTGGGGACGGGGTGAGGGTCACGGACGCGCACCAACCACTCTCTAGCCCCGGCGAAAGCGGGGGAGGGGATGGGCCGACATTGGTGCCCCGCCCACTGCCTCCTCAAGGATTGCCGCCAGCCTATGGCGGTTGCACCTGCTCGTGCCATCGCGTCCCCGGCATCATACACATGGTGGCGTGCTGCTCACCCGATAGGCAGATGACACGGGGGTGGTTTGATAGAGTGGCGGCACTCGAACAGGGCGTGGACGTGACCAACGCGCCAGCCTCACCTTCTCCTGTCAGCAAAGCCGCTCTCCCTCCCCTTGGGGATGGTAGGGCGGAGATTGTGGAGGCGCTGAAGGTGCTGCGGCTGGACGCCTCCCAAGCAGAAGTCGAGAGACTGAAGGCTGCGCTGAAGCAGGTCGTGGCCGACTATGATGCGTGCTCTGGCGCTGAGCCATCGCTGAGCGTCCTGCATCGGTCGATCGATCTGGTTGCCCGCGCCGCGCTGGAGTCCTCCCCATGACCGGCTACCGTCGTCCCCGCCGTGCCTCCCTCAAGGCTCTTGGTATAGCTCTAGCGGTAGCCGTTGCACTCTACGCGCTCTACTGGATTGCGTTCGGGTATGCGCCGGGGTGGATTAGGGATTGGGGGTGGATGCAGTGAGCGCTCACATCCCGGCATCTAAGATAGCATCCGAGTTCGGCTTTACAGCTCGCCACTGGATACGTCAGGCTGCGGCGGGGAAGGTGCCGGGGGCTTACCAACCATCCGGCCCAAAAGGGCACTGGCTTTTCGACCGCAGCGTGTTCGAAAGCTGGTTCCGCTCAACCGTCAGGGAGGCATCATGGCAGCCATCTACAAGAGGGGCAAGGTCTGGTGGGCGCGTGCCCAACGTAAGGGCAAGGAATACCGGCAGTCCCTTGAGACAGGAGATCGATCAACTGCTCAGAAGCGGCTCGATATCTGGCTCAAAGAACTCGAGGCCAGTTCCTGGGGCGACCGTCCACGCCTTTCCTTCGACCAAGCGGCAAAGGCGTTCGTAGTTGGCCACCTGCCGAACATCAAGCCATCTTCGGCTAGGCGGTACGGCGTCAGCCTCAAGTGGCTGTCCGACAAGTTCGAGGGGATGATGCTGGACGAAATCGGCCGCGAGGAACTGTCAGCTTTCGAAAGCTGGCGCCGCGCTATCGGGGCATCAAACCCGACGATCCGCCGCGACCTCATGTGCCTGTCGTCAGTGTTCAGCTATTGCGAGGACCAGGAGTGGATCGGGGACAATGCCAACCCGGTTCCGGCATTCCTGAAGCGTCGGGCAAAGCGCGGACTGACAGAGTCGCCCGGCAAGCGCCGCTACCTGTCCATCGAGGAAAGAGGCCGCCCTGCTCAAAGAATGCGGGAAGCTCACCTATGATGCGGCTTGTGTGGCCATCGATACCGGGCTGCGTCACGCCGAGCAGATATCGCTTACCTGGCCCCAAGTGGATCTGAAGCGGGGGATGATCCAAACCACCGACGACACCAAGAGCGGAAAGCGACGGTGGGTGCCCCTGCCCCCTCGGTCCGCACAAATTCTGGCACAGCGGAAAGCGGCGAACAGCAAGTCGTTTTTCGTGTTCGCCAACGAGGATGGGGAGGCGTTCTCGACCTTCGTTAACGGCTTCAAGGCGGCGGTGCGGCGCGCGAAGCTGCCGAAGCTGTCTTGGCATGATCTGCGGCGCACGGCGGGCTGCCGGTGGCTACAGCGCGACAAGCGAACGATGGAAGAGGTGAGCCGCTTGCTCGGGCACGCCAGCGTCACGACCACGGAAAAGCACTATGCGTTCCTCGATGAGGAAGCCGTTGCACAATCTGTGAGCCGCACAAAACCCGGCACACGAAGCGGTGGACTAAAGACGAAAGAGTAACTAGAATACGTAGTTGCAGGAATAGATGGCAGGACTCTGACTCCGTCAATCTTGGTTCGAATCCAGGTTCCCCAGCCAGCCTAACTCCTGAAATTGCTAGAGATTTTCAGTGCGGACAAACCGGACGAGGCGGAACAAACCGCCGACACCGGACGCACATAAACCGGCACAGGAGATGGCCATGGCGTCTGCGACTGGCATTCAGTGGACCGACTCGACTTGGAACGCATGGTGGGGTTGTCAGCGGGTCGGACCCGGCTGCGATCACTGCTACGCCGAAGCGCTCGACAAGCGGACGGGCGGCGCACATTGGGGCGCGAAGGCGGACCGACGCCGTACCTCTGAGACGAACTGGAACGAACCGCTCCGGTGGCAGAAGAAGGCCGACGCCTTCGAAGCCGCGACAGGTCACCGTCGCCGCGTGTTCTGCGGCTCGATGATGGACATCATGGACAACGCCGTGCCGCTGGAGTGGTCGCACGAGGCTTTCGACCGGATCGAGCAATGCGACCGGCTGGACTGGCAACTGCTGTCCAAGCGCGTCGGCAACGTTGAAAGCCGCGTCCCGCCGCACTGGCTTCAGGGCCAGTGGCCCAAGCACGTCGGCATGATGATTACGGTGGTGACGCAAGAAGAGGCCGACCGCGACATCCCGAAGTTGCTGCGACTGAAAGCGCAGTGCGGCATCCCGTGGATCGGGCTGAGCATGGAACCGCTGATCGAACCCGTGCTGTTGCCCGATGCGGCGATGAACGCCACCCAATGGGGCCGGGTCCGCGCGCCGCTGGATTGGGTGATCGTCGGCGGGGAGAACGGCAACGGTTCGCGGCCGTTCGATACCGCATGGGCGCAGGACATCGTGATCCAGTGCGAACTTGCCGGCGTGCCGTGCTTCGTCAAGCAGCTCGGGGCGAACGTGCTCAAGAGCGGGGTCGCCTGCCCCAAGGGCGCGAAGAAGGGCGACGACATGAACGAGTGGCCGGAGATCATCCGCGTTCGTGAAATGCCTCGCCAGCTTGCCGCCTAACCCGCATCTGTGCAAGCCGACATGGTTTGTTCGCAAGGAGATGAAGATGGGCCTTGATGTCACTGCGTTCTCGAGAGTGCGCAAGCTTGACTGCCTTTTCAACGAGTCCGGCGAGCCGGTAGGGCGCATCACCGGGGAGCCTTTTGATGACTACGCCCATGCAGTCGAAAATCCGCACTACGCCGAGCGGATGGGATCGATAGAGCCTGGATACTATGCCTATGAGGAGAGCTTTCATTTCCGCGCTGGGGCTTATTCTCGGTACAACCGCTGGCGCGATGAACTGGCGAAGGCGGCGGGGTGGCCTCTCGGAAGCTACCACCAATATGACCGGGATTGGCCCAGCTACGCCGCATCGGCTTGGGACGCTACCGAGGGCCTGTGCTGGGAGCTTATCAACTTCTCGGACTGCGAAGGCGCTATCGGTCCGGAAGCTGCGGCGAAGTTGGCCGCTGACTTTGACAAGATCACTGAGCCCCCGCCCGCTGAGCACGGCTTTGACACCTTCGCGGACTTCAAGAAGGCATTCGCTCTAGCTGCAAATGGCGGGTTCATCCGGTTCGCCTAACCCCTATCTGTGCAGCCAGTGCTGCTTTGTTCTGAGGAGATGATGATGGTCGAAGACCGGAAAGACCCGCCAATCGAGCCGCTGGAATACCTGGCAGGTGTGAAGGTCGTCGATATCGGAGACATCCGGGTTGCGCGCGGAATGTCGCGTCGGCCGTCCTCGTCGTGCAAGCATCACCGCCTTCGCTATGACACTCACGAGCGGCGTATATGGTGCGCAGACTGCGAGCGAGACATCGAAGGGTACGACGCCTTCGTTCTCTTGACTGAGCGCTTCCACACAGCAGCAACGCGACTAGAGGAGCGCGAAGAGAAGGTGCGGTCTGCGGAGAGCCACGCGGTGCGTTCGCTGGCGACCAAGCACCTTGACGAAGTGTGGCGCGGCCGCACGATGGTGCCGACTTGCCCGGTTTGCGGTAACGGCCTTTTCCCCGAGGACTACAAGCTGGGAACTCCAACAAGTCTAGGGCGCGATTACGCTGCCGCTGCTCGCAAAAAGGCTGGCAAACCCGTGCCCGCCTAACCCCCTGTCTTTGTTCTAGTGAAGGAGAAGGAAATGCGACGGTTCTTTCAGGACGTGCATTGGGCGCTGATGATGCTGCGGGTACGCCGGTATCGACGGAAGATGCTGTTTTCGCAGCGCATGGCTTTCGATGCCAAGTTTCGCCGCCATGCTTCAGATGGGGCGTTGATCGCCTTCCCTGACTGCATCTACCACGCTACCGAGGAAGACCTGGATCGCGCGCTAGCCCAATGATGGGCTTTGGAAGAAGCTGGCGGGCCGCATCTATGGGCGACTGGCGGGGCCAAGCTCTAACCCGCCGTATGCATGGGCCGCGTGTCAATCCAACGCCGCCGCCAGCCCTCATACTCTACCTGAACGAAGGTGGAACGTCTAGCGGAGAGGAGGGGAATGTGGTAGGGGTTGAACTAGCACAGCCCGACCCCGCACGGCATAATGGTCGGTCGAGTGGCCCAATTGATAGCCAAGCGCGAGTACGGCCAGAGCCATATCGGCTACGAGTCCCCCCATGCAGAAGCGGCCCGCGAGTATGTGGACGCGGTGATGTCGGTTTGGTTTGAATTCAACCCACCCGGCACACCCTCACCCGTCCAACCCCTGCCTTCGTAAGCCCAATTCTGTCGGCGGCTGCTTCGGCTAGGTCGATCTGTCGGCCGGGATGGAAGGGTCCGCGGTCGTTTATGCGAACTCGTACAGTTCGCCCATTTTGTAAGTTTTGTACAATTAGTACAGTTCCGAAGGGCAGCGTCTTGTGAGCGGCGGTGAGCGACTGCCCATTGAACGGTTCCCCGTTCGCGGTCTTGTTCCCCGACTCCGTGCCGTACCACGAGGCCGTCCAGTTCCAGCACTCCCCTGCATGCACAGGTGGCGCTCCAAACACAAAGGCCACCCCGCAAAGGATGGCCCCGCCTATGAGCGTATCACGGAGAACGTGCCAGATCATTTCCCGACGCCCCGCCAAACATCGAGCCCGCTGTTGACGAGCCAGAACACGGCGGCGATGAGGGCAACGATGATTGACCACCCCACCTTGGCGGCTGCACCGTTCACCGCCTTGCGCATCGAGCGGATGAACATGAAGTCTCGGCGCGCGTCGTCCTGGTGATCCGGCCCGTCGATCCTGAGCCCTGCGTCTGCGAGTTCTTCCCGCACGGCAACCCGGATGGCGTCCCGGATGGCGTCGGTCAATTGCGCGAGCTGCGCTTTGGTAAATGGCCCCTCGGTCAATTAGCACATCCTCAATAGCGTCAATTCAGTATGCATGCGGGGCTTCTCCAGGTTCGTAGCTGGGGTTGTCTCAGGCTCCGGGCGAGTGTTCGCGCACGCGCTCGGGGCCGCTCGTTTGACGCTTAGGGGATACGCGGCTTCTGCTTTCCGGCCTTCTCCATCAGCAGGTGGATGAACCGGAACAGCTCGTCCGAC
>Ga0075163_10011075_pt1 | contig 11761 bp, 7 predicted proteins | sample JI1023141ADNA_FD_71478 | JGI IMG/M metagenome (GOLD analysis project Ga0075163, IMG submission 71478) | Wastewater effluent complex algal communities from Wisconsin, to seasonally profile nutrient transformation and Carbon sequestration -... | ecosystem: Engineered > WWTP > Effluent > Algae... | reverse complement strand
GTTCGTCACTCTGGACGGCTGTTTCACGTTCAGACTGAGGACTCGGGGCCGGCTCGTCCGGTCCTGTCGACCCACCTCTTCATCGAGGGAACCATCCTTTCGTCGCAGCGTACGACGTATTCGCTCGACGAACCGGAGGCGGTGACCCAGAAGCGGATGCAAGAGCAGCACAAAGGCATGCTCAAGCGTCTGCGCGATGGGCTGTTTGATAACTTGCCCGAGGTCCAGCGTCACCCGGCCAGCAAAGGCGGGGAGCATGCGGCCCCGGTGGCCAAGGATGGCTCTGGAAACACCCAGAAAACGGCAGTCCCAGCAGCCGTCCCTGAGGCGATCTCTAAGCCTGAGGCCGGCTCCTCACCGATTCTATCGCCCCTGCCGCCGCCACCGAGCGGAGTGCCAGGGGGAACGAGTGCCTTGGCCGAGCGGCTGCGCAAGCTAAGCGGTGGTGCTGTGGCGAGTGCCGGTGCCGCGACCGCCGCCAAGCCACAGGTGCCCGAAAGCAAGGTCGTGATCGCCCCGGATCTGATGAATGCGGGCGACGATGCAGTGGTTGAGATTGAGGCCGGTGATGAGGACGATGAGCCGGCGCTGAGCTTCGAGGCGGAAGCCGACGACGAGGATATGCTGAGCGAAAACACGCCGCTGCCCAAGGCACGGCCGCTGGTGGCGCTCGATGAAGACAACACGGCGCAGTTTGGGGCGAGCCAGATGCCGACGGCGAACCTGCCGCCCACGATGCTGAAGTCGATGGCACCACCGCCGAACGTAGCGGCCCCAGTTCAGCGATCGATACCGAGCTACACGATTCCTCCCGAGCTGTTTAAGCCGCGTCCGACTGCTGAGGGTGTGACGCTGAAGCGGTCGCCGCCAGTGCCTGTGAATCGGGCACCCACCGATCCGATTCGTACGACGATGATTCGGGCGCGCCCGACGCGTCCTGCACCACTCGCACCCACGCTACGGCCTGGCCAGACGATACCGCCTGATAGTCCGTTTGACGCAGAGCTGCTTTCGTACCTCGCCCGTGGCGCTCCCCGGTAGCAGTGCAGCTGTGGTCAGTCGAACAGCGGGATGCCCGTGGTTCGCTGATGGTCGACAAGTTCCTTGGCTCGATGCAGCAGCTCCGCAACTCCTTTCGCAGAGATTCCAAGGAGAAGCCACGGTCCGTTTGGGGTGGAGCCGGTGGTTAGATAGCTTTGACGGCTGACTCTCCGGAGCGTGGCATGTTCGGACAGCGGTCGTTCCCCAAGCCATGTCAGCACGGGCTCTGCTGTGGGATCACGGACTACCCTTCCAGTGCGTAGGTCGACCGCAGAAAGTAGCAGCAGATCTTGCGGTAGGGACGTCTGTGGGAGGAGTGCGATTCGAGACATCGTTTGCCGTGATAGCGACGGAACAACCAGGCTCTGCGGAGTGAGCTGACCAAGCGGTTGCCAGTCTGGATCTCCTTCATTGGTGTAAAACGGAACACCATCCAGAGACCGTCCGTTGTCGATGCTATAGGCCCGAAACGGTAGCTGCCGGGACACCAGAAAGTTGTCCGGATAGTTTGCGTCACCGTGCGCGATCAAATACAAAAACGTCACCAGATCAGCAATGCTCCGACGGTACTCTGGGTCTGTGGCAAACCTCTCACGGTTCCACAGTCCGCCCTGAAAGCGTGTGGGCTGATCGGCTTCCTCGATCCACTCGCTTAGCGCGCCCAGGACCAGATGATCGTTTTGCATTGGGAACGTAGGCGGAAACTCGGCCCCGATGAGCTTCGGAATTGCCTGACAGGGACGGTCGCACGGGACATTGCGATGGAGTGCCCGCACCACCACTTCGGGAACGAGCCGTCGTCGCGGATCATTGCCTGAAAGCCAGCGATCGATCCTTCTGGCGGCAATTTCACAGCGCGGTGCATTGTTGCCATCAAAGCCTTCCTGCTCTTCACTCCCTTCGCTCCCGAGCGGCTTCCATTTGGCTGCAAAGTCGCGGGTTCCTCGGCGCAGCGTTAGCTTGTACACCGTGGGATTGATCGTGCTTACCGCAGTGAGGGTGAGATCATTGGCTAGTAAGTCCTCAACCACCCTCTCCGTATTCACGTCCGCAGATTGGTTCGGTGGTGCCAGATTCGGGAATGGAGTTACGACAGGAACCGCAAGCGGAGTGATCAAGGGAGCCGATAATCGCGACAAAATCAGTCCTCCCCAAGGCAGGGCCAGCGTCACGGCAGAGCTGGGTTCGGTGCCAATCAGGTAGACCGGACGACGGTTGCGGATCGCGTGGTTGATCTCCTCAGGGGTCCGCTTGGGAGCATAGAAGCGCAGGCTGAGTGTGGTCAGGTGATGGGTGTTTCGTAGCTCTTGCTGCGACAGCCCCAAGTACTCTTTTACCACCGGCACCCGCGTTGTGTAGAGCTGAAAATAGGACGCAAGAAGTCGATCCGTGACCAGGATCTCGGCATCCCGTTCAAGGTTGACATCCAGCCAGCGCACTAGGTCTCGAACCGGCATGGTCGACGCGTGGTCCGCAGAGATGAACTCGCGCACCCGCTGCGCTGCAAGGAATCCCTCCTTTTGGTTGCGTCCCAGCAGGAGCGCCAGAGCTGCAATCCATACCATCGCAAGCAGCTTGCGCGGCAGAAGCCAGCGTTCCTTCCCAAGTAGTCCCACTGCCACGATCAGCGATCCGCAGAAGGCCGACGGACTCCACGCCTCCGGGTTGCCAGGCTGATAAAAGAAAAAGTGCAGCAGCAGTAGAAGTACCCAGGCCAACAGTCGCGACACCAGTTGCGGAGAAGTACGGAGGGCGGAGATACAGAGTGTTCCAATGATCAATAATACCGTCGCTGACTCCAATATCGGATGATGAATCGGTGGTTCACTTGTCAGCCAGGCGCGCAGACCGGAATAGCATTCAACACCGCGCTCCAACCAGGTGGTCGGGAACGAAAGGAACTCCCCGGAGAGGTGGTATTCCAAATAGAAGTGCAGGACTTGCTGCGGAGTTCGTGCCTCGCCCGGACCGATCGCCAACCACATAAAAAAGGGTCCGGCCAGCAAGGCCGAATACAGCAGAATGCAGCCGATTTCATAGGCTACTTGTCGACGCCTGGTGGCCAGCACCAGATCTAGAAGCAGCCACAGAAGTAGCAGTCCGTTTAGCAGATGAACAAAAACCGCCAGCGCCAGAAGAATCCCCAATACCATCCGACGGATGGTGGCGGCCAGCGCAGAAAAGGAAGCCACTCCCAGGTGCCACAGGCCGCGATGATCGAGGTAGAAAACCAAGAACGCGCTGCCAAATAGGAGCATCACTTCTTTTTCCTCTCCCATCAATACAAGCTGCCATCTACCAACTGAAAAGAACAATTGAAGACAGGCGAAAGTCGCAAGGTATAGGCTGCGAGCTGGGTCAGGACACAGTGCGCGGCCAGCAAGATAGAGCAGAGAGAGCAGCGCACCGTGACAGATGGTCTCGCGGAGCGACACCGCTTGCAGTGGATCGCTGACCAAGAGTCGAAACGGAGCGGTCAAAGGAATCACCAGTGGATGCGCAAAGAACAGCCATTCGCGGAGACTCACAGATTCCGGATGCGTCAGGACAGAAGCGGTCATGAGTGCGTCCCAGTGAGGATCGCCACCCCAACGAAACAGAAGCTGAAAAGCCACCGCTCCAACTCCCACAGCCACAGCAATGAACGGCGGTCGTGAACGAAGATGAGTGCGAGCAGCGCGTGCCGCCCCAACGAAAAGAATGGTCACAGGTAATAGCAGCGAAGCAGACAGAAGTAGGACGCCGCTGGCAACCAAAAATCCAGTTAGGAATCCGTTGTTTTCGTGAAAGAACAGTCCGGCCACGCTTCGGGTTTGGCTGCCGCGTCCGGACAAAAAAGCACCGCCGTACGCACCTGAAACCGCTGCTGCGAGCAGTACGGTGAACCGAGGTATCAGGGAAAACGGTGTCAACTGAGCGGTGAGTTCAGCGAGCAGCAGCAGTACGAGTGAGCCCACTACCAACGCCCCTTCGCGTCGATTCCTGACAGTGAACGCAGAGGCGTCGGAAGGCGTTGGGAACTTCATCCACACGACTCCGCACAGCCCACCGAGCAGCCAACAGAACAGGATCGCAAACCAGGCGGTGGCACTCGCGCCGATGCCACGCATCGCAGCAAAGCCCAGGGTGACTTGCAAGTGAGCAAGACCGACTCCGGTCAGGAAGGCCTCCAGTCGGCTCGCTTGATGCGGTGTTGCGTCGACGTTGAGCATCCGGGTTCACGTTGTAGCTACTGCGAGTTGACCGCCTGCCTGGATAGAAGCAGGACTCCAAGCAGATCTCGTTCCGATAGTGGGGAGGCATCGAGCGCGGTGGACCGGACCAGCCTGTCGGGAACAACCTGTCCACCTTGCGGGTCACGGGCCGTCAGGGCCTTCACAACTTCATTTAGGGAAAAAGGGAGAGCGGTTGCGCCATACAAGACAGCCAAGCCAACGGAGTTGCTCTCTACGACCATGACCTCGCCAAAGGCCTGCACGGCGGAAGCGGCGATGCGCTTTCCAAGAGGCTCTGTCAGACCATCGCACAGGCTGATGGCGGCGACACCGTGTGGCGCAAGATGAGCGGCAACCTGTCGATAAAAAGCGGGTGCGTGTAGCAGTGCGGTCTGAATACGATAGGGAGCAGGGACATCGAGCACAATCAGATCGAAGCGTTCATCCATCGTGGCCAGCACGCGCCGCGCATCGTCGATTCGCACGGACACTTGACCAGCGGTGAGTTTGTGAACGCTCTGAAACCGCCGGAATCCGACCTCGGCCACGAGTCCATCTAACTCGATGACTTGCACGCTGTAGCCTAGACGATGAAGGCGTGCGGCTGACGAGAAACTGCCACTCCCGACCACCAGAGCTCGGCCACGCCTCGGTAGAAGTGAGCCGGGTAGTTCGGCCAAAAACACGTTGAATGCGTCCAGATCGCCAGAGCGATAGAACGGAACTCCATCCAAAAACAGCGCGGTGTCCCCGGAGTCCTCCACCACATCGATTCGCTGATAGGCAGAGTAGACGCTCTCGACCACTTTGGGGGCTCCCAGGCTGTGGTAGCGCTGGAAGTAGCTGGTGCTGACCCAGCGATCCAGATGACTCGCGGTGATCCAAACAGAGCCCGAGACAACCCAAACACCCAGCGCAACCCATCGTCCAAAAACGAGTCCAAAAATGATCACGGGAAGAAGCAAAAATCCCAGGATGATGATGTGATATGACGGCGCAGCGGTTAGCAGCAGCAAGGTGAGTAGTGCTCCTACTAGCTCAGCGGCATACAAGCGTGGTAGCGACGTGGCGTTGGCATGAAGTGGTAGTAGAACAGCATAATATCCGCAAAGCAGGGCCACTCCCAATCCGGTAAGGATCGCTGCTGCCGTGGAATGAGCGGGACCACAGGCCGCAACGATCGCTCGAACTCCCCAAGGCAGTGCCAGATGGAATAGGAGTGCGAGGAGCGCCCACAAGCGGAACCAGCGTGCGGAACCGCGTAGCCGGTCGCCAATTGCGTAGCTTAGGCTCGGCCCGATCAGGGTGATGACAGTGGCGGCAACGACTGATAGCTCGGTCACGAAAAAGGTCGAGCCGATCTCACGCGACGCGATGTACTGACTGGCGAGGAGTCCGGCACCCGCTGCCGCGAGCAGCGCAGAATCGCGGAGACTTGAGTGCGGGGCAGAACCCGCAGATAGGCTCACATTCGATGGCACGGCAGCTTCCGAAGATATCACAGTCGCTGCCGCCGAAGGGCTCGAAATGTTGCTTAGGGTGAGATCGGCTCTCCATAAAACGTCCCGCGACCATTGGTTCCGATGTAGACGCGACCAAAGACTCGGGGGTCGGCCTCCATCACCATCGCTTGGTCTCCGATCGGTTGAGACTTGGAATCGATGCGCAGATAGCTGCGGCCCAGATCACTGCTGCGGAAGATGCCGGCAATTCCGTTCACCGTTCCGTACACAAACAAAGTGGGGACAGAGCTTGCTGGCATGGGTCTACCAAGGGCAAAGACTTGACATGTATCGACCCCAGGCACGTTGAAAAAGGAGTGTCCAGCATCATCGGATCGAAACAGTCCACTGTCCTGCAAGCAGACAAACACTTGACCCCGTACGCCAGGGGTTGTCTTGATCGATGGCCCAGGTAATCCGCTGCGGGAGTCGAAAGGAGGGGCCGGTAAGCTGGCGGTCTGGGAAAAGCTCTTTCCTCCATCACTGCTGCCGAAGAACGCGCCGCGCAAAAACAGATAGAAGAGGGCAGAGCTGACCCGGTCCGAGGCCAGCGGTTGGGTGTAGTTCCAGCGATCAGAGATGATGCTGTTTGGGGCTCCTTGACTCTGCTGCCAAGTCTGTCCGCCATCGACCGTGAGATATGCAGTGGCGTTCTCCGGTGCCCAGATTGCACGCTGGCAATCGGTTGCAGAGATCGCGATTCGACCACTGTGGGCCGTCGCAAAAGGTAGCTTGGCAAACCGCGTGAAGCTGGCACCGTTGTCCGCGGAGTGTGCGCCGCGAAACGGGCCACCACGCTCATTTCCAACACGGAGGACCACGCTCGGGTTCGATTCGCAGAAATCCAGGCCGGTTACATCGCCATCCTGTCCATCCTTTCCGAGCATTCTCTGCTCTGGATAGGAATCAAGGTCGGAGTGCCGAAATCCATCTACATCCGCGACACCACTCAGGAGTGGTGCCCCCTGCGGTGGGCTGCGTAGTACAAACGGCTCGATTTCCTCATGGCCCTTTTGTCGTGTGGTCCACTGTGAGGGATTCTGGTCTAGGTTGTCGGTTTGCCAGACTCCATAGTAGTCGGTCAGGAAGACTCGCTTGGGATGATGGGGGTCGATGACCAGCGCAGAGGTATGTCCGGTAAAGAAGCGCTGCGGCCACCATGGTACCTCGGCGAAGCGCTGAATCGTGAGCGGATGCCAGGACTTGCCAGCATCCTGGCTGCGGAAGATCGGCGTAGGAAAGTTGTCGCTGGCGGGAGCGGCCAGTACGGTCTGCGGATCGTTCGGAGCGACTGTGATACCGCAGTAGTCCCAGGGTCTTCCGGCGGCTTTGGGGGTGATGTTCTGCCAGCGCTCTTGGCCAAACTTGAAGACGCCTCCGGGGGTCTTTTTGTCGCCGAATCCGGAGACGTACAGAGTGCCATCGCTGGCGAGGACTGCACGCTGTGGATTCTTTGGGAATGGACCATTGTGAAGTCGCTCCCAGACCCGACCGGCATCGCGGCTGCGGAACACTCCTTCGCCTTGCACGCCTACGAAAATGACCTGGCTCTCCCGGTCCGTCATCCCGCTTCTCTCGTCGAACAGAACGAAAGTCAAACCAATCTCTGGAGTACCGAGCGTTGGAAAGGAATCGACCCTCTGAAAGTGTTCTCCGCCATCGGAGCTGCGCCAAAGACCCTCACTACGCGAGCCGAATAGTAGAGTCTGGGGATGGTTGGGATCGATGGCAAGACGCTCGCCCGCCCAACGAAAGTCTTCGTTGCCACCCATTGCGACGTGCAGTCCAAGAGCTCGCCACGACTTGCCGCCATCTTCTGATTTGTATAGCCCAGAGGGCTTTCGCAACCACTGTCTGGGAAGGTACTTCCCGAGCGCTGCGTAGAGAGTCTGGGGGTCGTCTGGATGCAGCGCCAGACTCTCTACGCCGTACAGATGCCAGTCTTCCCGAGCAAAGGAGTCCGTGATGGCAGACCAGGCATTTGCGAGGCGATCCCACTTGTAGATGCCGCCGACGTCGGTTCGCAGATAGATCTGATCGGGGACTTTGGGATGGACGACAAGGCCGGTGACATAGCCACCGCCGCCGATCGCGACGTTGCGCCACCGGTATGGTTCGGTACGGACTGACTCGTCTTCACTGCTGAGCGCGGGGCGATCCGTCACAGCGAGCTTCGTGCAGCCAAATGGCATCGCAACAAGCAGCACCACAGACTGCAGGGCGGTCAAGACAGACGGAAAGGAGCGGCAGAATTCGACAGGTCCGGACGGTTGGTTCGCAGCCATGCCCGTACTATCGCTCAGTTTGTGTTGAGTGGGGAGTTATGCGAGCTTGTAGATCTGAACTGGGGCTTCTCGTCCCTTGACTTGAACTGGCTGGAGCTTCTCTGCGGCTACTTCTCCTTTGGGAAGCTGCGTCATGACGGCATCGCTGGCGAGCACTTGGGCACCGTGGGATTTGGTGAGTTGCTCAATGCGCGAGGCTAGATTCACAGCATCTCCAATGACGGTGTACTCGCGGCGCAGATGGGATCCAACGCTGCCCGTGACGACCTCTCCGGCATGCAGACCGATACCAATCCGCGTGGGAGGAATCTTCTGTGACGCACAGAGTGAGCCGACCTCTTGCACCAATTCCAGCGCGGCCCGGACCGCGGCTTCGCAGTGCTTTCCGTCTGAAAATGGCGCACCGAAAATTGCCAAGAAGCCATCCCCAAGGAACTTATTGATGATTCCGCCATGGCGATCGACCACCTCGACCAGCGGTCCAAACAGAGTGTTTAAAAAGTCCACCACTTCGGCCGGAGAACGAGATTCGGCAAAGCGGGTGAAGTCGCGAATATCAAAAAACAGGACACAGACATGGCGAGTCTCGGTCACTTGGCCCGCTTGTTCGCGCAGCAGCCGTTCGGCAACTTTGGGAGAGACATGTTGACCAAACATTGCCAGGGTTCGATCTCTCTCCACGACGCTCTCGGCCGCTCGGACGAGCCGACGGCGTAGGTCGCGACTGATGGTTCCGGCTGCGGCACCACAGATGGTAATGATGCCGCCACGTAGATAGATCGGTATCGGCGACTCGAACAGAGTCCCAGATATCCCGTGCGCGTCGTGCGGAAGCAGTAGCTTGGCCAGCGCGATGTACTGGACTGTAGCCGTGATCGCTACGAAAAGTGAGATCCGCGCATCAAGCCGTAGGATCGAGAGCATGATCACGGCCACGTACAGCAAGACCGGTGGCGCACTCAGTGCAAACGCCGCTCCTGCCGTGCGAGCGAGCAGCAGTAGTACCAACGAAATCCCGCTTACCTCGATCGCAGAGTTGATGAGTAGAAAGAATCGAGGGAGCTGTTGCTTGGCCGCGATGTGCCGCGAGACATACAGTCGTGAAAACCAGCAGTAGCAGGCGGCCACGGCAGTGCTGAGGCTGATCACCGGGCTGATGCGAAGAAAAGAGCTGCTCGGTCCCTGAAGAGGCAGGTCACTGATCCAGCCAAAGACGATCCGTGTGATGATGAAACCGATCGTGAAACCCACCGCCATGAGCGTAGCCCGGAGCCTCTCTGCTTCGACAAACTCCAAAGCGAGCTGGTCCTCCAGAGCACGCTGGCGACTTAGGTCCATGGTCTATGATAGCTGCTTGGCGGGGCGTCGTGGCAACCGTTCGAGCTTGCTATGAGGCCGGCTTCTCATCGGCGCTGTTGGCCCGCTGGGTAGTGGCTGCTGGGTCCGGTGACGCAGGGTGTGAGGTTGCCCCACCCAGCAAGGTCGACAGAAACAGCATAACTCCGAGCAGGAGTAGCAGACCACCCACTCCGGCGTAGACAAAAAACGCGGTGGGATGAGCCCAGCCAAGGGTCAGTCTTTCCACGAGCAGTCCACCGAGAATCAGCGCCGCCGCGATCCGGATTCGCTTGTGCTCTGCGTTCACTTGACTCCCTCCGGCTTCCACAGCGGCAAGCTATCCACCTCGTTTGCCAGATGCACGGTGTCGTGACAGTCCTTGCTAACACAGGAGAGCTGATTCAGGCGCATCTTTTCCATGCGGTCAGGCTCAGCGGTGTGAGTCTCTCCTTTTAGATAGCGACGCGCTCCTTGGTGACAGTGCAGACACTCTCGATTGTGGTACGGCTCGTAGAGCTTTAGCTTGTCAGGTACTTTGCCAAAGTAGTTGACGAGCACGTGCTTGACCCCTCTTAGCTTGGCCTGCATATCGCCATACATCGTGTAGGTGGTGTGGCAAGTGAAGCAGGCGCGATCACGAGGAATCCGTCCTCCTTGATAGTGAGAGGCCGCCAAAATCGTGGTGTCATCCACGAGCAAGCTGCGTCCGTGCTTCCCCATTACATGGCAGGAGGTACAGAAGGTGGTCTGTTTGGAATTCTCGATGTGCGTCTCAACTCCCATGTAGCTGACCGTGAGCGGCAGCACGAACAGGCTGGTGAAAGCCAGTGCTTTGCTGGTCTGCGAGGGCCGAATCACCAACACTGCCGTAAGCAGGATCGACAGACCGAACAGGAACGCTAGCATGGGTCCTCCGCCTACTTTTTCACGACCAGCTTGCGGACAAACGTCACCAAACCATCGAGCTGGTCACCGCTGATCTCCGGGGTGCCAGGCATCTTCACTTCTTTGCCGTCCTTGGTCTCGGTCTTCCCTTTGTTGATCAGTTCCTTGAGCTCTGCGTCCTTGAAGCGCTCCTGCACTTTGGCATCGGTGAGGTCGCGTAGTGGTCCACCGAACTTCTTGCGGGCTTGTTCGGTATCGCCTTTTCCATCTTCACCATGGCAAGAGGCACACTTGGCTTTCCAGGCACGCTTGATGCGGGGATCGCTATCTTGTGCCGAAGCAGAAGCAGCGAGAACAAGCAAAGTAGTAGCGATGATTCCTGTGCGCATGGATGGGTCTCCTTGGGGATCGTTCATCGAACGTGGATTCCAGTATGAGTGGTTCGCTCTCTGTGCCGAGTTACGGAGTGTGGCAGTACCGACACATGCCGTTTCTCAGGATCTCTTGACGGTCGTGGCGCTCGGTCCATTCAGGTGGGTGCGGATTTCCACCGAGTCCGCCGACCTTGTGACAGTTGACACAGTTCGAGCGCGGCCCCTGATCGTGACAACTTGCACAGCTTGAGATATTTCGTCGTGCCGCAAGCCCGTGAAACTGTGGCGAGTTCGGAATCGTGAATCCCGGCGCATGTGGGTTGCGGGGGTTGTCACTGCGACCGCTGACTCCCTGTTGCTTGTGGCAGTTTTCACAGAAGCTGGTTCCGTGGCAGCGCAGACAAGAGGCCGGATCGGCGCGTGATTCAATGCTGTGTCGTCCCAAAAAGTCGCCCCGATGAATCAGATCACTGTCCACTCGTTCGGGGAATTTCAGCTCAATCGGTCCGAGGACGGTCCTACTGTGACAGTCTGCACAGAAGGTCTGTTCGTGGCAGGTCGCACAACTTTCTGGCGAAGATCGTGCAGGCCGAGCATGTCCGGTCACGAAGTTGCCTTGATGCGAAAACATCGTGATCGGTTTCTGGGGATAGCGCTTCAAATCTTTGTGACAGGTGGCGCACGACCCCTGATCGTACTGCTGTCGATGGGGATGGCAGTCCAGACAGGAGTCCATGGTCGGCGAGACTGCCGGCTGGTTGCGATCGGAAAGCGTCTTGTGGCAGCGCGAGCAGTCCTCTTTGGTCAGCTCAATGTGCTTGGCGTGAGACAGCTTGAGAGTCGAGGGTTCACGACGATAGGAAGTGGGCCTAGTTACGTCGGTGTGACAGTAACCGCACTCGCCTCTCTTTTTGTTGTCCTCATGGCACTCCAGACACTTCTGTTCCTTGGGAAGGAAGTCTCCTTTGAGATTCGTCGCGTCATAGATGGACTCGTGACACACTAGGCAGTCGATCTTTGCGCGGGCATGCACGCTGTGTGGAGCCTTGATCGAGTCGCCCCCGCCGATCTTGGCCCAGAAGGTCGCGCAAGCGACGGTGAATAGTACGCTGCTAAGGACG
>Ga0075163_10011074_pt1 | contig 11761 bp, 10 predicted proteins | sample JI1023141ADNA_FD_71478 | JGI IMG/M metagenome (GOLD analysis project Ga0075163, IMG submission 71478) | Wastewater effluent complex algal communities from Wisconsin, to seasonally profile nutrient transformation and Carbon sequestration -... | ecosystem: Engineered > WWTP > Effluent > Algae... | reverse complement strand
ACGGCGGACGGTTCTGCTGCGCTGACCGCGCGGTGGGACGCCGTCCCCTCGGGCGCGCGGCGTTCGTGCGGGTCCGGTTTGAACTGAGACACAGCCGAGGTTCAACAGACATACTGCATGTGACTTGAGTCACTGCCCCGCGAGGAGAACCGATGTCAGCCCCCGCCTGGACGTTCCGCAACACCTGGATGACCCACACCGCCACCCACGATGCAACCGGACAACCCCGCCATGCGGTTCCGCGGGGAGACGACGACCTGGGCGCAGTTGTCGCAGCGTTCGTTGCAGGGCGCCGCCGGTCTTGCCGAACGCGGCGTGACCAAGGGTGACCGGGTGGCGATTCTCGCGCTCAACCACCCCTCGTTCGTCGAGGCGCTGCTGGCGATCAACAGCGCGGGCGCCATCGCCGTGCCGATCAACTTCCGGCTGTCACCGCCCGAGGTCGACTACATCCTGCGTGACTCGACACCGAGCGCGATCTTCGTCGATGCCATGTTGCTGCCGCTGCTGCGCGCGGTGCCGGCGTTGGCCGACGTCGCCACCGTGATCGTCTTCGGCGCAGCTCCGGAGGGTGCCGGGCAGGAGTCGGACCTCGACTACGCGCAGTTCGTCGCCGCGCACGAACCGGCCGAGATCGTCGACGTGGCCGAGGACGAGACCGCGTTGATCATGTACACGTCGGGCACGACCGGACGTCCCAAGGGCGCGATGCTCACCCACCAGAACCTGCAGGCGCAGGCGGTCACCGTCATCCGGGCGTTCGGCATGCACGACGAGTCGGACATGGGGTTCATCACCGCACCGTTCTTCCACATCGCCTCGCTCGGTTCGATCGTGGCGAACCTGCTCACCGGCATACCGTTCGTGGTGCACCCGCTCGGCGCGTTCAACGCCACCGAGGTGCTCGATGCCTACGAAAGTGAAGGCGCGACAGTCGTTTTCAACGTACCCCAGCAGTGGGACCTCATCTGCGCCGAGCCTCGAGTGCACGAGCGCGACCTCAAACTGCGCATCATCAGCTGGGGCGCCGCGCCGGCCAACGTCCGCACCTTGCGGGTTATGGCCGACGCCTTCCCCGACGCCCTCAACGTCGCCGTCTTCGGTCAGACCGAGACCTCGCCGATCACCTGCGTGTTGCGCGGCGAGGAGTCGCTGCGCAAGCAGGGGTCGGTCGGGCGGCCGATCCCGACACTGCAGTACCGCGTGGTCGACGCGCTGATGAACGACGTGGCGCAGGGCGAGGTCGGCGAGATCGTCTACCGCGGCCCGACGGTCACGAAGGGCTACTGGAACAAGCCGGCCGAGACCGAAGACGCGTTCGCCAGCGGCTGGTTCCACTCCGGCGACCTGGTGAAACAGGACGAGGAAGGCTTCGTCTGGGTCGTCGACCGCAAGAAGGACATGATCATCAGCGGCGGCGAGAACATCTACTGCGCCGAGGTCGAGAACGCCATCTCCGAGATCCCGTCCGTGCTGGAGGTGGCCGTCATCGGACGCCCCGACGACAAGTGGGGCCAGGTGCCGGTTGCCTACGTGACCGTGCGCCCCGGCGACGAACTCACCATCGACCAACTGCGCAGCCACCTCGACGGCAAGCTCGCCACCTACAAGATGCCGAAAGACCTCGTCACCACCGACGGCCTGCCGCGCAATGCCGGCGGCAAGATCGTGAAGGCGACATTGCGCACCCAGGACGCCGACACGGCGAGCTGACTCGGCGTTCTTCCGGACGGGATCCGGGAGCACGCAGGATGGTGGATCCCGAATGGGCCGAATGGGCCGAATGACATGGCCCATTCACAGGCTCGTCACCGTGTCCGCGACCCCGGGAGCGGAAGAATCTGGCCATGAGCGAGTTCCTCGGATTCGGTTCCAACACGTGGCGGGCAATCCTCGCGGTCGGATGCGTGCTGGCTGCCGGGTTCTTGGTCGGCGCCGCCACCGAGGTGACCGAACACGACTGGGCCGGCATGGCCTACCTCGCGCTCATCGCGGTCGGCATCATGCAGTTGGTCTGGCGGGGCAGGCACCTCGCCCGACGAGACCGACTGCACTGAGCCGTCCGCACCCGTCACCAGTAGCGTCGGCGAACTGATGGAGCGCCGTCCCCCGCGTGCCCGCGAATGGCCGGCGCGCGGGTACCTGGTCATACCTCCACGTTGTGGTCGATCACCGGTCTGTTTCAGCGGACGGGGTCGCCCCACTCGGTGTCGCGGCGCAGCGGGCCCTTGAGCAACTTGCCGCCGGCGTTGCGCGGCAACGGCCCGTCGACGACCCGGATGTACTGCGGCAGCTTGAAGTCGGCGAGGTTGGCGCGCAGGTGGGCGAGCACTGCGTCGACGTCGATCGGAGCACCTTCGCCGCCGAACAGGATCGCACCGACCTTCTCCCCCATCGATGAGGTCGGGTACATCCCCTTCGAGCCCGAAGCGGCAAACCTGTTCTTCCAGCTCGTCTCCTCCCGCTACGAACGCGCAAGCAGGATCGTCACCTCCAACAAGCCGTTCGGGCGGTGGGGCGAGGTCTTCGGCGACGACGTCGTCGCCGCCGCCATGATCGACCGGCTCGTCCACCACGCCGACGTCATCAACCTCCGAGGCGACTCCTACCGCCTCAAAGACCGAGACCTCGGCCGCGTCCCCGCGGCCACCACCGAGGAAAACTAACCACTCAGGGGGTCAACATTCAGATGCCGCAACGGGGTCAGATTCCGCTCGCCGTTGACACAGCGCGACCCCTCTTGTACGGATATTCGCGGCGAAGTGACGCATGTATCAGGCGTTCGAGAGTCGATCCGGCGTGCAAGTCTCGCGTAGCTTTCAGGTGAAACTGGATCGAACGAGTTCGATTCGACGCTGGCGGACAGCCACTTCGTCGACTCCTGTCGGGTTGTAGATCATCTGGACAAAGCGCTCGACGATGGCTCTTGAGTAGGGGCGCAACGATGAGTCCTCGCTGGCAGGAAGTCTATCGTCGGCCTCGCTTATCGCCTCTCGAACGGCTCTACCGCGAGCCGTGAGCGGAGCAATGAACCTCCCCACCATCTGATGCTCAAGCGTCGACTGACGCCAAGATGCGTAGTCGACTCGAGCCAGGTCGTGGGCTACCGGGAAGGCGACGTATCGATCTGCGAAGTCAAACTCGGCCGGGCCGATGCGCCAACGCGGCGGGTTCCAGGAAGCCGACATGACATCGAGGACCTCCTGGACAACGTCCATCGAGAAGTACACCGAGTTGCCTATGTCGGTCATCCCCTGCGTGAACGTATACAGGAAGCAAAGACCCTGTGCTGACTGGTCGGGCGTTGACATTTCGATCAGCAAGGCTGACAGGTCGACGTTCCCCTGAGGTAGTGGTCCACCGCACTCAAGTGCGTGTACGACTCCCTGGAGTTCTGCCATAACGGGATCGGGTTGACGTTGACCACCCCGGTTAGGGCGTCGCGATTCCTTCCGCCGAGATGCTCAGTCCACTGGTTGCCCCGATGAGTGGAGATGCCCATGGACCGACGAAAGGCCACCAACCGCTGGGCTGAGACCGAAGCGCTCCGCAGGATGACGGCTGGCGATGATCTTGCGTACTTCTCGATGTCCTGAGCCAGATTGCGCCGCACCTCGGCGTCCCGAAGATCTGACTCTCGAAGAATCAGACTAAGTGCTTCTTCGCCTGGCCGGAGGGCCCGCATATTCCAGAAGTCGACGCACTCTTGAAAGGTGGGCCCGCCATCAGCGACTACTTGAATCACCGTCGCCGAGGCACCAAACGGCGCCATCGCGTAGTAGGTGGGCAACTTGTTCTGGGTGCGAGCGAGTGCCGATTGCCCTCGGAGCTGCGTCATGAGAAGTCCCATTGGCGTGGGACTTCGATCGAAGACGCTCACCACAGCGCCATGAGCCGTCCAATCGGCTCGCTCGACCTCCAGGTCACCTGGCGATCCGATCGCCACCAGCCCCAACAGGTCGTCGGGTTGGGCACATATGAGCCCTGCCACTACGAGCTCTTCTCGACTGAAGCTCACGATGGGCGGCACTTGCCATCGGCGCACCTCTGAGAATGGGCGTACGTGATGAACAGAAACCCGTCGACCGCTTGGGAGCCTGAGTTCTTCTAGGCCGATGTCACCAAAGGCGATCGCCTCGTCCACATCCAGCACTTGGGCGGTGAGAAGGTCGTCCTCCGAGACCAGCCCATCAGGGCTGATCGGCAGCACCGGAAACCGAGCACCCCCCCCCAGAGACATGCCGCACCTCGAAGGGCAAGGGCCAAGTCATCAAGGTCGCCGTCCCTCACCACGAACGCTCGGCGGACCGGCCCAACCTCGAAGCTCAATCGCGCTTGCTGCATCTAGCTCCCTCCAATTGCTTTGACTTCGGGCTGATTCGATCGGGCGCTCCCTGAGGCACGTCGCACGAGCCGCACGAGCAGATCCGCAAGTTGCACGACTTCGGCCGCCTCAACGGGTCATCGAAACTCATCGCGCCGTGGCTGGCAGGTTTCTCGAAGGCGCCCATCGCGTCGGCGAAGAGGTCCACGGTGGCCCGCTGCTCGCCCCCCTCGGGTCTCGGAGCACGCCGTCCGAGCCGCCGTCACCCACGCCCCGAGCCGGTCTCCCTGGACGACGATGCCCGCGTACCTCCGGCCGGGCGTGCGCACGACGACGCGGTTCACCTTCGGTGACAGCACTTCGAGCTCCGCAGCGCGTTCCATCACCGAAGCGTCCCATGGCATCTCTGCCGTGGGTCGCAACCCAAAGATTCTCAACGCTGTGCGGCATGAGCGCACGATTCACCCGCGCGTCGTGCTCGAAACCACGATGATGGACACATGTCGAGACGGCACTCGGATCGAGCTCTTGAGGCCAAGGGCGACTCGCGGCAAGCCATCCTCGAGGCGCTACTAGACCAACTTTGCGTGAGGTTCGGCTTTTGCCTTCCACCAGACGCCAAGGCGGTACTGCGCAGCAGTCCGCCCGAGGGCGTGGACGCGTTCCTGGAGGCTGTCATCAGCGCGGAGGGGGTGGTTCCGGAGGCACTCGATTCATCGCTCCGGCGAGGAATGCGGGAGGTGGTCGACCAGGAGGCTGGCCGAATCCTATAGTCCCGAGTGAATCGGGACGCGCGGATTGCGGCATGTGCGTGGGGCTCCGTAGCGCACCAATCGGTGGTTGAACTTGGCTTTCCCGAGAACCGGTTGGGCGTTCGGGGTCAGTGACCGAGGCGGCGTGGTGCACTTTCGCCGTCCTGGGCAGCGGCGACCCGACGGTTCGGACCAGAGGGTGCGAGCGCCTCCAGCACTCGGGTCGCGCGGGCGAGCGCCTCGGAGGGTGGGACATCCGGTGCCCCGATGTGCGGCGAGAGGTTCAGGTCGAGGAGCACCTCGGTGGCGCCCTGGCGGCCGAGTGAATAGACGTCGGCCAGCAGCTGCTCGCGAGTTCCGTGGAACGCTCGCCGCCCCGGCCCGGGATCCTGGTCGAGCAGCTTCGGCACCACGCGGACGAGGATCCGCAGAGTCCCCAGGTCGCGCCCGGCATCCACCGCGCCAGCCCGGACGGTCTCGATGCACGACCGCAGCGTGCCGTGGTCGTGGCCGCTGCTCGCGATCCAGCCCTGGGCGAGGCGGCCGGCGCCGCGCAGCGCCGCCGGTGCGCTGCCGCCGAGGATCAGCGGTGGGTGGGGGCGCTGCACGGGGGCGGGGCTGAGGAACGATCGCGGCACGGTGTAGAACTCGCCGGCGAACTCGGCGGGCTCCTGCGTCCAGAGCGCCTGCAGGCAGCGGAGGTACTCCTCGAAGCGGGCGCCGCGCCGCTCCATGGGCACCCCGGCGGCCACGTGCTCCTCGGGGAGCCACCCCATGCCCACGCCCACGGTGAGCCGCCCACCGGACACCACGTCGAGCGAGGCCATCGTCGAGGCCAGCAGGGCCGGAGCGGTGAACGGTGCGCACACCGTCGCCGTGCCGAGGCCGATCCGCTCGGTGTGGCCGGCGGCCACGGCGAGGGCCACCACCGGGTCGAGCACGCGGCGGTGCGACGGCCCGAGCCGGCCGTCCGCCGGCCAGAGCGTGCGCTGGTAGGCCCACAAGGAGGCGTAGCCCAGCTCCTCGGCTCGGCGGGCGACCTTCACCACGGCATCCCGGCCGGCCCAGGAACCGGACACCGGTAGGCCGAACCCGAGCAGCGGGGTGTCGGTCGTCATCTGCCCACTGTGGCAGCCGTGGCGTCCGCGAGTTCTCAACGGAGCCACAACGGCATCGGAGGGGCCGTGACCTTTCCCAGCCGCTGTGGTACCCATCACGAGTGAGCCAGACCGCGCGCGAGCGGACCACCGACGCGAAGGCGCCGGTGGTGCTCGTGGTCGACGACGACGAGGCCATCCGCACCGTAGTGCGCTGGCAGCTCGACTACGCCGGCTTCCGGGTGGTCGAGGCCGACGACGGTCCCACGGCACTGCGCCGCATCCGCGACGACCACCCGGCGCTCGTCGTGCTCGACCTCTCGCTGCCCGGCCTGGGCGGTCTCGACGTGCTGCGCGCCGTGCGGGGCGGGCGGACCGGTCGCACCGACACTCCGGTCATCGTGCTGTCCGGCCGCAGCGGCGAGACCGACCGCATCGTCGGGCTCGACCTGGGCGCCGACGACTACCTCGTCAAGCCGTTCTCGCCCGGTGAGCTCGCCGCCCGCATCCGTTCGGTGCTGCGGCGCACCACCCCCGAGGCTGCCGGTATCGCCCACGTCATCGGCGACCTCTGCGTCGACACCTCGAGCCGCCGGGTCCTGCGCGCCGGCGAAGAGGTCGAGCTGACCCCCAAGGAGTTCGACCTCGTCGCGTTCCTCGCCGCCCACCCCCGCCAGGTGTTCACCCGCAGCCAGCTGCTCGCGAAGGTGTGGAACTCCTCCTCCGAGTGGCTCGGCGAGGCCACCGTGACCGAGCACGTCCACCGGTTGCGGCTCAAGCTGGAGCAGGACCCGTCCCGCCCTCGGGTGCTCCGCACGGTGCGTGGCATCGGCTACCAGCTCGTGGACGACGGATGAGCACCACCGAGCTCCCCGACGTCGACGCGGCGGTGCTCGGCCCGGACGACGCCCGGGACCTGCTCGACCGGCAGACCGAGGTGCTCGAGCTGATCGCGGCCGCCGCCCCGCTCCACGACGTGCTCGACGAGATCCTCAGCTCGCTCGAGCGGCTGATCCCCGGGGCCCGGTGCTCGGTGCTGCTGCTCGACCGGGAGCGCCGCACGCTGCACCACGGGGCCGCCCCCAGCCTGCCGGTCGCCTACGTCGCCGCCATCGACGGCCTCGCCATCGGCGAGCGCGCCGGGTCCTGCGGCACCGCGGCCGCCCTCAACGCCGCGGTGGTGGCCACCGACGTGCGCACCGACCCGCGGTGGGTCGACTTCCGGGAGCACGCCGAGTCGGCCGGCCTGCGCAGCTGCTGGTCGACCCCCATCCAGGGCCGCGACGGGATGCCGGTGGGCACCTTCGCGGTCTACCACGGCGCACCGCACCGGCCCTCGGGGCGCGAGCAGCTACTCGTGGACCGGTACACGCACCTGGCCTCGGTGGCGATCGAGCACGCCGGCCTCGTCGGCGACCTCGTGGCCAGCGAGGAGCGATTCCGCCGGTCGTTCGACGACAACTCGCTGGGCATGGCCCTCGTCGGGCTCGACCGCCGGATCGCCCGCAGCAACACCGCCCTGGCGTCGCTGACGCGCGGGCGCCCCGGGCTGGTCGGCGCCGCGCTCGCCGACGTCGTGACCCCCCGCGAGGGGTCGCTCGACGCACGGCTCGACGAGCTCCACCGCGACGGCGCCGCACCGGTGGTCTTCGAGGCGGTGCTGCACCGAGAGGGCCACCGCGACGTCGAGGTCGAGGTGACCGTCTCGCTCCTCCACGACCGGGACGGCGACCCCGCGCAGTACGTGGTCAACGTCTTCGACCTCACCGAGCGCCGGGCCGCCGAGCGGCACCGGCGCGCCCGGCTGGAGGCGGAGACGGCCCGCCGGACGGCCGAGGAGCACTCGCGCGCCAAGTCGGACCTGCTGGCCGCGGTCGGGCACGAGGCGCGGACCCCGATCCAGGCCATCGTCGGCTTCGCCGAGCTGCTAGGCACCCTCGACCTCGACGAGGCCCGACGCCAGGAGGCGCTCGACCGCATCAGCGCCGCGGCCGGGCACGTGATGGACCTGCTCGCCGACGTGCTCGACCTGAGCCGCATCGAGGCGGGCGCCCTCCCGCTCGCCGTCGAGCGGGTGGCCGTCGGCGAGGTGGTGGCGGAGGTCTTCGGTCTGCTGTCGTCCAAGGCGGAGCAGCGGCGGGTCGAGCTCTCGCACGACGTCGCCGACGAGACCGTGCTCGCGGACCGTCGGCGGCTGCGGCAGGTGCTGCTCAACCTGGTCGGGAACTCGATCCGGCACGGCAGGCCGGGTGGCCACGTCGCGGTGCGGTCGGGGCTGACGGGCGACCGGGCCTGGGTGGTGACGCACGTCGACGACGACGGGCCCGGCATCCCGACCGACTTCCTCCCGCGGGCCTTCACGGCGTTCGCGCGCCCCAACGCCGTTGCTGCACAGGGCGGCTCGCCACCGAGCGCCGACTCCACCGGCGACGAGGGCATCGGGCTCGGACTCGGCCTGGCCCACGGCCTGGCGGAGGCGATGGGCGGCGACCTGTCGGTGGGCCGCTCCGGCCCCGAGGGCACCTCGATGGTGCTGCGCCTGCCCACCGGGGAAGCAGACCTCTCGTGACCCCCGTGACCGCCGTCGTGCCGGTGAAGCGGCTCGCGGCGGCCAAGTCGTGCCTGGACCTCCCGGTCGCCCGGCGTCGCGCACTGGCCCTCGCGTTCGCCGTCGACACCGTTGCCGCGCTCGCGGCCTCGCCCCTCGTCGGCGACGTCGTCGTCGTGACCTCCGACCCCCTCGTCGCCTGGCACCTGCGCCGACTCCCGGTGCGGCTCGTGCCCGACGACGACGGCGGCGGGCTGGATGCCGTGGTGCGGGACGGCATCCGCGCCGCGTCGTCGTGGCGACCGGGGTCGGGCGTGGCGGTCTTCCCCGCCGACCTGCCCTGCCTGCGCGCGGCCGACGTACCCGGGCGGCCGTCGCGCCCGCGACCTTCGTGCCCGACCGCTCGGGCACCGGGACCACGGTGGTCGTGCACCAGCCCGGGTCGGCGCCGGCGACCGGCTACGGGCCGGGGTCGGCTCGCCGGCACCTCGCCCTCGGACTGGTGGCCCTTTCCGGCGCCCCGGCCCGAGCCCGCCACGACGTCGACACCCGCGCCGACCTGGAGGCCGCCCGCCTGCTCGGTGTGGGCCCGCGGACCGCCGCGGTGCTCGACACCGCCGAGGCCGCCGGCACCGCCGAGGCGGCCGGGGCGGTGGAACCGGGGGAGGCCGAGCTCAGGCGTCCTCGCTGGCAGCCCACCCCGTGACACCGACGATGCGGCACACCAGCACCCGGTGGAACGGCTTGTCTGCGTACTGCGGTACGGCCTGCGCCAGGCGGTCGGCGAGGTCGTCGACCACGCGCGCGGGCGGGTCGGGCACGTGTTCCAGCTGCGCCCGCGCCCACCACAGGCGCGACCAGTCCTCGGTCTCCCACCACTCGACGAGCAGCGAGCCGCGGGGGTCAGCCGCGAGGTTGTCCTCGCGCTGCAGGCGTGACGAGCGCTTGGGCTTGACCGTGTCGATGGGCACGCCCACGTAGCCGTCGTCGCTCACGGCGAACACGAGGGGTTGGGGGTCGGGGCCGCGGTCGGGGTGCAGGGTGCACAGGACGCCGTGCACCTGGCCGGCCAGGCGCCGGCGGGCTTCGTCGGTCGACAGCCTCATCGTGGTCCTCCCGATCGGAGTCGGCGCGGTGGCCGACCGTGAGCCGTCACGCTACGACGGCTTTCTCACCGTCGGATCAACGCGCCCGCGAGCGCCTTGACGCCACGGGTGACGACGGAGAGGTTGGCCGCATGAACCTGGCGACCTGGGTCAAGCGCAACGGACGACGGCGGCACGACGCGCCCGCCCTGGCGGTGGGGAGCGAGGTGCACGCCACGTGGGCGCAGTTCGCCGAGCGCGTCGCCGCGGCGGCCGCCGGCATGCGCGACCTCGGACTGGCTCCCGGCGACTGCGTCGCGATCGTCATGCGCAACCGGCCCGAGTACCTCGAGGCACAGTTCGCCGCCTGGCACGCGGGGCTGGTCGCCGTGCCGGTGAACGCGCGGCTGCACCGCGAGGAGATCGCCTACGTGCTCGACCACAGCGGCACGAGCTTGGTGCTCACCGACGAGGAGCACCTCGACGACGTCGGGCCGCTCCAGGAAAGCGTGGAGTCCGTGCGGTCGGTGGTGGTCGTCCCGGGGCCGGGGTGGGACGCGTTGCTCGGAGGGGACCCGCTGCCCCTGGTCGACCGCGCCCCGGACGACCCGGCCTGGCTCTTCTACACGAGTGGCACCACCGGGCGCCCGAAGGGGGCGACCCTCACCCACGGCAACCTGCTCATGGCCTCGCTCAGCTACTACGCCGACATCGGCTCCGTGGGGGAGCAGGACTGCGTGCTGCACGCGGCGCCGCTCTCCCACGGCTCCGGCCTCTACGGGTTGCCGCACGTCGCCAAGGGCGCGGTGAGCGTGTTCCCGGCATCCGGCGCCCTCGACGGTGCCGAGCTGCTGGCGCTGCTCGCTCGGTGGCGCGGCATGTCGTTCTTCGCCGCTCCCATCATGGTCAAGCGCCTGGCGGGCGATCCCGCCCTCGCCGGTGGTGACCTGTCGGGGCTGAAGACGATCATCTACGGCGGCGCCCCCATGTACCTCGCGGACCTCGAGCAGGCGCTGGAGAGCTTCGGCCCGCGCCTGGCCCAGATCTACGGGCAGGGCGAGACGCCGATGACGATCACCGAGCTGTCGATGGCCGACCACGCCGACCGTGACCATCCCCGCTGGCAGGCCCGGATGCAGGGCGTGGGATTCCCCCGCACCGACGTCGAGGTGCGGGTCGTGGACCAGGACGACCGCGAGCTGCCGCCCGGGGAGGCCGGTGAGGTCGTGGTGCGCGGCCGAGTGGTGATGGCGGGCTACTGGGACCAGCCGGAGGAGACCGCCGAGACGCTGCGCGGGGGCTGGCTTCACACCGGCGACGTCGGCAGCTTCGACGACGACGGCTTCCTCACCCTCCACGACCGGTCGAAGGACCTCATCATCAGCGGCGGCATGAACATCTATCCCCGGGAGGTCGAGGAGGCGCTGATGACGCACCCGAGCGTGCGGTCGGTCGCCGTCGTCGGCCGGCACGACCCGGAGTGGGGCGAGGCCGTGGTGGCCTTCGTCGTCGTCGACGACCCGGCCCCCACCGCCGCCGACCTCGACCGCACCTGCCTCGATCGCATCGCCCGATACAAGCGCCCGAAGGAGTACCACTTCGTGGAGGCGCTGCCGACGAACAACTACGGCAAGGTGCTCAAGCGGGAGCTGCGGCAACGGTTCACCGACGGGGCTCCGCCGCACCCGCGTTGAGGAAACCATGATGACGGCGGGCCTTGCCCGGGCCCTCGCCCCCTGTGTTGTCTACCTCACAAGGGCCTGACGGGACCGCAGGGACCAGCCCAGTGGCCCGACAGCCACCGCCCCGAGGAGATGTGACCGATGAAGCTCGCCCTCTACCTGCCCAACTTCCGCAACCACGTCACGGTCCAGGAGCTCGCGGACCTCACCGACCTCGCGGAGGAGCTCGACTTCGACTCCGTGTGGACCCTCGACCGGGTCGTCGTCCCCGAG
>Ga0075163_10011073_pt1 | contig 11761 bp, 7 predicted proteins | sample JI1023141ADNA_FD_71478 | JGI IMG/M metagenome (GOLD analysis project Ga0075163, IMG submission 71478) | Wastewater effluent complex algal communities from Wisconsin, to seasonally profile nutrient transformation and Carbon sequestration -... | ecosystem: Engineered > WWTP > Effluent > Algae... | reverse complement strand
TCGTGCTCACTCCCACATGTCCCCGAGCGCTATGCGTCTCGACACACCGCAGAGGTGCGTCCGCCCCGAGCGTAGGCGCACGAGCATGCCGGTGAAGGCACCCCTTACGCTGTCCAGACCTCGACACGGCACTGCGGTATGTGCCAGATTTCGACCACTCTCCCCGGTGCAGCCCCCAGGCGCCCAGTCACACCGCTCGCGCGGCGCGTTGCACCCGGCCTCTTCAGCTGCCCGCGTGGAACGCGGTCCTCCTCGTTGCGTAGCGAATGCTCCTTTCGTTGGTGCCACGGTCAGAGAAGGACGGCGCGCTCGCCCTTCCGACCCGCCATAAAGCACCGCGCGTGCCAGCGCCCTCCGCCCGCACCTTTCCGCAACTTGCCACCCACAAGCCCGTGGCCCGGACGATCCCCCCCTGTCCGCGGCCTACTTGCACTCCGCGTCACAGGCGTTCGACGGAGCGCTGCACGCCTTGCTGATCACACACGACTTGCAGGCTTCCGAGAGTCCCGTGCAGGCGGCTTCGCAGCGGGCAGTGTCGAGGGTCGGCTCGCATGCCTTGCCCTTCTTGCAAAGGTCGGCGCAGGTGGTGGTGGTGGTGGGCGCCTTGTTGACGCAGTTGCCGACGGTGGCGCCGCTCGATTTGTCGCAGGCCTGGTCCGCTGCGCAGTTGTTGTTGCTGAGGCATCCGTTCTCGCAGATCGAGAGCGTCTCGTCCTTGCAGTACTGACCCGCCTGGCAGCTCTTGGCGCTGTTGCCGAAGGTTCCGCAGGAAGTGACGCCGCTCGTGCCGCCGCTGCTACCGCCGGATGTGCCCGACGAGCTCCCGGTGGTCGAGGACGAGGAGCACGCGAGCCCAAGCGTGGCGAGAAAGAGGCCCAGAAAACCGATGGATTTGTACATATGGCACCAAGTGTCAACTTTGAGCCGTGAGGCCCGTAGGGGTTTCGCCGTCTGGCGGGCCTCTGACGTCGGTGCGCTCCCGTTGTCGCGTGAGAATTTTTGCGGCGACACGCCCGGCGCCCGTGGTAGATCCCCTGCCTGCCACGGGAGAGGTGTCCGAGTGGTCGATGGTGCAGCATTGGAAATGCTGTGTACCGCAAGGTACCGTGGGTTCGAATCCCACCCTCTCCGCCAGAATCACGCAGAATTCGATGGAGTCGCGCCGCTGGCGCGATCGTCGTCGGGGGACGTCGAGCTTCGCATCGGGTGAGCGCCTGCGCTCACGGAGGCGAGCAGCGACAGTCGAGGCTGTCGAAGGGTCCGGTGCTGGCGGTGGGCTGCGGCGTCGAGGCGCAGCTGATCGGGTAGGCCTCGAGGGTGCTGGCGCTCTTTCGATACAGGACGTAATTGCCCTCGGCGTACTTCGCGTCGGGCGCGTCGGTCCACGGTCCCTCGGCGCAGCGCAACCCCTTGGCGGCGCAGACGGCGTTGCACGTCTTGGTGACGTCGTTGGTCGAGTCCGTCTCCTGGCAGGCGAACGTCTCCTTCGTCTTGCCGTAGTTCTGCGCCCAGCACGAGAAGCCGGAGGGGCACACGCGCGCCTTTCCGCAGATGTTGCCGCAGTTCGTGTCGGAGAAGACCGGCGCGCAGGCAGCGCCGGGGCACGCGCGCTCGCCGGCCTTGCAGAGGCTCACCAGCGCGCCGTCACGGCAGGCCTGCGAAGGCTCGGCCACCTCGCCGCACGCGCCGCAGTTCTGCGCGTCCACTTGCAGGTCCACGCAGCGGCCGGCGCAGTCGGTCTTGCCTTCGGTGCACACGACCTTGCCCGCGGCGCACACGAACGTGGCCGGTACCTTGGTGCCACAGGTGCCACAGTGATCGGTATCGTTGGCGAAATCGACGGAGCAGCGGTCCCCACAGAACGTGCACGGGTTGCATTGCTCCTCGTGACAGCGCATGCCGCCCTTGCACAGGTCGTCGGAGCTGCAGATGGTGGCCACCTCGCCGCAGCGAATGGTCTCGCAGGTCGGCTCGGCCAGCGCAGTGTTGCAGCGAAAGCCGTTGGCGCAGTCGGTGTCGCGCGTGCAGGCATTGGCCAGGCAGTCGGGGGCGGGCGGCACCTTGGGGCCGAGCCTCCCCGGGTCCTGCGCGGCGGCGCGATAGGTGCTTTGGGGCGCCGTCGAGCAGTGCATCGAAGCGATCGACAGGACCGGAAGGAAAGCGAAGCGAAGCGCAAAGCGGACGTTCATGGCAAAGACGAGAGCCACGCGCGTGCTCGCGGTCGCAGAAAAAAGCTAGGGCTGGCCGCCCACGTTACGCCCCCAGATGCGCAGCGCGTTGTTGGTGGCGAAGTCCACGTTGGCCGGCTCCCGCGGCGGACGCTTCTCTCCCCGTGTGCGCTCGTCGACCAGGCTCGCGATGCGGCCGTATGCGATGGGATAGGTGGCGCGGATATCGGTGGTGCAGGCCGGCTCCAGCTTGAGATCGCAGAGCCGCGTCGACCCGGCATCGCCGCCTACACCGCCGAGAAGGAGGAAGTTCGCCCACGTGAGGGAGAAGCGATTGCCCGCCCACGCGATGCGACGTCGGGTCTCGGCGCTGTGGGCGCCGGTCGAGAGGCTCCAAAGGTCGATGCCTTGAAACGCCGTGGGCGCCGTGAGCCCCAGCGAAGCCAGGATGGTCGCCGCGACGTCGACGCTGCTGGTGGGCGCGCCGACGCGCGCGGCTTCGATGGTCTGGCCAGCCGGCGGGCGGATCAGGAGCGCCGAAGCGAGCGACTCTTCGTTGAGCGAATCACCCTCGCCGAACGGTACCCGCGCACCGTCGTCGAGCCCCACGTCGCTGGTGACGAAGACGGCGGTGTCTTCGTCCCGATGCAGGGAGCGAATGGTGTTGAGCAGACGTCCCAGCGCGGCGTCGTGCGCGGAGAGCGCAAGGGAGTGCAGCGCCCACATGCGCACCCGGTCGGCGTCGGTGAACCGGGCGCCCTTCGCGCCTCGAATACGCCCGAGCACCTCGCCGGCGTGGCGCGGTTCGACGCTGCCGGCATAGTTGGCCGGTGGCATCTCCTTGAGCTGCTCGCGGGTGGCGTCCCACGGTGGGTGACCCCCGCGCGCATGAATCACCAGCAAGAAGCGACTCTCGCGATGGGCGGTGACCCAATCGGAGGCGTCGTCGAACACACGGGTCGACAGCGAGGCGTCGGTCGGGTCGGCATAGCCGAAGGTGGAGAAGCCGCGGTCGAAGCCGAAAGCCGCCGTGGTGTTGGGGTTGGCGGTGAACATCGCCGTCTGAACGCCGCCCTGACGCGCGCAGTCGGCGATGGTGGTGAGCGAGGCCGGCAGCTTGGTGAGTCCGTCGACCACGCCGTGCTCGTCGGCCTCGACGCCGGTGAGGAGCGAGGCCATGGCGCCGGCCGAGACCGCGGAGGTCGTACGATGCGCGTCGAACACCACGCCGTTGGCAGCGACCGCGCCGAGCTCGGGCATCTCCATCGGGCCGCCGTACACGGAGATGGACCGCGGCGCGAGCGAGCCGAGAACCACCAGGACCGCGCTCTTCGCCGTGGGCATGGGCTTGCCAGCATGCACCGGCGCCGTCACCGACACGCGCGGCTCGGCGAACACGACGCGCGAGCCCTTGGTGGTCTGCACCGCCACGAGCTCCACCTCGGCGATGGTGTCGAGCTCGCCGAGGTCGACGTCGAGTGGGCGCCAGGCGGAGTCGGCGTTGAGATGCAGAGAGCTGGCCACGAAGGGGGGCTTGCGGTCCCGGAGGACGCGGACCTCGACGTCGGCTTCACCGGTCCCGAGAATGCCGAGCGCCGCCGAGAGCCGCGCACCCTTCGGCAAATAGGCCGCGCAACGCGCGTACCCGGGCCCACGGAGAGAGAGCGAGCGGCGCGGTTCGGTGCCGATCTTCACGGTATCGATGGCATCGGCGCGCGTGGGCGCTGCGTACGGAGCGTCGTCGTCGTACGGGCCGATGCGAACCCAGTCGATCTCCGCTGCCACGTCGCTGCCGCGCCCCTGGCCGTTGAAGCGAATGGAAAGCTCGTTCTCGCCCGCCAGCAGCGTCGCCGTGGTGGTCTTCAGGGAGACGACGCCGGTGACGTTCTTGGTGAGCCGAACCGGCCCCAGCGGCTTGCCGTTCAGGTACAGGCTCATGGACTTTGCCGAGCCACCGCGGGAGCGCACCGAGACGGCGAGCGGCTGGCCAGCCTCCGGCACCTCGAGAGGGCCCGAGAACGGCACCATGACCTCGCGGCCGGTAACGCGCGTCCAGGTCGCGCCCTGGTGCTCCACCGAAACGGCCTCGACGTGCGCATCCTTGCCGCCGCGCACGCGAGGCCTTCGCATGGTCGCGTCGCCGAAGTCGATGACCGCACCGCGGTGGCCGAGGGAGCACTCACTCCCCAGCTTGAGCCAGTCGAGGAGCACCTGCCCGCGTTCGTCCTTCGGGGTTCCCATGGGCGCCGCGCGCGTCGGCGATGCGCCGGGCGCCGGGTCGGGCTTTTGCGTACAAGCCCAGAGAAACAGGAGTGGAAGCAGCCACCTCACAGGGCGGTCCTAGCACTACTTCGTCAGACTCGCAGTGAGTGGTCGTTCGAGGCGACGGGATTTCTCGAGCGAATTTGGATTTGGCGCGCGCAGAACGACTTCCCGTCCTTCGAGCACGACGAATTCAGATTCGCCGAGAGAGACCGAGCATCGGGCGGCTACGAGCAAGAGCCTGACGAAGTAGTGCTAGCACTCCTGTCGGAAGTCCGCCGAGAGGATGTTCAGGAACCGAGCCGGACCTTGGTGAGCCGCAGCGAGCGTACGTCGACCGCGCGCGTGGCACCGGGGGTAGAAACCGTATGGATGCCCGCGGGCACCACGATGCGCGTGTGCTCGGCGCTACCGCGGTCGACACCATCGACGCGCACGTTGGCGCCCGGCGGCACGTCGACGTCGATGACGCCCTCGCTAGTCTTCACGTTCATCCCTGCGGGGACCGGCTCGTCGGCGGGCTCCGGCGAGGCAGGTGCGCGGGTTTCGCCCCCGAAACCGCGGACGCAGAGAACACCGAGGGCAATCGCGGCGCCGAAGATGGCGACCGAGAGCCAGGGGCGTTCGCGCTTTCGCGGAGCGACCGTCTGCGCGTCGTGGACCACCGGCGAGACAGGGGAAGCCGCGTCCACGTCCACGTCCACGTCGTCGGCAGAGCCGAGGGCGGCCGCATCGCTCGCCGCGACCGACGTCGTCACTTGCGGCGCGCGCAACGTGGGCGTCCCGTCGACCACCGGCTCTTCGGCCACGTGAATGGGCACCGACACCGCGTCCAGCTCCGAAGACTCGAGGGCGAACTTCGGCGAGGGCGTGAGAATGGGAAACGGCGCCGGAAGGTCCACCAGGCGTCCGCCGTACAGCGTGTGGTCCACGCTGGTGCTCACCCGCGCGGCTTCGGCCAAGGCCACGGCGTCGGGCCCGTACGAGGTGTCGTCGATGTCGGTGAGCTCTTCCTTGGGCGGAAGGGTCAGCCGACGGGTGAGGAGCACCGCCATGCCATCGGGGTCCGGCGTTTCGCTGGAGCTTGCAGCCACCGGGGGCGGCCTGCGCGAGAGACGCGTCTCCTCGGCGACGTCGAAGTGGGGCAGCGTGATCGGCACCGAGAGCTCGTGCCCCTCGGCGGTGCGCACCGAGAGAATGGCGCCGCGGCGCGCGAGGTGCAGCAGCACGTCGAGCAGCTCGCTGGGGTCGATGCGATCGCGCAGGAGAAGCTCTCGCGGCGAGGCGCCGGCGAGGATGCGTCCGGCAATCACACCGGTGCGCGCGGGCATGCCGCGGAGCACGTCGCGCAAGCGCTCGTCGTGCACGTCCATGGCGGCCGCCTCCACCAGGCGATCCTCGGAGAGCGCGTGGATGACCGCGCGGCGCTCGGAGACGATGGCCATGGAGAGCTCGCGGAAGGAGCCCTGGAGCTCGTCTTCGATGGCGCTGTCGCGATCTTCCACCGAGAAGCGGCCGCTCGATACGCCCAGGAGGGCGCGGAAGGCGTTCATGCCCGAGAGCACCGTACCGTCGCCGGAAGAGCGCACCGCGCTGCGCGGAGCGCCGCCACGGATCTCCAGCTCGTAGAGGAAGGCGGCGTCGCGAATGCTGATGCACACGTCGCCGCGGAAGCGCAGCACCATGTCCACGAAGGCCGAAACCGTGAAGCCGTCGAGGCGTCCGCGAACCGCACCGCCGGCGACGAAACGCGCCTCCAGCCGAGCCCGGGGCCGCAGAACCTCTTGCACCCGCGCCACCACGGCGCGCACGTCGCTCTCTTTGCGGAGGAAGGCGCTGGCCGACGAGCCGAGCTCGCGGACCCGCTGCATGAGGTCTTCCTTCCACGAGAGAAGCACCACCGGCGTGTGCTGTAGGACCACGTCGCGTCCGAGGGCGCGGCAGAGGCTGGGTCCGTCGAGCTTCGGCATCAAGATGTCGCTGATGACCAGCTCGGGAGCCGATGCGTACGCGCGCAGGAGGCCCTGCTCGCCGTCCAGAGCTTCGTCCACCAGGCAGCCCTGCGAGCGCAGGAGGTCGGCCATGAACCAGGTGACGCCGGGATCGTCGTCCACCACGAGAATGCGGCGACCCGCCAGCGGAACGTCCTCCGAGCCCATGCCGCGGCGCGTGCTGCGGTTGCGCATGGATCGCTCGGTGTCGAGCTCGAGCGAGGGTGCCATGGCCACGGCGCCGTAGGGACCGGGATCGGTGAACGCGAGCTCGCCCTTGGTCTTGGCGGTGACCACCTCGCGAATGCGCGCGATGGCGCCCCAGAGGGCGGCGTACACTTCCACGCCTTCGCCGAGCGGAACCGACGTTTCTCGGTCGGCTGCGCGACCCACCGCCAGGAGGCCACGGCGGAGCTCTTCGCCCAATCGCGTGCTCAGCTCTTCCAGAGACGGCGTGCCCAGCTCGGCGCCGAAGGGCGACACGGCGATGGGCGGCGCCAGGGCCTCGTCGAGGAGCTCCTTGAGGCCGATCCGGTCGAGCGGCTTGTTCACGACGAAGCGGGCGCCGAGGGCGATGAACCGCGCGTCGTCGCCGGGCATCCCGAAGGCCCCCACCACGATGACCGTGAGGTCCTGGGTCACTTCGTCGTCGAGAAGGTCGGCGCACAGCTCGAAGGCGCCGTCGGCGTCGGCGTCGATGACCAGCGCGTCGATGGAGAGCTCCCGCGCGCGGGCCAGAGCCACCGCCCGGTCGAGGGTCCGCTCGCAGTCCACGTTGGGGCCGAGATCACCGAGAAACTGCGGCTCTCCGAAGGCCACGATGGCCCGCTCGGCGGTGACCCGCACGTCTTCGCGTCCCCAGGCCAGCGCCGGCAGCTCCGCCAGGGTGCGCTCCAGCACCTCCACGTCGGCGGCCACCAGCACCCCTTCGCGGGGCGTGCGGTCGAGGCGACCCATCATGTCGGAGACGGCGCGCTCGAGGGCATCGAGGTGGAGCGAGCGAGCACCGCTGCCCAGCGCGTGCAGCTTGCGCCGAAGCTCGTCGCGCTTCGGGGTCTGCGAGACCTCCGGCAGAAGGGCGCGCATGGCCGTCGCCTTGCGCCGCACCGAAGCCACGAAGCCAGCGCGGGCCGCGCCGAGGGGAAACTCTCGATCCTCGTGTTCGCTCATTCTCGAGGCGGTATCATGGGTCGTCGAAAGTGGCCCAGTTTGCGGCGAACCGGGCGGGAGCCGGGAAAAACCGCCCTGCCGTGGCGGGCCGACCCAGCCCCCGTCGTTTTTTTCGCTTCCCAGCGCAAGGTCCCGGAAAGGTGCCGTTTCCCTCGATTCCTTGGTAAGACCGGCGTGTGGAACCGCAGGGTGACGCGCAGCTTTCCTGGAGCACTCGCTTCGGCACCCTCGTGGCGGGAGGAGCCCTCGGGGCCGTCCTCGCGCCGATCCCGGCGATGATGCGCGTTCGCAGCGGCGGAGAGCACGGCGCTTCGCTCTGGCTCTCCTGGGCAGCGCTGGCGGCGCTCACGCTGGGCCCGGCCCTCGTCCTGGTGGTGATCTTCCGCGCCGCGCGGTTCGGCCTTCGTGGAGGGCCCGGCGGCCCCTGGGTACGTGCCGGCGGGCTGTTCATCTGGCTGGCGCTGGTCCTCGGCTTCGACGTGTTCTTCGGCGCGGCGCTCCGGGCAACCACGCACCACCACGCGCTCGCCGGCGTCACCTTCGCATTCTTCACGCTCGCCAGCACCGGGGTCTCGGCGTTGGCCGCGCGTCGGATGGCCCTGGCGCTCGGGGATCGCAGCGTCATCGCCCAGCGCATCTTCGCCGTTTTCGCGGTGCTGGCCTTCGTCGGGCTCCTGGGGCTCTCGGTGGTGCGGGTCGGGCGCGGCCTCGGCACGTCGCTGCCGAGCTCCTATGGCGTTGCCCTGGTCGACGCCGCGGCGCTCCTCCTCGCATGCTTGTTCGCGGCGCAACCCATGTTCACCCGGGCGCGCTTTCTGGCGTTCGTGGGTCCGCCCCTCGCGCTGGCGGTGGCGGTGGCGGGCGTGAGCGCGCTGCGAAAGCCGGACGTACACGCCATGGTCCCCGCCTACGCGCCGGACCACGCGATGGTTCTCGACCTCTTCCGGCGCTGAACCATGATCACCTTTCCGGAAACGCGGCCGAGCTCCAGGCGAATGCCGAGGTGGCGTTGCGGGTTCTCGCCGCGGCCTTATGTTGGCGCCCACTCGTGATCCCGTGCTGAAACGCCTGCTCCTCCCCTGTTTCGTGGTCCTCGTCTCGCTCGGCGTGGGTGTGGGCATGGGCGGGGGCGCCGCCAGCGCAGCCGACGAACGCGAACGCGAACGCGATGGCTGGATGGTGGTGGGCGTGGGGAATGAATCCGACGTGGCGGGGGTTACCTGGCCACTTGCGCAGGCGGTCTATGCGTCGCCGCGCCTGCGACCGACACATCTTCGGGAAGACGAAGCGCGGGCCCTCGCGGGCGAAGCACCCAAGGATCCGAGCCCACGCTTGCGCGACCTCTACGAAACACGAACGGCGCTGCGGGGCGAGGACGCAACTTCCGCGCGCTTGCTCGCGTCGCTGGCACAAACGCTGAATGTGCGCGGGTTCATCACCGTGCGCGTGACGGCGAACCACCTTCCCGCGGCTGCACCCTCGCCGGTGGAGAACGACGCCGGGAGCGACGGCGCCGCAACGTCGCAGGCGAGCTCCGCATCGGAACCGAAGACCACGATGACGGCTAGCGCGCGCATTTTTCTGGCGGAAACGCAGAGCTTCGACGCGGCGGCCTATGCGCCCGAGGGCAGCCTCGAGAACCCCAGCTGGGGCCGCGCCACCGCGTCCATCGAGCGCGCGTTCGGTCGGGTACCCAAGGTCGCCGCGTCCAGCTCGACGGCACCGGCGGGCTCCACGGCCCCGGGCGCCTCGAAGGGCTCCCCGTTCTACAAGTCGTTCTGGTTCTGGGGCGCCATGGGCGCCGCCGCACTCCTGGGCGGAACGGCGTTCCTGCTCACCCGCGACACCGACCCGACGTCCGTGCACCTCCGCGCGGAGGTGCCAAGATGAACCGCGTGCGCCGCATCGTCCTGCTCTGCCTCACGCTCCTGGCGCTGTTCGGGCTGGGCGCGCCAACGGCCACGGCGGCGCAGCCGGGCAAGGTCGAGCAGCCACGGCCGCAGCCGGTTCTCGATGCGCCCGCGAACGATCCGCCCAAGGCCGCTGCGTCGACCGAGGTCCCCACCGTCAAGCTCCCGCGCGACGTCATCTACGTGCTCCGTCCGGAGGTCGTCGAGTATCCGACGCTCCCCGCCGACTACACCACCTCGGACGTCGGCAACTGGCTCACGGTCGCCTTTCCCAAGGGCACGGAAGAGCGCATGAAGCCGGCGCTCGACGGCGCAGAGGCCTTTCGCGCCGAGCTCCAGCGCGATCTCGGCAGCAACGTGCTCGAGCGAGTGAAGGTGCGGGTCGCGCGAACCCCGGACGACATGCGCGCGCTGGCGCCGAAGGGTATGCCGCCGCCGGACTACGCGGTCGGCGTTTCCTACAACGGGCTGCGCTTCGTGATGATCACCCTGCAGGCGCCCAAGTCCTTCGAGGGGTCCGACGTCACGAGCGTGTTCCAGCACGAGCTGACCCACGTGGCCCTCGACGACGCCTTCGGCAACCGCCACATTCCCCGGTGGTTCAACGAAGGGTACGCGTCGCTCCGGGCCGGCGAGGGCCGCATGCACGCCGAGCGGCTCCACGACGCGGTGTACATGCACACGCTCATCCCTCTGTCCGAGCTCGACCTGCGCTTCCCGGACGACGACAACTACCAGCTGAGCGTGGCGTACGCCGAGGGCACCGACTTCGTTCGCTTCCTGCTGCGCGACGGCGAGCGCTTTCGCTCGCTCATCGCCCGCGCTCGCGACGGTGCCACGTTCGATCGCGCCATGACCGATGCGTACGGCGTGGAGCCTCGCACCCTCGAGTACCAGTGGAAGAAGGAGCTGGAGAGCAAGGATGGCAGCTTGGCCGCCATCATGACCGGCTCGCTCCTCTGGGTGTTCGGCTTCTTCGCGCTGGTCGTCGGCTACTTCCGGCGGAAGAAGAAGCACAAGGCCATCGTCGCCGAGTGGGAGCAAGAAGAGCAGCTTGCAGCGGCGCGCGAGGCCAAAGCGGCGGCGGCCGCGGAAGAAGACTTCCGAGCGCCCCCGGTGTACGGCATTCCCAAGGTCGAGCACGAAGGCGACTGGCACACGCTTCACTAGCCCGGATTATTCGTGGCTCCGGCTAGCACTACTTGGTCTTGAACGTGCGACAGCCGGCAACCACCCGTACGTCGAGTGCGTCGCCCGCCAGCACCTTCTCACAGGTCGTGCCCTTGAGGGTCACGGTGGAGTCTTCCAGAGTCCACCCGTTGTCGGGCTCCTGCGGCACCAGCTGCTCGTCGAGGTAGACGTTGACCTTGTCGGGATCCGAAGGGGGTTTGCCGAGCGTGATGACGCACGTGGCGACGATCTTCGCTACCACCTGCGAGAGCGTCTTGCTGAAGGCCGCGGCGTCGGCGGTGTCGACGCGATAGTACTTGGGTGAGCTGGGGCGCGCAGTGCCGCCGAGGGTAGCCAGTGACTCGAGGAACGCGCCGTAGGGCCCGCTGCCGGGCACACCGATGACGTAGGTGGCGATGCCGTTGTCGCCCAGGAGCTTGACCGCGTCCTGCGAAGCCTTCACGTCGAGGCACCCACCCCTGCGGTTCTCGACCGTATCGCAGCAGTTGGGGCCGGTGGGCGTGCAGCTGTCGACGCCCTCGATGTTGAAGATGCAATTGTCGGTGGTGCACGCGGTGGTCGCGTTGCAGTTGGGCCCGCCGTCGGTGGCGAGCACCACGAACGTCTTGCCGGGGAGCGCGGTGAGCGTGTTGCGAATCTTGTCGAGGGTGGCAGCGGTGGGGGTGCCGCCGGCTGGTCGCACGCCGATGGTCGCGTCGTGGAGCTGTTGCCACACCGGGCCGCGGGTGCCCGGCGAGTCGCCGCGCCGGGTGGAGAGGATCTCTTTGCCGGTGGCGCAGGCGTCGAGCGAAGCGGGCGCCGGGAACATGGTGGCGCCGAAGTTGGCGCGGTTGCCGATCTTGCGCACCGACTCGAGCACCACCGTGCTCACGGTGGTCCAGAGATCGTTGGAGAGCATGCTGCCGGAGTGGTCGAGCACGAAGTACACGTTCGGCGGGTCGCCCGCGAGCGGCAGCTCCGCGCAGTCGCATATCTCGGGCGTGGGAACGCTGCAGCGCGGGGGCCCGGCCTCCGCGTCGCTGCTACCGCCATCTTGGCCGATCGACGTGTCGGGCGGCACGACGTTGTT
>Ga0075163_10011072_pt1 | contig 11762 bp, 8 predicted proteins | sample JI1023141ADNA_FD_71478 | JGI IMG/M metagenome (GOLD analysis project Ga0075163, IMG submission 71478) | Wastewater effluent complex algal communities from Wisconsin, to seasonally profile nutrient transformation and Carbon sequestration -... | ecosystem: Engineered > WWTP > Effluent > Algae... | reverse complement strand
AGATGAAACTTTATTTTAAACAATCAGTTGTAAGAACTTTGTCAGTAATGGCAGGTGTTCTATTATCTTTAATCGTGTCACCTGAAGTATTTGCGGCGCAATCTTTGTCTTTGGGACAAATGGCATCGACGATTACGACGTCATTTACCAATTTAGCAAAGCTGATTACAGCCGGCTCTTATTTGGCAGGTCTTGGGTTTTCTATCGGTGCGATTATGAAATTTAAGCAACATAAAGATAATCCAACACAAATTCCTATTGGTACGCCAATCGCCTTAGTCTTTATTGCGGCAGCGTTATTATTCTTGCCATCAATATTGAGTGTAACAGGTCAAACTATGTTTGGTACAGCAGGCGAAACAGCTGGTCCTACAGGTATGATATACGGAACTGGTCAGTAATATTATTAAAGAGAAGCGGCCTGAGGTCGTTTCTCTTTTTTTATAGTAGGTATAAGGCTAGACTATGACCAAAGTGCTAATGGATGTCAAATTACGCGCGTCAGCTGGCGCCTGGCGTTTATATTCGGCACGAAAAGTCGATGAAAAATTTAAAGAATTTGAGCAAAAAGTATTAGCACGAGATAAATATACCTGTCAATTTTGTGGTTTTCAGGCCAAAGTCTATCAAGATGTCATTAATATAGATGGCAATTACGCCAACAATCGATTATCAAATTTAGCAACAGCCTGTTGTTTTTGCGCCCAGTGTTGTTTTATTGAGTCTGTGGGCGTCGGGGGCTATGGCGGGGGAACTTTAGTATATCTTCCAGAATTATCACAATCAGAAGTCAATAGCCTATGTCACGTGTTGTTTTGTGCAATTACGAATGATACCGGTTATAAAACTGCTTCTCAGAATTTATATCGAAGTTTTAAATTTCGCGCACAAACCGTTGAAGAAAAATTTGGCGAAGGAACCAGCGACCCGTCTATATTCGGTCAGTTGATTATCGATTCCGGTGTTGATAGTGATGAAGAGATGGAAAAACTCTTTCATAACATTAGATTATTGCCTTCAAGAGCTAAGTTTAGAAAACAAATTGAGCGCTGGGCGGCCAGTGCATTAGAAGAAATGACCAAAAAATAGGTCCTTAAAAAAAACATAAGGAATTGCCATGGCAAATTGGGCAGAGTCGTTTTTTGAAGGTGTCGATACTTTTTTTGCATGGTTGAGTACGTCACTTAAACAAACAACAGAATCTTACTGCGAATTAGAAACAGCGGATAGCCCAACTGTACTGGTTAATCATGATGGCTCGTTATTATCGATTATAAAAATTGAGGGCGTGACAGCGCTTGCAGGGACTGAAGAATTTGAGCAGATTGTAGAGGGTTTAAGTAATGCCTTTCATGCTTCTATGGGGCGCCCTGGTCATGCTATGCAAGTATTTTTTAGTTATGACAAGCAGGCAATTCAAAAACGTATCCGTGATATTTATGCGCCAGCTGAAGCTACAGCAGAACGCCTAAATTTAAGCTTGAACGATTTGTTTTCAGAACGTGTCAGTTTTTTATCACAATATTGTGCTGAGGAACGCGTGTATTTTGTTCTTTATACAAGGCCATTGACGTTATCTAACGAACAAACTAAAGCTGCGACAAAAGCCAAATCTAAAATGATAAAAGATTTAAAAGCGCCAGCTTTTAAAAACTCGCAAACGATTTATGCCGCCATGCCCGAATTAAGAGATACTCATGAAGCTTTTGTGCGCGCAATTTTAAATGATATCGATAGGCTTAACATCCATGCAAAATTATTAGAAGTTCATGATGCTGTCCATGCGATTCGTTTAACAGCCGATCCTGATTTTACTGCAGATGACTGGAAGCCATCTTTGCCAGGCGATCCTTTATACCCAAGAGAAATTGAGGGCTTTAATGGTGATCCTTCTGATTTATTATGGCCACCTCTGGGTAGGCAAGTTATCCCAAGAGATGCGACCGTTCTTGATTTAAGAACAGTACAAGTGGGTAATAAACTTTATTCTTCCACTTTTATTGATTTATTTCCAAAAGATATAAAACCGTTTTCAACTCTTTTTGCCCGTATTTTACCGACTCACATCCCCTGGCGAATTTCATTTTTAATTGAAAGTGAGGGGCTAGGGACGATTAAATTTAAGGGGATGTTAGCCGCGATTTTGGCCTTTTCTTCAGCACAAAATCGTTTAATTTCTGATTCGGTTAATCTTTTAAAATACTTACAATTAAATTCAGATGATGCCATCGTAAGACTTCGTGTGGTGGCTGCCACTTGGGCGCCAGAAGGTGAGTTAGCACTACTCCGTCGACGAAGCTCAGAGCTTGTGAAAGCCATTCAGGGCTGGGGCTCTACTGATGTGTCTGAAATATCAGGCGACCCTTTTGGTGGGATTGTCTCATCCATGCTCGCCACAACAACTAATAGTGTAGCCGTCCCCTCAGTTGCCCCATTATCTGATGTGATATCGATGCTCCCAATTGTGCGCCCCGCTTCTCCTTGGGAGACGGGTGCCTTATTGTTTCGCTCACCAGATGGTAAGCCTTGGCCATTTCAACCTGGCTCTACTCAACAAACAACCTGGATTGATTTAGTGTATGCAAGGCCTGGTTCTGGTAAATCTGTACTTTCTAATGCGCTAAACTTGGCGTTATGCTTGTCAGGCGGGATAACGCGCCTTCCACGGATTGCGATTATTGATATTGGTCCATCAAGCTCTGGTTTGATCTCGCTATTAAAAGAGGCGCTCCCTGCTTCAAAGCGCCATCAAGTGGCTTATCATCGCTTGCGGATGACACCGGAGTATTCAATTAATCCTTTTGATACCCAATTAGGCTGTCGTTTACCGAATGCTGCTGAGCGTGCATTTTTAGTGAATTTTGTGACCTTGCTTACAACACCTTTGGGCGCAACTAAGCCTTATGATGGGATGCCAGATTTGGCTGGGATGATTGTCGATGAGCTCTATAAGAGTTTATGTGATGAGTTTAATCCTTCGTTATACACGCCAGGAATTGAAGAGTTAATTGATGGTATTTTAGAAGAGATTGGCTTTGTCAAAGATTCTAAGTCAACTTGGTGGGAGGTGACCGATGCCTTATTTGCTGCAGGCTTTGCTCATGAAGCGATGCTTGCCCAGCGTTATGCGATGCCATTGTTGGCAGATGCGGCATCCATTTGTAGAACCCCTTCTATTGAAGATTTATACGAAAAAGTTACAGCGCCTACAGGGGAGTCGTTAATCAGTGCATTTTCACGAATGATTTCAAGTGCGATTCGTGAATATCCTATATTATCTCGTGTGACGAGCTTTGATATTGGTGATGCAAGGGTGGTTTCGCTAGACTTAGATGAAGTTGCCAAATCAGGCGGTGATGCGTCAGATAGACAAACGGCTGTGATGTATATGTTAGCGCGTTATGTGATGGCCAGACATTATTATCTGACTGAAGAAAGTTTAGGCGTGACACCTGAGCAATATAAGGCTTATCACAAAGAGCGTATTCTTGAAATTCGAGAAGACCCTAAACGAATTGTCTATGATGAATTCCACCGCACCTCTAAATCACAAGCCGTTCGCGATCAAGTCATCATCGATATGCGTGAAGGACGAAAATGGAAAGTACAGATTGCACTTTTATCCCAATCGGTAGAAGATTTTGATTCCGTCATGATTGATTTCGCAACCGGTATTTATATTATGGATGCAGGTCCAAGCCAAGCGGTTGAAAAAACCTGTCAAATATTTGGTTTATCAAATACCGCAAAAATTGCATTAAGAACAAGGGTGCATGGTCCACGGCAAGGTGGCGCCACCTTCTTGGCACAATTCGCAACAAAATCAGGAATTAACGTTCAGTTATTAACACTGACTCTGGGCCCTATTGAGTTATGGGCATTCAGTACGACAGCTGAAGATGCGCTGGTGCGAAATTTACTCTATCGCCATATTGGTCCAGGCGAGGCTAGACGTTTCTTAGCGGCATTATTCCCTAACGGCTCTGTCGGCAAAGAAATTGAAGCCAGACTTGAGAGCATGAAACAAGTATCAGGTCTCATTGAAGAAGAGGCAAAAGCCAGTGTTGTTGAACAATTGGTGAAAGATTTACTTGAGGCCTATTCAAAAGACCCCAATATTAAATCGCTTCCAAAATTGTAGGTTGGGCCTTGGCCCAACAAAACATTAAGCAAAGGAAATATTATTTGAAAATCTTCAAACTCCTGATAGGGTTGTTTTTCTTCGGGCTTACATCTATTGCAAGTGCTAATCAAGATGTTATCTGGTCGTTAGGTGCCGGTGCTAGTTATCCAACACACGCGCCAAAATCTCCTTTTATCATCTCTGAGTGGGTAAGTGATGATTTTCATCAAGCAACACAACAACTCATGCCAAGTTTTACGATTGATGTTAAAAAAATTATCCCGTTACAAAATAGCGCATTATTAACAAACCTTCATATCGGGCCTGCTGTTTATTTTGACATAATTAAATCAACCGGTGATGTTTGGGAATTAAATCAGCCGCAATTTGATAATTACAGCGATAAATTAGTTGTAAAACAAGCCGCTATTTTTGCTGAAGCAGAAGGTTATTTAAAGCCTTTGTGTCAGTCGTTAACGCCATTTTTATTGGCAGGGCTTGGTGCGTCGGTTTATACATTAAATTATGATGACTGGGCGAAAGGCGCTATACCATTAGATAGCGAACTTCATCTCAATGCCCATCATGGGGTAAATTTTGCTTATGCATTGGGTGCGGGTATCACTCACGCCATCAATGAAAATGCATCGATATATATCAAATACCGCTTTCAAGACGCAGGCGTCGCGCATTCAGCGTTGGCTTCAAATTTAATATCACCGATTCAAATGGATGCGATAAGCCATCAAGTCTTTTTAGGAGTCCAATATCGTGCCGCAGCCTAACCCCTACGTCCCGCGGCTTGTCGGCGGGATCCAGCGATGTACTTTAATGATTGCACTCTATTGTTTAAGTCAAACAGCAATAGCCGCAACACCGCTAGTTGAAGTCATTAGCAGACCGCTTGCCTCACAGCAAGTATTACCTAATGCCAATAATATTGTTTTTTACACGTTACGAAATAACACATCAGTAACTTTTCCGCTGACAGTGCATTTTTCTTCACCATTGATGCAAGTAGCAACAGCTGGGAACACTTGTAACAATCAATTGCAGGCCTTTGCCGCCTGTATATTGCCAGTCGCGTTCACAGCGCCCAATAGCAATCAAACAATAGCCGCGACTCTATCATTGGATTATCATGGTCGATCCCCTGTTAAAGAAACACTGACTTACTCGGTTAATTCTGATATTACTTGTCAGTTACTGCCGATAGCGTCTTATCAAACGTCGTTTTGTCAAAGCCAATACCAACAGGTGTTATTACAAACAGCGAATTTGTTTAATCCTGCCAATAGTAATGTTATTGTTGGCCAAGCGTTAGGTGGCATGATAGGGATTTATCATCATGAACAAAACAGCGATGAGATTTGTCATATTTCCTGTGGGTTAAGGGCATTAAATGGCTCAGCCCCTGATGAAAACACGATATTTGAATTGGCCTCAGTGACGAAGACATTCACGGGATCTATTTTAGGTAAAAAAGTCCATCTTAATGAGGTGAATCCCTTAAATTCTGTCAATGGCTTTTTACCCCCAGGCACATGGAACACACACAGTTTTTCATTGCATGCGAATGAGCAGCCGGTGACGTTCCAAGATTTGGCAACATTTTCTGGTGGTGTGTGTTTCTCTGATGCGCCTACTGTTGCGATTAATAGTGGCAATGTAACAGTCAATCAAGGAAACTTTGTCCGTGATATTAATTTATTAAACCCCGCTGATGCCACATGCCCTGGTGGGGGCAATAATGTCCACGCAGCCTATCCTACCCATGCGTTATTACCGACAGATAACTTTTACTCTAATAGCAGTGTCGGGCTTTTGGGGCAAGTGTTGATGAGTATTGATGGTTATCTAAATATGGACCAACCTGATTTTAATGGATGGATGTGTCAGCATATTTTAACCCCCCTACAAATGACTCAAACGAACGCTTGTTTGCCTTCTGAAATTGCAGGGAACACGTGTACTGATACAGGTGCGCATTGCAATACGACAGCCTGGTCCAGTGAAGTTTTTTCAGATGGCTTTACGGTTTCAGGTGCTCAATTTAATAGTGGAGCCTCATTTCCTTATGTGCCTTGGGCCGCAGCTGGTAATATTCGCTCAAATACAGTGGACATGATTAAATATATTAAAGCTAATTTAGGGATTTATTCGGGCAACGACCCTGCGGTGTTGAATCTCATTCAAGGCATGAAAAAAGCTCACATCTCAAATAATTATTTACCCAAGCCAAATGGTGCAAACTTAAGATTAAATTCCGGCAGTCAGACTCCTTTACATGGTGGTCAAGGTTATGGTTGGGTATGTATGCCATTAGATGATGCTCCTAATGCTGTGTGTGGCAAAATTGGTGGTCACACGAGGTTTAGAAGTTTTGTGGGCTTTAGTGACAGTAAACAGTATGGGATTGTGATTTTGATTAATAGCGGCAATGGTAGCTCAGGTGGCTTTCGTTTGACGGTACCGCCAACACCGGCTGATGTGGGTGTTGCGCTGATTAATCAGTTTTCACCGTAATATCCCCACTCCCTAAATCTCTAAATCCATAAGTCCTTACGCCCCTAAGCCTCTATGCCTCTACGTCCTTACGTCCCTAAGTCTCTACGTCCCTACGTCCCTACGTCTCTACGTCTCTACGTCCCTACGTCCCGCGGCTTGTCCGCGGGATCTAGCGCTTTAATTATCTCATTTTTTATTAAAGCGTTATGTTCCGTTAAATCAACGGTTGCTTTGCCGAGTAGCGAATATAAGTGCTTTTGCTCAATATCGGTCAATGCGTTGATATGATTCATGATAGTTGAAGTATCACCTCGTTTTATAGGGCCTGTTAAGGATTTTGCAGGTGATAAGGTTGTTTCAAGATTAGATACGGTGCCTTGCATGATATTAGTAATCACGTGCATCGCCATTTCATGTTCAACATCAGCCTCATTCATACACGAAAGGGCAAGTTGGGCCAAAGTCACTAAATAATTTGAAGCAAAAACGCCTGCGGCATGATAGGAAGATTTTTTAGTTTTATCGATGTTGTAGGTAATAGAGCCTATCGCATTAAAGATAAAATGCGCTTTTGGAAGAGCTTCTTCATCGCCTTCAATGGCACAATAAGTACCATGATATGCTGCAACACTTGATTCAGGCTTTGCAAAACTTCGCATAGGATGAACACTTGCGGTATAACAACCTATTGCTTTAACTGATATTAATGCATCAGAACTAAGCCCACCACTACAATGCAAAACTAAACTGTCTTTTTTTATCAATTTGTTTTTAGATAAGGCTTCACACGTGGTGGAGATAAGAGAGTCAGGCGTTGTAATAAAAGTTATATCTGCGGGTGGTAGGTCAACAATGGTAGGACAATACACTCCTTGACCGATAAATTGAATCGCACTAATCGCACTTGCCTCAGATTGATTACAAATACCACCGATGCTAAATTGTGCGTGTTTAGCGAGTAAATGCCCAATGGTTTTTCCTACGTGGCCTGCACCAATGATATTAACTAAGAATGTCATAATAGATTTTTCTCATAAAATATGTTTACTGTATATTTATTGGTTCTATATATAGTTTAGGTGTAACTACTCACCAGCACGCTGGCCCCCCGCGGACAAGCCGCGGGGCGTCGAGGCACGGGCGGTACCTGGGCAGTTACGTTTAGGTATTATTGTCCTCTTGGTACTCACCCAAAGCAAGATGTAAATATTCATAAGGGTAATTAAAGGTATTTTGCAGATCATTCCATTACTTCATGGCCGTGTTTTATTAGCTTTAGTCTTAATAATAGCAATGCGAATAGTGTTAGTATCGAGCAGACATAAATGCAAAGTAGTGGTGCTCTTTCTGTATGAAAATAGTTAACCAACCACAAACATATAAAAGGCGTAGTGCCGCCAAATAGGCTCATACTTAAATTGTATCCTGTTGATATACCTAAACATCTTAAATGTGCGGGGAAAAGCTCAAGTAATAGCAAGATCAAGGTCGCCGCAATTGGAGCTGTAAATAGAGCGGTCATGCAAACTGCGAGTAAAATAAAAACGAAGTGCCCCGATAATAAAAAATCAAAAATGATATGACCAAAGATAAGAAATGACAGTGGCCCTATAATAAATAAGGTGTAATGTTTATATTTTTGCGCCAGCCATCCAACGAGTAGTACAAAAAAAATTAAACACAATAATCCAATGCAGCAAATGAGCATAGATTGATTGCTAGACATATGAAACTGGCTTTCTAAAGACGTGGGGAAATAGCCTACCAAAATATAAATGGTGACAGCTAAATTGCTTGAAATTATCCATGATAAAAATAGTGGATAACTATGATACTTAAGCATTTCTCTTAAAGGTGTTTTGCTGAGCAGATTTTTTTCTACCAGTTGTTGATAAAAAGGGGATTCATGGCATTGTATTCTCATCCATGCTGCAATCACGCCAAAGAATAAAGATAGTAAAAATGGCAGGCGCCACGCATAATCTAAAATTTGTAGGGGAGAAAATAGCCAATAAACTATCATACTGATGAAAGCACCTATTGCTAAACCCACATAAGTACTACACATAATATAGCTGGCATAACGACCTCTTTTATGTGTTTCAACATTTTCAAGAAGAAAAATGGCGCCACTAATTAATTCGCCACTGATAGCCACACCTTGTAATATTCTAAGAGCAGTCAGTAAAATTGGGGCCAGTAAGCCAATATGCTGATAAGTGGGTAATATTCCTATAAAAAAAGTGGGGAAAATAATCAAGAAAATAGAAATAAGTAAGGCGGTTTTTCTACCATAGATATCTCCAACGTAGCCAAAAAATATTCCGCCTAATGGGCGTGCTAAAAAACCGATGGCAAAAACGCCAAAAGTCATTAGCAAGGAAGTAACTGTGGATGTGCTTGGAAAAAAAAGATTGGCAATAACAGGGGCAAAATAACCATATAAAGCGAGATCATACCATTCAATTAAATTGCCAATCAGAGTAGTTAAAATAAACCCGCGTGCTTTAGCTGACATGCTGGGCAGAAAGTGACAATAATGCTTGAACACATTTTCGTATACCTTGCGCCACTTCATCTATGCTGTTTGCCACCATGTTAGCGGGTGTGCTCACAAGAAGATTTTGTGCATCAACAACCACATCAGTGGCGAGACAGTTAATGGGCTCAGCCCCCAAAGCGTGAAGTTGTTCGTTTAAAGAAGCATCACAACCTATGGTTAGAGAGGCTCCCGGTACTAGTTTTGGGATCATCATAGGCGCGATACAAATGAAGCCTAAGGGTTTGCGTAACGCTATCGCATCATCTAAAAAACACTTCACACTGGGTTCAAACTGATAATTAGCTTGCTGGTCAAACCAATCGCACAAAATATTCATAGAACCGACACCACCAGGGATGATAATGGCATCATAGTCTTCAGCTTTTGCTTCGATTAAGGGCTTAATATTTCCTCGTACTAAGCGAGCAGACTCTATCAAAACAGAACGAGATTCATTAGGCATAACGGCATTATTGAAATGATTAATAACGCGATTTTGTTTGACATCAGGGGCAAATGCATCCCATTGAACACCCTCTTGTGCCAAGGCTAATAATGTTAGGATAACTTCATGTGTCTCAGAACCATCTTGCTGGCCACAACCTGCTAAAATAAGCGCAAATTTTTTCATTTTCTCTCACGGATAGACTATTGATGGGGACATTATAGGCAAAATAAAAAATATTTCAGCAAAAAAATAGCATTTTTGTTTAAAATAAGCGTCATTTATTATGCTTTAATTTTATAATACTGTCTTTATTTTGACAAAAATTACACGTATAATCATTTTGAAAGTTTGGAAAAAAACCTGCGGCAAATGCGTTTTAATTGCAGTTTAAGGATATCATATGCCTCTATCTACCCTTGAGAAAGCTGAAGTTTCGTTTTTACACCGACAGCGTATTCAATCTATTTTCAATAGCCATATCAAAGGTGAGCTGGGTATTGACCATTTCTCAATTAATCTTTTTTTAGGGAATGATAATAGCTTGTTTTTTTCTCCTACGCCGCAAATGGCCTCAGAATTATGCAAAAAAAAGTTTATCATCCATGACAGCAATTATCGAAAAGAGTTATATAGTAACTACAGTATTTATCCGTGGCGTGCTGTAGCACAACATGAAATAGATGATGTTATCAATCATGTTAAAGAAGAAAAATTTGGTATGCATCATGGCATGATGATAGTCAGGAATTTGGGCCATGGACGTTACGTCATGTATTCTATTGCTACCCATAAACGCGAACCCAAGCAGGGTATGTTTCAATTTTTATATCACGCTAAAGCCAATCATATTGCTGAGATGGGTGATTTTATGTACAACGAATTGAATGCACTTATCAATGAATATACACAAAAAGACGGCATTGATATGCCTATCATAGATGAATTTAAACCGTTGCCTTTAGAACAGTCCTATCATCATGATATACAATTTGAGCTTCATGAATTGTTGCAGCAAGGGAGTATGCAGCGCTTTGCCCATTCAATAGAAAACAAATCCTTAAAATTTCTACAATTGGCAGGAGGGGGCAAGCTGCTGCAAACAGCCTAATTAATTTTTTTTGATGGAACAATTGGATTACTTGCATCTTCAGTTGGTGTATAAAACAATGAAAAAGGAACATTAGAAACAGATGGCTTCTTAATTTTATCGTTTAGATAGCGCTCAACATGTGCGATACATTCAGGGCTTATCGTCAAAAAGCACAAGGCTTGGTCTTTATCTAGTGTTTGTTGAGAACCCCAATCATAAATACCTTCATGTTGTAAAGCAGGCGCCTGTTTCATTTCATGATACAGCGTATGTTCTGGTGAAAATCCTAATCCAACACCAATCACTCCCTGAGGATTTGCAGTAAGAAGCGGCTGCAAATCCATCCCTTTTTGGCACGCATTTAGTTGTTGAATGAGCGAAAAAAAAGTTGAGTAAGGCGCTTTTGTCTTGAGAGCGCTGTATTCTGGGTCTAGCGTTAGAATAGGCCTATAATAGTGTTGATGGTAGGGTGATAACGTAGAGGACCCTATGAGGTCTTCGATAGCCGTGAGTTGCTGATAAGGCAATTGTTGTATTGTTTCGCCTTGCGCTATAAATGCACCGTCAGAATGATCCAATATCAAATCGCAAGCCTCTCTTTTTTTATAGCTGGCTTTGAAAATAGGGGGAATAACACCTGTTGCAATAAGTGTATTTGGTTTTAAAGGATTGGGTTTTGGTAAAACGCGTGAATTGGTATCCCCGAGAAGGATACTATCAGGACGTAATAACGTTCGATAATAGTTTTCATGCCCTATGGGTGTAAAACTATAAGGGGTCCAGACATTGTGGATATGCACGTCTTCTTTTGTGGAAGCAGACAGCAAAGAAAAAGATTGTGTTCTGAATGTTGGGTTATACGTGTGACTTACCAATGAAAAATGCTTTTTTGAAACCACACTGACTAATCCCACTGTAGGTATTGGATTAGGCTCAATATGCCACCAGCTTTCTTTAGGAAAATGACTTTCTAGGTGTGGACGGATTGCCGTGTGTGTCACTTCCTGAAGTGTTATGACGTGAGATTCGTGTTCTGCTGCTTGTTTTGCTA